>QWBY01000321.1_pt1 | contig 36226 bp, 50 predicted proteins | sample 1972471 | NCBI WGS metagenome assembly QWBY01 (sample SAMN09866722, study PRJNA288562) | Human gut metagenome isolate term6_stool, whole genome shotgun sequencing...
GCCCCCAGAAGGATTCGAACCCTGTTCTGTAAACGCTCTCACCTGCATAAACATTCAATATTTAAACTCTTTGGCTACATTTTGGCTACCGAAGTCGCAGCAGCATTAAGACGGTCGGCAAGCCTATCAAGATCATCATCAAAAAGATCAGCGTACACGTCGAGTGTCATAGCAGCCGACGAATGCCCAAGCATCCGCTGGATTGCCTTGACGTTTGCGCCGGATTGCACGGCGAGGCTGGCTGCTGTGTGGCGGAGTTCATGGGGTGTGATGCGGGGGATGCCTGACGTCTTGATTGCGCGGGCCCAGTAGCCCTCACGAGCGTTGGGGCGGGGCACATAGCCTCCTCTAGGGGCTGCCCACACGAGACCACCTGTAGGCGCAGTACGCATATGCTTTTCCAACTTGTCGGCCACTAGACCAATGATCGGCACAGTGCGCTCCTCGTTGCTCTTAGGAGTGCCTAAATGGACTTTCTTATCCAGCCAGACGGCATTCTTGTTGATAGTGATACGGTGGCGTAGGAGGTCTATATCGTCAGTTGTCAACGCTATTGCCTCGCCCCACCTTAGACCGCAGTAGCCGATAACGAGGATTAGAGTCTCATACTTTCCGCACGCTGCCGCGAACGCTTGTAGCTGCTCATGCGTGAGGTAGGTTTTCTTGGCTCTGGTTTTCTTCGGCAGCGGTATTCCCTCAACCGGGTTAGTGAGGATGATACGGTCGCGTATCGCGTCCTTGTAGATATTGTTCAATATCTGGTGCGCGTACCGTTTCGTGGTGGCCGCTAATGGTTTTCCTTCTCTGGTGGTCATGTTTGCGAGCCAGTCCGCAACCTCAGTGTGCTTTACGCTGTCCAGCGTCCGGGGGCCCCATTGGGGTTTGACCTTTGCTTCCCACACGTTCGTGAGAGAGCGGAGACTGGATGGCTTAAGGTGAGTCTGTCGGTTAAGCCACGCATCCCCCAACTCTCCGATAGTTTGTTTCCCGCCTTGGCTATCTACCCACTGGCCGGTGAGAATATCACTAGCCTGTTTCGTTTCCCATGCTTTGGCGGCGGTTTTGGTGAGGAAGCCACGTTTCTGCGTGCGGGTGCCGTCTGGGCGACTGTAGGCGACAGCCCAGCGGATGCCTTTGGCAGTAGTGTATTTGCGGACGCTCATTGCTTATCGACTGTGTTTGATGAGTTGGACCGTTCTTCCGCCTTTTCGTGCTTCTTCAATGGTTTGGTGAGGAGAATTCTTATCCGTTTTCCAGCGGTCTTTCTCTCGTAGCATACGATTGCGGTGATGATTCCTACGGGGATTGTGAGTAGCATTGCAGCTACTCCGGTGCCGTTTGGAGGGAGAGTTAAAGCAACTGCCATCATAAGCAGGAATGTTATGGTAGCCCCTATGAGAATTCCTGTTAGGCAGGCGATAATCTTCCGTTTCCGTGTCACAGGGTGGGGTTTCTTATTATCTATTTTTGCAGTGACTGTAGACGCTGTATCAGGTGCGCGATAATCAACTATTGCAGATTTTGGTAGTTCAGCCGGCGTTGCGTTGTTTGCCGGTTCTTCTTTACGAATATTTTTGGCTTCTTCAACTCTCAGCCCAGCTTTTTCGGCCTCGATAATATCATTACGTGGAGTGGGTTCTTCTTCCCAGGGTTCTCCTTCCGGCGGAGTTGTGATAGTAGGTTCGGCCACTTCTTGTGATTCTGAGGGTGTCTGGACGCTTACTGGTGCCTGGGATAGCTCTTTTTCTTCCGGCGGAGAAAGCGGAGTCTCCGCAACGTGATCGACGGTTTGAATGGACTCGAATACTCGTTTTGTGACAGGGAAATCTATCCGTATCTTCTCAGATCCACCATCCTCTGTGGTCTGTGGTAGTACATCTGGGAACTGCTGGGGTTTCTTTTCTCGTGGTCGCTCTACACGGGGCTGAAGAGTTCTATTATCGTCAACGACATTTTCGACTGTATAGTCGGTATCTTGCCCCAAGGGTATATCGATAAAGCGATACAGATCGTCTTCCAGTACAAGGTTGATTTTCTTCCCACGCTCGTTTCGGTATCGAAGAATCTTTTCCAGTGAGTTACTGGTGTAGATGCCGTTCCTTGCGTATTTGGCGCTAAATTTTCCGATAATCAGCGTGGTAGTTTTCAAGGTCGGTTTCTTGACGGTTGCTCCGAGTTCTTCGAATACCGCACTAGCGTATTCTCTACTCATGCACGAAAGCTCGCCTGTAAAACTCACAATTGATTGATCAGTTATTTCTTGCTCGCCATCAACGATTGATTTAGGAACAAGCTGGGTGGGATGTACGCTGTCTCCAACACTTCTGAAGAAATCCGAAGAGCCACTCTTTACTTTCGTTGTAGCTCTAATATCAATGGTTGGTAGAACTTGAGCGGATAGAGAAATCATGAGAGCGGCAGCTGCTTCTGAGTCTGAGCCAGAATGGTGGTGCCGGAGTTTCACCGGCAGATTTAGCGCGCTGATCATATAGTCGAGTGAGTGCGACGGTAGCTGTGGGAATTTTTCTTTTGCTAACTCGTATGTGCAGTAGCGGGGGAGATTAATGCGAGGAAGGCCATAGGAATCACAGCATTGGTCAAGGACGGATCCGTCGAATCTCATGTTGTGGGCAACGAGGGGGACGTTGAGAGGCTTGAGTATCTCTTTGTAGACAGTGGGGAAATTCGGGCTGCTTTGAACGTCTTCGTAGGATATTCCGTGTATCCCAGTATTCCCAGAATCCCATTGATTACTGGGAATTTCTGGGTTGATGAGTAACTCTTTGGTTGAGACGATTATGGAATCTCTTACTACCGTGATGCCAAGTGAACACGGCGTCGTTCGCTGTCGATTCGCTGTTTCAAAGTCGACGGCTACAAACTCTATTGGGTACACGGGTTCAGTCAATCATTTTTGGAGTTAGCTATTCTGTGTTTCTTGGTAAGAGTTGTGTTCTGCTAGATGTTGGCTGTCTTTGTTGCCAATTCCTGCTCTGTTTTCCATACCCGCAGTAGCTGTGGGGTGACCTCCAGCTCTTCAGCGATAGCAGTGTAGTCGAGTCCGGTGAATTCCTTTATGGGGCTTTCCCTTTTACTGTTTCGTGGTTTTGCCTCCAAGCGGTGATGATGCTTGGCATGACGTCGAGCTCGTATGCAAGCTTTTCAATACTCGTTCCGTATGCTTTCTCTGCCCTCCTATAGGCCTCCTCAGTAATCAGGATCTGCGCGGCGTAGCTGTCCGCCTGACGCTCATTCTTCGGTGTGCTGATCTTATGGCCGTAGTACGCGTGCCCAAGTTCATGGGCGATAAGACTACGCGTCTTCCGGTAGGGGAGCCCGTCGCGGACTTTTATTGTCCGAGTTTCGGGGTTCCACCAGGCCATGGGACCTGTTCTTTTGTTTGTGTACTGGATGGTTATGCCATGGTTTTCTGCTAGTTTTTCGACATCTACCATGCCGGGAGTGTAGCTGGCATGTGTAACATTTACGCGTCGAATTGGTCGTCCGGCGCGATGTACTCGTCATCCGCATGGGCAGCCATGGTGTCTGGGTCGAATCCGTCTAACTCTTCTCCGTCACTGTTCCTTCTAGCGAAACTGGCAACATTGCTGGACATCATTGGGGAATCATCTTGAACGTTCATCAGCTCGTCGAAAGTTACGCCGATACGGCGTGCTAATTCTGCGATCAGATTCCTATCTGGGAGTAGCTGAGCTATGTCTCCTAGATTTTTTGTTGCCTCGGCGGCTGTGATGTAGCCGGTCGTTGTGAGCGCCGCTACTGGGTTAGCTCCGTAAGCACGCGCGATAAGTATCACGTTTTCTGCCGAGAGTGTTCCTGCCTTTAGCTGGCGGTTGAGGGTGGATGTGGTGATGCCCGCCTTAATCGCTACAGACCGCTCCGTGGTGTCTCCGACCAGTTGTGTGTACCAGTTCTTGTGCTCGTTCATACCTCTATTATGCACCAACGCTGTGCAAATTGCAACACATTTAATTTGTTTCACCAGCAATTAAAGAAATTATTGGTTTCAAGTTGCGCATAATGGGAAAGCGTGCCACAATGCGTTATGTAAGCAATTCGGGACATGGAGGAACCATGAAGTACAAAGTTAAACCGGAGCTGCTCGACAAGATCAGAGAGGATAAGGGCCTTTCTTCAGATGAAAAGCTGGCCCACTATCTCGGTCTCTCTCTCGGAACTGTTCGACTGCTGCGAGCTGGTAGCCAGCCATCATTGCAGACGACTATCCGAGTGATGAACGCAGCTGACGTGACAGACATCAAAGCGGCTACATCTATTGCCGCATAAAAAGGTGCCCCCGGCAGCGACCAGGGGCACCCAGAAAATCAAATCCTCTTAGAAGACAAGGAGATTCTATCATGACTGACTTCAAAGAAACAGAAGCCATTGAGTCAGAAGAAACAGAAGCCGCTGAGCCTTTGGAGCCGCAATACGTGACTATCCGCGAGGCTGCCGAATTTTGGGCTGTCTCTACAAAGACGATACGGCGCGCAATTAATGCGGGAGAACTTACCGCTTACCACCCTCGTAATCACGTGTTGCGTCTTGACAAAAACGAAATGGAAGCGCGCATTAAGGCTTCCGCGTCACGGAGGGGTTCTAGCAATGTCTAATTGCCCCAATTTGCCCGCTAACGCTCAATCAGAGCTGATACCAATTCGGAATAACGACGGGGCGCAGGCGGTCCTCGGCCGTGATCTCCACGCATTCCTAGAGATTGGGAAAGACTACAGCACCTGGTTCAAAGATATGTGCCAGTACGGCTTTATCGCAGGTCAGGACTTTACCCCGAAATCGGGGAAAACCTCTGAGGTCGGTGGTCGGCCTCGTATTGATCACATCATCTCGTTGGAGATGGCTAAAGAACTTTGCATGATTCAGCGCTCGCCGCTGGGTAGGCAGGCTCGACTGTACTTCATCGAGTGCGAGAGACGCGCGCGCAACAATGTTCCGGCGTTGTCTGGGCCGGAGCTTGTCGCCCGCGCGTTGATTGAGGCTCAGAACATGTTGGAGGAGAAAGACCAGCAGATAAAGGAGCTTGCTCCGAGGGCGGGGGCGTGGGAGACGTTCTGTGGGGCTTCCGGTGATATGTCGGTGGCGGATGCTGCTAAAGCGCTGGCGTCCCGAGCGGGGGCAGACATCGGCCGCAACCGCCTCTTTAAGGAAATGAAGGAGCTTGGCTGGGTGACGCACTGCCACGGCTATTGGGAGCCCCTACAGTATGCGGTTAAACGCGGCTACTTGGCGGTGAAGGTGAATATGCCGCAGTGGAAGTCTAATGGTGAGTCGTTTGTTCCTGCACCTACGGTGCGGGTGACTCCGAAGGGCCTTGACCGTCTTACTGAGGGCCTTCCTTCCCATGTGTGGGGGCGCGAACAATGAGTAGTGATTCTGCACCGTACGTGTACACCTATGATGGCCCCGCAAACCTAATCGGTGATGAGTTCGGCTACACCTTGTCGAAAGACACCGTGAAGCGTGCGACTTTACGGGGCGAGCTAAAAGCGGTGAACCGTGATGAGTTCGGCCTGCATGGACCGATCACGATGTATGCGAAGAATGATGTTCGCGAATGGTTTCTCACCTATATGGGGGTGGAGGTGATCGGTGATGAGTGAAAACACTGGTCTTTTCTACGAGTTGACGGATGAGACTATCGAGGTCTGCGGGCACATCCTGCACCGTATCCGTGCATTGAAGGACATTAACGGGCATGTCCACGCCGGCGATCTTGGCGGTTTTGTGGAGTCCACGGAGAATCTTGACGCGTCTCATGGCGCGTGGGTGTTCGACCGCGCCCGCGTGTACGACCGCGCCCGCGTGTACGACCGCGGCTGGGTGTCTGGCAGCGCGTGCGTGTTCGACCGCGCCTGCGTGTACGGCGACGCGTGGGTGTACACCCGCGCGCGGGTGTTCGGCGACGCGTGGGTGTTCGGCGACGCCTACGTGTCCGACCGCGCGTGGGTGTTCGACCGCGCCAGGGTGGGGGGCGACGCGTGGGTATTCGGCGACGCGTGGGTGTTCGGCGACGCGTGGGTGTTCGACGACGCGTGGGTGTTCGACCGCGCCAGGGTGGGGGGCGACGCGTGGGTAGATGGGCGCGCCGAAGTCTGCGAGGGGGAATCATGACTGCTGCTGCTCTCGGATTTCTACTTGTTATGGCTGTTGGGGGTGTCGTGTGTGGGGTCGCGGATCTCGTACAGGGTATCGTCGCCCGGCTGGTGTCTACATGTGTCACTGTGACGAAACAAGGTGGTGTGAGCACTAGTGAATATGTCGTGGCATGAGCACGCCAAGTGTGCGGGTAACACACATTTCTGCGAAGTGTTGGAGCGTATCGGGAATCGGTATCGCCGTCAGGCTATCGCCGATGCCTGTAGGGGCTGCCCGGTGATGCGCGAGTGTGCACTGGATTGTTTTGAGTTTGACGAGGAGGGGGTTCCGCATGTTCGGGAAGTTGGCGTGCCGAGGGCTGGAGTGTGGATTTCAGTGGCTACGCGGCCGAGTTCCTTTACTCATCATTATTTGGCGCGGGTGGCGGGGATTGATGCGTGATGTTCCCAGGTGGGTGTTCGAGGTTGACGATGACGATGAGGACATTCCAGAAATTGATCTTTATGACTGGTTTAAAGACTTGGAGTTCGAAGAATGATTATCAAAGATTCCGATCGTGAGACGCATTTGGAGCGTTGGCTTGAGATTCGCCGTGGGGGGTTGACGGCGACGGAGGCCGGGGCTATCGCTGCTGGTAAGAGGACTATTGGCAGCGTGTGGGCGGATAAGAAGTCTGGTAAGAAGGTCCCCTCTAATCCGTTTATGGAGTGGGGGAACATGATGGAGCCCCACATTCTGGACTGGCTCCGCATGGAGCTGGATAACCAAACGATTGTTGCTAATTCTCATATCGTGGCGTGGGATGATGACCAGCGTTGTCTCGCTACACCGGATGGTTTCACGCATGGTGCTGTGGTGGAGTGCAAGACCACCGGGGCCGACTGGGATGGTTTGGTTGTCGCTGATCCGCTGTGTGCTGACGTTTTCCGTGAGCTGGGTATTCTGCACTACTTCTACCAGTGCCAATGGCAGATGTTGATCTGTGATGTGGATGAGTGTTTTTTCGCGTGGAATGTTCGCGAGACCGCCCCGTTTGTTGAACAGAAGGGTATGACGTTCAGTGTTGATGGTGAGCCTGTGCGTGATCCTAATCTGATCTTCATACCAGGCGAGTTCCACTGTGTTCTGGTTGAGCGCGACGTAGAGGCTGTTGAGAAGCTGCTACAGGTGCGTGATGACTTCTTCGCCTATGAGGAGTCTGACGGGCCGTCTATCCCGGCTGAGGCTGTCGAGTTGATGCGGGAGTCTAACCGGCTGAAGGCGCGGGCGGAGATGCTGCGTAAGCGGGCGTTAGAGCTTGTGGAGCCGGTGCTCAATGCGGGTGATCGTGTGTCTGGTGAGTGGGGGAGTGTGTCGTGTTCTGAACGGCGGGTAAGCCGTCTTGATAGTAAGGCTTTGGCTGCTGATCTTCCGGACGTTTTCGACAAGTATTCTTCCGAGTCCGTGTCTACGCAGATCCGTTTCGTTCTCAAGGAGGAGGACTGATGAAGTTTAATCCAGAAGATTACTCGACTGTTGAAGAGCGGCTTGTTGCGGCCCGTAAAGACCATCCGGAGATGGTTGTGGATACCATGCTTGTTTCTAGTGTGGCTGTTCCTGCTGCGGAGTCGCTTAGGTGGGTTTTCCGCTGTGACCTGTATAAGTCGCCAGAAGACCGTAAGGGTGGTCTTTTGTGGTCGTCCGGTTGGGCTTCTGAGGTTGACGGTCTGGGCGGGCCGGTGAATAAAACGTCTGCTTGTGAGAATGCGGAAACGTCGGCTATCGGTCGGGCGTTGGCGAATGCTGGTTATTCGGGTGATAAGCGTGCTTCTCGTGAGGAGATGGAGAAGGTACGCCGTTATGAAGCGGCGGAGAAGAAACTTCTTGAGGCTGTCCAGGCCGCCGACTCCAAGGACGGGCTGACGAAGTTGTGGAACTATGCGGCGGGTAACGGTTTGGTTCGTTCTGAGGCTGTTTCTGAAGCGTTTCGGCGGCGCGGGGAGGCTCTCAAAGAATGAGCGATATTGAATACACGCCGGTAATGGTGGAGCAGAGGCTTCGCAGGCTTCTTAACCAACTGTCTGAGGCTACCAGGATCCAAGATGAGGCGTACGGGCGTTTTTTAGGGGCTAAGCGCGCGTTTGATGTGGCGGAGGCTTCAGCGTTCGTTGAGACGATCGGTAAAGGTTCTGTGAAAGATCGTGAGGCGCTTGTGGCGTTGGCGACGGTGGCTGATCGTGAGGCCTGCGACGTAGCAGACCAGGCATACCGGTATGCAAAGTCCCGGCTGGAGATGTTGAAGATTCAGATTATGGGCGTGCAGACGATTGGTAAGTCCGTGTCAACCGCGTATGGGGCTATTGGAGTGGTGGAGCCGTGAACGCTGAGTTTCCCCCGGAGGTGCGTGGCACTGTTTTGGAGCGGTGCCAGGCGCATTGTGAGCGGTGTGGTATGCCTACTCCGTTTGGCGAGTTTCATCATCGTTTGCCGCGGAAGATGGGGGGCACGTCTCGGAATATTGGGACGGTAGAAAACTGTCTTTATGTTTGTGTTTACTGCCATCACTATATCCATTCCCACCCGAGTGAGGCTTACCTAAAAGGTTGGCTACTTCGGGACACGGAAGAGAACGTTAGGGAGGTGTGTGAAGGATGAGCAACGACGTTCATTACAGCGGACGCCATTACAGCATCCTTTACGCGGACATAGTGCGCGAGCTTAAAGACGTAAAAGCACTTGGCCTGTACTGCATTTTGCTTACCTACGCAGGGGATAAGAAGATGGCGCATCCTTCGGTGCCGACCCTTGCTAGTGATATGGGCCTTAGCCGGAACAGTAGCCAGCAAGTGCGTGCATGTTTGAAGCGTCTGGAAGATGTCGGCCTTATCAAGACTTTTCCCCGGTGGACTGATACGGAAGGTGTTGTCTCGTCCGTCAAGACAAAGGATTTCAACTCACAAACTTCGAACGGTTATGTCGTTTTCGACAAACTTGGGGCTGGATTTTCTAGCGCAGTTTTTAATGGGGAGGGGGTGCGAAAACACACCGCCCCCCCGTGTGAAAACACACCGCCCCCCCGTGTGAAAACACACCACGAAGAATTACACATTGAAGAATTACACAATGAAGTAAATAACTCCCTACCCTCTTTGCGTGAAAGCGCGGCGGAAGGCGCGGCACTGGTTTCGTTTGGCGACCCGCAAGCGGGTACGCCGACACACACAAACCACGGAGCTCTTCAACCCGTCAATGAGAGCGACCCACAGGGTCGCCAGCAAGGACGAGGGAAGCCATCAAAGCGCCAATTGGACGATGAGTTCGAGAAGTTCTGGGCGTTGGTTGGTCGTAAGCGTGGCAAACAGCAGGCCAGGAAGAGCTTTGAGAAGCAACGACGCACCCATGACCTGAAGTTCATCTGCTCGCAGCTCATGAAAGCGCAGGCAGAGTGGATACGTACGGGGCGTGAGCCGGAGTACTGGCCGCATCCCTCAACGTGGCTTAACCAGCAGCTAGACGACGATTACGACACCACTTCGGTGCCCTCACAGCGTGAGTTCTATGAGGCTCGAGTGCAGATGATTCGCGAGCAGCATGTGCGGGAGAAAGCGCAGCTCAACGCCGCTACCGATGATGTGTCTATGCCCGCCATCACCTCCACCTGTGTTGATGAGGATGACGAGGACGATGACGACGATGACTGGGACTGGGGCGCGTAGCCATGAGCTTGTTCATTGCCGCTAAAAGCGCTGTTGAGAAGGGTAAACGCCTGCGTGGCCAGCGTCTCTACGATGCGGATGAGCTGGTAGCGATCGCGGAAGCGTGGGAGGAAACGTTCCTGGGTGCCGGACTGGATGCGCAGACGGTCGAAGACGCGGTGAAGCTTCTTGCCGAGTCTGGTGAGACCATCACTGCTGGTGCGATCATCAAGGCGTCTAAGTCGCTTCGACCTGCGGAAACGATGTCTGCGAGTCGTGATACTGATGCGCAGGATCGCCGCTACTACCGAAGTGTGCTTGCGTGGGCTCAGCGTACTCAGCGTTGCCCTCGGATGTGGCCGAATTGGGATAAGTACATGGAGGATCGTGCTCGTGAGCTGGGGGTTCTCCGGGAATGGGGCACTCCGCTGGTCTCGTGGGGGACGGCTGACGCGTTCAAGGCGTGGGTGGCTCCGTGGGACGTTGATTCTGACGATTGGGAGGGGGTTAATCGACGTTTCCGCGAAAAACTGGCTGAGAGTCAAAATAAGCAACCGAAAAATGATGGCTAGGCAATGACACCAGAATGGCTATGTTGGATGCTTAGCGTTGAAAATAGGCCGCAATACGGCCCCATTCCGAAAGGACACCACAATGACAATTCCACGAATCACCGGAATCTTCCGCCTCACCCGCGACCCAGAACTCCACTTCACCCAGTCCGGGAAAGCCGTAGCGACGCTCGGGCTAGCCGCCTCAGACTCCCGAAAAGACGAGTCAGGAAACTGGCAAAACATAGCAACACTGTTTATAGAAGCGAATCTGTGGGGCACCCAAGCAGAAATTGTGAACAATTCATGCAACAAGGGCGACGAACTCTACGTGTCAGGCACCCCCTACACCGACCAGTGGCAAGACAAAAACGGAAATAAGCGCTCCACTATCAAACTGCGCGCCAATGTTGTGAAGCTCATTGCCAAACCGCAAGACACCGCCCAACAGAGCAACGATGTGTGGGGCAGTCAGCCCTCACAGGACTTCGGCAGCCTCGATCAACCCCCCTTCTAAGGAAACATCATGACCAACACAGAGCACATCGGAGGATGCTACTTCGTCTCCTGTGAAGTAGACGGGCAAATGGCAAGAGTCTGCCTCCTCGACAAGCCGGACACCATAGCGCCGGTGATGAAGGCGATCACGAATCGCACGGATCTCATCCGCCAGTATGCAACAGACCTATGTGTCCTCCAACAGCGCCTCAAGGAGCTCACAGAGCAATGAAAGTAAAAGTCACTGCTATCGACCGTCACTGTGGCCACGATGTCGTCTACGCGACCGTAGGCGGGCGAACCATCAGCATTGACGTGCCCCACGGCTACCAGTGTAAAAACTCGCTCCTGGATAAGCTCTCGGCATTCCAGCGTGAGGCCAAATACTACCAGGACGGAATCAAGGTTATTTGCCTACTCCTCGAACAGCTGGAGGTATCGGAATGACCGTCACAATCGACTACCGGCACAGTGACAAACGGTGGGATGTGATCGGCGGCTACGTGAATAATCAGCGCTCCTCCGTCGCCGTTGAGCCGAGGAATGGGGCGAGCCTGCCGTGGGCGCTACGCGGGAAGATTAACGAGCTTGACCGTGTGATCAATGATCATCTGAATCAGAAAGCGCTACTCCAGTGTCGATTGAGCGAGCTAGGAGAGCCCATTGGTAACGAATGAGCTTCTTAAACAGCAGCCGATCGGCACGCGGCTCATGAACGATACCTGCAAAGGCTTCAAGAAGTGCGCTGACGGCGCTTGGTACCCCATCAAGAAATGGCGCCCGTACCCGATGGATTCTGACGACATTGACCAATTCACACAGTCAGATTTCGACTACCAGGAGGCCAACCGTGCCTTCTAGTAGCAAGGTGAAGGGCGATAGGGCTGAGCGGGATGTGCTCAACATCATCACACAGTACGACTGTTCAGCCCGCCGTACCCGCCCCGGCAGACGAGAAGACGAGGGCGACATCCACGCCCTCAACACCACCTGGCAAGTAAAAGACGTTGCACGCCCCCTCTGGCGTGAGTGGCTCACACAGCTAGACCAGCAAGTTGAGCGTTCCCCCTACCAGCACGGCATCCTCGTCTGGAAACTACGCGGCTACGGTGGGAAACCTGCCAAATGGCTCGCAGTAATGGAACTCGAACATATGTGCGAACTCCTGGAGGAGAAAAACCAATGATCAAAAACACCAAAACCTACGACACACCAAAGGGAAGAGAACGGTAATGCTACTCTCAGACATCGACATAGAGGGCTTCATCGACTCCGGCGACATCACCATAACCACATACGATCGTATCCTCCTCCAACCATCCAGCATCGATGTGAGACTAGGCCGACAGTTCCGCACCTTCAACTCCAGCCGATACACCCACATCGACCCAGCACAACAGCAAGACGACCTCACCACACTCGTAGAACTAGATCTACGCGAGTGTTTCATCCTGCACCCAGGAGAGTTTGCCCTAGCCACCACAATGGAAACGATCGCGCTCTCCGACCTCCTCGCGGCACGCCTAGAAGGGAAAAGCTCACTCGGCCGCCTCGGACTGATGACACATTCCACAGCAGGCTTCATCGACCCCGGCTTCACGGGACAAATCACCCTGGAACTGTCCAACGTGGCCAACCTTCCCATCAAGCTCTATCCGGGAATGCGGATCGGGCAGGTATGCTTCTTCGAACTACGCAGCCCCGTAAAACACCCCTACGGCGACGAGCGCCTTGCCTCCAAGTATCAGAATCAGCGTGGCCCTACCCCGTCGCAAGCATGGCGTAACTTTCGCACAAGCAACTACGGCTACGTTATCCCCGACTAGGAGACAATCATGCCAGAGGATTACTACCTGGATAGACAGCAGAGAGAGTACCTACTCAAAGACCTGGCTACCATCCTGGCGCATACTAAAGATTTGAATAATGTGCTGACCCGGCAGACCCGCTACCACAGCCAAGGGAGACACAGTGCCGAAAGCCCCCTCCCATTCAGCGTGAAAGCAAGCGACCTCCAGCACGAGCTAGCTATAGGCCTACCAAGCATCTGCGAAACACTCGGCTACACCACGCCGTTCACCCACACCATAGCCATCGTTGATTGCCTCACATGGCTCAAGAGTAACCACATGAAAATGGCAGCCTACGAAGACGCGGAGAAACTCGCCGACGACATAGCACAGTGGGCGCGTCGCATCGTCTCCATCGTCGATAGGCCGAAGTACCCAAACTGCATAGGAGTATGCCCAGAGTGCGGAGAATCAATCTACAGCTACCATGATCGCGGAGAAATAACCTGCACATGCGGTGCCATATTAGACATTGCAATCATTAAAGCAATGTGTATTGAGTCTCTCGAACGAAAGTGCTTTACCAGAGAAGTCATCCGTGGATACCTCACAGATCGAGGGATACCAGATCGGACTCAGCGTCAATGGCTCCAGGAAATACAACCTCTCAACTATGAGGGCAAAAACTATTGGAATATGTATGAGATTACTGACCGCGTAGATGCATGGATTAGGAGTAAAAAAGCACGTAAAAGTGCATAAACACACACCTATTGCCGCTTAATATGGTAGGCTAAAGCCGTAAGGCGGAAGTGAACAAAAACCACCGCCAACAACTCCAGAGAAGAAACCCCCAAAGGAGAAATCCCGCGGGGGTTTACTCATACCCAAAGAAAACTCCACAACAGAGACAACAACAGTGGCAACAGTAATGCCGTTCCCATATTTCGGTAAGAAAACGAACGCGGCACCCCAAGTTTGGGGACTACTCGGAGACGTCCAAAGATACATTGAGCCATTCTGTGGAGCATGTGCTGTACTACTTAGCCGGCCACACGACTACACGCGCCGCTACGAAACAATCAACGATAAGGACGCTCACCTTACTAACCTCCTCCGCGCCATCAAATATGCTCCAGAAGAACTCGGGGACACAGTTAACCGTATGCCTGTTAGCATGATAGAGCTCATTGCAGCTAATAACGATGTGCGGAGAAACGAAGAGGCTTTACGCGATAAGCTCATAGAGAGGGGCGACTTCTATAGCCTCAACGACGCGGCCACCTACTACATCATTCTCTGCGACTCTATATGCGCCGGAAAAACAGGCCTAAGAAGATATGACAAGACAGAGCGCGTCTACCGGCGGGGAAGTCGAGTATCCGACGATGTTGAAGCATGGTGCCTGGAGCAAACCGGTGGCCCCCACCGTATAGTGCTATCCGGCTACGACAGTGAGCACGACACGCTACTAGGCCACGGGTGGACAAAAGTAGAAACGCGAAAAGCAAACATTGCCGGAGGAAGACTAAACAACACCGCCAACACTGAGCAACTCTGGTATACCCCAAACTGCATCCACCCAACAGAAGAAACACTCTTCTAGGGACCACACAATGCCCCGTCCCCAAAATCGACGCTACAAAAACCTAAAAAAACTCTACAAACACGAATGCGCCACCACCCAAGCCCCATGCTGGCTCTGCGGCCAACCCATAAACTACAACCTCCCCCACACCCACAACGACGCATTCACCATAGACCACATGCTCCCCTACAGCACCCACCCCCACCTACTCGAAGACCCCACCAACTTCCGCCCAGCACACCGAAGCTGCAACATCCAACGCTCAAACAAAACACCAGACTCCCTAGGAACCCTGTCCCGAAACTGGTAAAAACACCATAAACACTATATACAAAAGGGGAGGGGCCCAAAAATCACCAAAACCCTACACACGGCCTCGCTCACGCCGGTGATGGGGCCTTTACCCCCGAGCGTATGGGGGGTTGTTTTTGCTGGCTGTGCTGGCTGTGTGGGTGGGGTCTATGGTGTTGTCGTTTTTGCTTGTTTTTGGAGGTGTTTCCCTTTTGTCTGAGGGTCCGCTTGTTAGTGCTGTTGATGCTGCTGTGGCTTCTGCTGATTGGCTGGTTGATTCTGACCGGGCGGCGGTTGAGTTGTGCCGGATGTATGCGCGTCAGCTGGATGAGGACCCGGGGGGTAAAGTGTCGTACCTTGGGGGATTGTTGATGGCGGGGTTGAAGTCGTTGGGGTTGACGGTTGATTCCCGGCTTGTGGTGGCTCCTGAGAAGCGTGCTGTGGTGCGTGATGAGTTGGCGGAGATGAGGGCGCGGCGTGCGGGCTGATGTTGTGGGGTGTGAGGTGCCGCGGTTGTTTCCTGAGCCGTTGCGTGAGTTGACGCCGGAAACGTCGTTGGGGTTTGAGTGCTGCGATTTCTTGGAGAATATTTGTGGCTGGTCGCTGCTCCCCTGGCAGCGTTGGCTGTATATTCATGCTCTTGAGCTTCTCCCGGGTGGTAACCGCTATAGGTTTCAGACTCTTGTTATTTTGGTTGCCCGCCAGAACGGCAAAACAAAGTGGCTTATTGGTCTCGCTTTGTGGCGCTTGTTCATGGATGGGGCTATTGGTGTAACGTCTACTGCCCACACGTTGGAGTACGCGGAGAACACTCTTGCTGAGGGTGTGGATGAGATTGAGGCTGTTCCTGCTCTGCGCCGGGAGTTGCGCCAGTATATGCGGACGAACGGTAAACGGAAGGTGTTTCTGAACCCTATTAAGCCTGGCTCTTCTGTGAAGGAGGAGCGGGAGGAGCGGGTGTGGGATGTGCAGTCCGCTAATCGTGGCGGTGGCCGTTCTTTGACGCGTGATCTTGTGATTATTGACGAGTTGCGCCAGCATCAGTCTTTTGAGGCGTATGACGCTATTACTCCGGCTACTACTGCTCGTCCTCGCGGGCAGATTGTGTGCACGTCGAATGCGGGGGATAAGTATTCTGTGGTGCTTCGGCAGTTGCGGAAACAGGGCATTGATGCGATTAATACGAATGATCGTGAGTCGTCGTTGGCGTTGTTTGAGTGGTCTGTTCCTGATGCGGCTGATCCTGCTGATGAGTCTTTGTGGGGGCTGGCTAATCCGTCGTTGGGGCACACGATTGAGTTGCGTACGCTTAGGGGTAGTTTTTCTTCTTCTACTGTTGAGGGGTTTAAGACTGAGCACCTGTGCCAGTGGGTGGAGGCTGTCGAGCATGGTGTGTTCCCGGAGGGGGCGTGGGAGCGGTCGTTAGATGAGGGTTGCGAGCCTGCCCTTGGAGCCAGGGTGGCTGTGGGGTGCGATATGTCGTACGACCGCTCGAAACTCTATGTGGCGGTGGCGTATGAGACTGAGGACGGGAAGATCGGGGTTGAGGTGGTAGCACAGCGTGCTGGGTCACGTTGGCTGCCTCAGTGGCTTCTATCGCCTGAGCGTGGCTGGTTTCCGGGGCAGATTGCTTTGCAGGGGCGTGGGGCACCGGTGAGCGTTGTAGCGGATGATTTGCAGGAGTGCGGTATCGATGTGGTGCCGTGGCAGTCTAGCGAGCTCTCTAAGGGCTGCTCTCTGTTCTATGACCTTGTAGCTGCCGGTGAGGTTAAGCATCGTTCCCAGCCTGTTTTGGATGCTGCCGCGAGTGTTGCCCGTGTGAAGCCTGTTGGTGATGCGTGGGTGTGGGATCGGAAGAATACTCCGGTTGATGTTGCCCCCCTGGTAGCGGCTAATGCTGCTGTGTGGCTGTTAGGTAGGCCTAAGCCTGAAGTTTTTGTTTCTGCGTACGAAGATAGTGGAGTGGTGATGTGCTGATGGGCGTTCTGTCTTTTCTGGGTTTACGCCCGCCGAAAGTCCCCTCGTTTGATGTTGTTGTTCAGCCTGTCCTTGATTTTGCGCAGGGCGAGGTTATGGGTATGTCTGTTGAGCGGTTCTGGAAAGAACAACCGTATCTTCGGATGGTTGTCGGTTTCCTTTCCCGCTCTGTGGCTTCTGTGTCTATCCATGTTTTGGAGCGTGCCGATGATGGTTCGCGTATCCGGCTCCGTGATACTGAGCTGGCGCGGATGGTGAAGGAACCGAACAGTGCCGAAACGATGTACGAGTTGATGAACGGGGCGGTAGCTGACCTTGCTCTCTACGACGAAGCGCTGCTAATTGTTCTTCCTACGGGGCGTGGCGCTGATGCACACTGGGAGATGTACCGTGTCCCTCCGTCGTGGCTACAGTCAAAAGTGGTGTCGAAGGATAACCCGTTTAAGATTGATGCGTTTCTGATCCAGCGTCCGGGGATGGGGCAGCCTGTCGAGGTGAAGGCCGAGAACGCTGTTTACCTGCATGGCTGGAATCCTGCTAATCCTTTGACGGGCGATTCTCCTGTTAATGCGCTTCGGAAGATTCTGTGGGAGCAGATCCAGGCTAGCGTGTATAGAACCCAGATTTGGACGAATAACCCACGGCTGAACGCCTACATTAGCCGCCCTGCTGGCGCTACATGGACGAATGAGCAGAAGGAGCGGTTCGCCGCATCGTTTAAGAGCGCCTACACGGGGAGGGGCGCGGAAGCTGGCGGTGTCCCCGTTCTTGAAGATGGGATGAAGCTGGAGAAGATGGGGTTCTCCAGTCATGAGGAAGAGTTCGTGGAGGCTTCAAAGCTGGCGCTACAGACTGTTGCGGCCGTCTACCATGTCAACCCCACGATGCTAGGCCAGAACGACGGTGCTAATTACTCCAACGTCCGAGAGTTTCGGCGGATGCTGTATGGGGATACGCTGGCGCCGATTCTGAAACAGATTGAGTCGAAACTCAACCAGGTTGTTGTTCCTCTCGTTGCCCCTGGCGGCGATGTGTATGTGGAGTTCAATCTTCAGGAGAAGCTGCGCGGTTCGTTCGAGGAACAGGCGCGTGTTCTCCAGTCTGCTGTCGGTCGCCCATTTATGACGGTTAACGAGGCTCGGTCTTTGCAGAACCTTCCGAATATCGACAACGGAGATGAACTATACATCCCATTGAACATGGGTACAGCTGACGATTTCGCACCTACAGATGAAGGAGTGAGTGATGCGGTCTAAGTGCTGGCAAGCAAAGATTAAGCAGGCCGGTGTTGATGACCGGCTCGACGATGGGGAGATTCTGGCGTACGCCTCTATCTTCGGCAATGTGGACTCATATGGCGAAGTTGTGGTGAAGGGTGCGTTCGAGCGCACTCTGGAGCAGTGGAAATCGTCAGGAGACTATATTCCCCTTTTGTGGGGGCACGATATGGATGACCCCATGTCGAACATCGGCTGGGTTACCGAGGCGAAGGAAGATGAGCGCGGACTTCTTGTTCGTGCTCGTTTTGATTTAGAGGATAATCCGAAAGCTCGCCAGGTGTACAAGCTGTGTAAGGGCCGCCGAGTCCGTGACCTGTCATTCGCGTTCAATGTTGTGGATTATGACCGTGACGGTGATGTGACCCAGCTTAAGGATCTGGAGCTGTACGAGGTGTCTATCGTGACGGTGGGGGCTAATCCGGAGACAGAGATTATTGCTGTGAAGAATCGTGCTGTTGCTGCTGTTAAGGCTGCTGGTGATCTTTCTGAGCAGCGGCTACAAGACTTGCGTGAGGAGCTCATGGAGGCTGTTGAGGCTATTGATGGGTATCTTGCGCCGTCCGAGGTGCCGGGCGATACCCCTGATGGGGATGTACCAGACGACGAGAAGAGTGCCAATGTGGAGCGTCCGTCGCTAGAGGATGATGATCCTGCTAGTAAGGCCAGCGCAAACACCCTCGTGCCTTCCGTTGGTCTCTATGCGGCGTTGCGACTCGCCGCGCTGAAGAACTGAAAGGAGTATCCGCATGGATATTAAAGAGATGTTCGAGGCCAAGCTAAAGGAGGCCTCCGAGCTGGAAGAAAAGGGCTTGAACTCTACCGAGGAGATCGAGGCCTTTAATACTGTTTGTGCTGAGGCTGAGGGCCTCAAGAAGGATATGGAGAAGCGTGCCAGCGGGCAGGCTCTCCTGAAGGGACTAACTGTGCCTATGGAAAAGGAAGCTGCCGTTCAGGCTAAGAGCCTTGGCGAGTTCGCCGTGGATGCGGTGAAGGACCAGCTGGCAGAACTGAAGGATGGGCGCGTTCTGTACGCTCCCGAGTTCAAGGCCAACGAGATCTTGACGAGTGCCGAGTTGCAGCCGTTCGCTACTCAGTATGATTCCAACCTGGTTATCGGCAAGCGCGAGCGCCCGGTTGTTGCTGATCTTCTGTCCGCATCCACTATCGCTGGTGCTGCTATCAGCTACCTGGTAGAGGGTGCTAAGACTGGCGACTTTGGTTGGGTCGCTGAGGGTGCTGCTAAACCTCAGCTGGGTTTTGCTACCCCTAAGCCGGTTACCGAGTCTCTGGCTAAGCTGGCTGGCTGGATTAAGGTGTCTGAAGAGTTCCGCACTGATTACCCCGGCCTTATGGATGAGATTAATAACCGTCTTGTCTACGAGCTGATGGTTGCCGAAGAGAAGGAACTTCTCGCTGGAACCGGCGCTGCTGGCGGCATTAAGGGCCTGCTGAACCGTGAGGGCGTGCAGACTCTCGCCGCTACTAAGAAGGCTGAGAACGCTGATGCGGTCTACAAGGCCACTACCGCTATTTCTACTGCTACCGACCTGGTCGCTGACGGTATCGTACTGAACCCTGCTGACTATGAGGCGTTCCGCCTGTCGAAGGATGCTAATAACCAGTACTACGGTGGTGGTTTCTTCACCGGCGCCTATGGTATCGACGGTGTTGTGTCCCAGCCTAACCTGTGGGGTCTTAAGACCATCATTACCCCGGCTATCGCTAAGGGTACTGCTCTGGTCGGCTCCTTCCGTATGGGCGGCACTGTGTACCGCAAGGGCGGCGTGTCCGTGGCGTTCGACACTGCCGGGGATGACTTCATTCACAATATGATGACCGTTCGGGCTGAAGAACGTATTGCTCTTGCTGTCCGTGTCCCGCAGGCGTTCGCTAAGGTCACTCTTTCCGATGCGGCTGGTGCATAAATGATGAAAGAGTACACGGTGTGGATCGCTGGTTTGCCACATACGATGCAGTATGAGGAAGAGACAGCTAAGGCACTCGGGTTAGAGCTTGCTTCAGCTAAGGCGGCCCCGAAGCCACAGAACCGCGCCCGTGCAGCACGTAATAAGGCGGTAAAGGGCAGTGGAGCCTAAAAACATTTCTCCGCGTCTCGCTAACGGTGGTGATGCTGCTGATGCGTGTATCGCTGCTGCCCGCTCGTTCGTGGAACAGTACTGTGGCTGGCATATCGCGCCGGTGCGTGAGGATACGGTTCTTCTTGACGGTAACGGCCTGAAGATTCTTCAACTTCCTTCACTGCATGTTCTCAGTGTTGCCACTGTTGAGGTTGACGGAGATCTTCTTCCTGAAAACCAGTACACCTGGTCTGCGAAGGGGCTTCTTCGTCTCCGGCATGGCGTGTGGCCGCGTGAGTTTCGCAGTGTGGAAGTGCGGTTCACGCACGGTTTCGAGGACTGCCCCGCCATTGATTCTGTCGTGGCGACTCTGGCAGAGCGTGCTCTTATGACGCCTGCTGGGATTTCGTCTATGACGGTGGGCGGACGGTCGGAAAGCTATGGGCGTGGTGCTGGCTCCGGTATCGCGGCTACGGGGCAGGAATACTCTATTCTTGACCCTTACCGGCTCCCCCTGGAGGCCTAATGTTTTACGCAACTCGCATTGAGATCATTAGGCCGGCTAAGAAAGACGCAGGCCGCTACGGATACGGCACTGGGATAGATGAATACTCCTACGATCCTGCTGAGGGCGCAGAAGTTATCCCGGTGCCGCATCCTGTGGAGCTGCAACCAACAACGAGCGTTGAGGCGGAGTCTAACGGTGCACGCGTGCTGAGCACTAGCGGGTATACGTTGTTCACTCAGCCTGGCGTGGATATTGATCTTCGCCCCCGTGACCGTGTACGCGCTAACGGGCTGCTCTTGGATGTTGACGGCGAGGTTAGGCGTTGGCCTGGCCTTAATGGCGTGGACCACGTCGAGTGCCACCTGGAGGTACACAGTGGGTAGACACGCTGTTATTGATGGTGACGAGCTGTTCCAGGAGGTTATGCAGCTCGACCAGGTACGCCGAGGTGTTGATCTTCAGGCGGCGAAGGTGGAAGAGAAGGCTATCCGCTATACCGCGGCCGCTGGAGGCAACGCCCACTTTTCGTCTGAGTCCTATACGCTTCCTAATGGCCGCTACGGGGTACGCATTACCTCTGATAGCGCGGAGGAAGAGTATGGGGCGGAAGATGCTAAGCGTATCCGTGCTCTGCGCCGGGCGGTGAGGGAGGTTAAGTGATGAAACACTACGATATGCTGGCTAGTCTCATCCAGTATTTGATCGAGAAACTGCCGGGTGTGTGGATCGGTAACGGGCTTCCTCCGGATGCTGATCTCGCTAAGCATCAGCCGTGCGTAGTGGTGGACGATCTCCCGTCCGCCCCAATGCGGGCATGGCAGGGTGACGTGCTCTCTGCTGAGTTCAACGCCGATATTGAGGTTGTTGGGTTCAACAGAGCTTCCTCCTATGATCTCGCTGTTGAGGTGCAGAAGGTGCTGGACGCTGCTGTTGATGACCCGTCAGCACCGTTCATGTCTGCTAATTGTGGTTTCTTCTCTACCCGCCCGGATAAGAACCCTCGTGTGCGTTGCGTGGGGGCTGAGGCGAGCGTTATGTTCCGCTGATCCGCTTCTTTCGTAACTTTGTTCGAACAATCAAAACCGCCACTAGCTGGCGGTTTTTTCATGAAAGGAAATAGCCCAATGGCTGAAACTCCCTATTATCGCGTAGGCCTCAGTGCCGACGCTATCCGTATGGGTATCACTGGTGGTATCCGTATTCAGAACGATATGTCTAAGCCGATCGTTGATGGGTTCGCCGCCTACGATGACGCTATCCAGAAGCCCCTCGGCTACATCACCAAGGACGGTGTAGAGGTTGGCCGTGAGGAAGATAAGGCTGAGATTGAGGCCTGGCAGGAACTGAATCCTGTCCGTGTCGAGATTACTAAGAGCCAGGTTACCGTGAAGGCAACCCTGCTCCAGTCTGACCTCCAGACCAACTCCCTGTTCTACGGTGTCGACCCGTCGGCAATGACTACTAACGCCGATGGTTCTGTAACCATCACTGAGCAGGGGCACCCTGAGCTGAAGAACAGCGTCCTGTATCTCGATGTGGTCGACAAGGACAAGGCCCGCCGTATTGTACTGGCTAATGCCCGTATCACTGAGCGTGGCTCTATGAAGTACACCACCGAGGATGCTGTGGTGTACGAGGTTACCTGGACTGCGTTCCCTGGCAAGGACGGCTGGTCGGTCAAGACGACCTTCAAAGAAGGCTGGAAGGCAGAAACTACAGCTACTCCTGGCGCTACCAGCTAGCACACATGATCGTGGATGGGGCGGGAGACTGGCAGGCTCTCCCACCCTTTCCACACCTTATCTTTGAGTCCTGCCACACCACCATTTCTGTACCTCTCACATAGGAGAAAGCACTATGCCTGCTATCGATCTTGATGCTCTTCTTGCCCAGAAGAAGGAAGCTAACGGCGGTGTCGCGCCCGATCGTGTAGCCTTCACTTTCGAGGGTAAAACGTTTACTTTTCTTGACCCTTCTCTTGCCGATGATAAGACGTTGAAGGTTTTCGAAAACATTGGCAGTAACCCTGTTGACATTGCGAAAATCTATATGGGGTCTGACGAGTACAAGCGGTTCTGTGACGCTGGCGGCCGTGCCGCCTATTTCCTCCTAGTGTTCAACGAGTTTGCACAGCGGACTACTGAAATGTTTGAGGGAAAAGACTAACTATCGTCGGCCTAGTGGGGGGGTTCGGCGGCGCTGAGGCCTGCGAGGCTACCCTCATGCAGGTGTACGGGGTGGATTACATGCGGGAGTTTTGGCTAGGGAATATTACCCTACGGAAGCTTCGCGTGCTGCTCCAGAATGTTCCTGCCGGCACCCCCTCCACGAAGGTTGATGGTCATCTTTGGGACGATAAGGACAATGTTCTCTTTCGTATTCTTGGCCTTCTGCATGTTATCGCCGGCGAGTTTCCTGGCGTGAAGGAGAAGGACCTACGGAAGGCGATTGAGGCGCTCCCGTCGTATCCCTGGTCTGAAGAGTCCCGCAATGTTACCCATTATGGGGATTTGGGCGGGGCTTCTGTTGAAAATGTTCTTACCTATGTTGAGTCTCTCGGAGGATAAAATATGCAAAATGGCATTTATGTGCCGGTTCTAGCCTCAGCCAGGGGACTCGTTACACAGGTTAAGCGGGAGGCGGAGAAGGCCGGCCAGGCGGGCGGTAAGGCCATGTCAGCAAAGTTTGGTGCTGCTGGTCGTGCCGCTGGTGAAGCTGCCGCGGCTGGCATCTCCGCTTCCTCCCGGAAGATTGAGCGGGCGGCTAAGGCGGCTGCTGATGCGCGCGATCGGCAGGCTAAGGCGGCGGGTAATGTTCGTCTTGCTGAAGCTAAGTTGAAGAAGGTTCTGGACGATTCTTCTTCGTCTACTGTGCAGCGTGTGCGGGCTGAGGAGCGTTTGGCTGCTGCGAAGAGGCGTGCTGCTGATACTTCTGAGGATCTTAAACGGCGTGAGGCTGATCTTGCTTCTGTGCGTGCTGGTGGGGAGCGTACCGCTAACGCTGTTATCGTTGCTGATGCTCGTGTTGCTAATGCAAGGTCGGCTGCTGCTAACGCCGCCGGGCAAGTGCGTGTTGCTGAGACGCAGTTAGCGGAGGCTAAGCGTGCGTCTATGCGTGCTTCTAACCAGGTTACGCGTGTTGAAGGGCTGTTGAAGGCTGCCCGAGCTGACGGTAAAACAGGTATTGTTGCGAAACTTGAGCGGGATCTTACGTCTGCGCGTAAACAGTCGGCTAAGGCTACTGAAAGGTCTGTTAAGGCCGCTAATGATCTCGCTATTGCCCGCGCAAGGGTAAAAACTGCTGATATTAACGCTGAGGTTGCGGAGGGAGCACATGGGGCTGCTCTAGCCGCATCGGGGGCTGCCGCAGGTAAGGCCGCGCAGAAGAATGCTGTATTCGGTAAGAGTCTTAAGGGGGTTGCGGCGTCGGCTGCCCTGACTGCCCGTTCGATGGCTGGCGGTCTCGGCTTCGCCGGTGTCGGCATGGCGCTTAAAGGTGTCGTGCAAGCCGGCATGGAGTTTGAGACGAATCTCAATACTATGCAGGCGGTGTCGGGGGCTACTGCGTCGCAGATGCGGAATGTGAAACAGGCCGCCCGTGAACTCGGTACTGATTCGTCGTTTGTTTCTACCTCTGCTGCCGATGCTGCTCTGGCCATGACTGAGTTAGCTAAGGCGGGCATGAATGCTGATCAGTCGATGGCTGCCGCACGTGGCACGTTGCAGTTGGCGGAGGCCGCCCAGATTTCCGGTGCTGAGGCCGCAACCATTCAGGCTAACGCTCTTAACGCGTTCGGTTTGGAGGCATCTCAGGCGGGCTATGTTTCCGATGTTCTGGCGAATGCCGCTAATAAGTCGTCGGCGGAGATGAAGGACATTGCCGACGGTATGCAGCAGACCGCCGCTGTAGCGAGAAGCTACGGTGTCAGTATCGACGATACGGCTGCTGCTCTGGCTGTTCTCGCCAATAATGGTATTAAGGGCAGTGACGCCGGTACGCTCATGAAGCGTACATTGCAGCAGTTAGCGAATCCATCTAAGCAAGTGCAGGGTGCGCTGAAAGAGCTTGGGGTTGAAGCTTTCGACGCTCAGGGCAACTTTAAGGGCATGGCTTATGTGATGGGGGCTTTGCAGGACGCTTCTAAGAGTATGAGTCGTGAGGCTTATGTTACGGCTACTAATCTTGCGTTCGGTTCTGACGCTGCCCGTTTCGCCGGTATCGCCGCGAAGGAGGGTGCCGAGGGCTTTATTAAGATGCAGAAGGGCATCAACCAGGCTGGCGCTGCTGCTGCTTTGGCGAAGTCGCGTGCTAAGGGGCTTCCTGGTGCATGGTCGCAGGTGAAGAACGCTGTCGAGGACTTTGGTCTTGTTGTCTATGATGCGGTGGATAAGCCGCTCACCTATGCTGCTAAGGCCGCTACATGGGTGGTTGAGAAGGTTACTGTGGGGCTCGCTTTCCTGCGTAACCCTGTAGATACGTTTAATAAGTCGTCTGCCGGCATGAAGGCTGCTCTGGTGGGGCTTGGCGCTGTTGCTACCGCGTCTATCCCTCTGCTGGTGAAACTTACTGCTAGTGCGGTTGCTTGGGGTCTCAAGACTTTCTGGGCTGGGATGAAGGCTGCTGCTGGGTGGGCTGCGTCGCAGGCGGCCGCGATAAAATCTGGTGCAGCGCAAGTCATCCAGTTTGGGCGTGTCGTGAAAATGGCGGCATGGGCTACCCTGCAAATTATTAAGCGCATGACAGTGTGGGCTGTTCAGTCGCTAGTCCAAGGGGCGCGTGTGGCCGCCGGCTGGGTACTCGCTATGGGGCCTGTAGGCTGGGTTATCGCCACGTTAACCGCCGTCGGCGCGGCTATCGCCATCCTGTGGAATAAATCTGATGCGTTCCGTAGCTTCTTCATCAACATGTGGGACCATATCAAGATGGCTGCCGGAGGTGCCGCCGACTGGATCACCCAAAAGTGGGGCATGTTGGGCGACTGGTGGGACGGCTTCACTGCCCGCATCAGTGATGGGTGGAGAGCTGCCGGGGACTTCTTCAAGAAGATTTATAATGCGTCGTTCGGCAAAGTGTTTGACAAGATGGGAAGCTCCATTGACGGCCTCAAAGGACTGTTCAACAACTTTGGGTCTGCCGCACGCGCCGCTTTCTCCGGCCTAGCCGATCTGATTAAGGCGCCGCTGCACGCTCTGGGCAGGTTCATGACGACACTACCCGGCAAGATTATGGGCGTGTCGATCCCGTTTATTAGCGGTCTGCATAATTGGGGCGCACAGTTGCAGGGGCTACGTGCTGGCGGCGCTGTGCGGCAGCGTGACGGTAAGCTACACGGCCCCGGGACTGGCACCAGTGACTCCATTGTTGGCGTTGATGAGTCCGGTATGCCGCTGGTGATGGTGTCTAACGGTGAGTCTGTGGTTAACGCTGAGGCTACCGCCGCTAATTGGCCGTGGATTAAGGCAATGAACTCTGGGTTACAGCTCCCACGCCTTGCTGAGGGTGGGATGGTAGCCCAACGTACCGGTCAGGAGCTACGGGATTTCGTAGACGGCAGCGAGGGTAAGCCGCTACAGGGTGCCCCGTACGTGTATGGGGGCAAGGAGTGGGGCGACTGCTCTGGCGCTATGGGCGCTGTAGCAGCCTACGCTGTCGGCCTCCCCCCGTTCGCCCAGCGTTACTTCTCTACATCGACGATGGGTGCCTGGCTTTCCGGGCACGGTTTTACCCTCGGTAAGGGTGGCGACGGGACTCTCCGTTTCGGCTGGTACGGGCACGGCACTAACGGGCATACTGCTGGTACGTTGCCGGATGGCACGAATATCGAGATGGGCGGGGCTGACCCGTCGATGGGAAAGGTTGACGGCAATGCTGCTGGCTGGAACCTGCCGGGCGCTGATCAGTTCGCCTTCATCCAGCCTAAACCGTCCGCGTTGGCGTCTACTCGGCAGCCGGGGGTTGATGAGTTCGCTTCAAGTGCCGCGAACGCTGGTTCTGTCGATGGGGATATGCCGGAGGCGTCGGCCAGCCCCTCGCCGTCCGGTGCTGATTCGGGTAGCGCTACATGGGGCGACATGATCGGCAACGTTGCCGCTACCGCTACCAGCTCGTTCCTTTCCGGGCAGATTAACTCGGCTCTGCAAGTGTGGGGGCTGCCTACCGAAGTTCCCGCCTGGGTGAGTGGCACGAGAAAGATCTTCGAAGATGCTACCGGGATCGATCTTTCCCCCGCCGGGCTGATGAAGTATGGGCTGAAACCGTCTAAGGAGAATATCGCCGACAGGGCGGCCGCTGCTGAGGGCGGCACATCGTCCGGTGAGAAGATCAAATCTCCTACTGAGAACCAGAAGTATCGTGCTGCTCTTGTTCAAGAAGCTGGTACCCCTTATGACCCTGCCGGTGGTGCTGGGCAATGGAAGGCGCTTGTTGAGAAAGCCCACCTGTATCTTGGTCTCGCAGGTAATACTGTTCCGGATACTGTCGCCTATATTGGGCGGGTTTCTGGAGGCGACCCGAAGTTCCAGCAGGAACGCGGCGGGTGGAAAGTACCTCCGAGAGCGAAAAAGTCCGGTAAGGGCATGACAAAGGGCACCGCATGGGCCGACAACAAGAGCGTGTTCATGGGGTTGGGGGGTCTGACTAGGTCAGCGTTCAACTCTCAGAATGATACAAAACTGCCAGATGACCCGTTCGACCCTGCTTCTTCTGTAGTCGCTATGCTGCGGTTCGCCGGGGCTAAAACTGCGACTACTCTAGCTGACTGGCTGAACGCGAGCCGAGACCAGCAAGTGCAGTACATGTCTAAAGGCGGCGTGGTGAAAGGCAAGCCGGGCAAAGATAAGAACCCGGCTATGTTGACTGCCGGCGAGCTTGTTATTCCGAAGGAGCAGGCGGCCGATATTGCTAAGGCTCTCGGTAGCTCGTCTGGTTCTAATCTTGCCCGTAGTGCGGCTACGTCTCTTACTGAGGTTCCGCTCCAGGCGTATGACAATGTTGTTCCGGAAGCTATGGCGACCGCTGCATCTTCCGCGACTTCCGCCGGCTTTGATCTTGCGAGTACGGGTGTAAAAACTGCTGGTAATGCGCTTGGCACCGCGGCAAGTTTCATCCCCTATATCGGCAGTGTGGCAAGTGGGGCTATCAACACCGGCGCTACTGCCCTCTCTGCTGGTATCGATATTGCGAAGGAACCGGCGTCTCAGCTTGCCGGCATGGCGGCGGAGCAGGTCGGTTTAGCTGGCGGGCGGATGCTGCGCGCCGGGCGTGATACTGCTGTTGGGTTTATCCCAGATATGGGCATACCAGGGTTTAATACTCCACAGCTCGATACTGCTGGCATGGATAAGGCCTTTGGCGGTTCCGGCGTGTATGGCAATGGTGTGGGGCAGCCTATCGCCTCCTATAACGGCAATGGTGGTGGCCGTGTTGTCACTATCAATCTCTACCCGCAATCAATGTCTGAGGCTAAACAGATGTTCAGCACGTTTATGGCGCAGGAAAAAACTAGCGTGGGAGTTTTCGCATGAGTGATCCGGTAGCTAATCAGGAGTTCCTGAAGAGGTTTAACGTCACTATTACAGGCTGTGACGGCAGCCTGTGGCATGTCAGTGGTGATAAGGCCGGTAGCGAGGGGGTGCTGCTCTGTAAGGAGTTCAGCGGTGTTTATGATGCTCCTGTGACGACGATTCGGCAGACGACCGCCCGGGGTATTGGGGCACAGTACTTGGATCATAAGTTCGAGCCTCGAACACTTGTTCTAAAGTTTGATGTCAAGGGTGGGAACCGTGATCGGTGGGTAGAAATTGATTCTGCATTCCGTCAAGCCTGGGACTATAGCCGTAGTACCCGCATTACGTTCAATGATAAGGTTGCGGGCACTACACGCTACCTGGATGTGATGCTTTCTGAAGCTCCATCTGATGATATTGATCAGAACACGTTCCTTATTGGTTTCTCCACTGTTGGCATTACGTGTATTGCTGATAACCCGATGTGGCTGGAGGAGGATATTGCGGAGTCGTTCATTTTCGACGGTCTGCACTATAAGTATGAGATGACGGTGGAGAACCCGTCAGATCAGCCAATGTTCCTCTACTGGGTTGTGAAGTCTCCGTTGAGTGTGATTCTTCCTGATTGGGACGTGGAGGCTATACGAAAAGCTAAAGGCTTCGAGCTTGATAGCGTCCTCGACTACCGCTTTGTGGTACTTCCGCACGCCGGGCCCGGGATGAACTTTATAGTCGATACGCAGCCGGACGCACGCCAGATTATTGCGCCTGGCTTCCCCTCGTTTTGGGCACAGATGAGGGGACAGTATTTTGAGCATGTTATCCCACCGTATACACCGCCTACAAAGCTGCCGGTGTACGTGAATCCGCTGCCATGGCTACAAACGTTGTTTAAGACTCTCGACCTGCCGATGAACGCCCCGGTTCCGTTTTATCTTGCGGTAGCTGAGGCCCTCCAAGGGACGATAGGGCAAATTCCGCAAAGCGAATTACTGACCCACGATTTCGAGTGGCTGGCAGGAAAAATTGATGAGGCCATTACCAGTGTTAACTCGCAGTTTGACGAGTTTCTGACACCTGCTATCCGCTCCCGCTTTAAGGTGTCGTCGATAGCGTCACTTCTTAATGATGCGTACACGGTGATCGGTAATCTGCCTGGTGGCGGTGTGGAGTGCCGGCAGATTAGACGCTGGTCGCGCCCGTGGGGGTTAAGCCGCAATGACTGAGTTTCAGGATATTAAGGACGCTGCCGTCGCTGAGATGGAGTCCTACCGTGCGCGCCGCCAGAAGCCCAAAGTGTATATCTATGACGGTAACGGCATGTTGATGGGGCTAGGTAACGGGTACATCGAGGCTGATTTTGGGGAAAACGAGATAGAACCATATGAGGGTAAACTCGTCCTTCCTGGTACTCACTATCTTGCTGGTTGGCTTCTGGACAATAGGAAGACGCCGAAGAATGTGTTGGTGAGGGCGGAGAACTGTGGGCATCGTTTCACTGGTTTAGCGTCGAGTATTGTGGGTGAGGGGGCGGACGGTGGCTCTACTATCACGCTTACTATCCCGGATGATAAGAATCTGCTGAACGGTGTCATTATCCGGTCTAATCCTTTCCTCCCTGCGTCTGTGCAGTTCCCTAAGTATTTTTCGCTTATCGGCCCTTCGCGCTACATGCTGAAACTTGCCCTGTTCCTTAACATAGCGCGTCAGGAGATGAATCTGTGGACGATCCCCGATGATCCGCTCGACCCGAGGACGTGGCTGGATGGTGTACAGCCTTGGGATTGGCAGTATATGGTGATCCCCTCGTCTCTGGTGTTGGATAACACACGCCCGTGCGTGATCACCTCACGGTGGAAAACCTGGACTGAGATGGCTACCCCCATCATGGTTGATAAGAAGCTGCGGCTCACCTACCGGAGGTGGTTCCAGGGCGACCCTGCGCCGTACCCTGGCTGCCTGGTGGCGCGTGAGGGTCAGTGTTTTTTCGATATTGTGGAGACCGACACAATCGAGGGGCAAACCTCCATTAACGGTGGTATCGCGCAGGGGCTTATCCGTGAGGCGGTAGCGGTAGCAGACAATTTCGTTGACGAAGTGTTCTCAGATGTCACTGATTCGTCGGAGCCTATCGAGTCTCGCCTCCCTGGTATGTGGGGTCTGGTCGGCCGGCACGCTCCGTGGGTGAATTTCCGTGCGTGCCATCTTGAAAAGTACAGCTACACGGTGAAGCCTGGTACTGCTGTGTCGGTGTCTACCGGCGGTAAGTCCATGCCTGGCGTGAACGAGGCCATCGGTGCGTTTATCAAGATGGGCTTCAATGTGGCGGGCTCGATCTTCTTTATGCCCACACTGGGTGACACTATCAACGATATGGTGAAGAACTTCTACTCTGATATTTTCCTTGCCTTCGACAACATCAAGTCGCCTTTCCGCACGAAACAGCTGGGGTGGATCCATAACGAGGAACTGTTTGTCTCAACGGATCAGGCGAATACTCTAGGTGCTCTTGATGCTATCCGGCAGGGCTTCTGGGACTCCCGTAGCACGGAGACGATTACATGCGACATTCGGGACGGTGCGCCGTATCTCGTAGGCGGTGAAGGTTGGGGCGATCTAGCGCTGGGTGACCGGGTAGGGGTGCAGCTTGAACAATGGATGACTCATAGCATTGTGCAGAGGGTTACTTCTGTGAGCTGGTCTGATAGTAGAGAAAACGGGCTGAGATGGTCTGTGACGGTCGGTAATCCTAATGCCGACGTTTCCCCCATTAGGCAGCTGCAACAGCGTGTAGCGCGCGTTGGTGAGGCGATTAAGGCGATTGGAATCGGCTAATGGAACTGGATAGAGAGACTGTTGTTAAGAGGGTTACGCAGGCTGTGGCCTGCCCTGCGATAGATGGGGAGATTATTATCATGCCCCCAGAGACAGCTATGGCGTTAGCGTCTCATATAGCCCAGGTTGTTCTTGGCGAGAAGGAGTATATCCCGCCTAGTGATGACTACCCGATCGGAGGATGGGGAGAGACTAATGCCTAACACGTTCGAGCCGCAGTATGGGACGTTCCCGAAAACAGAGTTGACGGTGTACCCGTCTAATGGCGGTGTCCCCGGGCTGAAGCGCTTGCAGTCGTTTAAAGATGTTGATCTGCCGAAGAATCTTCTGGGACGGCTGCATAGTGAGACGAAGCCCTTTAGCGACTGGATGGGGAGCATCAACACGCGTTTGGATGAGGCGCAGAAGAAGGTGGACAAGGCCATTGCTGACCTTGGTGATGGCTATGATCCTGGCGAGTTGACGGCCTATGTTGATGCCGAGATCAGCAAGATTAGTGCGTTGGTGTCGAAGAACGCTGCTGATATTGCCAGCTTGGCGGTTGCTTCTACGGATGAGATCGTCAAGATCGTCACCGATGGCATGAATAGCGTTATGCAGGGCGCTGCTGGTGCTGTGGGGCAGGTGGCAGACTCCTTCGCAACAGCGTTTAACCGCATGGTGAACGCACTAACGGGCAAAAACCTTGGCTATTGGGATGCGGAGATTTACACGTCATCATCTACCGTGTATCCGGGCTTCAACGATACCCCGCTCGGTATCGTAAAGAGCTTTAACGGGCTTATAACTGACATGATTGTTCGTGTCGGCGCTGTGGCACAGATGGAGGGCGAGGGTGCCCCTACGTTAACTTTGGGCCTTTTCGTGAATGGCAAAGAGAAGGAAACTCTGACCATTACGGGGGAGACTACGCTACGCGGCGCATTGTCTGGTAAGCGGATAACGATGAACGCCGGTGATGTGATCGATGTACAGGTGAAGTCTGTTGTAGGCGAGTATATCGGCATGTCTGTGATGCTGGCTGGGATGTATCTATGAGTTATCACACGCGTAAGGTCGTTCGTCCTGCTGCCCCGAAGGTTAATGGGCTGCCGTTGGCGTTGTTGCGTCTCATGTCGCAGTTGGACGATACGCACGCTAGCGATATCACTATTTCTGCTCCTCAGGAGCCGCGTAATGGGTGTCAGTTTCAGCTTGGGCTGTGGGCTGCTCCGGGGGCGAGTCTCCAGATTGGGGATCCCGGTAGTAATGAGTCGGTTTCTGTCACGGTTGCTGGTGGTAAGACAACGGTGTCTATTACTGGGTCGGGTGGTATTAAGCAGACGGTTACCGCACCGTTTTCTGACACTGTTATTGGGGACTGTGAGGTTCCTTTCCACCACATCTTTATCAGCGTGTATTTGAACCGGCGTACCTTTGGTGTAGCTATTGGGGATGAGACACATCAGGTTGCTAATCAGTGGTTCAATACTAAGGCAAACTATGTGCATATCAATGGGAAGAAACTTCATTACAACGAGAACTGTTTTGGGGTGCAGCTGTGGTGCAACAAGATTCAATTCAAGTCTGTGGAGTATCTGGATCTAAAAAACTATAGTTTTTCCCCGTGGGAGAGGGTTATCCAGGCCTGTACTTTCGGTGAGGTTTGGGAGGAGTGGACGTGCTCTGGCCCTGCTTCTGGGCATAATGATTGGCCGTCCGTGAAGCATAACAGTGGGTTAACGTGGATGCAGCCTGTAGCGAGTTCTCGTCTCCCGGATAGGCGTACACATAAGGATAATACGTTTCACTGGGTGCGCCCGGAGGGTGTGCGTAGTGTGCACTTGTGGCTCTGCCAGGCTGGTGGTGGCGGTAAAGGTGGCAGCAAGCACGCTACTGGCGCTAATGGTGCTAATGGTGCGTCGAAGATGTTTCGTGTTGACCAGAGTGAGCTTACTCTTCATGTTTTCCCTGGCGGGGCTGGCGGTAAAGGTAATAAGTATGGTTCAGGGCATCCTGGAGAGCCGGGGCGGCCCACTACGGTTGACCGGCCTGCGTGGACGTCAGAGGGTGGTGATCCTGCCATGATTTCGCAGGCTATCGGGCTGAAGAACTTTATTATTGCTGTTCCGGGTTATATTTCTTGGGGTGTGACTGGTTCATCGGGGGTGAAGTTTGGCCGGTATCCTTACGCTATAAAGCTGATCAATGTGTGGCGTTATTGTGCTGGCGGTAAGGGTGGCAAAAAGGACTCTAAGTATCCTGGTAAGGGCGAGGACGGCGGCACTGGTTTAGCGCTGTTCCATTACACGTACTGATCATTGCCCCCACTGTGGGGGCTTTTTTATACCCAAAAGCAGGCTGCCTATTTGATGAAATCGGCGATTTTTATCAAATAGGTCTGTCTTTTGTGGGGCTATTTGATGAAAACAGCGGATTTCATAAATAAGCGAGGATAAATCATGACATTCTACGGAATCGACATATCCGAATGGCAGAACGGCCTAAGCCTCAAGAAAGCGGAGGAAGAGGGTATCAGTTTCGTTATCATTCGCACAGGAGACGGCACGTACCGTGATCGCTGTTTTCATAGCCACCTGGCAGATGCTGACGGTACCAGTATGGAAAAAGCGGTATACCACTACATGCACAAGGATATTCGGGGGAGCATATCCACGTGCCTGTCAATGCTAGGAGGGCGGAAAGACCTCCCGGTCTGGCTGGATTTTGAGGCACCGGGAGAACGATTCACGGCGGCTGACATTCGCCTCGCAAAGGATCTACTGACTGCTGCTGGGGTGCGCTGCGCTGGTATCTACTCCTATGTGCCGTTCTGGGAGGGGCTCGGTGATCCGGCGTTGCCACCGGGACTGCTCGTGTGGGTGGCAGCATACCCTGTCAACTCCCCGGCTACCCCGGCACGCAGATACGAAAGCCTCGGCGGCCGGGAGCATCGGCAGTGGCAGCATCCATTGAGTAACAAAAAACCGGTAATGTGGCAGTTCACGTCGACCGGCTGCGTGGCGGGGTTCCAGCTCGATTGCAACGCTTTTGAGGGCACTCGCGCGGAACTGGAGGCATTGTTTTCACATGGAGGTAGGAAAATGTCTACACCTAAACATCTCGCTACAGACTATCAGCGGTTGACTTTTGAGCAGTTGGCGGGGCCGGGGCGCACCCCACAAGGCAAACCAGACTTCAAAGGGTGGACACAGTTGGGAGGGCACACCGTCGTCGATGCGCTTGCGGTTATCGGCCAGACGTTGGGAATCCCCGGTTTCGGTCTGTAGCTCACTCCATGTGAATGTAGGAGAATTGAATCTTGTAGCCAAGATAGGTGAGCACTGCGTATAGGCGCGCCTGCCGCGCTATATACTGCCTGTAGGGGATATGGTACTGCTTAAACCCTTGGGGAGATTGTAGGTAGTCCTCCTCCGTTTGGTAGTAGCTCATGGTGAGGTAGGCGGGTGCTGTACCTTGCGCTTCCTCCATCTGGTCGATGAACTCTGTGACTGCTTTGACTGTGGCGCGAATCCAGTTGTTTTCCTTGTCGTCTTCGTCCTGCATCATATCGAGGACATTCTGATTCCTGGGATTGACTGATTTTATCCAGTTGTCCACGTTGCGAGTGTTTTTCTCTCCCAACATCTCTGCGGTTTCAGGGATACTCCTACCGCTGATGTTGTGCAGTATTCTAAACTGTGCGCTGTTGTCCATGATGGGGCGCCCCGGTGTTGGCCGGGGCTTTCACCTTTCCTCTAGTCTTCTTCCTGGTATTGCTTCATGGCCTTTTCTGCGTAGTCGTTGCAGAAGTTCTGCCAGTTCTCGCGGCCTCCGAAGAGTCCGTCCAGCATTGGCCAGTCGTTGGTGCTGTCGGTGCTGTAGCTGTCGTCCTGACGTCCATCGTTGTAGGCAATGGCAGTAAGTTTGGCGTCTTCGGTCTCGGTATCGACTGCAATATAGATCTGCCATCCGGTGAAGTCATCTTCGGTGGGGATGAAGGCTTGTGCGGGGGCCCAGTCGTAGCCGCTGTCCGGTTCGCTGTAGTCGTCTTCCCAGTTGATGGTGTTGAGGTCGATGGTGGTCATTTCCGTTCCCTTTCTTTCTTGTACTTACATTATATAATTCGTTTTTCCCGAAAGTCAACTAGTTTAGTGAAGAAAACTAGTGAACTACACCACAAACTTCCCCCGCTAAACAGTGGGGGCTTTTTCATAAAGAAAGGAACACCGAATGAACATTATTGATGTTCTCGGCCCAGTCAGCAAGAGCCAGAAGGAAGTAGTAGGGGAGCTTAAGGACTTCCTGCTGGAGGCCGCGAAGATCGGCGCAGAGGCCGTCAAGGACTTCAAGATAGATGTCGCCCTGCTTCCGCGGTTGGAAAAGTTCGCTGACACGCTGAACCTGCCGGTGACTGTCGTAATGACTGCTGTTGGCGGAGACCTCGTCCATGTGGAGGTTACCCCTACCCTCAGCCCGTCTCTGAGCCCTGAGGTGAAGGCTGGCGGCGCTGTCGCCTAACCCGCCAGCATTGTGGCCATCCCCTACCTGTCAGCGGGTAGGGGTTTTCAATGAAAGGAAAAATATGGAAAAGATCAAGGACTTCTGCAAGAAGGTGTTCACCCCGATTGTTCGGGAGCGCCTCTATATCGTCGCGGCTGCACTGATGACCGTGCTCGTCTCATTCGGCGTTATGAATGATAACCAGGCTGCCCTGTGGTCGTCTCTCGTCGTTGCTGTCATTGGCGCCATCTTCGCTATCGTCAACGCCGAAACTAACTGGCGTCTGGCTCTCTACACGGTTGCTGGTGCCGCTGCTGCTCTCTTCCAGGCCTACGGTATCCTCGGTGATGCTAACTGGGCTGCTATTACCGGTCTTGTGGCTGCTGTGCTGGGTGTTAGCACTGCCGCAGCTAAGGCCCCGACGACTGGTGCTGTATCGCAGTAGTGAGGGGGTTAAAGCATGGATTGGAGTATCTACGCTATCCCCGTAGCTACTGTGCTAGGCGCGCTGATCGGCGGCCTCGTAACACTGCGGGTGAACGCTACTCAGGCGCAGCGTGGGATTGTAGATGAGTTCTCGAAGCTCTCTTCTGCGCAGGCCGCGCAAATGGATAATCTCCATGCAGAGTTGGGGCATTTGCGCGAGCGGACAGCTCTTCTGGAAAACGAGATCAAATCATGGGAGCGGAAGTCCACGACGTGGGAGACACGCTACCGTACTGCACGAAACTACATCGACAAGGTGATTCTGTGGGATCACAGTGGGCGTGTGGGCGATCTGCCTGTCGTCCCGGATGACGTGTAGTGGATGATTTGAGGGCGGGGGTACCTGGTGTTGATGCTGGGTGCCCCCGCTTTTTTCGTGCGTTTCTTTGGCTACATTTTGGCTACATCTGGTGCATTTTAGAGCCTTTTTGTGCCCCTTCATGCCCCCTTGAGCACTTACTGTAAATATAGTAAATCCCCTGGTAAACCAGCTTTTATACCGATCTACCAGGGGTTTCTGCGTGCGCCCCCAGAAGGATTCGAACCCT
>QWBY01000323.1_pt1 | contig 36201 bp, 28 predicted proteins | sample 1972471 | NCBI WGS metagenome assembly QWBY01 (sample SAMN09866722, study PRJNA288562) | Human gut metagenome isolate term6_stool, whole genome shotgun sequencing...
TAAGTTGAGCAAAAAATGACAAATCGACCTTTCTCGTAAGGTTAAATGAGACGCAAGCAAGTTTTGAAACAAACAAGGAAATTGTTTGCGGAAATAAGGATAAATTTAATATTGCACCGGAGAAAAAATAATATTTGTAACCACGTCTTTGCTTACAAATTTAAAATAAAATAGGAGTGAAATTCAATCGTAGAATTTCACTCCTTTATTTATATAAGCACCTTATGTTGTTTATCTCATATTGCGACCATGGCAATTCTTAAACTTTTTGCCACTTCCGCATGGACATGGGTCGTTAGGACGTGGCATCTTCTCTGCCATATAAGGTGTGCGTTGAGGCTGTTGGGCAGTTTCACGCGTATCGTGATGAGCGGCAGCTTGCTGATTTTGGTCAATCAAGTCGTCTTTTGTTTCCTCATAACGTTGTACATGTTGCTCTGGAGCAGCTTCTCGTATTTCTTCAGCTGGTTGCATTTCTGGAATCTGACCACGCATCAATACGCTTGCTGTACGATTGTTCATGTCGTTAATCATGTTGTCCCAAAGTTTCACACTTTCAAGTTTGAAGATGAGTAATGGGTCTTTTTGTTCATATGACGCATTTTGTACAGAGTGGCGTAAATCGTCCAATTGGCGTAAGTTTTCTTTCCAATCATCGTCAATGAGGTGGAGAAGAATAACTTTCTCAAACTGCTTTACAACTGATTTTGCTTCCGAATCGTATGCTTCTTTTAAGTCGCAAGGAATATTGTAAACACGCTTACCATCAGTAATAGGCACCATGATGCGTTCATACATCGCACCTTGATTTTCGTAAACTTCTTTAATGATAGGCCATGCTACGGTTTGAATGCGTTCGGTCTTACGTTCAAAGTTTTGGATTGCAGCTTGAAAACTACGTTCTGCCAACTCTTCTTTATTTGCACTTGCTAATTCAGCTTCGGTAAATGGGCATTCCATAGCCAAAACTTTGAGGAATTCTTCTACGCAACCTTCATAATCGTTTGATTCAATAATATTCAAGCAACGGTCCCAAATGATGTTTGAAATATCCATACCGATGCGTTCACCCATGAGAGCGTGGCGGCGCTTTTCGTAAATTACGGTACGTTGCTTGTTCATCACATCATCGTATTCGAGCAAACGTTTACGAATACCGAAGTTATTTTCTTCAACCTTCTTCTGAGCGCGTTCAATACTATTTGAAATCATTGAACTTTCGATGCGTTCACCTTCCTCGAAACCGAGTTTGTCCATCACCTTTGCAATACGTTCTGAACCGAAAAGACGCATCAATTTGTCTTCCAAAGAAACGTAGAACACAGAAGAACCTGGGTCGCCTTGACGTCCTGCACGACCACGTAACTGTCGGTCTACACGACGACTTTCGTGGCGTTCGGTACCGATAATTGCTAAACCACCAGCTTCTTTTACTTCTTTAGAAAGCTTGATGTCGGTACCACGACCTGCCATGTTGGTAGCAATGGTAACTGCACCGAGCCCATTGATTGACTGACCAGCTTCTGCAACGATTTGTGCTTCCTTTAAGTGTTGCTTAGCGTTCAATACTTGGTGTGGAATTTTGCGCATATTGAGCATCTTACTCAGCAATTCACTGATTTCCACAGAGGTAGTACCTACCAAACAAGGACGACCACTATTGCGCATTTCTTCGATTTCTTCGATAACGGCAGCATACTTTTCACGAGCGGTCTTGTAGACACGGTCTTCCATATCCTTGCGTTGGATAGGACGGTTGGTAGGAATTTCAACAACATCAAGTTTGTAGATATCCCAAAATTCACCTGCTTCAGTTGAAGCCGTACCCGTCATACCTGACAACTTGTGGTACATACGGAAGTAGTTTTGAAGGGTAATGGTAGCAAAAGTTTGTGTAGCAGCTTCCACTTTTACATGTTCTTTTGCTTCTACAGCTTGGTGTAAACCATCGCTCCAACGGCGTCCTTCCATGATACGACCCGTTTGTTCGTCAACGATTTTTACTTCACCGTCAAGCACAACATACTCATCGTCTTTATTAAACATGGTATAAGCCTTGAGCAATTGTTGCAAAGTATGTACACGTTCGCTTTGTACACCATAGTTACTCATCATTTCGTCTTTCTTATCGATATAAGCTTGCTCATCAATTTTCTTTTCTTCTTTTTCCTTTTCAAGTGCTGATAACTCGGTTGTAATATCAGGAAGAACGAACAAAGTATCATCGCTAACTTCTTTTGCAAGCCATGCTCCACCCTTATCGGTAAGGTCGCATGAGTTCAACTTCTCGTCTGTTACAAAATAAAGCGGTTCTACAGCCTTTGGCATTTCACGGTTGTTGTTAGCCATATAGTACTCTTCAGTTTTTAACATGCCCGACTTGATTCCTTCTTCAGAAAGGAACTTAATGAGCGCCTTGTTCTTTGGAAGTGCTTTATGTGAACGATAAAGGGCAAGGAAACCTTCTTCAAGTATCGTTGAACGCTCTTTGTCGTCCTTTATGTTGAGCGCTTGTGCTATCTTTGTACGAGCTTCGGCAAGAAGTTCGGTAGCTTGTTTGCGTTGAACCTCAAAGAGTTTTTGTACCAATGGTTGATATTCTTCAAACATTTGGTCATCGCCCTTTGGAACAGGTCCACTAATAATAAGAGGTGTACGAGCATCATCGACCAGAACTGAGTCCACCTCATCGACAATCGCATAATTGTGCTGACGTTGTACAAGGTCAGCAGGTGAAACTGCCATATTGTCACGCAAGTAGTCGAAACCAAATTCGTTATTTGTACCGAAAGTAATGTCAGCTTGGTAAGCTTTACGACGTTCAGGAGAATTAGGTTGGTGCTTGTCAATACAATCAACTGAAAGACCATTAAACTCGTAAAGAGGCCCCATCCATTCAGAGTCACGTTTAGCAAGATAGTCGTTCACAGTAACAACGTGTACACCATTGCCAGTCAAAGCGTTAAGGAATACAGGCAAGGTAGCCACGAGAGTTTTACCTTCACCCGTTGCCATTTCTGCAATTTTACCTTGGTGAAGTACGGTACCACCGAAAAGTTGCACATCATAGTGTACCATTTCCCATTTAAGGTCGTTGCCACCAGCTGTCCAATGGTTGTGATAATAAGCCTTATCACCTTCAATGGTAACGAAATCTTTATTTGGGTCGGCTGCCAACTCGCGGTCGAAGTCGGTAGCAGTAACGATTGTTTCTTCGTTTTCAGTAAAGCGACGAGCAGTATCTTTTACGATTGAGAAAGCTACTGGCATTACTTCGTTCAAAGCATTCTCGTAGTTTTCTAACGCTTCTTTCTCAATTTTATCTATCTTATTGAATATTTCTTCACGTTCGTCGATAGGTGTTACTTCAATTTGCTCACGGAGTTTTGCTATTTCTTCACGTTGTTGCTTACCTGCATCTTGAACAAATTGTTGAATTTCCTTTGTTTTAGCACGTAAATCGTCGTTGCTTAATTCTTTGATTTGTGGATATACTTCCTTTACTTTATTAACAAACGGCTGAATGAGTTTCATGTCGCGTGTTGATTTATCGCCGAAGAGCGATCTCATTAATTTCGTAAAATTCATTATAATGTATGTTTGTGGTGGGCATTTTACGCTTTATTTCCACCTTTATTAATATGTTTTATTTCCTTTTAATCACTATTTTGCACTACTAAAGCGCTATTATGAAATAAAACAACTGGGTGCGCGAATAAGAATAGCAGAGCTTATCGAAGGATTTGGTAGGTAGATAGATTCTACTTTGCTTTGCTTTTCTAATTTTCCAACGTTATAATAAAATACTTTGTTGTGTCTGTCGAGTAGGGCAATGCGTGTGGTTAACGGCTCTTTATTGTCCTCTTTGTGTATATTTTTATAGGCTTCAATGACTGAAAGAATGTCAGTCTCAACTCCTTTCAGTTCTAAATGGTTGCAAAACTCCTCCAAAGTAGAATTACCCAATGCCGCTTTGAGCGCAGACTGATAGGTCTGAGCTTCAACGCCAGTAGCTGCTAAAACAACGAGCAGTGCGGTAATGTACTTATTCATTATATTGCAATTCTTTCGTTTGTAGTATTACTAAACTTTGCCAACCACAAATGGTAGCCGCAATTAACAAGCAAGAATAGTGCCACAATTAATATTGGCAGTGGTATTCTTTGAAAAAAACTTCCCAAAAGCCCAATAAAAATCGATATTCCCCAAGCTCCAAACCACCAATGACTCTTCTTTTGGCGAATGTTTTTGATTATTTTAGGGAGAAAAATTAAGCATAGAGGATTGAAAATGAAGATAATCATGTTCAAACTTACGCAAGGGTGTTGCGAGAATACCATTGCGAAAAGTAATAAACCAATCACTCCAGCAATCAATAGTAAGGATAAATCCCATACCCAATACACTTTCTTTTGTTTGTATTCTATTAAAACAATGACAGTTGCAAAAAATCCAAAGATAATTGCTACTTGCATTGGTGTGATAGGATATTCCTTTTCGGTAAGCGTCTGATTGGGTTGTAGTAAAATTGCTGTACTTTTTACCAATGGTTGCCCATTATGCAGTCCGCTTTCTATATACTTTCTAAGATTATCAGGTAGGAAAAGCTTTTGCTCTCTCGTAGCAACAGACAAGTCAGCTGTTACACCTAATAATATATCTTCGCCAAATTGCGTCCAAATATCGTTTTTATTCCATTCGTGAATCATCTCACGATAAGTAGGGAGTACCGTTTTGGTGTCAGCGTAAAAGGTAGTTTTGCCTTTTAGTTTGTCAAGTAAAATGTGTTGCGCCCTTGTTGTGCAGTTATCGTAGAAGAAATTGTAGCGATAAACAACATTTTCGGGACGTAGATTTTCCCTTAAAGCCGTGAAAATTTGATATTTTTCCTCTTTCGAAAGATTGAGTTTTTGCTCTATAACGCCACGTCCTTCGTAAGAATATTGAAATAACATTTCTTCCATAGACTCAATGCCGACACGATAATCGGTAAGTCCAAAGATGAAACGTGGAATAAACATGGATTGAGAAAGTGAGAAAAGACCGTAATTAATGGAAAGGTCGTTGCCATTGCGTAAGTCGTTGTATCTGATAGCAGTATGTCCATATTGCGACCACGACTCTTCTCCTGGTGTACAGGTGAGTAAAGAAATCTCAACCGAGTCCGAATATGTCAATGTTTGAGAATTTGCGACCAGTGGAAAGACTGAAAGCAAAAATAAAATTGTAATATATTCTACAACCTTCTTCATTTACTCCGCAAAGGTAATGAAAAAGTGTGATACCGCAAAGAAAGCTTATTAAAAATCAAAATACCATATATAATTTCCATGATATCATTTTTTTTTAATAACTTTGCACTGTTTATATTTTGAAATAACAAATAAATGAAGAAAATATTATCTGCAGTCCTCTTCGTAGCCATGTCTGTTTCAGCATGGGGACAGAGTGGCACGAACTCTCCTTATAGCCAATTTGGCTTAGGAGCATTGGCACCGCAATCAACAGGGTTTAATAGAGGTATGAATGGATTGGCTTATGGTTTCCACGAACATAACCAAATAAACTATCAAAACCCTGCTTCGTATTCTGCGTTAGACTCTTTGTCATTCATTTTTGATGCGGGAGTAAGTTTGCAAATGACTAACTTTGAAGAATATGGGCGTAAGAAAAATGCAAATAATGGTGATATTGAATACATTAATGCTGCTTTTCGTGCATTCAAACATGTGGGTGTCAGCTTTGGTTTGATGCCTTATACGAATGTAGGATTCAAGTATAGTAATAAAGAAAATGTAAACGCATTTCCAAGTACATCTATCCAAAATGCTACTTATTCTAATACCTTCTCTGGAAAAGGTGGGCTTCGTCAGGTTTATCTTGGTATAGGTTGGGAACCTTTCCGTGGCTTTGCATTTGGAGCAAACATTTCTTATCTTTGGGGAAGTTTAGAGAGAAATATCGAAAACAGCTATAGCGACAAGTTCATAAAGACACTTTCAAAGGAATATAATATTGACGTGAATAGTTATAGAGCCGATTTTGGTTTGCAATATACCCAGAAATTATCAAGAAAAAATGCTTTAACGCTCGGTTTGACCTACGCTTTGGGACATAAACTCAATTCAGATGCAGAATGTAATATTATCTCAAAAAACTCGCAGACAGGCGTTAGCGATACAACGCATTATAGTCTTGAAGATGCCATAAAGTTACCTCATGTGTTTGGAGTAGGTGTGATGTTTAATCATAATAACCGCTTAAAATTAGGGGTTGATTATCAATTACAGCAGTGGGGTGCTTTAGAAATTCCTCAATTTAATGTAATTAATAATGTGGCAAGCTATAAAACGGCTAAAGGATTGCTTTCTGACCAACATAAAATTACATTAGGTGGAGAGTATTGTAAGGGCGAACGCTATCATGGTTTCTTTGGTCGTATCCATTATAGAGCAGGAGTTAGCTACGCTACACCTTATATTAAAATCAATGGACAGGACGGTCCTCGTGAAATCTCAGCAAGTCTTGGCTTTGGTATTCCAATAGTAAACAATTATAACAATAGAAGCATCTTAAATATTAGTGCTGAATGGGTAAACCGTAGTGCGACAGGATTAATAAAGGAAAATATGTTCCGCATTAATGTTGGACTTACTTTCAACGAGCGTTGGTTTGCTAAATTTAAGGTGCAATAAGATATTAAAAATATAGAATAGGTGGATTTTAAAACGACAGGTCATAAGAAATTAGCATGAATAAGAGCAAGTTTTTCATAGTATGTACGTTTATTGCATCTTGTTTCGTGTCATTTTTAACTTCATGTAATAAAAGTCGTTCGCATACAGCACCTGCCATTCGTGAGAAAGACTCTGTTCCTATCATGACAACCTATGGTGTAAATACATTAATTTCAGATTCTGGTGTCATAAAATATCGCATTGTGGCAGAAGAATGGGAAGTGAATGAAATTAAAAAACCATCACGGTGGAGTTTTAATAAAGGGCTTTTATTGATGCAATTTGATTTAAAAAAGCATGTTGTTGGTTACATGCAATGCGATACCGCTATCTATTTCGATAAAATTCATCGTTGGGAATTACATGGAAATGTGAGGATTGTAACTGCTCAGAAAACACAATTTTATAGTAATGAACTTTTCTGGGACGAACAAAATCACGAGATTTGGTCAAATGTTTATTCTCATTTAAAAACGCCAGAGAAAGAATTAGAGGGAAATTGGTTTAAGAGTGATGAGCAAATGACTCGCTATGAGATACGTCAAGTTAAAGGGTGGGGTATCTTCAAAGAGCAAGAATTTAACCCAAATTCAATGCAAAATGTGCCGTTAGCTCCTATTGATACATTATCAAAAGCCAATTTTAAAGGCAAAATATTTAAACGATAAAAGAAGTTGGATACAAGTTTAATAGTTGGAATTATCATATCATTGACATTATCTGCATTCTTTTCAGGAATGGAGATTGCTTTTGTTTCGAGCAATAGAATGTTAGCAGAAATGGATAAAGAAAAGAATGGATTTGCTCAAAAGTGTATTCATATCTTTTATAAGAATCCAAATGGTTTTGTTTCCACCATGCTCGTTGGGAATAATATCGTGCTTGTTTTGTATGGAATATTATTTGCTAACCTCTTCAATGCTACATTATTTTTATCTTTTCCACCCGCCACACAAGTAATTTTAAATACTCTCCTTTCTACTTTAATCGTTGTTTTTACAGGCGAATTTATTCCGAAATTATTATTTAAGAGTAGTCCCAATAGTCTACTTACTTTCTTTTCTCCTTTAGCTTACTTGTTTTTTATAATTCTTTGGCCTATAAGCAGGTTCTCCACTTTCCTCTCTCGCATGATTTTGAAGTCTATTGGCGTTAAAATGGACGAGATAAAGAACAATGGAACTTTTACGAAAGTAGATTTAGACTACTTGCTCCAGAGTTCTATTGATAATGCAAAGAATGATGGAAGTATAGAGGAGGAAGTCAAAATATTCCAGAATGCGTTAGATTTTACAGATACAAAAGTAAAAGATTGTATGATTCCTCGTACAGAAATTAACGCCGTTGATATTGATTGTACTGCCACTGATTTGCAACAAATGTTCATAGAAAGTGGAAATTCTAAAATTATTGTGTACAAAGAAGATATTGACCACATCGTAGGATACATACACTCTTCCGAAATGTTTAAAAACTTTCAGGAATGGCGTGAGCATGTTCGTGAAATGCCTTTCGTACCAGAAACAATGCCTGCTCAGAAATTGATGCAAACTTTTTTACAGCAGAAGAAAAGTTTAGGAGTAGTGGTTGATGAGTTTGGAGGAACGAGTGGTATCATTTCTTTGGAAGATATAGTCGAGGAAATCTTTGGCGAAATTGAAGATGAACACGACAACTCAAACTATATTGCCAAGCAAATAACCGATAACGAATACATACTTTCTGCTCGATTAGAAATAGAAAAAGTGAATGATATGTTTGGTTTAGATTTGCCAGAAAACGATGATTATATGACCATAAGTGGTTTCATTTTATACGAATATCAGAGTTTTCCTAAATTAAATGAATTAGTGAAAATTGGTAAGTTTGAGTTTAAGATAATCAAGAATACAATGACAAAAATAGAACTTGTAAAGCTAAAAGTCAAGAAATAGTGCATTTTCTTCGGTAAATATTACTTTAATTATGTTTTTCTTTGTATTTTTGTAGGCAATTTTTTGCAAACATAAGGAATAATCAAAAATAAAAATAATAAAAATGGCAGCATTAGGAAAAATTAGACAGAGAGGCATCACGCTGATAATTATTATCGGTTTGGGTCTTTTTGCATTTATTGCTGAAGAAGCTTTCCGCTCATGTAGCGGTATTAAAGGTGAAGCCAAACAGCAAGTCGGCGAAATCTTAGGTAAAAAAATTAATGTACAAGATTTTCAGAAACTTGTAGAAGAGTATCAAGATGCTATTAAGTTCACAATGCAACGTGATAACTTATCTGAAGATGAGCTCAATCAAGTAAAAGACCAAGTTTGGCAGCAAATGGTTACAAATCATGTAATCGAAGCTGATGCAAAGAAAGTTGGTTTATCGGTTACGGAACAAGAATTGCAAAATGTACTTAACGAAGGTACCGACCCAATGCTTGCACAAACTCCTTTTAAAAATCAGCAAACAGGTCGTTTCGATGTTACTATCTTGAAGCAATTCCTTGATGAGTATAACAAGGTTAAGACTGCTAATCCACAGCAAGCTGAACAAATGAAGGCTGCTTACAACTATTGGATGTTCGTAGAGAAAAATCTTCGTTCGCAATTATTAGGACAAAAGTTCCAAGCACTCTATGCTGGTTGTGTTCTTTCTAACAAGGCTGAAGCTAAACTTGCTTTTAAAGATGAAAATGAAGAAGCTCAAGTGCAATTGGCATCTATGGCTTATAGCTCAATTAAAGACGCTGATATAAAAGTTACAGACGAAGACTTAAAGGCTAAGTATGAAGAACTAAAGCCAATGTTCCGTCAAACTATCGAAACACGTGATATTAAATATGTAGACTACAAGATTTCAGCAAGCCAAGCAGACCGTAATGCCTTGAATAAGGATATGGCAGCTTACCAGCAACAATTGGCAACAGCAGCTGACCCAGCTTTGGTTGTAAGCAAGAGCGGTAGTCTTATTCCATATTTAGGACTACCTGTTAGCAGCAAGGCTTACCAACAATACCCTGATATTGCTTCAAAAATTGACTCTTTGGGTGTTGGTACAACAGCTGTTACACCAAATGCACAAGACAATACATTGAATATTGTACGCATAATGAGCAAGGCTCAATTGCCTGACTCTGTTCAATTCCGTCAAATTCAAGTGGGAGCTGCAACAAAAGAACAAGCAGCTACAAAGGCAGACTCTATCCAAAAGGCATTAGCAGGTGGTGCTGACTTCGAAGCAATTGCTAAGCGTTATGGTCAAACAGGTGAGAAAGTTTGGTTTACAGGTCAGCAATATGAAAATTCAACATCAATGAACCAAGATAACCGCCAATACATTAATGCTATTATGAATGGCGAAGTTAATGGCATTCAGAATGTTGTACTCACACAAGGCAATGTAATTCTTCAGGTTCTCGATAAGAAAGCAATGACAACCAAAACTACTGCTGCTATCATCAAGAAGGTTATAGACTTCTCTAAGGATACTCGTAGCGCAGCATTCAATAAGTTCTCTGAATATGTAGCTAAGGGTGCAACTCTTGCTGATTTAGAAAAGAATGCTGGTAAGTATGGTTATAGAGTTCAAGAGCAAAAGAACATCTCTACTGCACAGCACGATGTTGTAGGTGTTCGTGCTACTCGCGAAGCTTTGAAGTGGATATTTGAAGCTAAGGAAGGCGATATTTCTCAGCTTTACGAATGTGGCGATAACGACCACTTTATGGTAATTGCTCTTACAAAAGTACACCCACAGGGCTATCGTTCATGGGACGATGCTGAAGTAAAGGAAATCTTGAAGCGTGAAGTTATCAAAGATAAGAAGGCAGAACAATTCATGGCGAAGTTGAAAGGTGTTAATACCATTGCAGCTGCTCAAGCTAAGGGTGCTAAAGTAAGCATGGTTAATCAAATTACATTTGCTGCTCCTGCTTTCATTCAAGCAACTGGTGCTGCAGAACCTGCTCTCTCTGGAGCTGTTGCAGCTACTGCCACAGGTAAATTCTCTAAGAATCCTGTTAAGGGCAATGTTGGTGTGTATGTTTTCCAAGTTATTAAGAAAGCAATGCGTGCTGGCGTTAAGTATGATGAAGCTAAGCAAATGCAAATGTGCATGCAACAAAACATGCAAATGGCAAGCAGCTTTATGCAAGATTTGGTTTTAAATGCAAATGTTGTAGATAACCGCTACTTGTTCTTCTAAGCTAAGTTTTAAATATTAAATATAAAAAAAGGGGGATTTGTAAATAGCAAATTCACCTTTTTTTACTTTTTGATTTTATATATCATACGAGAAATTAAATGTTAAGGCTGGTTCTATAAATTAGCTTTGTTAGATTTTGAACTTACATTTTGAACCAAAAATGGAGCAAGCCGAATGCAATCAAACTTGTTTGAATTGTTGAGGCGCAGCCCGTTTTATATAAAAAGAAGCCAAAAGATAACAAAACGTATTTCATAAAATTTAATGACAATATGTGGTGGTAATTTATAGAACCAGCCTTAAGACTATTCCTTTAATGATGAAACTTTTTTATATTGCACTATTTCTCTTGTTTATGTCTACCAAGACTGCTGCACAGAATGAAATTCATGTAGCTAATATAGCCAAAATAGAAGTTAACGACTTAAAGAAAGCAAAAGCATATTATAAAATAGCTCAGCAATATTCTTCAGAACTTAAATACGAAGAAGCCTATCATTATTATTTACTTGCTGCCAATGAAGGATTGGTAGCTGCCTATTTAGAGGTTGGAATGGATAATTTCAGTGGTTGTGGTACAGCGCAGAATTATGCCGAAGCCTTAAAATGGGTGCGTAAGTCGGCTGAAGTAGGCGAAGCGAATGGACAATTTCAATTGGGTGAATTTTATTTTTATGGAAATTGTGGACTTGAAAAAGATGCAACAAAGGCTGTTGAGTGGTTTCTACTTGCCGCCAAACAATCCTATAGCGATGCTATTACAGCGTTAGTTTATTGTTATGAGCAAGGAATTGGCGTTCAAGAAAATAAAGAAGAAGCATATAACTGGTATTTATTATTGGCAAAAGAAGGCGAATTGATTTCACAATATGAGGTTGGGAAATATCTTTTGGAACGTAACATGCCGCCAAATGATACCAAAGAAGGAATTAAATGGCTTAAAAAATCAGCGAAACAAGGTTATCAAGAAGCCCAATGTTTATTAGCAAAACAATACGCAGACGGAAAATTAGTTTCAAAGGATATAAAAAAAGCCATTATGTGGTATCGCAAAGCCGCAGTAAGCGGTTGGAACGCAGCACGTATAGCACTTGAAGAATTAGGAATAGAACCACCAAAATCTGAGGAACAACATCTTCAACTATATCACGAGAAATAATCTTTGCAACCGAAGAAATATTTGTTTTTATGAAACCAATCAAAATATAAATGCTGAAATCATAGATATTTATAAAAAAAAGATAGTTTTCTTTGGTTAATTAGCGGAAAATAGCTACCTTTGCACTCGCAAAAACGAAAGAATGCACCCTTAGCTCAGTTGGTAGAGCAACTGACTCTTAATCAGTGGGTCTAGGGTTCGAATCCCTAAGGGTGTACTTTTAAGAAATTTCGTTCATGCACCCTTAGCTCAGTTGGTAGAGCAACTGACTCTTAATCAGTGGGTCTAGGGTTCGAATCCCTAAGGGTGTACATTTTATAATTGAGCCTCGAAGTTTTCTTCGAGGCTTTTTTCTTTTAATAGCTTTATAGATATTATTTATAAACTTATACGAAATCTAATATAAAACTAATTTGAATTATGAAATAGGCTCTTTTTCCATTCAAAACCTATTGTTTTGAATGGCAAAACAACCTGTTTTTTATTTTGCTTTAATTGTGGTCTAGGGGCAAATTTCTATCTACTTAACGTGATGAATAAAATGTTTCCCTTAGAGTTTTATACTTGTAATCGCCATGAAAAGATAGTAAAGCCATTTTTTTTATGTATCTTTGCAAAAAATAAATAGGAAGAAAATGAAGAAATATTTTATTTTACTTTTCGCAATATTGGGCATTATTCAAGTTGGTGCACAAAATATGCGAGAGATTTGGATTAATATGCCAGATTCTATCATACCTTACATTAATAAAAGTCAGCGAACAGAATTGGCTGATTATGTGAACATGTCAATGAAAGCCGAAGTGCAGAATAAATTGTCAGACACAACAAGAATAGAAAAACTTACCGACAACTATATTTTAGTGCATCTAAATAATGTTAGTAGATTGGAAATCAAATTATTAGATAATTCACATATAGCAATGGTTCAAACTTGGAATGCCCCTGTTGCTGAGAGTAAATTGTCATTATTCTCAAAGAATTGGGAATCGAAAACGTTGAACTTGAATACAAATGCAATCTTTGAAAAACCAGATTCCATGTCGCAGAAACGATATGGAGAAATTCTGGAACTGACAAAGGATATTATGTGCGAGATGAAACTATCCGCAGCAGATAACAATCTGATGCTCATCTATTCAGCTCCACTATTATCTAATGCCGAAAAAAAGGACTTAACAGCTATTATTAAGCAAAGAAAACTAAAATGGAATGGCATAGATTTTAATTAATGTTAAATGGAATAATTTTCTATTTGAAATATTTGCAAATTTCACGGTATAGGTCTATCTTTGCAACGTGTTTTTCATGGTATTAGATTATTAAGGTTAATAAAGATTGATTGTCGAGAGACAATCAATTTTTTTTATATCATTTTTTTAAAAAAATCCCACATGTTTGGTAGTTCATGAGAAATTCAGTAATTTTGTTGCCAAACAATTAAAATCTAAAGATGAATTTAAAGATACGTTTATCATTGATGAACTTTTTAGAGTTCGCAGTTTGGGGAGCATATTTAACGTCTATGGGACGTTATTTGGGTAATATTGGATTAGGAGGCAATATTGGTTTATTTTATTCAATGCAAGGAATTGTTTCTATTTTCATGCCCGCTTTAATGGGTATTGTGGCAGATAGATGGATTCCAGCGCAACGATTGTTAGGTTTATGTCATTTATTGGCTGGGCTTTTCATGGGTTTTACAGCATGGTATGGTATGACAGAAGGTAGTAATGTTTCTTTCACGACAATTTTTACGCTTTATTCTTTATCGGTAGCGTTCTATATGCCAACAATTGCATTGACCAATTCTGTTGCTTATAATGCTCTTACACAAGAAGGAATGGACACGGTAAAAGAGTTTCCACCTATTCGTGTTTTTGGAACCATCGGTTTTATTATAACAATGTGGTTGGTTGATATTATGGGATTCCAAAGTAATCAAAATCAATTCTTTACCTCTGGAGCAGTAAGTGTTTTACTTTTCCTATATACTTTCACATTGCCAAATTGTCCAATTGATAAAAATAATGAAAAGAAAAGCCTCATTGATGCTTTCGGTTTACGTGCTTTTGCCTTGTTTAAGCAAAAGAAAATGGCTATTTTCTTTATCTTCTCAATGCTTCTTGGCGTTAGTTTACAAATTACAAATAGCTTTGCCAACCCATTCTTGTTCAGTTTCGCTGCACAACCAGAATATGCACAAGCATTTGGTGTACAACATGCTAATATATTGATAAGCCTTTCGCAAGTAAGTGAAACTTGTTGTATTCTCCTAATCCCATTCTTCATGCGCAAATATGGCATTAAAAATGTAATGCTTATTGCTATGTTTGCTTGGGTTTTACGCTTTGGATTCTTTGGATTAGGCAATCCTGGCACTCCAGGAGTATTCCTTTTCGTGCTTTCAATGATAGTATATGGAGTAGCATTCGATTTCTTTAATATCTCAGGTTCACTCTTTGTGGATAAGAGTACCGATGCTTCTATACGCTCTTCGGCACAAGGTTTATTCATGTTAATGACCAATGGTATTGGTGCAACAATAGGAACTTTAGCTGCACAAGCCATTATTACCCATTATACGCATGCAGAAAAATTCGGAAATGATACTCTTACTGTAGGTGATTGGCAAACTTGTTGGTATATTTTTGCAGGGTATGCATTGGTAGTAGCAGTTAGTTTTGCTATTATTTTCCGACCAAAAGAAGATTAATGAACAAAGTACAAGTTTTATTTAAAGGTATAACAGAAATTGTCGGTGGGTCTGAGATGGCACTTCTCATACTCACCGACCAAGTAGAAGAAAAGCAAATTGCCATCGTTTGTGATAAAGCGATGACACGTGAATTTAATATTCGTATTGGAAAAGCTCCTCTTCGTCATAAACTTTTGCCTGAAGTTTTATGTTGGATTAATCCTAATATGAATGCAGAACAATATGAAATATTGTTCAATTCTATTTCTGACGGACAATATAAAGTGGTATTACTCAATAAAAATACATTAGAAATGACACCTATTAGAGCCTCTGATGCAATACTCTTAGCATCGATAGCTCAACTCAATATGTTTATGGAGGAGAAGCTTTTTATACGTCAGAGCGTTCCTTTTGAAGCTGGAAAAAGCAGAATGGCATTGCCTGTGAATGTTTTAAGCACTGCAATGTTGGAAGATGCGTTGCAGAAAGCAATTAAAAATGAAAATTATGAGTTAGCTTCAAACCTACGTGATGAATTGAATAAGCGTAAGGAAGAAAGCGAAAAAGAAGATTAAAGAGTGTAGAAATGAAGGAAGTAAGATATTTTTATGTACCCAATGCTGCAAATACCAATGAGTTACCAACCGAAGAAGCAACCCATGCTGTGCGTGTTTTGCGATTGAAAAGTGGGGACGAAATATATCTTATGGACGGTGAAGGTACGTTCTTTCAAGCTGAAGTAACCCTTGCCAGTCAAAAGCACTGCCTCTATAATATTAAAAAAGCCATTCCCCAAGAGAAAACTTGGAACTCAAAAATACATCTTGCAATAGCTCCTACAAAAGATATTGGGCGTATTGAGTGGTTGGTTGAAAAGGTTACAGAAGTGGGATTTGATGAAATTTCTTTTCTCAATTGTAAGTTTTCAGAGCGTAAATCCCTACGTTCCGACAGAATAGAACGCATCGTTGTATCGGCAATGAAGCAAAGTAGGAAACCTTGGAAGCCTATAGTTAATGAGTTAATTAACTTCGATGATTTTATAAACAAAGATTTTAAAGGCGCAAAATACATTTGCCATTGTTACAATGAAATTGAAAAAATAGATTTTTTTAATTCTATTAATCTACAAACAACTGAAAATATAACTGTATTAATTGGTCCAGAAGGCGATTTCAGCATTGAAGAAGTGCGCAAAGCCTTAGCCAATGGCTATCAAAGTGTAACACTTGGTAATAGTAGATTACGTACAGAAACTGCGGGATTGGCAGCTGTTATGATGGCAAATCTATCTCGCCGCATTTAATCTTTTCTTCTTTTTTGTGATTTTCCTTCATGCAATAAAGTTTGAAGTGACTTCCTTTTTGTTCTTAATCTTCATTTTTAATAGATTTGTAATGCAATGTTGCAAAAAAATGGCTATATTTGCAGCATATTATAAAACAACGTTATAATTTATTAAAATAAAATTTATGGGCATGAAGAAAAGATTACTCTTTCTTATCGTAATGTTTTTCAGTCTGACATCAGCGGTTATGGCACAAATAACCACGTCTGGCATCAGCGGTAAGGTAACTTCCAAAGGTGAAGAAGTAATAGGTGCAACTATTACAGCTACTCACCAACCATCAGGAACTATTTATCGTGGTTTGACAAACCTGGACGGACGATTCACCATACAAGGTATGCGTGTTGGCGGTCCCTACAAAGTTGAGATTGCTTATTTAGGGCAACAAACTAAAACTTTCGAAGGTGTAATGCTTCAATTAGGTGAAGTTGAAGATTTATCATGTAAATTGGAAGCTGATGCAAAAGAACTTCAGGAGGTTGTAGTAGTAGGAAAAGCTGGCTTAAATGGTACTAAAACAGGTGCAGCACAAAGTTTAACATCACGTCAGATAGCTGATATGCCAAGTATCACGCATGGTATTGCTGATGTAGCACGCTTGAATCCACAACTTACAACATCAAGTAATGGAGCAATGTCGTTTGCTGGAACAAACAATCGTTATAACTCTTTCATGATTGATGGAGCGATGAATAACGACGTATTTGGTCTGACTGCCGATGGTTCTAATGGTGGACAAGCTGGCACACAGCCTGTTTCAATGGAAACAATTGAACAAATTCAGATTAACGTAGCACCATTCGACGTTCGTCAAAGTGGTTTTACAGGTGGTGCAATCAATGCTATTACAAAGTCAGGTACTAATAAATTACATGGTAGCGTATATGGTTTCGGTAATAATCAAAACCTTATTGGACATCATTATCCATACTCTGACGGAACAGGATATGCTCCTAAATATCAGAAACAACAAGAATACCAATGGGGACTTACCTTGGGTGGTCCTATTATTAAGGATAAATTGTTCTTCTTCTTCAACTTTGAAGATGCCAATAAGAAATATCCAAATATCAATGGCTATGGTCAAACAGGTTCAAGAGTATTGAAAGAAGAAGCTGATGACGTTTTGGCTAAGATTAAAGCTATGGCTAAAAAGCAAGGTATTGATTATACTGGTAGCTATGGCAACCCTGATATTTATACAAAGAGTAGAAAATATGGTGCTAAAATCGACTGGAACATTAATGATTTTAATAAGTTCTCGTTCCGTTGGAGTTATGTTGATGCGCAGCAATTAAATAATGTGAGCGGTGCTTCTTCGTTGAATGACGATAATTATTATTATCCATTTAACAGCAAAACTCACTCTTTTACAGCTGAATTGCAAAGCCGTATTTCTCCAAAGATAAGCAATGAAGCTCGTGCAAGCTATGTTCGTGTGCGTGATGAAAGAGCCGTTTCTAATCCTTTCCCAATGATTTCACTCCAAGTAACAGGTGGAACTGTGAACATTGGTAACGAGCGTTCTTCAATGGCGAACCAACTTGACCAAGATATTTATACTATTGAGGACAACCTTACATGGTATAAGGGCAATCATACCTTTACTTTTGGTACACATAACGAATTCTATAAATTTGCAAACCTCTTCATTCAAGATGCCAATGGTACTTATAATTTTGCCAATCTTGAGCATTTTAATAAGTATTATGATGATTTCATGAATAACAATTTAGACCCTACCTATGCTTATTTCAAGCAATATCGTTTCGGTATGGCTAATACTGCTGTTACAGGCGACCCACGGTGGAAGGCTCCTTTTTCTGCTGGTCAATTAGGATTCTATGCTCAAGATAAGTGGAATGCTACTCCTTCTTTCCAACTTACATACGGTTTGCGTATGGAAATTCCTTTGTTCTTCGATACACCAACAGCAAACACTGGTTTCAACGAGTATGCTGCAAAGCGCAATTGGGGTGTTCGTACCGATCATAAGCTATCAAGCCGCCCACTTTGGAGTCCTCGTGTAGGTTTCCGTTGGGATATTAATAACGACCGTCGTTATATTCTTCGTGGTGGTATTGGTATTTTTACAGGTCGCATACCATACGTTTGGATTAGCAATAACTTCACAAACACAGGTATTCAAATGTCAAAATACTCTGTTTATAATCCAAAAGGACTTGAAATGCAGTTTGACCCTAATAAGCAAACTGAAAATGCTGACAAGTTGAAGGCAGCAGGCAGCCAAGAAGTTAATATCTTTGCTGATAACTTCAAGTTTGCTCAAACCTTAAAACTCAATCTTGGCTTTGATTTCAAGGCATTAGGTATTGATTGGACAGCAGAAGCTATCTATTCAAAGACTTTGAATGATATTTACTACAAAAACCTTTCTATCGAAGAGACTGGCAAAACATTTGGTCAAGAAACAGGTTACGAATGGGATAATCGCCCAATGTTTACAACAACAACAAAAGGAACTCCTTACGCTTACGTTTATGGACTCTACAATACCAATAAAGGTTACACTGTAAACTTATCTTTGAAGGCAGAAAAGCATTTCAATTTTGGTCTTGACCTTATGGCAAGCTACACTTGGACACGCTCTATGAGTGTCAATAGTGGTACTTCTTCTGTTGCAGGTAGTAACTGGATGTTCAATACAACCTATCGTAATCCAAATAATCCTGAACTCGGTTTCAGCGCATACAATGTTCCTCATAACATTCAAGCAAGTGCTTACTACCATGTTGCTTACGGTTCAAGAAAGCAATGGCAATCAACTATTGGTTTGATTTATCAAGCAAAGAGTGGCTCACCATACGTTATTGAAATGTATGGCGATATGAATGGCGATGGTGCGCGTGGTAATGACTTGATGTGGATACCTACTGACGAGCAAATTGACAAGATGCACTTTGTTACAACAACTGTAAACAACTCCAACAACACTTATCCTTTGATAACAAGAGTGTTGGGTGAAGGATACAAAGGTAATCTTTCAGAAGAACAACAACGTGCTTTGTTGAAACAATGGATTGCTGAAGATTCATATATGCGTGACCACCGAGGTCAATACTTCGAGCGTTATGCTGATAATCTTGCCTTTGAACATCATTTTGATTTGCACTTTGCACAGAAATATAGCTTCAAGGTTGCGGGACAAATTAATTCTTTGGAATTGAGTTTCGATATTATCAATCTTGGAAACTTATTGAATAAGGATTGGGGACATACCTATGGCGACGGATTTGGACGCTATTTCAGCCCATTCAACTATGAAGGCGATGGCATGTTTAAGTTTGATGGAACACATGTAAATCGTGATTACAATAGCTACAACAGCCGTTGGAGAGGTCAAATAGGTTTGCGTTATACCTTCTAAGCTGTTATTTGCAAAAATAAATCGTATAAAATAAATAATTGGGCGGTACTCTTTTTGGAGTTACCGCCTTTTTTCTTATATTTGCAAAGATAATAAATAATAACATTATGATTATTGATTTTGAAAAAATAGCCGAGGAACATATCGAAGGTTTCAAGGGCGGTGAAGGTAAATTAGATACGCGTAACTATGTAGACGATAAAGCTCGCATCATGTATTCGACACTCCGTCCAGGTGCGCGCAGTGGAGAACATGCCCATAATGGGTCGTTCGAAGTGATGTATGTTATTAGTGGCGAACTTACAGTGCATTTCGATGGAGTGGAGGAGAAGATAAAAATGGGACAAGTACACTATTGTCCTGACGGGCATCGACATTGGTTTGAAAATAAAACCGACCACGATGTAGTTTATTATGCCATTGTGCCTACTTTAGGGAAGTAATATTAGAGCTGAGAAAAGGTTAAAAGCATATTTATACGCCATAAAAAATCTGTTCAACCACTTGATATTTTCTGTCAAAAGTTTAGATGTTTTGTCAAAAAATAAAATATTTATAAGGTTTTAATTATAAATGTGTTACGAAATAACATAATAGGCTCGAAAAAAAAGTATACACTTTTTAGTCGAAAAGATAGTACTTTTTCTAAGAACCTATATTGTTTCTAAAATCAGCCTACAAAAAAGCGAGTAACCAAACATTTGATTACTCGCTTTTTGCATATATATTTCCTTTTATTTTGCTTCCATGACGCCTTCTATATAAAGGCGTGTCATTTCTGTTTTGGCATTCGTTCTAACCGTAATGCTTTTCTTGAAGTGTCCAGGGAATTTACCTTGACCATTGTAAGTAATGTTTATTGAACCTTTTTGACCAGGTGCAATAGGACGTTTGTCATACATTGGTACCGTGCAACCACAGCTTGCTACAACTTGATTAATCACCAAAGGGGCTTTTCCTGTGTTTGTAAATGTGAATGTAGCCTTTTTAATAGGGGCTTTTTCAGAGAATGTACCAACATTAATGGTTATTTGGTCAAACTTAATTTCTGCTTGATTTTGGGCTGATGCCATTGTTATCCCAATGAACATCAATAATGTTGCTAATAAAAATTTTTTCATTTTCTTATCCATTTTGTTTTTATAATATGATGCAAATGTAATGATAAAGTTTAGTGTTTTACTTCTATTTTACAAAAATTAATAGAGAATCATACTAACTTAACGTAACTTAGTAGTTTGAAAATGCTTTAAGAACTATATTTATGGCTTTAAAATTAATAGCTATCAGTTCTATTTCTTTTTTGAGGTAAACGCTTACGAATTTAAAACCGATTGTTTTGCATCGCAAAATAGGCTCTTTTGAGGTTCAAAATAGGCTCTTTTATTTTTCAGCGTAAATTTTATAGAAATGTTATCGTTTGGAGTACGCTTGTAGGATTACTGTTGTACGTGAACAAGAGTAATCCAATAATTCTGCAAGCGTACTTGCCACTATGATATTAATACAAAAATCCCCAACAAGTTGCAGCCTGTTGGGGATTGGAAATGTTTATTGTATGTTCCAAAGATTGATAATTGTTTCTTTTGGAAGACTTTCAACTTTGTTTTCAATATCATCTGGTAAGTTGCAGAAGAAATCTAAACCTGTAAGCGATTCAAGTTCTTTGATGTTCACAACGTAGGGGCGAAGCGACGGGTTTTGATTATTTTCATGCTTAAACCAAAATCCAATGGCTTTGTATTCCCATTTATTGCGTGTAGAATTGTAGTATTTCATCAACGCAGCAGAAAAGAAATAGCCTGGAACAATGAATCCATCACGGCGTGTTTCCTTAATTTGTGAAAGTTTGTCGATAGTTCCACCACGGCAGATAAACATAGTGTCTTTTGAGTTTTTATTAAACTCGCCACGTATTTTTTTCTCCATTGTGAGCCAAATGCCACCACCTCTTGCACTGCCATTGAAGGCTTTGAGTTGAGGTTGCATGTTGCTGATATAGAAAGTTTGCTGATTAGCTTCCAACGAATTAAGTCTGTCGGCTGAAGGGCATAGATGTCCGTGGTCGTAACCTGTGTTCCAATAGTGGTCATTAGCAAACTTCATGGTTGAAGATATGAGTGGGTCAGCAGGATATTGGTTAGATGGGTTGTACCATCTATTTGTATTCTGCTGAGCGTTACTTTTATAGATTTCATAACAAGTCCAACGATTCGACTTTTTTTCACCGTCCCATTCCAAACTATAGTTTATTTCATCTCTTTCATTATTGAGTCGGTGGGTAATGATAATGCTTTTACCGCCTTTAACACGTGGAAATTCTAAAAGATGTGTGTTGCGATTTGCCTCTTTTAAGTTTGAATTAAAATTGTTAGTCGTAGGTGCTTCGCCACCACCAATAGGTTTGTCGTTGTCTTTACTACAAGCTGTAAAGGCTAATGCTGCAAAAAAGAGCAGGGCAGTAGGTCTGATTTTGAATGCTTTTAATTCCATATTATCCTTTCATTAGTTAAGTTTTTGTAGATAGCATAGCGTTTTGTGCTATAAAAAAAGTGCGTGCAAGCGCATATGCAACTACGCTTGACCGCACTTTATGTCTTTTGTGGGTATATCGTCTTACTTCTTCAACTTACCGTAACGGTTCATGAAGCGGTCAACACGACCTGCAGTGTCCACAAGTTTGCTCTTACCTGTATAGAATGGGTGAGAGGTGCTTGAGATTTCGACTTTAACCACTGGGTAAGTTTCGCCTTCAAATTCTACTGTATCGTTTGTCTTACATGTAGATTGTGAAAGGAACATATCGCCGTTGGACATATCTTTGAATACGACGGGGCGATAGTTTTCTGGATGAATACCTTTTTTCATTTTACTTTTTATTGTTTATTATTAATAATATTCTTTGTCTTGTAAAAAATGCTATTAAACATTATATACTCAACAGGGTGCAAAATTACGAATAATTCTGCACCCTGCCAAATATTTACGTTAGTTTTTGTTACTTAACTACTACGTTTCTGATTTCCCAAGTTGGAGCTGATGCTGTTGTACTTGTGTAAAGGAACGAAATGTAAACCTTGCTCTTACCTGCGTATGGGGTAAGGTCAATTGTTGCATTAACAAAAGTCCAATCTAATTTATTATCTTTCTTACCACCTGTTGGTTTCTTTTCAATAGCAAGGTCAGTCCAATTTATTCCATCAGTAGAAACTTGAACCTTCATGTTTGCATCAAAATTCTTAAAGAATTGTGCTGTATGAGAGAATGTTAGTGTAGCTGAAGTACGTCCTGCAAGACTAAATTCAGGAGATTGCAAACGGCTTTCTGTTGCATATTTCACATATTTTCCAGAAGCTTTTTTAATTGAACCAGTAGCTTTCACTTGCTTGTATTTTTTATCAAGAGTCCAAATTTTTTCTACTTCAGCAGGTTTTGTTTTGTCTACAACGGTGAAATTGCCCATGTCTTTGTCGAAAGGAACGTTTAAAACATCGCCAGTAGGTTTTGTTGTTGTACCACCGCCATTGCCATTGATACTAACGAGTGCACCAAATTGAACTTGTGGAGAGTTGCCTTTGAAGTTGTTCAATTTTCCTTTTACTACAACTTTATCGCCAACCTTAATTTGGTTTTCAGCTGTGAACTTCGTGCCATTGAGGTATTTGCCATGGTAAATAAGAAGTTGTCCAGGAGTTTTACCATCGTCAGAAATATAATATTCTGCACTACCGTATTGTTTAAGGTCGAAACTCTTGATTTCAGAGATGATACCTGAAACATAAACTTCCTTTTCTGTTGGCAATGTTGTAGCGGTTTTGATAACCTCTTGTGCCTTTGCTACATTGTAAGGAGATGCTTCTGTGCCTTCGCCAGCAGGGGTTACAGTAGAAGTGCCACCTGTTGAACCGCCCTCAGCTGTCTTGCCATTAAGCGAATAGATATAATTGTATTGACCAAGTTGCTTAACACCATTGGTATGAGTCATTAATTTACCACAGATAATAACTTCATCGCCTGGTTTGATTTCGTCTTGACTCTTAAACTTTTTGTTGCCTAAAGCGTTACCACGGAACACAAAGAACTGATTGACTGTTGTACCGTCTTCAGAAATGTAATAGGTAGCATTACCAAATTGAGTATTTATTTCTTTAATGCTAACGATTTTGCCTTTTACATAAACCTCTTTGTCAAGGTTTTGCCCTTTATTAATATAGTCGATGGCACCAGCTATATTGAAAGGGTCGTCCTTTGTACCTGTTCCTTTGGCTACTTGTTCTGGTGTTTCGGTCTTATTACCGTTTTCATCGTAAGTCAAGCTATATGGCATTGGTACATCTTCGCAGCTTGAAAAACCGAATACTGCTACTGCCAATGCAAACATTGATTTAATTAACTTCTTCATATTTGTTTGATTTTTATAGTTATCGTTACTTTAATTTATTTTATTATCAGGTTTTTAAATTCCCAAGTCGCTGCTTTTGTTGCCGTACTATTGTAGAAGAAAGAGATATAAACTTTCTTACCACAATATGATGTTAAATCAACTTTTGCAGAAACGAAGTCCCAATTTTCACCTGTTGGCTTGTTGTCAATGGCAAGGTTCTTCCATGTTTTGCCGTCTGTTGAAATTTGTAACATCAATTCTTTATCAAAATCGTTAAAGAATCGTGCAGCATGGTCGAATGTTAATGTAGCCTTTTTCACCTTTGTGAGGTCAATAGCTGGCGAAGTTGTACGTCCATGAACTTCATAATTTTTACCTCCAACGTATGCAGTAGCCTTCATTCCGTATTTAGCAGATGCCCATTTCCAAACGTATGTCATTTCAGCAGGGAGCTTACCGTGGTCGTAAGTCCAATCGGTTGGTGCTTCTGCAAAGGCGTTAGCATAAATAGCTTTAACCTCTGGTGCTGCTGGTTGTACGTCGTCAAGCGTTCTGATGATGATTTCCCATTTGTTATTGAAACGCTTCATGATACCTGTAATATCAACTTTACCTGTTGGAATCTTGGCATTGGCGAAGTCTGCGAAGTTGCTATTGTAAACAATCACGCTGTTTCCGTCTTGTTCAGCCAAAGTCCATTCTACGCTACCTGCTCCGCCTGTTGCGTTAGCGTATGTTCCGTTTACTATTGGTCTACTTGACTTGAATGTAACATTGCGGATAACACCGAGTTTTCCACAATCTTTGGTCAAATCCCATGTAGTAGGATTGCTGCCATTGGCAAATTCTGTAGCTTCAACCACATTGCCAGTTGATATAATTTTATAGTGTTGGTTCCAAACAGCACGGCTAATTCTTCCGATAGAAGTTGCCCCTTTGGCATTCATAGAAGGTACACCAATCTGTGCTTGCTTGCCATAATTACCTACATAAAGACCTTTTAGGTTTACAAGAACTTCTGTTCCAATAGGCAATGGACCATAAAGACCGCCTTGTGCAATAGAAATGATAATTGCACTTGTTTTATCTTGAATCGCCAATTCGCTATAAATATTACCTTGAACGTCAGTGCTGGTTACAATACCCTTGATTTGAATATCTTCAGTAACCTCTTCGTAACTTTTTCCGTTGCGATAATCTGTTGCAATAGCAGTGGCATACTTTTCTTTTAAAGCAGCTATTGACATAACATTGGTTTCTGTCAAAGCATTATTTCCGTAAGGTATTGGCTGATTTTCGTCTATTTCAGCATACTTATCGCCCATACATGATGCGAAAAAGATGCTGATAGCCATCATCATTAAATATTTTATATTCTTCATAATCTTTCTCTTTTAGAATTTATAAGCGATGTTCAACATACCATTGATTCCATTTACATAATACTTCTTAGGATTTTTTGAGAAGTTATAAGCACGCATATTGGTTTCACCTGTATTTGCATTGATAGTATAATTGCTTCGTCCTTGTTGGTAACCACCTGTTACAATCTGCTGATTGTTGAGTAAGTTGGTAATCATCAAGTTGATAGAGAGGCTACCGCGCTTCAAATAAATACTCTTACCAATTGAGGCATCGAGCATAAAGCCACCTTTGCCTTCCATTTGTGGAGCTGGAGTAAAGTTTCCTTCTGCGTCCATACCACCTAATTTAGTACCCATTGTGCGCAATGTGTTACCATAATAGAAGTTAGGAGCATATGAAAGATAGATTCTATCGTAATAGTTTCCAGCTAAATCGATAAACCAACCACCTTGGTGGAAACTTAAAATACCGCTGTAAACAGATAGTGGAGTACCATTTTCGCGCATTCCTTTGTTGTAAACTACGTCCTTATAAGAAGTACTTTTGGTAGAGTTCATGTAAACAACATCAGCGTTATTAATGTTTTTAGCCTCGTTCCAAGTACCTAAAGCCTTAAAGTTTAAGAAACTTGTAAGCTTGAAATCAAGTCCAAGTTCTATGCCATAGAAGTCTTTTTTCATATTCGTCATGCTCACATAAGTGAAAGAATTGACATCATCAAAGAAGAAGTTTTGCCATTCTGTTACATGAGTAAGGTGGTTGTAATATGCGCTTAAATTAGCGTGAAGCCAACTTCCTGCATATTGATAGCTTAATTCGCTTGAGAAAATTCGTTCGTTTCTTAAGTTCTGAACAAAGTCATTGTTCATTTCAGGTGATACAAAAGCATTTGCAGCTTGTGGCGCACGATGTTCATAACCCAGACCTAAAGAGAATGTATTGACACCACTAACTGTCCATGAACTTGATGTTTTAAAGCCGCCAGTTACAAATTCTGCATGTTTACTTTTGCCGTAAGAGTTGTCAGCAAACATACCATTGCGCATGTGTCCATTGCGATAAATATTGTCATAGCCTAACTTTCCAGCCACAATATAGTGCATATTGCCGATAGTTTGAGCAAAGTTTGTCCAAACTGTACCACGGCGTACATTCAAATTATAGTCGAAACCAAACTTATCACCTTCATAAACGAGCGCGCCAAGTCCTTGAGTTCCCATTGTGTTAAGGTCGTATTGAACACGTGGGTCATTGGCTGCGTAAGTACCAATTGCGTATGTATTGATATTATGGAAACTTTTTGCACCTAATAAATCCTCCATTGTCTGATAATGGCGACCTAAGTTTTGTCCAAGCATAATACCAGCATTGAATACTTTATCTTTCCCAATATGGGTGTTGATGCTTGATGATAAAGTTATCATTGCATTGTCGTTATGCTTTGCTTGAACGTAGTACAAAGCGTCTTGTCCATTGGCTGCTGCTTGACGGTTAGCATAATAAAGTCTATCCCATTGTATTTGACGGTTTGCTTTATTGCTCCACCATGCTACAGCTGACTGCCAATCGCTATAAGCTTGTGGTGTGCGGTAGCGAGAATCTTCTTCGTTCCATACATCATAATAACTACTTGGTAGATTCTTCCAATAGTCTGGTTGTGGATTATCCGAATTATTGTAATTCAATTTTGTACTCTTGTACATTGAATATTTGCCGAACAAGCTTGTTGTAAGTTTTGTTTTGTCGCTAATATTCCAATCCCATGTGAAGATTGCAGAAGGTGCAAAGTCATTAACAACACGACTATTACGTTTGTGTCCGTTCTGGTATCCCCAATAAGGGTTGTACTGATAATCATTAGCTAACCAATATGCTTCGTCAGTACTTGCGCCTTGTGATGCACGTTCAGTTGGATTTCCCCATGTAGAGAAACTTAAAGAGTGACCATTATTCCATTTCTTTTGTACTCCGAAGAAGTATGAAAGTGCATTATAGAAAGTTCCTTCCACGTATCCTTGGTTAGCCCAACGATAAGTAATATTAGCAGCAAACGCCCAACCTTTGCTATTGAATCCACTTCCGTAAGTATACATTCCACGGAGCGTATAGTTTCGGTTGGCTCCTGACAATGTAATGCGGTGTCCACCAGCCATTGAGCCTGCTCTAAAGTCATAGTTATTGCTTCCACCCATATCTGTCATTGAGAAATTATTATTCTCAAATGGGAGAGCAAAGTCTACGTTTTTAGTTTGTTGATTAAGACCTCCAACCAACGAATAGCGGAATTGACCACTTTCCATGTCATTCATAGGAACACCATTGATATACACGCTATTGTATTTGGGATTGAGTGCTCGGTATCTGAATCGCATTGGCGAATACAAATATCCTACTTGCGAAGCATACGCATTGCTATTTGAGTTTAAAATAGTAACATTTGCGCTTCTGTCGTTATCCTCTCCTAACTGTGCTTCTGTAAATGTGAACGCCGATTCGTCCATCATAATAGGCGATTGCTCATGTTGTATCGTGTCTGTTTTGGTGTTTTGTGCCATAACCATAGACGAACTACAAAGAGCTATCACAGCGAGTTTCAGGTTTTTCTGCATAGTTGTTAATATTATTAATTATTTTACTTACGATGCAAAGTAACAAAATTATTTTTGAAAAGAAAAGTCTTTTTTGATAAAATTCTAATAATCGTGCTTTATTGTCAGATTAATTCACGATATTTGCAAATTGAAAGCAAATTTTCGGTTGAGGCCATTGTTTTGGCATTGATAATATTGATTAAAAACAATACTATATAAAAATGAAGAAATATCTATTTTTCCTGACGTTTGCAATGCTTTTTAGCGTTGCATCAAATGCACAAAAGAAGTTTTCAGTTTACGCAGTTGGTTTTTATAACCAAGAAAATTTATTCGACTACACCCATGATGAGGGTAAAAATGATTATGATTTTACTCCAGATGGTTCGTATAAGTGGAATAAAATGAAGTATGAAAGCAAGTTACGTAATATGTCTAAGGTTCTTTCAGAGATGGGAACTGATGTACTTCCTAATGTTGGTTGTGCCATAATTGGTCTTTCTGAGGTTGAAAATGCACATGTTTTAGACGACTTAACAGCTCAACCAGCACTTGCAGCTCGCAATTATAAATATGTACACATAGAAGGTCCAGACCGTCGTGGCATTGATTGCGCTTTGCTTTATAATCCTAAAATGTTCAAAATACGCAATACAAAACTTGTTCCTTACGTTTATGAATTACCAAACGATTCAAATCGTGCTACTCGTGGCTTCCTTACCGTAAGTGGAACAATTGCAAATGAACATGTAACCGTGGTGGTTTGCCACTGGCCAAGTCGTGGTGCAGGTTCTTATTACAGAGAATTGGGTGGAAAACAAGTAAAGGCTTTGAAAGATTCTTTGCTCCGTGAAGACCCTAATGTAAAGGTTCTTGTAATGGGTGATATGAACGATGCCCCAACAAACAAGAGCATGCACGAATGCTTATCAGCTAAAGCGAACATTGATGAAGTCGGAGAAGGTGATATGTACAATCCTTTTTACAATATTTTAGTGAAGGAAGGAACAGGTACTTTGCAATATCAAGGTAAGTGGAACTTATTCGACCAAATCGTAATGACGCCTAATATGTTGAATAAAAATAATCAAAAAGATTTTTCAACTTTAAAGTTTTGGCGTAACCAAATATTCCGTCGTGATTATCTTTTCCAAGAAACTGGTAAATATAAAGGTAATACAAAGCGTACAACAGCAGGCGGAGTATGGCTCGATGGTTATTCTGACCACCTTCCTGTTGTTGTTTACTTGATGAAGGAACAAAAATAAATGGACATTGAAACCCACCCTTTTGAGCCATGGTTGCCTGCAAATGCTAAGTTGTTAATGTTGGGAACTTTTCCGCCAGCACCCAAACGTTGGGCCATGGAGTGGTATTATCCTAACTTTACGAACGATATGTGGCGCATAATGGGGATTATTTTCTTTAACGATAAATACCATTTTGTTGATAAGGAACATAAGACTTACAAGTTAAACGAGCTAATGCCTTTCTTGAAAGAGAAGGGTATAGCTTTGTTTGATACGGCTTTACGCATTCGTAGAACTACGGGAACCGCATCTGATAAGGATTTAGAAATCATAGAAGAAGCTGACCTTGATGCCATGTTGCGTGCTTTGCCTGAATGTAAAGCAGTGCTTACCGCAGGGCAATTGGCGACAAAGATATTTTCAGACCATTATCATATTGATGCACGCAACTTAAAGATGGGTGAATTTGTTGATTTTTCGTTTGAGAATAGAAAACTAAAACTCTATCGTCAGCCAAGTAGTAGTCGTGCTTATCCCATGAAAGTAGAAGACAAATCTGCTTTTTATGAGTCAATGTTTAAGGATATAGAAATAATTTAAAGATGAACAATAAAGTTACAATAATAGGAATTGCAGGCGGAACGGGGTCGGGTAAGACCACTGTAGTGAGAAAGATTGTAGAAGCTTTACCTCCCCATTATGTTGCCGTTGTTCCTTTAGATTCTTATTACAACGATACAACAGAGCTGACAGAGGAGGAACGTCGTGCCATAAACTTCGACCACCCTGATGCTTTCGATTGGAAATTATTGACGAAGCAAGTGAACGATTTAAGAAAAGGGAAAGCCATTGAGCAACCTACTTATAGCTATCTGAAATGTAATCGTTTACCAGAAACGATTAACGTTGAGTCAAAGCCTGTTATTATCATTGAAGGAATCATGTCGTTGGCTGACAAAAAGCTTCGTGATATAATGGATTTGAAGGTTTTTGTAGATTGTGATTCTGACGAACGACTCATTCGCAATATAGAACGCGATACGATTGAGCGTGGTAGAGATGTTTCGACAGTTGTTCAGCGTTATCGAAAGATATTGAAGCCAATGCACGACCAGTTCATAGAACCTACTAAACGATATGCCGACTTGATAATTCCAGAAGGTGGAGAGAATGTAAAAGGCATTTCAATGTTATGTACTTATATTAAAGGACTGGTTCCTTATCTCGATACAAAAGAGTAGATATTATAATAAAAAAGAAACTATTTCATTGAATGAAATAGTTTCTTTTTTATAGTTTCTTTATTTTTCTTCTATAATTTCAGCATCTTCTATAATTTCTTGTGTCGATATTTTCTCGCCTTCAACAATCTTGCTCTTTTCTATTTTGTCGTATAGGCGTTTCATTTGTGTAATTTTTATGGCATTTAGAATTTCAATAACTCCATAAAACATCAAACACCAGCCAATAACTTTTAATGGAAGGGTTGCCACTTCAATAGGTTTGGCAATGATGAGAATGCCGATTATCAATGTGATGGTAGGGAAGATCCAAAAGAGGATAGGCACACGAGCAAATTGGCGTGAGCGTGCAAGGTTCATAAACTGATTGATTGCGCCTAAAATTAAGATAGCTGCTAAGATGTAAACCACCCATTTTATGAATCCATTAGGCATCATGGCGAGTATAATGCCCAAGATGACAGAGCCAATCCCTATGATAGGGAATACTGGACGACTCACTTTTATAGGTTTGTCGTGAGCATCAACTTGTGGAATGGCTTTGGCAGCCTTTTCTTTTTCAAAGTAGTACATGATGCAAGAAATTAACCCTGAAATGAAGAATAGCATTCCCGCAGTAATGGTTATCCAGGTCATGGTCTCTTCTCTGTACTTTATGAGCAGTATCCCAATTGCTATGGCTATTATAGCACGAATGATAGAACTTTGAATTAGCTTCATAATTGTCTTTTTTACTCCTTTTACCTTTTGTTCATTAATCGTTTTTCTCAGCACAGATAGCTTTTTGTGCCTACATACTGTTTTGCAAAGTTACAAATAAATCCGTACTCTATGGCTAAAGTGCTGATAATTTATTACTTTTGTAGGAAAATAAAAACTTATGACGACATTATATTTAGTAAGACACGGCGAAACGATTGATAATGCTCAACACATTATGCAAGGACAAACGCAAGGTGAACTTAATAAGAATGGAAGAAAGCAAGCAGAAATAGTGGGCAAGGAGTTGGCAACAATTTGTTTTGACGCTTATATTTCCAGCGATTTAAAGCGCAGTGTGGACACATGCCGCATTATTATTGGTAACTCAGCAACCCAAATACACACTACAAAGTTATTGCGTGAACGTGATTGGGGCAGTTTTACAGGTAGGTTTATTCCTGAATTAAAAAACTTGAACGACCCAACGAAGTGGCCTGATGATATAGAAACGTTAGAAGACTTGAAACAACGTGCTTCTGAGTTTTTAGCATGGGTGCGGTCTGAATTTTCCAATCAAGTGGTTCTTGCTGTTGGACATGGCATTATTAACAAAGCAATTCAAAGTGTGTTCTACGAAAAGCCTATGAACGAAATTTCGGTAATGCACAATGCTGATGTGCGTATATTAAAGTTAGATTAAATCCTAATGCTGCCTTTTATTTTAAAACTATCTGTTTTGAAGTGCAAAAGAGCCTATTTTGAACCCCAAAATAGGCTCTTTTATTTTCTTTGGCAGTTTTTTATGGTATAAAAAATGAAAGGAACCCTATATCACATAGAATTCCTCTCCTCATCTAAAATTACTCTCTAAATTGTTTTACTACATTTTTGCGACCTATCTTTTCCTTAGTCGCATCAAAAAATATTACAACCTATCAATTATCTTATATATATGGTTGTGGTCAAGTGGCGTTTTTACAATCTTTTACCTATGTCCTCCGAAAGTTCCACGATTCATATTTGTCATTCTTGAACCGCCTCCAAAAGTTCTATTGGGTGTTCCAAACGAGTGTCCATTGTTTCCTGAAGGACTGAACGACCTGCTTGGTGCTTGGCGTACTGATGTTCCGCCGAAGCTACGGCTACCTCCGAAAGTACTAATGCCTGTTTCATTTCCAAATCTTGATGTAGAACCACGAGATACAGTTGTGCGTGTTGAACTTCTACGTGGTGCATTGTCGAATCCCGTACCTCTATTTCTTTCAAAATATCTTGATTGTTGATTTCCGAAACTGCGTGTACGTGGATTTTGCGGCTCGCTGTTGTAAGCGTAATTTGTACCTCTGCTATAATCACCACGTTGGAATCCGTCGCGCATACCGAACATTCGCCCTCTATTATTATAGTTTACATAGCAACGACCATTATAATAGCTTCTTCCACCATTCATTCTCCAACTGTGTCCCCCTCTGTAAACAGCGTAAACACGTGGTTTGTTAAAGTAATAATAGTTGCGACGTGGATAGCGTGCGTAGATTCCGAAGTGCCAATAACCTGCATTCCACCATAATGGGCGGTAGAAGTAGGCTGCATCAACATAAGAACTGTATTGCCAATCCAATAAGATGTAACTCAAATCAAGGTTACGATGTGTCCAATAGGCACTATATAGGTCGTCTGCTGTATTTACATTTAACAAATAGTCAAAGTTCACCTCAAAGGCAGCTTCGTATTGTTCTTCAGTTAAATTAAGCTCATAAGCCATTTTGTCTGTCAAGAACAAAGTTTGTGTTCGTGCTTGCTCATAGCTCATTGCTTTTGCTGATATAGCTAATGTGAAAAATGCCATTAAGGCAATTATATATTTTTTCATTTCTTCTCCCTTTCTTTCTCGTTAGTCAGTGTGACAAAGCCTATGTTTATGATGCAAAGGAACGAATAATATTTTATTACCGAAAAGGTTTTTCCCTATTATGGGTGGGAATATCCCTAAACCTTATTTTTCTTCGTTTGTAATGATGCTTATTTAAGGCGAAGTGAAGTTGATGTATCGTGTTTCTTTGATAGCAATTACCCTTTATTCGTCCTTGACGGAGTATAAGATGTCTTGCGTTGTACATGTTTGTATAACCCTTTGTACACGCTTGTACAAATTATTATACACAGCTTGTACAATCCATTGTACAAACGTGTACAATGTTGCTGTTGCCTATAATGTAGGAAGCAGATGAAAGGTTTCGGCATTGGTTCTGTCTTAGGAATTGTGTCGTCCATTTACGCTATATATTATATAAGGTGTAAAAACAAAATAAGCCGGAATAGCCTTGAAGACTTATCCGACTTATTAATAAGGTGCAGAAATAAAGTAGATTATTTCTTGTTTTTAAGTTTTTCTATGTAAGCATCAATGGATGCAACGGCTGTGATGTTCACAATATCGCGTACCGAACATTCGAAGTCTGTGAAGTGAATTGGCTTGTTTAATCCCATTTGAATAGGACCAATGACTTCGGTCTCAGGGCTGAAACCTTGCAGAAGTTTGTAAGCACTATTGGCTGATGCAAGGTTAGGGAATATAAGTGTATTCACATCTTTGCCCTTTAAGCGTGAGAAAGGATACTTTTCATCACGCAATTTTCTATCTAAAGCGAAGTTGATTTGCATCTCTCCATCGATAGCCCAATCAGGGTGGTTGGCTTGTGTAAGGGCTACTGCCTCTTGAACTTGCTGAGGTGAACCGCCTTTATCGCTACCAAAATTGGAGAACGAAACCATTGCCATGACAGGATTGTCGTTGAAAAATTTCACAGAATGGTGGGCAAGGCGAGCAACATCAACAAGTACTTCCTTGTTAGGTTTACGGTTGATGAGCGTATCGGCAATGTAATAAATGCCACGTTTGGTATTTAATATGTGCATTGTGCCAAAGTGTTTGTACTCAGGACGGATACCAATTACATCTTTTGCTATCTGAATAGTATCGCTATATTTATTGTACAATCCCGTAACAAGTGCGTCAGCATCGCCATTTTCAACCATTGACATACCAAAATAATTACGTTCGTACATCTTGTCGTAGGCTTCATCGAAAGTAAAACCTTCACGCGCACGCTTTTCTGCAAGATGTTTTGCATAGGTAGCACGGCGTCCTTGTTCCTTGTCAGCACGCATATCAACGATTTCAATATCGGTTAAATCTAATTTTAAACGATTGGCTACACGAGTAATACGGTCGGGATTACCCAAAAGAATAGGACGACAAATGCCTTCTTGTTTCGCTTGTACGGCTGCTTTCATCATACTTTGATGCGCTCCTTCGGCAAATACAACCTTTTGAGGGTGCTGCGCTGCTGTGGCATGAAGGTAGTGTGTGAACTTTGTTTCTTGTCCAAGCAATTGGAGGAGGTTATCTTCATATTCCTTAAAGTCTTTGATTTGGTGGCGAGCAACACCACTTTTCATAGCTGCTTTGGCAACGGCAGCACTGACAACTGTAATAAGACGTGGGTCGACAGGCTTTGGAATAAAATATTTAGAACCGAAAGTAAGGTCGTTTACATGGTAAACCTCATTGACAATATCGGGAACAGGTTGTTTGGCTAAGTCGGCAATAGCATGAACCGCAGCCATTTTCATATCTTCATTGATAGCCTTTGCATGCACATCAAGCGCACCACGGAAGATATAAGGGAAGCCTATTACATTGTTAATTTGGTTGGGATAATCGGAACGACCTGTTGCCATTAAGACGTCAGGGCGTGCTTCTAAAGCATCTTCGTATGAAATTTCAGGAACAGGATTAGCCAATGCAAACACAATAGGGGTAGTGTTCATTGACTGAATCATTTCTTTTGAAAGAATATTACCCTTTGAAAGACCTACAAATACATCTGCTCCTCGCATGGCTTCTTCCAATGTATGAACATCATGGCGGTCGGTTGCAAAGAGTTTTTTCTGCTCTGTAAGGTTTGGACGGTCTGATGTTATTACTCCTTTTGAGTCGAGCATAAGAATGTTTTCTTTCTTTAACCCCAATGCCATATAGAGTTTGGTGCAAGAAATTGCTGCCGCCCCAGCGCCATTTACTACGAGTTTAACTTTCGTAATATCCTTTTTAGCAACTTCAAGAGCATTCCTCAAACCAGCAGCTGATATAATTGCCGTACCATGTTGGTCGTCGTGCATGACAGGAATATCCAAAGTACGCTTTAAACGTTCCTCAATAGCAAAACATTCAGGTGCTTTAATGTCTTCAAGATTGATACCACCAAAGGAGGGAGCTATTTTTTCAACAGCTTCACAGAATTTATCTGGGTCGGTTTCATCTACCTCAATATCAAAAACATCAATACCACCATATATTTTAAACAATAATCCTTTGCCTTCCATGACAGGTTTTCCGCTCATCGCACCAATATTCCCAAGTCCGAGAACAGCTGTACCATTGGTTATAACGGCAACAAGGTTGCCTTTATCAGTGTACTTATAAACTTCATTAGGGTTTTCCTGAATCTCTAAACAAGGATAAGCCACGCCTGGAGAATAGGCTAAACTTAAGTCAGTTTGTGTGTGATAAGGTTTTGTTGGAATTACTTCTATTTTTCCAGGACGACCATTTTTGTGATATTCTAAAGCCGCCTCTTTTGTTATTTTTACCATAATAATAATTTAAAACTTTCTTTAGCTTCTCTGTACAAAAGCTATGTAAGAAGTGCAAAGTTACTAAATAATAGTTTAATTGAATTGATTTAATAAATATTTTGTGTAATTTTGCAGTTGAATAAATACTTTACACAATGAACATTGAGAATGAATATAGAAAAGAAATAAAGGAGAAAATACTTCAATTAGCTACAACTATGTTCTTTCAGCATGGTATTCGTAAAGTTAAAATGGACGATATTGCCAATTATTTAAAGATTTCAAAGCGAACTTTATATGAACTTTATCAAAACAAGGAAGACTTGCTTTATGAAGTTTTTGTACTCAATAATCAACGTGAAATAAAGAAAATAGAGAAATTTGACCAACCTGGAATAAATGTTATTAATATAGGGATATTCAGAATTTTCTTAACTAATTGTTTGTCAGTATCATATATTATTTGTACCTTTACATAAAATCCCCCGAACGACCCATCACGGGCAGAA
>QWBY01000901.1_pt1 | contig 35154 bp, 20 predicted proteins | sample 1972471 | NCBI WGS metagenome assembly QWBY01 (sample SAMN09866722, study PRJNA288562) | Human gut metagenome isolate term6_stool, whole genome shotgun sequencing...
GGCGATACATTAACAAGGTGACTACCACCGCAGAACACACCAGCCCGGCCGACCCCACCAACCCCGAACCGCTCCAACGGCTCACAGACGGCACCGTCAAACAGGTCAACCCCTTCACCGGCACAGAAGTGTGGACTGTCCCCGGCCGCTCCAACCGACCCCTCCCCCAGGCCCTCCCCGCACCCCAACACCTCAGCTCCGACGCCCACACCAACACCTGCGACTTCTGCAGCGACAACTACATCCGCACCACCCCCGAAAAAATGCGGCTCGTCGACGGACAACTCCACAAAGAACTCCTTCCCCACGACGCCACGCAACGCCCTGCCGACTTCCGCCTCATCGGCAACCTCTTCGAAATCGTCTCCCTCGACTACTGGAAAACCAACTACGGCTACCAGATCTCCGACCGCGCCCGCGCCCACCAAGAGCGCTACCTCGCCGACCCCGAAGGCCGCCACCACATCCGCCAACTCATCAACACCGTCTGGCAAGCCCACCACCGATGCGCCCCCAGCGACGTCCCCGACTTCACCGACGCCCAACTCCGCGAAGCCTCCGAACCCTTCTTCGGCGGCTGCCACGACGTCGTCATCGCCCGCCGCCACTACATCGACGGCGCCACTAGCAGCGACCAACTCTGCGCCTCCGGCAACCTCACCCCCGCCGAACACGCCGACTTCCTCACCCTCAGCATCCTTGCCCAAGAACAGCTCTACGCCGAAAACAACCGCGCCAAATACGTCTCCGTCTTCCAAAACTGGCTCCGACCGGCCGGCGCCAGCTTCGACCACCTCCACAAGCAACTCGTCGCCATCGACGAACTCCCCGCCAAAACCCAGCGAGAACTCCTCCGCCTGGCCAACAACCCTGAACTCTACCTCCACTACGGCCCCCGCTACGCCCACAACCAACACCTCGTGCTCATGGAAAACGAGCACGCCATCGCCTACGCCAGCTACGGCCACCGCTACCCCAGCCTGGAAATCTACAGCAAACACCCCGACCTCCAACCCTGGGACATGGACGCCGACCAACTCCGCGGCGTCAGCGACGTCCTCCACGCCTGCCACGCCGCCACCGGCTCCGCCGTCCCCGTCAACGAAGAGTGGTACACCCGCCCCCGTGACGTCAGCCCCGCCGACGCCACCATCCCCTGGCACATCGTCCTCAAGTGGCGCGTCAACACCCTCGCCGGCTTCGAAGGCGCCACCGGCATCTACCTCAACACCATCGACCCCTGGTCCCTCCGCGACAAAGTAGGCCCCCGCCTGCATGAACTCGCAAGCGAGGGCCTCATCGCCGACGGGCTAGAACTCAACTAGCCAGCCGGTCGGGGTGCCTGCCGGTTGGGGATGACTGCCGGTTGGGAGTGCCTGTCGATTGGGGATGCCGGCCACTCCCAAGCAGCCACTAGCATCCCCGAGCACTCTCAAGCACCTCAAGCATCTTCCAGCGTCTAGTAAGGTGTAGGGGCATCCGACGCCTTCGGGCTATGCCACTTGCACACATACTGGGCGCCTGGGTAGCAGCCGGCTTCATTCATGTAGACCTGCCAGTACAAGGGCTTACCACCATAAGTGTCCTGGTGGCGGGCATCATCTATGTCCATGGTGACAGAGCTCGACAGCACCTCAATGGGCTTATTCGGCCGCATCGTAAAGAAGTGCTCCGTGTTGGTGGAGACCAGGCGGATCGCCAACCGGTGGCCCTTGCGGAGGACCCAATCATTCGGCAGCGCCTGGAACGTGAGGTCGCTCGTACCCTTCCGCACCAGCGCCGCACCCCGCGTCATGAGCAGGGTTTTGCCGTTGGGGGCAATGTCGTAAATGTTGGCGTTAATGCTGGCGCCCTCCCACAGCAGTGCCTGCATGCGCTGCATTACCGTAGCCTTCCCGGCCACCTGGCCGTACTTGCCGGTCTCGCCGTCATAGCGCACCTTCGCCCGCACCTTCACGTTTCCGGAAAGATGCAGGTCCCGGACCTGGCGTGGGAGATACGCCCAAATGCCTTTCTCCACGTTACGGGCTTCCGCATCCTCCTGTGTGCTGGCCATGCCACCACCAACGGTACGGGCGGCTACCGCAGAGCCAAACTTCACCGTGCCACGCGGGCCTTCGAAGGTGACGGTGCGGTTAGGCAGCGGCCAGGAGGCCTGGCTACGCCACCGGCCGGTATTGTCCTGCACAATGAAGTTCGGGTAGTTGCGGGTGGTGGCACCCTTCAGGTACTTGGCGTAGAAGTCCATGACCTCCGTGAAGAAGCCCGGGCGGCCCACCTTCAGGTTGCCCTTCTCGTCCTTTTCGTTGCCGCGCACATGGTCCCACATGCCCAGCCAGCCACGGGTAGGGGCCTTGCGGTTCTTCAGCAGCTCCACCAGACCATCCGGCTGGGTGTTGTCCTCGATGAGGCCCGCGGAGATGAAGATCGGCACTGGGGACTTGTTGGCCTTCGCGGTGAACTCGCGGTCCCGCCAGTACTTGTGGCTGCGGATCGGGTCGATGCTGTTGCGGAGATTGTCGGAGAGGCAGTGCGGGTTGGCCAGCTCGTACACGCTGTTTTTGAGGTAGCGCTCGGTGTCGTGGAACACGCGGCCAGGGCTCACGGCGATTTCGTCGTAGGCGATGCTGGTGCCCACCGCGTTGTAGTAGGGCACCTCGTTGTTGTACATGTACGTGTAGCCCTCCATGGCGGGCTCCTGTGACACTACCGCCGCGAGGCCGCGGGGCTGGTTGGCGGCGGCGATGAGGCCGGTGGACCCGTCATAGGACTTGCCGAAGAGGCCGACGCGCCCATTGGACCAGGGCTGGGAGGCGGCCCACTCGACTGCCGTCATCACATCCTGCTGCTCGCCGGGGCCATTCCAGTCCAGGCAGCCGGTGGAGGCGCCGGTGCCACGCAGGTCCACTTGAATCCACGTGTAGCCGGCTTCCATGACGTGGGCTTCGTTGATGAAGTCCTTGAAGCGCGGGTTGGGGTGGTTGGGGATGGTGGGGTTGAGAAGAGTGCGGCCGCGTTCGGGTGGGGAGACGACACCTACGATGCCGAGGTCTGCCAGGTGGTTGAAGTAGGGGCCCACCGACATAATGACCGGCGTCCGCACATTGTCCGGAATACCCTTGGGGCGCAACACATCCGCGTGAATAGTGGTGCCGTCGGGGGTACGGAAGTAATGCTCCGTCCAGTTGGCGTGCTTATTCCAGTAGACGCTGCGCGGGTTGTGCAGGCTGGCCGGGGCGAAGGTGAGGCCAGTTTTGCTGGAGGTGTCGGCGCTGCTCGTTGCCGGGGCAGGGCTCATGCCGGGGGCAGCTTGGGCGGGTGCAGCGGCGGGAAGCGTGCCGACCAGCAGTGCCACGGCGGCGGCACTGGCCAGACCAGCGCTCAGGCGGGAAGGCAGGCTGGTAACCAGGCTGCTGGAGAATGCGCTGGCCCAGGGGGTGGCCGGGCGGGTGGAGTTCAGTAGTGTACGCATGGCTTCAGTGTAGGTGACAAGGGGAGGGGGCGGGAGGGGATTACAGGGTAGGGACAGTGCCGGGATAGTAGCCAGCCTTCTCCACATAGGTCTTCCAGTAAGCGGGTGTGGCGCCGTAGGTGGGGGCAGTCTGCCCGCCGCCCACTGGAACCGTCAACCAGCTGCGCAGGATCTGCACTTTCCCGCCGGTAGGGACGTGCGCGTACACCTCCACGTTGGTATTGACCAGGCGCAGCGCCAGCCGGTGGCCCTTGCGGAGGGTCCAGTCGGTGGGGAAGGTGCGGAAGGTAGTCTGCTTGTGGCCGGCGGTGACGGGGGTGGCGCCGCGGGTGATGAGCATGGCTTTGCCGTTGGGGGCAATGTCATAGAGGTCCGCGATAACGTTGAGCCCATCATCCAGGGTGGAGAGCATGAGCCGGATGTCCATGCGGCCTTCGATGCGAAGGTCCTGCCGCTGGGCAAGGTAGACGCTCCAGATACCATCCTTCGTGTTGGCGCGGGCAGCGACGGTGGCGGGTAGTGCTTTCCCGCCGGTGGTGGTGGCGGCGCCGACAGCGAGACCGTTATCGGTAATAAGTCCGCGCGGGCCGTCCAGCTGGAGTTGGCGTACCTGCTGGGGCCAGGCGGCCTGGGTGCGCCAGCCGGTGGTGGTGTGGATGATGAAGTTGGGGTAGCCCTTGGAGGGGGCGCCCTTAAGGTAGTGGTCGTAGAAGTCCATCACCTCGGCGAAGAAGCCAGGTCGGCCGATCTTGGGGGTGCCGTTCTCGTCCGTATCGTTGCCGCGGATGTGGTTCCACATGCCGAGCCAGCCGCGGGTGGGGGCTTTGCGGTTCTGGAGGAGGGTTTGCAGCCCGTCGGGGCGAGTGTTGTCCTCGATGAAGCCTTGGGTGATGAAGAGGGGGACGGGGCTCTTGTTGGCTTTGGCGACTATTGTGCGCTGCGACCAGTAGGGGCCGTTGGGGTCAGGGCTGTACTGGTTGCGGGAGTTGTCGATGACGCAGTGCGGGTGGGGGAACTCGTAGAGGCTGTTGCGCAGGTAGTAGGGGGTGTCGTTGAATGGGCGGCCGGGGGTGGCGGCGATCTGCCCGTACCAGGTGCCCATGAAGAGGGCGTTATAGTAGGGCACTCGGTTGTGGAAGATGTAGGTGTAGGGGTCGAAGATGGGTTCCTGGGAGACGACGGCGGCCAGGCCTTGGGGGGCGTCGGCGACGCCAGCGAGGCCGGTGCCTCCGTCATAGGACTTGCCGTAGAGGCCGACTTTGCCGGTGGACCAGGATTGGGCGGCGGCCCAGCGGACGGCGGCGGAGACGTCTTGTTGTTCGCCCGGTCCGCCGTAGTCGAGGCAGCCGGTGGAGCCGCCGGTGCCACGGGTGTCGACCTGCACGAAGGCGTAGCCGCGCTCCATCAGGTGGGCGCCATCAATGAGGTCTTGGAAACGGGTGGAGGGTTCGGTGGGGCGGCCGAATTCCGGTGTGGTGCCGTTGAGGGCTCCTAGGTAGCCCTGGTCGGTGAGGTGACTGGTGTAGGGGCTGACGGTCATGATGACCGGGATGCGGGCGCCTTTGGGGAGGTTTTTGGGGCGCAGGATGTCGGCGTGCAGGATGGTGCCGTCTGGGGTGCGGAAGTACGCTTCGACCCATTCGGCTGTGCTGTTCCAGGGGACTGCACGGGGTTTTTCGGTGCGTACGGTGGGGGGTGTGCTGGTGACGGCGGCGGGGCCGGTGACGGCGCGGGTGGCGCCGGGCGCAGCGTCGAGGGTGGCGCCGGGCGCAGGTGTGCTGAGCACACCCGGGTTTAGGGCGTCGGCGGTGACGGGGTCAGTGTCGGCAGTGGCGGGGACGGCGCCAGCGGTGGCGGGTAGCAGTCCGGCCGCTAGGGTGAGGGCGGCGGCGCTAGCAAAGCTGGCGGATATAAAGGTACGAAGTGTTGCACGCATGGCTCTTATTGTAGGGAAGCCCACTGCCCTAGGTGACGTGTCATTTCACCCTTTTTGGCCATGAATGCGCTGGTCAGTTGGGGTAGTCCAAATGACCACACAGCATTACACTATAAACATGAGTAACACCAGCAACAACGATGAGGGGGCGCTTGCCGCTTCCGGCGCTGCTCACCACACCAGCCCCCAGGGACACGCCACCCCCCGACGCATCCCCCCACGCGCAGACTACCCCACCCACAGCTACCTCCACACCACCCGCAGCAAAGCTGCCAAACTTGGCCTCGCCGGCGCAGCCCTTTCCCTCGTCGCCACCACCATCGCCACCATCAGCCCCGCCTACGCCCTCGACCTCACCCCCAAAGGCATCGACGTCGCCAGCCACCAACACCCCTTCGGAGAAAGCGTCAACTGGCTCAAAGTCCGCCTCGGCGGCTACAGCTTCGCCATCATCAAAGCCACCGAAGGCACCGGCTACATCAACCCCTACTTCGATCAGAACCGCGACGGCGCCCACCTCGCCGGCATGATCGTCGGCAGCTACCACTACGCCCGCCCCGACCAAGACCCCATCAAGCAGGCCCTCCACTACGCAGACACCATCAAATGCCAAAAGCTTCCCCTGGAAATGCCACCCGTCCTGGACCTTGAGGAAACCGGCGGTCTCCACCCCATCCTCCTGCAAGGCTGGACCGCCGTCTTCCTGACCACCCTCAACCTGCACTGTGCCACCAACACCATGGTGTACACCTACCCCTACTTTTGGCGCACCGCCATGCGCAACACCCCACTATTCAGCTTCGCCCCCCTCTGGATCGCCGACTACAACGGCAGCACCGAACCCACTCAGCCACTCCCCGGCGGCTGGCGCAACTGGAATATTTGGCAGTACTCCAGCTGGGGACAAGTACCTGGCGTCAACACCGCAGTAGACCTTGACAAATTTAACGGCGGCTACGTCAGCCTGGCCGCATTTAGCTTGCGCCAAAAAACCGTACCCACCGTACCCACCATTGCTGTGCGTGGAAAGTGGCAGGTAGACCCCGATTATTTGAAGAAAGCACTCCGCCAGGCCAAAACTGGACGCCCAGCCGCACCCCTCTACAAGGCACCCACCGGCGTAGACCCCGTTAAGCTTTACCAGACCACCGTCCAGCGTGGCCCGGCTGCGCCACGCAATTAGCTACTCGCGCTAGCAGCGCAGCCATGCGGCGTCGCCTGGAAGTTGATGCACGCGGCGTGATTGTGCAGTTGATGCTGGTGAAGAGCTTTAGTACCCGGGGCCTGCGTTGGATTAATAGCTTCCTCTCCGCTGGCTACTATATTGCGAATTGTGAGGTTCATCACACTCGGCGTGTCTGCGCTCTAAAACGATTCCGCCCGCGACCTGGGAAAAAAGATCACAAATAAGTTCACATACGGATGCCCAGTTCAGTTGCCATGAAACAATTACCTTAAAACCACCAATGACCTGCATACCGTCCTTTATCATAAGCAACTAGCCGGAATTAATGTGAGTACGTCTTGGAGCTATGTCCAAATAGCACTTGCGTTCAGCGCCTCGACGCATGGGAGCACCGAGGCCTGGGACCGGTGTGTGGCTAAGTCAGCCACACCTCTCATCCTCCCTCTCGGCTCACCAGAGCCAGAGGCACCAGTTAGGAAACTAGTGTGAAGACACGTATTGCAGCCGGCCTGGTGTGCCTCGCTGCTGCTCTTGGCCTCGGTGCCGGTGCCGCCAACGCCGCCGAAGCCCCCGCAGAGCAGTCGCCCGCCCTCGCCGGAATTACTCTTGATATGCCTGCGGTCGACCTTCAAGCCCCGGACGCTCCAGCCAGTCCCCTCCTGCCGTCCACCTCGGACGTGCTGAAGTTCATGGCTGACAGCCTCACCCTCGTAGGCCGCGACGTCCTGCAACCCGCCGGCGCACAGAGCATCCTCCTTCCCTCCATCATTGGGTCCCTCACCAAGAAGGGTGACGACGCCAACAAGGACAAGAAGGGTGGCGACGCTGGCCAGTCCGATCTCAATGTTATCGGCAACCAGTTCGACGGCTTCTGGAAGGGGATCCAAGACACCCTCGGAGCAATCCCGCTCATCGGTAAAGTCGTGCAGACCCCCATCAACGCGCTGCGCAACAGCGACCCCTGGACCAACGACATCACCCGCGTCCTCCTTACTGTAGGACTCTTCCTCGCCCCGGCTAGCCCGCTCGCTGGCGTGGCTCTCGGCCTGGTCGCCGGTGTTGTCGTCGCCATCGGCGCCTTCGCAGCGGTCGCACTGCCGGTCCTCGCCCTTGGCCTCTTCGGTGGCCTAGTATCCGGCTTCTTCGCCTTCGGCGCTGGACTCGTATCAGGCGGTCTTACCATCTTCTTTGCTGGCCTGTTCGGATTTCTCTTCCTTGCCGGTGGAATTGGCCTCATCGTAGCTGCTGCTGTTGCAGGCTTCGGGGTCGGTGGTATTGTGGCCGCTGTTGTCGTGGGTGTCCTGCTTATCCTTCTTTCCCCGCTCTTCCTCATCGCTATTGCTTCTGGCATCGGCCTCATCGTGGGTGCCTTTGTGGGCGCAGTGCTCCTCGTCATCGCCGGTGTGGTCGTCATGATCATTCCCGCTGTGATCGCTGGTCTCATCGCCGCTGCTGTGGCTGGTGGACTCACCCTCATCATCGCCATCCCGGTTCTCGCCGTGATCGCGCTGGTCGCTGGTGTGACCATGATCCCCGCCGCCTTCATCGTCTGGGCTATCCAGGGTTCCACCCGCCCGGCCAATGAAAAGAAGCCCGGCAACGACGCCAAGCCTACTGACAAGGACAAGAAGGCCGCCGACAAGGGCCCCAAGCCTGCCCCGGCTCCTGAAAAGGCCCCGCTTCTGGCCCCCGCCTCCGACTCCAAGAAGACAGAGGACAAAAAGGCAGAGGACAAGAAAGCTGACGAGAAGAAGGCCGCCCCGGCCAACCCCTGGGCTGCTGCTGCTCAGTCGGACTTCGCCCTCGCGGCCTAACAGTGACACACTGCTAGCCCCCTTCGCACGTTAAATTCATAACGTCACTCCGTGTGGCCCTGGTACCTCCAGTACCGGGGCCACACGTCTATAACAGGGTGCTACCCCGGAAGATCGGCCCGCGCTACCGTGCGACGCCCTCTTCTCCGAAAGAATCTGGTGCTACCGGCAAATGCTCACTAACTTACGCGCCGCGCTGAGGTAGCCGGGAAAAAGAGCATTCGTCCAATTGGGGGGTGTTTTTTGCCTCTAGGCGACGGCGGTGGGGGAACTCTATGGCAAAACATCGCGATAATTTTGTGATCCAGACCACAAAATTAGTGATTTTTTCCGTTCGTAATTTATCGGCATCTTAGCTGATTATCCGAGATTAATAGGTTTCCAAGATCGCAGAAAAATAACGGAATGCCATCTGAAAAGGAGTTTTGGACGCATCACCAGAATAAAGGTCCATTTCTCTCCCTCCACCGATGCAAATGGCGGGCAAACACGACGTGATAAACGCGTGAATGAGCGCGCAGCATTTACCGAAGCGGTACGATCACCGGGTTACGATTATTGGTTCTGACCTGTAAAGTTATTGTTGAAAATCTGCACTTAATTGATCAGGATGGCTTGCCCATGAAAGCTCGGATCACAGCGGCAGCGGTTGCCGTGTTTGCCGCGCTCGGCCTCGGAGCCGGCGCGGCAAATGCCACGGAAGCACCCGCATCGACCCCCGAATCCGCAAGCACCACCGCACCCGTCATGCAGGTGGTTGACTCTGCGCTGCACTCCATCGATCTCGGCCAGGACTCCACCCGCACACCGGCGTCCCCAGCCAGCGATGTTCTGAAATTCCTCCAAGACGGCATCACCCTTGCTGGTCGCGACGTACTACTGGGCGAACTTCGCAAGGACGACACCCCCAAGCCGAACCCCGAGGACAACGGCTTCGTCTACGACAACCCGGCCCCGCCCTTCGAGCTCCCCAACCTAGGACAAAAGCCCGACGAGAAGGGGCCCGCCCCCGTCATCTTTGAATGGGCAGGCAAAGCCGCAGACGGACTCCTTGGCCTCTTCAGCTTTATCCCCTTCGTCAAAGACTTCCGCGACAGCCCCGCCTGGCAGAGTGACTACCTGCGCATCGGACTCGGCCTCAGCCTCATCGCCGCACCCTTCGCGCTGGTAACCGTACCCGCCAGCATCATCGGCGGCCTAGCTACCTCCTTCGTGCTCGCCACCATCGCCGCCTCCCCGGGACTCTTCCTCGGCTTCGCCCTCGGTTTCCCCTGGGGCGTGCTGCCCGGCTTCCTCATCGGCCTCATAGGCGGGATCTTCCTACTGCTGAGTGGCTTCCTTATGCCGTTCTGGCTCATCGGCGGCATCATCATGATTACCCTGGGTGCAATTGTGGTTGCTGCCACAATACCCACTAACCTAGGACTCAACATCCCCGCTGGCTGGGCACTGATTGCCGCAGGACTTGTGGCCGTCACCCTTGGCCTCATGCCGCTGCTGCCAGTGCTCATCTCACTGGGCATCATCGGCCTCGGCTTCACCATTTTCATGATCCCAATCCTCATCAGCCTGGCCATCACCTCGCCGCTGTGGCTCCCTATCTTCGCTGTCGTGTTCTTCGGTTCCGCCCTCATTACCGTGCCGGTCGGTTTCCTCCTCGGCCTCCTCGCCGTCGCCATCTTCCCGATCGCGACCTACCTGGTCTGGCTGTGGCGCGGCCCCACCCACCCGGTCAAGGGCATGCCCGAACCCGGAAAGCGTGACCTCGACGCCGAAGACAAGGCCCTGCAGGAAAACGGCAAGGCCGGCTCCGCCCTCGAACGCCAGAAGGACCTTGCCAAGAAGGCCGAAAAGAGCAAGGAGGAGCGCAAAGCCGCTGCCGACAAGCTCGCCCTCATGAGCCTCCGCGACAGCGTCTCCCCCAAGAACCCCCTCAACGTCATTGGCGACTACATGGACTGGTTCTGGGACAGCATGCAGTGGTACCTCGGCCAGCTTCCCTTCATCGGCCCCTCCCTGCAGCGCGGGATCAACGGCATGCGCGCCAGCAAGATGTGGAAGAGTGACCTCTTCCGCATCGGTGTCACCGTCTCCCTCTTCACCGTGGTCGTCATTCCGGCGGTCGCAGTGGTCGCCTCCCTCGGCTTCTCCGCCCTGGCTGGCATCGCCACCGCCGTCATCACCGACCTCGTGCTCGCCCTGCCCACCCTTGGGCTCGGGCTCCTCCTCGGCGGAATCCTCCTCATTGTTGGTGCGATCTTTGTACCGCTGCTGTTCCTGGCCGGCCTCACTGCCGTCATCATGGGCATTATCTTTATCGTCGCAGCGGCTCTCGGTACAGCAAGCGCCATCGGCGGATTCATATCTGGCATTCTCGCACTACCCGCAGCAGCAGCCGGTGCTTTCGCAGGTATCGCAGCCACCCTCGGTGTTTTGCTCGTCCTCGCAGGCCTGCTGGGTATGGGCATCGCGATCATCCCGCTGATCTGGATTCCGTTCTTTGCCCTCTTCGCCGTCCTGGCAGTGGTGGTCATCGTGCTGCTCTACGCAGTCGGCATGGTGCTCGCCGCACCGGTCGCCATCGGCCTCGGCCTGGCAGTCGCCGCAGTGCTCGCCGTCGTCCTCACCCCCATCGTCCCGATCGTCTCCATCCCGGTCGGCCTGGTCGTGCTGGGCATCGCCCTCATCTTCGGCCTGGTCCTCCCCACCCGCCCCAAGGGCGAGAAGGCACCGCGCGTCACTAAGGAAAACGACCCCGACTATCTCCCCAAGGACGAACGTCCCGCCCCCTCCGACACCAAGGAAGACGACAACATCCCCGGCGTCGACCTGTGGAACGAAGAGGACGCCAAGGCAAACGCCACCAAGGACGCCAAGAAGGCCACCACCAAGGCCAAGAAAGACACCAAGAAAGCCGCTAGCAAGAAGCTTCCCGGTGTCGGCCTCGGAACCCAATCCGACTACGGCCTCGCCAGCTAACACCCGGCACAACGTCCATCCCACAACCCCGAACACATAAAAGAAAGCCCCCGGACAACCCGGGGGCTTTCTTTTATGTCTATTGATCAGTTTCGGCTGGCCACTCAATACAGTCGACCGCCCTCGACCGCCCAGTGCAGTGAAACGCTCAGTAGGCGAAGTACTCTACACGGCTAGGTACACTACGCAGACTAATGCCATACGGCAGCCGCTGACGTGCAGTCCGCTACTTAGCGGCCTCGCTGGCCAGCTCGGCGCCGGAAGCAGCGTCAGCCCACACCGTCAACATATCCTTATTGGTGTCCTTGTTGTCATACTCCAGCTCCCACACCAAAGTGTCGTCACGATTCTCCAGCTCGACGGAATCAATCACGCCGCCCTTAGGAGTATTGTCAGCAATCACATCGCCCAGATCCGGCAGTTCCATGTCGGCCAGCAAGCGAATAATCTGCTGCTCGTCGCTGTCGGGAGCTTCCACCTCAGCCTTAGCGTTGGTCACCTTGCCGGTGTAATCCACATCCACCTCAACCAGCTGGTTAGCCGGGTTAAGGATAGTGACCTCCCACCGCTGGTCTTTGTCGCTGCGCTCCAGGCCGATCACCTTGCCGTTCGGGTGAGCCTTCTGAGCGGCGGTGATAGCGTTTTTCGCAGACTCCAGAGTAGCCTTCGACACCACAGTCTTCGTGGTGCCGTCGGAGGCGGTAACGGTACTGGTGGTGGCATCCTTGTTGTTATTGTCGCCGCAGCCAGCCAGCCCGAGAGCCAGGAGGGCAGCTACCGGTAGCGCGGCGATCTTCGTCATCTTGTTCAAGAAACACTCCTTTGAGGTTGCCGGGCGCGGTCTGCGGCCGGTTGGTAACGGGGTGCTCCCCGTCACGTGGACACTCTGTCCCTCCCAGCCTAACGGTATTCAGAGACCTCAGCTCGACAATATGTCTATTTCTGTGGGATACACCTGGGGTAACAGGTCCACCCCCTACCGTTGCCTGTGCTGTGTCTGCCCAGAGAAAATATTCTGGAGGGTGGCAATATGGCACCAACCTGGGTTATTTCTGCTGGATTAACGCAGTTGGTCAGCCATTCAACTACCCTGACACCAGATTTTTTTCTAAGCTGGTGGGTAAGAGTATCCACTTTTGGGGAACTGTGCAGATGAACAAGCCCTGCCCTCTAAAAATGGGTGCCTCCCCAAATAGCCCAATCGCTTGACTGGACTATCCGCAACCTCAATACGGCACTGCTGCTGCGCTGCCCCGCATGGGACACGCCACGAGGTGCGTCGACACCGACGCCCTCACCGTGCCCGGATCCTAACAGGGGCCACCGCCCACCCCCGATGGTGGCCGCCCCACCGCAGCTCCGGCGCACTTTGGCAGCGCAGCGCACCCTACCGTACATGCCGGTTTCCAGGAGTATTTATGCCTGACCATCAGCAGATCGAAACCCCGCTGATCGCACACGGAATCACCGTCGTGGGAGAAGAGGGGCCCGCCTACGGCCCCCTCGACCTTGAACTCCCCGACAAGAAACTTGTGTTCCTGTCCGGTCGCGGCGGCTCCGGCCGCACCGCCCTCGCCCTCACCCTTTCGGGTCGCATGCGCCCCACCGCGGGCACCCTGGAGGTGTTTGGCCACACCAAGGTGAAACACATCCGCGAATCCGTCGCCATCGCCGGCGTGGATGCCATCGACGCACTGGACCGCAACATCAAAGTCCGTGACGTGCTCAACGAGCATCGCGCCTGGAGCCATGGCTGGGTGAAGTGGGTCGCCCGGGTGGACGACAACTACCGGGACCGCATCCTCGGACCCGTCTACGGTGAACGGTCCCTGCCCGACCTTGACCTCTATGTCAGCCAAATCCCCATGCTGGATCGCCTCCTCATCCGCATCGCCCTTTCCCTGCATCCCGCCCACCGCGGGCACATCCAGATGCTGGTGTTGGACGACCTGGAGCAGGTGCGTGAGCTCACTGACCGGGTTGTGCTCATCGATGTCCTGGAGCGGCTGTCCCAAAACATGCTGGTGATCGTCAACTCGGTGAACCCGCCGCCGGAGGAAATCTTCGATAACGCCATGGTCATCCCGCTGTTTACGGATCGCGCCCACGCCACCCCAAAACGCTCGGGACTACGGGAAACTCGCCTGGGGCGTATCAGCCGCAAGTGGGTCGTGTCGAAGGCACAGAACGTCCAGCACGAACTCACCATGGGGGTGGAAGATGTGCCGGACGAGCACATCCCACCCACCTCCACCAATAGCCACGGCGCCACCTACACCGACGCCAGCAAAGTGCCTGTTCCCCCCAACGCCCACGGCACCGGGAACACCAGATCCGCAGTGAACATCGCCAATGCGACCGCCGCCGCGGTGGAAGCAGAGTCCGATGCTGTGGAGACGCAGGCGCTGGAAGCTGAGGTCGAGTCGGAGGCCGCCGCAGAAGCGCGTGCCGCAGCCGCTTCGGAATCGGCTGCCTCATCCACTGCAGGTTCTGCTACCGCCGCACCTGCCACAGACACGGGGGAAAAGGAACACTAATATGTTTGCTTCATTGAATTTAGGAACGGAGCTCCGGCGTTTCCGGCGCTCTCGCCTCGGCAAACTCGCCATCATCGCTATCTGCGTCATCCCCCTCCTCTACTCCACCCTCTACTTGTGGAGCTTCTGGGATCCGTTCGGCAAACTCAACCGCGTCCCCGTCGCCTTCGTCAACGAGGACCAAGGCATGGTGGTGGCCGGGCAACCATTCAATGCCGGCGACCAGATCGAAGATAAGATCCGCCAAAACGACCAGTTAGACTGGGTGCCCACGAACGAAGAGGATGCTGTTGACGGGGTGCGCAACGGCAAGTATTACTTTGCGGTGATGCTGCCCAAGAACTTCTCCGAGGAGGTCGCCTCTCCCACCAGCGACCACCCGCAGAAAGCCACCGTCTACACCCACTACAATGACTCAAACGGCTGGCTGACCAGCCTCATCGGCCAGAATGCCATGCGTGTGTTTCTGGAAACAGTAAGCTCTGAGATTGGTCAACAGGCGGTCGATAAAGTCCTTGTGGGAGTGCAGGAGGCCGGCAAAGGCCTCCACAAAGCCACCGTTGGCGCTCAACAGTTAGCGGACGGGGCGGTGCAGTTGAACGATGGTACCGGTCGACTCCAGGACGCCTCCTTACAGTTGGATGACGGTGCCCACCGTCTCTCGGAGGGCTCCGATAAGTTGGCCGCCGGCACCCAGCAACTGCACGACCAGCTCTTTGCCTTCCTCAAGAAGTTGACGGGCTTTACCCAGCAGATCCACGACTACCACGACCAGGCTCAGAAGATTTCCAGTGTGCAGGGGGCAACCTCGGATGAGCTGACGGCTGTAGCCGCAACTCTACGAACCAGCAGCGACCCGTCTGTGTGGGCGGCTGCCGACCAGCTAGACCACATGGCACACCGGCTCAAGACGGAAGGTGCTGGCCCCAGCTCCCAGCTGATGGCGGACCTCAACAAACTAGACACCGCCGCAACTGACCTAGACAATGGCCAGCTGCCCGGTAAGTTAGGCCAGCTGACGGATGGCGTGAACCAGCTGAACAATGGTGCCCATGAACTGTCCACGGGCCTCCATACGCTGCACAATGGCACCGGCCAGTTAGTGACGGGTGTGAACCAGCTGCACGATGGCTCCTCCCGTCTGTCGGCGGGTGCGAACGAGCTGTACACGAAGCTGGGGGAGGGCGCGAAAGCTGTCCCCAAGTGGTCGGAAGGGCACCGGAAGCAAGTGGCGGCGACGCTGGCCCAGCCAGTGAAATTAGCCGATAACACAGCCGGACATGAGCGTACCTTCGGGGGTGGTTTGGCCCCGTTCTTCTTCTGCTTGGCTCTCTACATTGGTGGCATTATCGCCTTCCTGCTGCTGCGTCCGCTGCAGGCGCGTGCGGTGGCCAGCGGGGTGAATCCGCTGCGGGCCGCCATGGACGGGTTCGCCCCGGCGGCCCTCATTGCCCTCATTCAGGCGCTAGTGATTGTGCTGGTGACGGATGCGACTGTGCCTCTGAACTCGGCGACAATGTTCGGCCTTATTGTGTTCACAATGCTGGTGGGCTTAGTGTTCATGGCGATGAACCAGATGCTCATTGTCTTACTAGGCCCAGGGCCTGGTCGCGTGGCCACTATGGCGTTACTCATGATTCAGATTTTGGCGTCGGGTGGTCTTTATCCGGTGGAGACCGAGCCCATTATCTGGAAGTGGTTGCATCCGATCTTGCCGATGAGCTACGCCGTCAACGGGTTCAGACAAACCTTGTATGGCAATTTCGACGGGCGTCTGGTCGAGGCGATCGTCGTGCTCTTTGTCTTCCTAGTACTCTTCTTGGGTATGACGGCGCTGGGTGCCCGCAGAGACAGAATGTGGGATATGGAGAAGCTGCACCCGTCAATCACCATCTAGGGGATCGACGCGGGGCGGCGCCTCCCTCTCCGCACAGGACAGTGTTATAGAGCACATAGTGGGCTCCAACCCGTGGCCGGCTGCGGCTGCGGGTTGGTGCTTTATTTGTGGGGTGACGAGTCCGGCTCTACTTCTCGCCCTGGTGACCAGCCCTGCTGGCTCACCACTGGTAGTGGGCATAAAAACGGAGGCCATCGTGGTGATGACCTCCGTGGGGCTTGATTCTGTTATCGAAGCCACTGTGGTGGGCGAAGGGGGACTTGAACCCCCACGACCTTGCGGTCACTGGCACCTGAAGCCAGCGCGTCTGCCTATTCCGCCACTCGCCCGGAGTAACCAGTAGAGACACAGATCACCGCAGACACCCCTTCCAGGTGGTCGCTATCAAGGCCGGGGGTTTCAGCGATAATCTCCGCCGCAGTGTGGCGTTCGATTTCCGTGGTGTCACGAATGTGCACTTCCAGCCAGGAGAAGCGGTCTTCCCAGTAGTAGAGCTCTTCGGCGTAGGCGGGCTCGCCATGGTGGAAGAACCATACGTCAACCTTTTCCAGACCCAGCTGGTCGATGGCTTCCTGGGAAGCCACCTTGCGGATCTTGGAGGAGCTCACGCCGGAGCGGCGGATCTTTTCGTTAATGAGGTCGTCGATGGCGCGCAGCCAGGCAACGAAGGGGGTGATGCCGATGCCGGCGGCAATCCACACTTGGCGGGGGGTAGCCCGGCGCAGGTCGAGATCGCCGTAGGGGCCGCGGACCTTCACTTCCATGCCGACGCCCACTTTTTCGCGCAGGACACGGGTGTCAATGCCGGAGACTTTGATGGCTACTTGCATGACATCGCGGCTGGGGGCGGATACTTCGGTGAACGGGTGGGGCCCGTTGACGACGCCGGGAGCGGAGAGGGCCACGTATTGTCCGGGGCGGCCTTTGTGGAGGGGTTTCTCGTCGCTGGGTTCCATAGTGATTTCGACGGTCTTGGAGGCAAGGGAGCGGACGCCGGTGACGACCATCCGCTGGCCTTTAAAGACGAAGCGCTGCAGGAAGGAGGCGTAGATCCAGCAGCACACCCCGAAGACGGTGAGCAGGCTGAAGACAGTGGCGAGAATTGGGTCCTGGCGGAGCGGTGGGCAGGCCAGGTAGGCGTGGGCGAAGAGGAGGATGACCCAGACGCCGAGGAGGTCTTGGAAGACGCGCCACACATCGTAGGGCGGGTTGACGAACCAGGAGAGGGGGAAGCGGACTTTGCGGAGAGCGGGCCAGACGGGCACGAGTTGGGTGAAGACGGTGATGATGACGCAGAGGCCGATGAGGACAAGGGCGACGATGGCGACGATGTTCATGGCGCGGGGGCCGGCGATGGTGGTGCCGGTAAGGCTGGGGCTGAGGACGGCGAAGATGAAGCCGACGAGGCCTAGCCATTTTTGGATGTTGTGGCGTTGGTGGACGCCGCCCCAGCGGGCGTCGATGCCGGCGGAGTCGATGTTGAGGTAGAAGCTGAGGGAGAAGAGGTAGAGGGCGGTGATGCCGAAAAATCCGCCGATGCTGGTGGTGGCGGTGTCCCAGCTGGTGCGGGAGAACCAGAAGACGGCAAGTAGGATCCACACGGCGCCGGCGACGATGGGGCCGATGAGGGTGGAGCGGATAGGGGCGGACAGTACCCGGGACTCTGGGCTCGTCATTGTGGGTCTCCTCACAGTTCAAACTCTGTTGTACATACTAGCTGCGTTCGTGTAACACCGAGCACAAGTTGGGAATATGGTTCCCGGCGGGCACTGTGCGGCGGGCGCAGTGGGCACTGTAGCTGCTCCTTACTGCGCGTTGAGCTGCAAAATGGCTACAATAACAACTGTTAAGAAACAATTTTCTCACTGACACTATGAACGGTTGAGGACGGGGTGGTGACGGGTCTCCCGCACTACTCGAACTGTCAGCAGAGCGTCACTGTGCCGGCGTTATCGCGCACACGACCGCGCCAACGATCGCGGTATTGTGCGGCAACGTGTGTGCGCGCTCTGCTGGGCAAACGCTGACCGGATGGAAAGGACACTCCATGGGCTTCATGCAGCGCTTCGAGCGTTCGCTGGAAACCTCTACCTCCGACGCCTTCGCGCGTGTCTTCGGCGGCGCTCTCACCCCCCTTGAGGTGGAGAATGCCCTGCGTCGTGAAGCCGGCGACAAACTCCAGGAACTCCCCGACGGCCAGCTGCTCTCCCCCAACCACTTCCTCGTCACCCTGTCCCCCAGCGACTTCCAGCGCTTCGCCGATGACGAGGCCACCTCGCCCCGCGTTGTCAGCCGCCACCTGGACTCCTACCTGTACGACCAGGACTGGGGTGTAGTGGGGGACGTCGTGGTGGAATTCACCAAATCCGATGACCTGCACGCCGGCCAATACCGGCTCATGAGCGAATGTAACGACAAGGTGGACGCACGGCAGCTGCCCCGCTCCATCGGCAGCGCCGCCAACTCTGCCCCCGCCAGCAACATAGCCCCCGGCCAGGAAGCTGCTGCGGAGCCCAGCGAAGAGGATGAGGACGCGGAGGGCTTCCGGGCCGCCATGCTGCTGGATAAAGTGACGGGGACACGCCTGTGTATGCTGAGCCCCGGCACTACCCTGGTGGGCCGAGGGGATGACGTGGACTTCCGCATTCCCGACACGGGAGTGTCCCGTCACCATGCGAAGATTGAGTGGAATGGGGCAGTGGCTACCCTCACCGACCTCAACTCCACCAACGGCACCGCCGTCAACGGTATTCGTATTTCCCAGTGGCAGTTGGCTAATGGGGACGAGATCATCATGGGCCACTCGCACTTCATTATCGAGATCCGTTAAGCCCCCTGCGCGCTCCGTGTGGGGTCGCAGCCCCAGCCTCGCCCGTTGCCGTTACTACCGGAACTCTCCCTGCTTGCCGCCCCACGCAGCTACTCCCGCACGAATAATCTCTCCTGCTAGTGGCCGTAGTTGCGTCCGAAACCGTAGAATAAAGAGAAGTATCGGTTTTTAGCCCTTGCATAGTTCAGGAAGGAGCAACACATGCAGGCACTCGTCCTCCAACTCGGGCGCTTCGGATTCCTCCTCCTGTTGTGGTTTTTCATCTGGCTCATCCTTCACTCGTTGAAGAACGACACGCTGGCCGCCTCCTTCGATCTGGCAGCTACCAACCGGAAGCCACGAAAAGGGAAAAACCGCAGCTGGAAGAATGCGTTCAAGCGTCCCCGGAGAGGCTCAGGCGGCAAAGTCGCCCGCTACCTCATGGTCACCCAAGGGCCCCTCGCCGGAGCCCGCATCACCCTCGGGGATCAACCCATTCTGCTGGGCCGCGCAGACGACTCCACGCTGGTCCTCAACGACGACTACGCCTCCGGCCACCACGCTCGCGTCCTCCCCCGCGGAGAAGACTGGTACCTGGAGGACCTCGGTTCCACCAACGGAACGTTCCTTGACCACGATCGCGTCACCACCGCCGTGAAAGTCCCGCTCGGAACCCCCATCCGGGTGGGCAAAACCGTAATCGAGCTACGCCCGTGACCTTAATTCTCAAGTATGCCGCCCGCTCCGACATGGGGCTTGTGCGAGGAAACAACGAAGACTCGGTGTACGCCGGGCCTCGCCTTTTGGCGCTCGCAGACGGCATGGGAGGGCACGCAGCCGGTGAAGTTGCCTCGCAACTCGTCATCTCTGCCATCTCCCCCCTGGACAACGACCAGCCGGGACACGACCTCCTCGACGAGATGCGCCGCCGAATCGACAGCGGCAACGACCTCATCCGCGACGCCATCTACGAGAACCCCAACCTCGACGGCATGGGCACCACCCTGGTCGCCATGCTCTTCGACGGCCCCAAAATGGCAATGGCCTCCGTCGGCGACTCCCGCGCCTACCTCCTGCGCAATGGGGAACTCCACCAGATCACCCGCGACGACTCCTTCGTGCAAGACCTCGTCGACGAGGGACGCATCACCCCCGAAGAAGCCTCCGTCCACCCCAAACGCAGCCTCATCACCAACGCCCTCATGGGCGGAGAATGCCGGCCGCACCTCACCATCCGCGAGGTGGCGGTAGGGGACCGCTACCTCATCTGCTCGGACGGCCTCTCCGACCCCGTCAGCTTCAGCACCATCGCCACCACCATGGCGCAAGGCACCCCGCAGGAATGCGCCGACCGCCTCATCGACCTGGCACTCCGCTCCGGCGGCCCCGACAACGTCACCCTCATCGTCGCCGACGTCGTGGAAGACGACTTCGGGCCCACCCACCCGGTCCTCGGCGGTGCCGCCGCTAAAGGCGTCGACACCCCCGCCAACGGGATCCGCACAGACTCCGCCGCCGTGCGCGCCGCCAACCTGGCAGCCACCCAACGCGCCACTCCCACCCGCATCGAGGCAGACGCGTCTGGTGACGGGTCCACCGGCGACACCACCAGCGACGACGACACCGCCGGCTCCGGCGGCAAGCGGAAAGGGAAGCGCCGCGGCATGAGCCGCAGCGCGAAAAAACTCACCGCCATCATTGTCAGCATGGTGCTGCTGTGCATCGGCATTCTCGCCGGGGTAGTCAGCTACACCTACAACAACACCTACTATGTGGGGCTCAATGACAAGGGCGAAGTGCTCATCTACAAGGGCCTCAACAAGTCCTGGATCACCCCGTTGAGCGGCCACCCTGACTCCGTGCTGTGCGAATCCGCCATCTACGACGCGGACTCCGTCCCCGCCGACTGCCAGCACCTCACCCTGGATGACTTCACCCAGGCCCTCCGCACCGAACTGGTATCCGACAAGGTCTTCCACTCACAGGAAGAAGCCCGCAACTACCTGACGCGGGCCATCGCCTCCGGGCTCATCCCCGAATGCGACCCCAATCCCATCATCATTTATGACGCCACCGGACAACCTGTGGGACAGAAGGACCACCCGGTGCCCTGCCGAAAGGCGAAGTAAATGGCATCTTCATCGAAGTCCAGCAAAGCAAACCGCCGCAAACTGCGCGGCGCCAGCGCCTCCGTCACCGCCGACTCCCCGGCGGTCGTCAACGCGCCCGGCTCCGGCGTGCAAGATTCTGCCGTCACCGCCGAAGAAGCCGTCGCCATCCTGGAAAAGACCACCCGGAAACGCCGCGGCATGGAACTCGTCCTCATGCTGCTGTCCGCCACCTTGGTCATTATCGCCATGGGGATCATCCAGTACACGGTGCGCGGCCACCTCTCCTGGGACATCCTCATCAGCGGCCTGTCCTTCGTCGCCATTTGCATCATCCTCAACATTGCGATGCGCGTGCTCGCCCCACAGGCCGACCCGTTCATTCTGCCCCTCGTCACCATGCTCAACGGCATCGGGTTGGTGCTCATTAACAGGCTGGACCTCAGCAACTCCGGGAGCACTACCGCTGGCATGACGGAAGGCACCCGACAGATCATCTGGACCTTCATCGCGGTCGTCCTCTTCGTGCTGGCCCTCTGGATGGTACGGGACCACCGGGTGCTCAGCCGCTACAGTTACACGCTGGGCCTCGTCGGCCTCATCCTGCTGGCCATCCCCGCCATCCTGCCCCGCAGCATGTCCGAGGTGAACGGCTCCAAGATCTGGATCCGCACCCCCTTCCTCTCCATCCAGCCCGGCGAGTTCTCCAAGATCGTCCTCATCATCTCCATCGCCGCCATCCTCGTGTCGAAGCGGGAACTGTTCGCCACCACCGGCCGGCAAGTGTTCGGCATTGAACTGCCGCGTGCCCGCGACCTCGCCCCCATCCTCGTCGTGTGGGTCGTGGCCGTCCTCATCCTGGTCCTGGAAAAGGACCTTGGTACCTCCCTCCTTATCTTCGCCACCGTCCTCACCATGATTTACATCGCCACCAACCGCGTGAGTTGGTTGCTGATAGGCGTCATCGGTTTCGCGACGGCGGCGCTCATCGCCTACTTTGCGTTCAGCCACGTGCAAGTACGCTTCGCCACCTGGTGGGACCCCATTAAGTACTTCGACACCAACGGCTACCAGCTATCCCAGGCACTCTTCGGCCTGGCCACCGGCGGGGTGGCCGGCTCCGGCCTGGGCCACGGCCGCCCCGACCTGGTGCCCTACGCGTCCACCGACTTCATCATCTCCACCGTGGGTGAAGAACTCGGCTTCATTGGTCTGGCCGCTGTACTGGTGTGCTACGCCATCATCGTGCAGCGCTGCTTCCGCACCAGCCTGCTGGTCCGCGACTCCTTCGGCAAGCTCATGGTGTCCGGACTCGCCTTCACCATGGCCTTCCAGGTGTTCGTGGTGGCCGGCGGTGTCACCCGCGTGATCCCACTGACCGGCCTCACCACCCCCTTCCTCTCCTACGGTGGCTCCTCCCTGCTGGCGAACTACCTGCTGGTGGCACTGGTGTTGCGGGTGTCCGATGCGGCGGCTCGGCCGCTGTCCCTGCCTGCCGGCACCAAACTACCCCCGGCGGGAAGTAAAGTTCTCACCCGCGCTAACCGGGTGAAGCTCTCCAAGCAGCAAAAAGCAGAGATGTCTGCCGCACCAGCCGGCGCACCCGCATCCGCACCGGCCAACGCACTCACGCCCGCACCAGAACCTGCTGGGCAGGAACCACCGACCGTCCTTAACGTGGTTGACGAACTGCCCGTCTACCAGTCCGCCGAGGATGCCGACAACTCCGCCGCCGGAGCGAGCGGCACCAAGTCCACTGGCACCGAATCCAGTGACGCCGACAGCTCCACCACCGAATCTGCAACCGAGTCCGCCAAAGAGGAGGGAAACAATGAATAAGACCATCCGCCGAGTCGTCGTCTTCGCCGGCGTACTCCTCGTTGTCCTCCTCCTCAACCTCACCTGGGTGCAAGTCATCCACGCCCCCGAACTGCGCAACCACCCGCGCAACTTCGCCCGCACCCAACTCACCCAATTCGGCCGCCAACGCGGCCAAATCACCGCCGACGGCGTAGTCCTCGCCTCCAGCCACTACGACGAAGCCACCAAGAAATTCCACCGCGTCTACGGCAAGAACGCCGACATGTGGTCCCCCATCACCGGCTACTTCAGCCTCTACTCGCGCTCCGGCATCGAATACGCCGAAGACGCCATCCTCTCCGGCCAAGACGACAAACTCTTCGGAGACCGCGTCATTGACCTCTTCACCGGCCGCGACCCCCGCGGCGGCAACGTCGCCCTCACCATCAAACCCGACATGCAGGAAGCCGCCTGGAACGCCCTGCAAACCGGTGTCGGAGCCGGCCCTCTCGTAGGCGGTGTCGTCGCCATCCAACCCTCCACCGGCGCCATCCTCGCCCTCGCCTCCAGCCCCAGCTACGACCCCACCCCCCTCGCCAGCTTCAGCAACACCGCCGTCAACAACTACGACGAGCAACTGCGCGCCATGCGGCCCTCCCCGCTCATCAACCGCGCCACCGCTGAACCCCTGCCGCCCGGATCCACCTTCAAGGTCGTCACCACCGCCGCGCTGCTCCGCAAAGGTGTCAACGCCAACACCTACGTCAGCAACGCCCCCCGCACGATCCTCCCCGACACCGTCACCCCACTGGAAAACTACGGCGGCGAATACTGCGGCGGCAGCACCTTCGGCATGGCCTTCGCCTACTCCTGCAACGTCCCCTTCGCTGACCTCTCCCGCAAACTCACCGTCCGGGAATTCCAGCACACCGCCGAATCCTTCGGCATAGGAGAAACCTACGACATCGGCGTCAACGAAATGGCCAGCACCATCGGCGACATTCCCGACGCCGCCGCCCTCGCCCAATCCGCCATCGGCCAGCGCAACGTCGCCCTCACCCCCCTCCAGAACGCCATCATCGCCGCCACCATCGCCAACAACGGTGTCCGCATGAAGCCGTACCTGGTGGAAGCCGAAACCGCCCAGGACCTCTCCGTCCTCTACGAGGCGAAGCCTAAAGAACTCAACCGGGCCATCTCCGAAAAGGTCGCCAAACAGCTCACCAAGCTCATGATTACAGCCGAACAATACGCTGGCGGCGCCAACACACTCACCGTTCCCGTCGCCTCCAAGACCGGCACCGCCGAGCACGGCACCGACTCCAAGAACTCCATCCCCTACACCTGGTACATCGCCTTCGTCCCCGGACATGACGTCGCTGTCGCCGTCATGATCGAAGGCGGCGCCGGCGTCAACCGCGGTTCCGTGGGCGCCACCGTCGCCGGCCCCGTCGGCCGCGCCGTCCTCAAGGCCGCCCTCGGCCAGCCCACCCCGAAGCCCGTCACTCCCACGTACAGCAACCCCAGCTACCAGAACGCTCCCAGCTACCAGCCCACCCCCACCTACACCGCCACCGTCACCCCCAATTACCAGGGCAACGGCAACGGAGGTAATGGTAACGGCGGCACCGGTAACGGCACAGGGACCGCTGGCAACGGCAACGGCAACAGTGGAAACGGCAACACCACCGGCAACGGTGGCACCAACACGGAAGGCGGTGACGAGGAATGATCATCAAACCCGACACCATCATCGGCGGCCGGTACACCATTGAATCCCTCATCGCTACCGGCGGCATGGGCCAAGTCTGGATGGCCAACGACACCGTCCTCGACCGCAAAGTCGCCATCAAAATCCTCAAAGCCGAATTCTCGGCCGACCGGAACTTCCTCACCCGCTTCCGCGAAGAGGCTCGCACCACCGCCCGCCTCAACCACCCCAACATCGTCTCCGTCTACGACTACGGCGAATTCCAAGACGCCGACGGCGGCGACCCCATCGCCTACCTTGTGATGGAACTCGTCCACGCCGAATCCCTCAGCCACGCCCTCGGACGCCTCACCACCCTCACCGTCGCCCAAACCCTGGACATGCTCTCGCAAACCGCCCAGGGCCTCAGCGCCGCCCACGAAGAAGGCATCATCCACCGGGACGTCAAACCCGGCAACATCCTCATCACCCCCCGCGGCCGCGTCAAAATCAGCGACTTCGGCATCGCCAAAGCCGTCGACTCCGTCCCCATCACCCGCACCGGCACCGTCATGGGCACCGCCCAATACATCAGCCCCGAACAGGCCGTCGGCAAAGACGCCACCAGCGCCTCCGACACCTACAGTCTCGGCATCGTCGGCTACGAAGCCCTCTGCGGCAAACGCCCCTTCGACGGGGAAGGCTCCGTCTCCGCCGCCATGGCACACGTGACCGCCAGCCCCAACCCACTGCCCAACAGCATCCCCGCCAACGTCCGCGACCTCATCGCCATCGCCCTACGCAAAGACCCAGCCGCCCGCTACAAAGACGGCGCCGAATTCGCCCGCGCCGTCTCCCAAGTACAAGCCGGCAACCCCGCCCCCCTGCCCGAATTCGTCCTCGACAACGGCCCCGTGGGTGCCAACACCGGCAACAACCTCGACCTCCCCACCAGCATGCAGCCCACCGAACGGATTACCGCCGCTGGTGGAGCAGGCCGCACCGCCAGCATGGGCGCAGCAGGAGCAGCCGGAGCCATCGCCGGAGCAGCAGGAGCAGCCGCCGCACAGTTCAACAACGCCCCCACCGAACTGTTGGGACAACCCGGCGGCGGACTGGTGACGGGCTCCAACGTACAACGCCCCGACGGCCAGTACGTCGTCCCCTCCTCCGCCCTGCCCTACCAAACCGGCTACCAAAACATGCCCGGGCAGGTCGGCCAACCCACCCAGCCCAACCAGCCCGGCCTCACTGGTGGCGTACCCGTACAAGGCGGCCCCTACCCCTCCAGTGCCCCCCGCAAAACCCCCACCAAGGAGGAGCCGCGCGGCCTCGGCGCCGGCCAGGTCATCTTTATTGTGCTGGGAGTGCTGCTCGTTATCGCCCTCATCGCCTACGGTGCCTACATGCTGCTAGGAAAGACGGACCTCCCCACCAACCAGCCCAGCGAGCAACCCACCGTCACCCTCACCCAAACGCTCACCAACTCCCCAGAGAGCAGTGAGTCCGAGGAACCCTCCAGCTCCGACACCCCCACCGTCGACATTACGGAGGATGAGGAGCCGTCATCCTCCGACACCGAAAGCAGCACCAAGAGCAAAACCAAGACCTCCAAGACGAAGCCGACAAAGACCAGCCACAGTTCCACGGAGCCCACCAGCAGCTCGTCGAGCAGTTCGTCCGATAGCAGCTCGTCCACCTCGGCTAGCGCCACAGAGCCCACCAGCACCACCGAGGCCTCCGCCACAGTGAAGCCCCGCTCCACCACCACGACAGAGCACCCGCAGGAACCTTAGGACATTTACGTGATTACCGGACGACTCAACGGACGCTACGAGCTGGGCGAAGCACTCGGCTACGGCGGCATGAGCGAAGTGCGCGCCGCCCGCGACACCCTGCTCAACCGCGATGTCGCGATCAAGATCCTGCGTAAAGACTTGGCCCGCGACCACAACTTCCTGGAACGCTTCCGCCGCGAAGCCCGCAACAGCGCACGTCTCAACCACCCCAACATTGTCGCCATCTACGACACCGGCGAATGCGTCACCGACGACGGCACCCTCGCCTACATCGTCATGGAACGCCTAGGTGGCCGCACCCTCCGCGAACTTGTCGGCACTGAAGGCGCCCTGCCCATTAAGCAGGCCCTGAGGCTCATCGCGCAGGTCGCCAATGCCCTCGACTACAGCCACCAAATGGGCATCGTGCACCGGGACATCAAACCTGCCAACATTATGCTCACCCTCACCGGTACCCCCAAGGTGATGGACTTCGGCATCAGCCGCGCCGCCGACGACATGCAGTCACTCACCCAGACCGCCACCGTGTTCGGCACCGCCCAATACATCAGCCCCGAACACGCCATGGGCCACAAAATCGACTACCGTGCCGACATTTATGCCCTCGGCTGTGTCCTCTACGAGTGTCTCACCGGCCAGCCTCCCTTCCAGGCAGAAACCGCTGTGGCGGTGGCATGCAAGCATGTGCAGGACGCCCCCATACCGCCCAGCAACATCCGCCCAGAGATCAGCCCCGAGCTGGATGCGGTGGTTCTGAAGGCGTTGGCGAAGCGGCCCGAGGATCGCTTCGCCAACGCTGGCGATTTCCAGGGTGCCCTCGAAAACATTTTGGGTGAGAAGGTTGCCACCCGGGTGCAGCTGCCCGATTACCAGAAGATGGGCGCCACCCTGGCTGCTGACACCGCCCCCACTGAGTCCTTTGCTACCGCTACCTCCATCCTGCCCATTCAGGTTCGCCCCCTGGATGAGCTGGACTCTGATAAGGAGGAGGGTGACGGTGACGGGTCCTTGGCGGGCTTGGCTGCTCCCGGTGGGCCCGCTGACCCCTACTATGCTCCCGCTACTGCCCAACTGGGCGCGGCGGGCGCTGGTGTTGCCGGTGCAGCTGCGTGGGGTGCTGCGCAAGGCGGCTACGCCGACACGAACAACAACGGCCCGTACAACAACGGCTACCAAGGGGCCTTCCCGGAGCAGGGAGGCTACCCGCCTAGTGCCGGCCCGGCGCAGGGCCAGAATGGGGCAGGCTACCCCGGCTACGGCCCGGCAGGCGCGGGCGGCTGGGGAGGCGCCGGAACAGCCAGTGTCGCCAGCTTCGACGACGGTAATGGGCAGCGCCCCAACGGCGCCCCAGCCGATTCCCGTAGCGACGCGGACGAGCACTCCGACGGTAAGTCCGGGGGGAAGAAGCGCGGCCGCACCGCCCTTATTGCGGTGGCGTCGGTGCTCGGTTTGCTGTTGGCTGGTACCGGTGTCTACTACGGTGTCGTCACCAACCCCAACGTCAACATGGCCGCCTACAGTGACCTGCAGGACTATCAGGGTCGGGACGCCCGCCCCATCTATGATTCTCTGGTGAAGGACGGCTACACCGTCAACGTCGTCACCAACTACATGCGTACCCAAACCAACGGCACCATTATCCGCACGAACCCGCCGGCCGGCTCGAAGGTGAACAAGGAAACTCCCATCACCATCTATGTGGCCACCGGTGGTGAGCCCATTGAGGTTCCCGACGTCGCCGGCAAGAGTGTGGATGAGGCCCGCGCCACCCTTCTCCTCATGGGCATCCCGGTGGAATCCGCCACCAAGATCAGACCCTCGGAGCGCAGCAAGAAGGGTGATGTTATTGGCACCAGCACTCCCGCCGGGGAGAACATTCCTCCGAACAAGAGCATCCAGATTTATGTGGGTAGTGGCCGTCCGGCCGTCCGCATGCCATCTGTGATCGGGGACGAGGAGAACGTTGCCAAGGAGAAGGTCGCTAAGGCGAAGCTGAAGGTGCGGGTACAGATGACGAAGTCGTCGAAACCGCGCGGTACTGTCGTGTCGCTGAAGAATGCCGGCCAAGACCTGTCCGAGGGTGACACGGTCACCCTAGTGGTGTCTGACGGCTCGCTCATCGTCATGCCGGACCTGGTGGGTGAAACCGTGGGTTCCGCCCGCAGCATGCTGGCAGAGGCGGGCTGGGACGGCCAGCTCAACCGCTCCCGGGCCAGCACTCTCAACATTGCACGCATCGGCCGGGTAGCAAAGCAGTACCCGGCGGCGGGGGCTGAGGTGGACAAGGATTCCGCCGTCAGCATCACCGTATACGAATTGAATCTGCCGTAAGGAGGCCACCCAACAATGGAAGGACTGCTTTCCAATCGCTACGAGCTGGGGGACATCCTCGGATATGGCGGGATGAGCGAAGTTCGCATAGCTGTGGACACTGTTCTGCAGCGCGAGGTCGCTGTTAAGATCCTGCGTCCGGACCTGGCTCGGGACCCATCCTTCCTGGAACGCTTCCGGCAGGAGGCCCAGAATAGCGCAAAGCTCAACCACCCCAACATTGTCGCTATCTACGACACGGCGGAAGCCGAGACTGATGAGGGCGTGTGCCCCTACATTGTCATGGAGCTGATTCGCGGCCAGACGCTGCGCGACATGGTGCACGAGGACGGTGCTCTCTACCCGCAGCGCGCCATGCACATTGTCTCCGACCTGTGTGATGCGTTGGATTACAGCCACAAGATGGGTGTGGTGCACCGCGATGTGAAGCCCGGCAATGTCATGATTACCAGCACCGGCAAGGTGAAGGTGATGGACTTCGGCATTTCCCGCGTGGTGGACGCCCCCAGTGCCATGACGGCAACCTCCCAGGTGATCGGTACTGCCTCCTACCTGTCCCCGGAGCAGGCGCGCGGCCAGAACGTGGACTTTCGCTCAGATATTTATGCTGCCGGCTGTGTGCTGTATGAGGCCATTACCGGCCAGCCGCCGTTTGAGGGCGAGTCTGCCCTGTCGGTGGCCTACCAGCATGTGCAGGAGGATCCGGTTCCACCTAGCCACCTCAACGAGTTAGTGTCCGCTGGCCTAGATGCGGTGGTTTTGAAGGCTATGGCGAAGAATCCGGAGGATCGCTACCAGTCTGCCGCCGATATGGAGGCGGATTTGGTGACGGTGCTGCACGGGCAACGGCCGATGGCGATGAAGAGTGACGCTACCTTGGTGCAGCCGGTGCTGACCGATGAGGATATTGCCCGGATGGCGGCGGAACGCCAAGCGGCTGGTGTTGTGCCAGGCGCTGGTCTGCTGGGTGCAGGCATGTTAGGTGTCGGCGCGGCTGGCGCAGGTGCTGCTGGTGCGGGTGCTGCTGGTGCCGCCGGCGCAGGCGAGGGGAGTGGTGCCGGTGACGGTGCAGCCTCCTCCGCAACCGACCAACCCGCCAACATTGGCGAAATGATGGCGGCTGCCGCGGCGGCTGGCCAAGCTAACTCGCGACAAGCCAGCGAGGATACCAAAAACACTACCGCCGACCAGCGCAAACCCATTAACGAAAAGGGTGTGCGCTTCGGTGCGATGCGCGACGACGACCACCACCCCGGCCTCAAGAACAGTGCCGCCGGCGCTGGCGCTACCGCCACCGCTGATGCTTCCGGCGCCGATACCGCCGGCAAGGCAGAGGGTGACGGCGCTACCACAACAGGTGACGGGACCGACGCCGCCACCTCCGACGGCGCCGACGCATCTGCACACACCACTAACGGCGCCACCTCCGACACCAAGAATGGCAAAGCTGACGGCACCAATAACCTCAGCCAGCCGGAACCCCTGGAGGCACCAGTCTCCAAGAAGCAGTCGAAGCGGAAGAGCGTCCGCCGCCACTTCAAGAAACTCGGCATTGCGTTGCTCGTCCTCATTGGTCTGTCCATGACGGGCATTGTCATTACCGAAGCCGTCACCGGTGTCAGCATCTTCTCCAACCAGCTGGCCGTCCCCGACGTCACCAACCTGAAAGCCAACGACGCCACCGACCGCCTGCGCCAGCAAGGCCTGCGCGTGGATCTGCAAACGGAAGCCTCCAACACGGTTCCGCGCGGCATGGCCATCCGCACCGACCCGGCCGCCAGCACCATGGTGGCTCGCGGTGGGCGCGTCACCCTCATTGTGTCCTCCGGTAAGGGACCCATTGTGGTGCCGGATGTGCAAGGCATGAGCGAAGAGGCCGCCCGTGAGAAGCTCACCATGGCGGGCCTCAAGGTGGCCAGCGAGGTGCGCCGCGTGCCCTCCGACGAGGACATGGCTGACAAGGTGGTGAAGTTGTCCGTGCCGCTGGGCTCCACTGTATCCCCGTCGCAGGAAGTGACCATCCTGCTGGGTACTGGTGACTCTGCCACCTTCATCCCCTCCACAGTTGGTATGACGGAAGCGCAAGCTCGCGGCAACCTGGAGGATGCTGGCTTCTCTGTGAAGGTGAAGAAGATTCACTCCAGCAAGCCGAAGGGCACGGTGGTGAGCACCAGCCCGAAGGAGAAGGCCAACAAGGGCGACACCGTCACCATTATGGTGTCTGACGGCAGCGGCATCATCATGCCGAACGTGCGTGGCCTCAGCCAGGATGAAGCGGTGCGCCAGCTGCGTGCCGCCGGCTGGGACGGCACCCTCAGCGTGAAGAAGGTGCGTACCACCAACTTCTCGAAGTCCGGCCAGGTGAAGGACCAGAGCCCCGAGCCCGGTTCCGACATTCCCGAAGATGGAACCGTTGTTCTGCAGGTCTACGATGTGAGCCTTTTCTAATGAAAATCTCTCCCACTCGTATTCTGTCCGCCCTCGGGGCAGCACTTACCAGTGCTGCCCTGGTGGGTGGGCTGCTTGCTCCCTCGGCCTCCGCCCGGGTTTCCACAGCCGCCACCCCGGCTTCTACGGCCTCCGCCTGGGCTTCCACAGCCGCCACCCAAACACTTGCCCCGCAATGGATTGGCGACCCCTGGCCGGACAGCCCCGGCTTTCCCCTGCCCTATACCCCACCCGACGGATCGGGCAGGCTCGACTTCGGTATCCGCGATACCACTCCTGCCCCCTTCACTTTGCTGAACTATGGCGGCATCCCCTTGAAGGGCCCCAATTTTGTCAATATTGGGGACTCTTACACCACCACCACCTTCTACGGGACCACTCTGGTGGAGCCCTGCTTCCGCAACGCTGTGGGGTTCGCTCCGGCGGTGGCGGCTCAGGTGAAACTGCCTCCCCGCGATGCCGCTTGCCCCGGTGCCGGGATCGAGAACTACTGGCACACCATGAAGTCCTTCCAGTTCCCTGTCCCGAAGATGCCGCAGCGACTGGCCATCAATAAGGACACGCAGCTGGTAGTGGTGAGCCTGGGTGGCAACGATGCCTACACGGAATCCATGGTGGCGCTTGCCCTCACATGTGTGGCCTCCTGGGCGAGCCCGACAGAGCGGCTGTCCAGCAACCCGTGTGAACGGCGTGTCGGCACCCGCCTGTTCAGCCGGGCGAAAGCCATGGAGCGTGCACTCACCTATGTGTTGAAGGATGCGAAGAAGCGGGCGAATAAGGACGCTGTGGTTATCGCCATGGGTTACTTCAATCCCTTCCCTCCGGCTGCCGAGTACTGCTGGGAACGTGCCCTCGCCCCGGTGGGGGACCTGAAGTTTGTTCACCATCTTTTTGTGACGATCAATGAGTCGGTGCGGCGGGCCGCAAAGAGTGCTGGTGTGCTGTACTACAACCCAGCGGCGGAGGAGGCCTTTGCCCGCTCCAGCTGTGGGCTACCGTTGTACCGGCTGATCTCTATTTCGGGTTTGCCGGAGTTTGGGGTGCCGTTCCACCCCACGCTGACGGGTCACTGGAACATGTCGAAACACGTTTCCTCCCTTTATGAGGAGGAATTGGAGGCGCGGCGGCATGGCCGGAGTATTGCCCGGCAGACGTGGCAGGTTAGTCCTGGCAGCAAAGATGCCATTCTGTAGTAACAAAACTCACCTTTCTTCCCATCGCTAAACGTAAGCTAGAAGCTGCACTGTAAGCTGTGGCCGACTACTCCTACCGGTCCCATCGCTCGCTACTGTGTAACCCTTGTTAGACCCAGCCCCGCGCTGGGAACACGTTTCAGTACCTGCTGTCGCCCTGCGGCAGCCAGCGATTGGAGGAAATCCATGGGACGCTACCACAAAGCGTGTCTTGCGATCGCAGCCGCCGTCAGCCTGCTAGCAGGCTCCGTATGGGGCACCGGCACCGGCTTCGCCAAAGAAATCGACCCCAACGACCCCGATTACAACACTCCCGGATTCCCGCTCCCCACCGTAGAAAACGACGAGAACGACAGCCCCCTCACCGGCGGTCGCATTGACTGGGGAATCACCGATGACACCCCCGCCCCCTTCACCGTGTTGAACTACGGCGGCCTACCCCTGCCCGTTGACAATTTCGTCAACATTGGGGACTCGTACACCACGACCGCCTTCTACGCCACCACCCTGCCAGAACCCTGCTTCCACAATGCTATTGGCTTCGCCACCGCAGTAGGTGCGCAGACCGGCCTCGCCGTCCGTGACGCTGCCTGCGCCGGCGCGGGCATTCCCTTCTACTGGCACACCATGAAGTCCTTCCAGTTCCCCGTAGCGAAGGCACCCCAACGCCTCGCCATCGATAAACACACCAAACTGGTGGTGGTCTCGCTGGGCGGCAATGACACCTACACCAACTCCATGATCGCGGTGCTGGCGGGCTGCATTGCCAGCTGGTCTATCCCCAAGTACTACAACCAGGGCAACCCGTGTGCCCGCAAGATGGCCCCCGAAATGATGCCGCGCGCGAAGGCGCTGGTGCCGGCCCTCACCTACATGTACAAGGATGCGAAAAAGCGGGCAGCGAAGGATGCCGTGGTTATCGCCATGGGCTACTTCAACCCCCTGCCGAAGAACACCGAAAACTGCCTCATTGACGGTCCCGCCCCCAAGGGCGACCTGAAGTTCATCAACGAGATCTTCACCGTCATCAACCGCTCCATCCGCACTGCCGCCAAGAAGGCGGGGGTGCTCTACTACAACCCCTCTGCGGAACAGACCTACGCGCAGACCAGCTGCGGCGCCCCGTTTGCCCGCATGATTTCTATTACCGGCCTGCCGGAGTACTCGGTCCCGTTCCATCCCACGTTGACGGGTCACTACAATGCGGCAGAGCATGTGGTGGCACTGTACAACCAGGAGTTGGCGGCCCGCGAGCACGGCACGACCATTGCTCCGCAGACCTGGAAGGCTCCCTACCATCCGGTGAACTAGCTGCCGAGGGTGAGTAGCTAGCGTGGGCGCCTAGCGCGGGTGCCGGTTGTGAGTGCTATGTGTAGGGAGTGCTGGCGTCTCGCCAGTAGACAGTTTTTTACATAGTGGTAAATAACAATTGTCTAGAAGATGAACAAGCGCCTAAGATTGTGCCTACTTGTTCGTTTGTCAAGGAGTATCACTATGCGTAAACGCCTCCAGCGCTCCCTCACCGCCGGTCTCTCCGCCGGCTTCTTACTGGTCGGGACCTTGGGACAGACAGCCGCCTGGGCTGCCACCGAGCCCAACCCCGAACCCACCCCCGGTTTCCCTCTCGCCGGTAAGTACGATTACCCGGACGATAAATCCGATATTCGCGATTCCACTCCTGCTCCCTACACCGTCATCAACTACGGCGGTATCCCCACCAAGAGCCCGAACTTTGTGAACGTTGGTGACAGCCACACCGCCACCGCCTGGATCCCCACCACTATCCCCGAACCCTGCCTCCACAATGCGTTGGGCTTCGCGCAGGTTGTGGGCCAGAAGACCGGCCTGGATGTGCGGGATGCGTCCTGCGCTGGCGCCGGCATTGAACACTACTGGCACACCAAGCCCACCTACCTGGGCGACATCCCCAAGGCTGCGCAACGCCTCGCCATCAACAAGAACACCAAGCTGGTGGTGGCCTCGCTGGGTGGTAATGACACTTATGAGGATGCCATGGCTGTGGTGGTGGCAAAGTGCACCGACTATTGGAAGAAGAAGCAGGCGTGTGCCACCTACCTGCGTCCGCAGATGATGAGCCGCGCCGAGGCATTGTCCCCCGCCATGTACTACATGCTGAAGGACATTAAGATGCGGGCGGCAAAGGATGCGGTGGTTATTGGTATGGGGTACTACTCCCCCATGCCGCGGAACTACAAGGGCTGCTGGGCGGATGGTCTGCTGCCCGCTGGCGACCTGAAGCTCATTCACGACTATGTGATGGAGCTGAACCATCAGATGCAGATGGCTGCAAAGAAAGCTGGCGTCATCTTCTACAACCCCTCCCAGTACATCACCTTTAAGACGTCAGGCTGCGGTACTGCCCAGGATCGTCTGATCACGATGACGGGCTTCCCGGAGGTGAATACCCCGATCCATCCGACGCTGCGGGGCCAGTGGCTGTCCGCTGACACTGTAGTGAAGCTCTACAACCAGGAGCTGGCGGCACGGAAGGCTGGTACGTCTATTGCACCGGCTACGTGGACGGTTTCCTACGACACCAAGGGCTAGTTATGCAGCACCTTTAGGGGCGTTTGGGGGCGCTTAGGGGTGTGTGTCGACTAACAGAATAATGAGCACGGCAGGTGCCCTCTTTGTGGGGTACCTGCCGTGTATGTATGTTTGCTGAAAACTTTTAGGGGATGAAGTGTTCTTAAGTGTTTACACTCTGACACTCGTGACAAATTTGCGACAACTTTATTCTAGTTGTTGCAGTACTCTAGAAAACACAAGACCTGCCACCCACAAACTAAGAGAATCCACTATATTTGCAGTTTAAAGCATATTAAGTTATGACACTCCGCGTTTCCTATGCCTCACAATATGAGCATTATGAACACGATCACATTTATTAAATCATGGGTGGATGATTATTATGTCATTCGGTTGTATGCATACAACACTACTTATTTATAACAAGGAGAACCCATGCAGCACTCCACTCCCCATGCCCTAATTGCCGGCATCGCTGCCAGTCTGCTGCTCGTCACCAGCACCGGCCATGGCCTCGCCTGGGCGGACGACAATGACGACGCCGCTCCCGGAACCGTCATCAACGAGCCCGGAGCCGAAACCAACCCCATGCCCACCCCCGGCTT
>QWBY01000558.1_pt1 | contig 34774 bp, 32 predicted proteins | sample 1972471 | NCBI WGS metagenome assembly QWBY01 (sample SAMN09866722, study PRJNA288562) | Human gut metagenome isolate term6_stool, whole genome shotgun sequencing...
ATCTACAGATAACACACGAGTAATATCATCTTTAACAGTTATCTGTTTCTCTATGATTCCTTTCCTGTTGAGCCAATAAAATGATGATGTTTTATCGTCAACATACTGCCACACTAAGTAGCCTGTTTCTGTCTCGTACAAACGGAAGTCGTCGGATGCATCAATATTGATTTGCTGTTTTTCCACAGCATTTTTGCACGTAACCAAAAATAAATCATTTTCGTCATTTTTAGTTAGCATAATTAGTGCCCCATCGCAATTGAATCTCGGTCTCGTGAGCAATACGCCCCTTTTTATTTTGATTCTGACATAATCTGCCAAATCATTCGGATTCAAAAATGTAAAATGATGATATGGATCTCTTACCGTCCAATCAGAAGCAATGATCGTTCCACTATATTTATACTGTTTTACATGATACATGTGAACGCATTTCCATACGCCTAATCCCATGAGTATGACAATAAGGCCTAAGCATATCCGCTTAATTACACTGCGAGTAAGTAATCTCATACCAATCACGCTCCTATCCTCGAAACCAAGCCGGTTCCGTGATATTTTCGATAGTCTTCTTTCAAAATATTATTCACTTCGTAAGGGGAAATCGCCCTGCGCAAAAGCCGTAGCGTTTGTGCCGCCGGCGACATATCCTTTATCCAGTCAAACTGCACTCCGGCAAACAAGGGATCTACCGACGTAGTAACACAATTATGTCCCAATAGCTGATAATCCGTTAACGACCCCGGTATCCGATAATAATATTCTGGCTTCCTGTTATCATCCAATTGAGGTTTCTCTCCGTCCAAAAGTTCTGTCAATCCATATTGATAGCCTTGCACATCAATGGTATTATTGTACGCCCATGCCACATTATTTGCGTTAATTGCCGATTTATTTAGAAAATATACTGTTTTGTTATCACAGCCAATTTTATAATTGTCATCAAACAGGTATGTGCCTTGCATCACTTTATTGTTCGGTACACTTCCTGATAACGTAGAACGATCTCCTGCATACCTGCCAAAATTACCTTCTTGATATGTTCCATCTTCAAATCCTATTACCAGCGATGTATGTCCAAAACTTTCTGTCTCCACCGCTAACGCAACTTCTTCTATTTTTTCGCCGTGCCTTCCGTGTCCAAACTTATTCCACTTCGTTCCGTACACCGCTTCGGCTGCCCCGGTTTGCAGTGTCTGACCTATCGCGTTGTTCACGATGACACCTACCATGGCACTGAGCCACTGGTGCATGTCGGGGGTGATTTTATCTCCGTATTCCGCGATGACTCCATTGACTACCTCATTGACTGCTCCGGATGAGGCCCCTGCAGCGAAGTGATCTCCTCCCAGTTTCGCCGTTATTCCTCCGACCACGGCATGAAGTATCGCTTTTTCCGTGCTGCCTTCTTTCCAGCCGTTAGCATCGCTTATTTTGTGTACAGCTTCGTTGGCATGTTTCGCAAACAGTTCGCTCAGGCGTTTCTTTTCTTCGATCGCTTGCAGGTCAAGTGTATTCTCCAGGGCATTAAGTGTATCTTGCGTGTTTCGGTTTACATCATCTGTATTAAAGTCTTTGTCTCCCGTGATGTGGAGTTTCCCGTCTACGATCGCCGCATAGGTAGTGCTTGTGCGGCTGCCGTTGCTTGCGATCGGGATGTGCGGGGTGAGTCCTTGTTCGTTTTGCGCCGTGCCGTCTCCATCGCTCCAGTGGATGCCTGCGCCTGTGCTGTTCAGTATTTCTTTGTTCGTGAGGTTCTTCAGTTCGAGTTCGTTCGTCGTGATATTGTTCTTGGTTTTGTCCGCTTTACTGTCGATGAGTGCGCCCGTAAGGGTAGTTTTTCCACCGACAGTGATGTTTATCCCGCCTGCTCCTGCAAAGATTCCCGCCTGTTCCCGGACGGTGTTCAACCGATAGTCCACTTTTCCTTTGTTGGCATTGACATGACTGCCATCGATGCCGCCTTGTCCACTTTTTAAACCGACGTTCATACCGATGGCGGCATTTTTACTGCGGTAGGTGTAGCTTGCACTGTCGGAGGTAATGGTAAGGTCTCCTCCGACGGCGATGTCGACTTGTTCTCCGAGCAGGGTACTTCCCTGTATATTCATATTTCCTCCGGCAGTGATGCTTATTTTATCCCCGTTAATTCGTGTCGGGGTATAGTAAGTTTCCGTTTCTTCGGTTTCGTTTTGGCTTGCCGCATAGCCGATTTTAGGCGCGATATAGCCAGACTTACCGAAGTCCGCGCCTATTTCCGCATGGCTGTCGTGACTGCCTGTTTCGGTGGTGCTGTGGTTATCTCCCGAGGCCATATCCAGATGATAGGTTTCCAACCGGATGTCCTTTCCGCTCAGGGTTTGGCCGATGAGTTTGATTTCGCCGTTTTGGATGTCTTTGGCGCGAATGACGATGTCTCCTTCGCTTGCGACGCTGCCGCCTACGGATCGGACGACAACGTTGTCATAGGTTTGTTTCGTCTTATCGGAAACGAGCGCAACAGATAGCGTTATTTTATTATTACTCGTTGTGTTATCGAAGTAGTCGCTCCATGCTTTGTCGAATTCGCTTTTGGTTTCGACTCCTTCGAGGATCTTCAGCCGATTATCCCGGGCGCGGAGTGCGTTTTGGCCAAATACATAGGCATTGTTGAGATAGCTGACGGTTGTTCCGCCCAAACCAATTTGCAAGCCTTTGAAAGAATACGCGTCGGTTTGACTATAGGTGCGTTTTGCATAAGCTCCGTCAAGAGCAACTGACGCGCCGCTGATGGTGACTCCATCTTTGCCGTATATGTATGTAGCAGTGGCATGTACTTTCCCTTCCGCGTCGAGGTCAACAGTGCCACCGACGGAGGTAATACGAGTGGGTACGGGCGTTTCTTCTGTTTCGCTGCTGTTATGGACTTCGCTCCATTTCCCTATCCGTATACCGAATAAGCCTTTGCCGAAGCTGATCCCACTTCCTTCAAAGGTTTTGGTATATTCGGTCTTTTGCAATGCAGTGTCAACGGCCGAGGTAATATCTCGTCCCGCTTTGAAACGTGTATTTCCTCGGTCAATACTATTGGACGAGAGCAAACTGATATCCCGTTTTGCAGCAAGAAGAATGTTGTTACCCAACAGCTCAGTGGAAATCGGGTCTTTAATCTGGCCCGTTTCCTGTTGGTTGAAATGTCCGCGTTTGCTGCCGATGCCGCCGTTTCGGTGACGCCAATAGTAAGACGAGTCCATGCGGGTATGGCCAGTGGTAATTTCAATATCCCGATCAGCGAGTAGCCGTAGGCTACCTTGGGCGCTGCGAACGGCTCCCGCTTTGATTTTGATGTCGCCTTCCGCCTGCAGGGTGATGTCGCCTTCCGCTTCGACGATGCTGCCGCTTTCAGTGGTGATATGCCGAACGTTATCTGCCGTTTGGGTAGTACCGACAGTGTATTCATAGGTTTGTGCGTCCAATAGGATATCTCCGCCTGCGTTGATGAGAAGCGTTCCGTTGGGCCCGCTATGGGAGATTTGCCGGTTTTGGATATAGACGTTGCGATCAGCATGCAAATATAGCAGACCGTCTTTTTCTGTGACAACAACGCCGCGCCGAGCGTAATCGTGATGACTCGGCTCCTGTGCCAAGATGTCCGGTGCCGTCATTCGGATCGTTCCCGCCTCAGCCGCGAGTTTCTTTGCCACGATCAAATCTCCAGTATGGGTGAAGGCGTCTTCCAATTTCAGTGTCACGTCATCGGCTTCGATACGACCGCGGTTATTGAGGTCACTTCCCTGCAACGCTATAGCATGTGCGAGAACTGTTCCTTCGTTATAGCTGCCAGTGTTACCTTGCGCGATGATTTCTTTGGCGGAAATAAGTGATGAAGCGGTTTTTTCCTGTATGTCATTTTCCTTATGAAGGGTAATGACTACGTCATTTTCCTTTTTCCCATTGCGCCAATGCGTTTCTTCTTCTAGCCGATAGCTTCCCTCTTTCCCGCCGTTTTTCTGTGACGGTGTCAATGCCAATGCTCCACTTCCCGTCGCAGCCGAGGTATAGTAAGTCACGGTCGGCAAATAATATGCCACGGTTTCGTCCGGTTCCTGATATGGCTGGTACGGAGTCCAGCGACGTTCGGTTTTATTGTGAAAGTGATGCCAATGTTGTTCCGGTGAGCTATGGCTGATTTCTCCTTTATGCAGCCGTTTCTTTTCTACTGCTGCAGCGATATTTTTCCATGTGCCATCGATTCGGATTTGCTCCCCCGCAATTATCCGGCTATCCTGATTGGTAAGTTCACCGAATAAGCGTATGTTCCGGTCGGCAATGACGCTGCCGGGACTCGCGGACACCAGTTCCGTGTGAATATTCTTTTGCGCAGAATGGATTTCCCAGTAAGTGCGGAAGGTTTCCAGTGTATTGTATTCGCGAACCATGGCATTGTATTCATCCAATGTCTTGCCAAACTTTTCTTTAATTTTATCTGCGATCTGCTGTTTGAGTTCCGTTTCACTTTGCTCTTTCACATGCGCAAGAGGTATTCCCAGTTCACTCAGCAACCCATTCATTTCGTTTTGAGCAGACCGCCAGTCATGATATTCGGCATCCCACTCTTCTTCAATGTCGAAATCCTTTTCATCCGGTTCATCGCTGAAATAATCGCTGATAGTAACATCGTTGACTGCTACATATTTTCCGTATTTATCCGGATGCGGAAAGTAGTCATAAGAGTGGCGTCCATTCAAATTTCTAAATTTATTTTTCGTTGCGATCAGGTGATTGTATTCGGTTCCTTCCGCTTCGATTTCAATCCTGTCGGGGTCTTTTTCCCATTTTCCTTCCACTGTACGAAGTTGCAGATCCGCGTTGGTATTTTTTACTTGCCGTGCCGCTATGTATAGATCGCCAGCACTGCGAATATCGCCACCGTTGTTGTGAATAAGTTCGGCGTACGAGGGTTCTTGTTCCGATTTTGTATCTATACCCTCCAAATGTACATTACCGTCACCTGCAATAACGGCTCGTTCCCGATTGTACAGGTACTGGCTACGAATCCGTACGCCTCCTACGCCGTAAATAATACCACCGACGCGCCCACTGTATACGTACGGTGCAAACGCCGCCTGTTCTGTACGCAAAATGGCCAATTCTTTTTCTGCATTGTCCCGTTCTCGCTCGTAATCCGCCGCTTCGTCCCGATTATTGCGGTTAAAATAGTCTAATTCCTTATTCAATTCGGCAATTTCCCGCTCTTTTGCCTTGATTTTTTCGTCCCATTCCGCGATTTTCGGATTCACTTTCTTTTCGCCGGCTGCATTTTCTAAACGCTCCGCGCGAAGATCAAGCGTCCCACCCAGTATACCGCCTTCGTTAATCAGGTCGGTCGCGGTAAGAAGAACGCGTCCTCCTTTAATTGCACCTCGATTCAGCGCATTTCGATCGGTGCTGATTTCAGTAAGTCCCAATCCGTTAATAACACCGTTCTGTTCGATATCTCCTTGCAAGCGGATACGCAAAGTACGAGCCGCTTGCAGATTTCCTTCAAGCAGCAACGATGCGTCAGCGTCGGCGGACTGCCAAGTGATCCCCTGCGCCTGAATATGTCCTGCCGACGTGACAGTCGATAGTGTTTGCTCCTTATTTGCCGTTGCAGCGGCGCTTATTTTGCCACCGGCAGCATTGACGGTACCTGCACCGGTAAAGAAGTTCAGATTCTCTCCCTGCACGCTTCCCTGTACACGTAAAATACCTCCTATGATATTTGTCTGGCCGATATGACGAGTGTCCAGCGATGCGATATCGATGGTCTGATTGCGACTGCTGAGTTGCGGCTGGCCGTCTTGCCATTGTATAGTGCCTGCATGAAACGTCACACGATCGGAATGCAATACCTTTGCTCCGTCCAACGTAATGCCGTTCGGATTGGCAATAAGGACGCTTGCTTTATTTCCGCCCACTTCCAACGTGCCGTTGATAAGGCTGCGCCGATCTCCTGTCACTTCACCCACAATCAAACCTGCGGTCCGATCGGCAAAGTTGCTGTTCTTGTGAATTGTGCCGGCCACTTCAGTAGTCACTGTTCCCAATGAATTGTTCAACACCAAGCCACTGCGCAATACATTAAAACGTTCTAATTGATTCAGCGATACACCGTATTGATCCGGTGCAAGGATATCCATGACTTGCGCTCCATTGGCAGCAGTTTCGATACGAACGGTATGCGCTGGTAGAGGCACAGGCGACGGTGCCGGTGTTACCTCGGACTCGGGCGGCGTGGGATTGGGCAACCCTGTCGGTCGTGCCTGCATAACAGTAATTGTTGCCGGTTGACCCCAGCCAGTCATATTAAGTCCGCCAATATCTCCATTGACGCTCGACCAAATCTTCATTTCATTGCCAACCAAGTTAGTATACTGGACACCATTTCCGTATAGGCCGTTTCCGACAACTGCCAGTGTTCCTTGCGGCCGAATATAGAGTTCCTTCGCATAGGAGATATCATGCGGTAGCGCGCCCGTTACCAAAGAGGCATAATCCATATTTGTCAATTGCGCGCCGTCAAGAGTAATACCGTTCGGATTGGCGAGAAGAAATGACGCTCTCGCACCGGCTATTTCCAAATTGCCCTGCAATGTACTTTCGTCTTTTCCTGTTACTTCCGCCACAATAAGTTGAGCCACATGCTTTCCGTAATTACGATTACGTTGAATCGTTCCTGCAGTAATGGTGGCAGTTTCAGTTAATGTGTTGTTCAGTACCAACCCCGACTTATCTACGGTAAAATCTGCTAAGCGATTGATGGACACACCTTGCGAATCAGGTGCGAGCACGTCCATAACGACAGCACCGTTCGTTGCTTTTGCAATGCGAATTTCTTGTGCAGGAAGAGAATCCTGTTCCTCTATAACAGTTTCACTTTCGGCTTCCTCCGATTCTATTATCGGCTCGGGTATCGCCTGATGCTTTTGTTGGGTATGCACCGATACCTGTGTGTCCGGCGCAAGTTCCACTTCTTTTGCTGCGTTGATTTGTAAATCTTTCGATACCGTTTTCCCTCGTAAAGTAATATCGCCGTTGGCTTGTAACACTACTTGCTCCGCCCCTTGCAAAGTGCCATCACTATGAATTCCGGTACCGAGTGATTCCGTTTCAATATAAATCGTATCGGCATACATGCCGCCATAAGCGGATACGTCAACCACCTTGCGGCTTGTACCCGGCTTGTCAGAAAAGGTTTGTCGCTGTTTGCCAAGCGAAAGTTCCCCCTCCCCTGTTACTACGTATATATCTTTTGCTCGCACGTCACCATCCACAGTGATACGGTTCGCGACCAATGCCAATTTCCCTGGCTCTATTTGCAGTCCTTTCTTATAAATGGCAATATCTCCACTCGCATGAACCTGCCCTCTTTGCAGTTTCCCCTCTACATAGTTCGGGCGTCCCGCCCACAATGATACTTCACCGGCATTGATAAACCGGGCTCCGTTTACATCAATACCGTTCGGATTAGCAATGATGATATCTGCCTGCTTCCCTGCTACTTCAACAGCTCCGTACAATGCTGAACGATTTTTTCCCATAACTTCATTCACTATCAGTCCAGCGGCATCGGTTAAATTCGGATTCGCTTCAATTTGGCCTGCCAACTGCGTGTCGGTCTGTTCCGTAGCGTTATTCAGTACCATTCCCTGTTCGCCGACCGTAAAACCACTGTATTGATTAACCGATATGCCGTCCTGATTCGGTGCCTGTATATTCACTATTACCGCTTCGTTCGCAACTACTCCTGCCCCACCCCAACCTAGCAGATATCCTGACAACGCACCCAATATTAGCCGTTTGAGTATTTGTTTTTTCTGTTTTTGCATACGCATAGGTAGCCTCCTTATATCAATACGCATTCCCTGTTTCCCCTTTCTCTGTTGCATGTTTGTCTGACGATATCATTTTTACCATCGATACCCTAACTCCACATCTACTATCCGCCTATTTCCCGTCCATGAATGAGGACGGATCAGAGGTGTAGAAAAAGTAACGGTACCGAAACAACGGTCGCCGCTAATTTTAACTCCGACAGCTGCTCCCATCAGTACATGTCCTGGGCTTCGTTCTCCCTTTCGATAAACTGCGCCTATATCGACCCCAACAAAAGGTTGCCACCTGCCGATTTTACTTGTCCATTCCTGCTGGCAATGCCAACCGCTACTGCCTGCCAATACATTGGCGCCGCTGAATCCGCGAACGGTATATAAGCCGCCGATAGAGATTTCATCATGTCCGAGAAGCCGGCTTTTCGCCCATTGTCCGTGCCATAAAACTCGATATTCGACAGGCAGACCTTGCCATTTCAATGATCGCATATAGGATATATCCGCATTGCCGACCCATGCGTCGATATTCGGTCCACCGGGATACTCTTTCACGACACGATCTCGCCACCATGGGACCCCTTTACTAACTGCGGCCAATACGTTAATTTGACCGTCTGAATAGTATCGATTATAGTCCAATCCTAAACGAAGCGAGGTTCTATCCGTACGCTGTACACGCAATTCGGATGCGCCGATATAATTCCGTCCGCGATATCGCTCTACACTTGCCAGCGCGGTCATTTTTTCACGCTGATTACGCCACCACAGACGCTCTGTTTCAAGGATCTGCGTTCGCGCTCGATTACGATACGGGTATGTCCCCAAATGTGCCGCTATCGGGCGCACCGTTTGCAAACGAGACTCTCGATAGCCGAATCGGTATTTACCGTAAGGAAATGTATAGCTCCACCCCGTCTGCCGATAGTTTTGGTATCGTCCTGCATGCGGTTCTTCGCGACCGATCTGTACGGAAAGTACATCATTTAGACGCAACGGGTTTGCCCATGTCACATGCAAGCGTCCCCGATACTTACCAGCGGCATCGTTACCTTGGTTATTCACCACAAAAGCAAATGCAAGAGGCTTCGGACGGGTAAAGTACAATACAACATCACTTGTATCCGTTCCCTTTACCGGCTGAATTTTCAATTGTACTTGCTGACCCGGTACACGCCGAATTTGATCCGCCCCCTGTTCCAGCATGCGCAAGTCCAATACATCGCCTGGCCGTGAGGGAAATGCCGTACGCCAATTTCCTTTAACGCTTCCCGGCGCGTATGCAAAGGAACGAATTTTTCCCGGAATGTATACCAGTCGCAATGTTCCTGTGCCGACCGACTGTTCCGGAATAAAGAACCGTCCTGTCAGACGTCCTTCTCGCACCGCTTCCTGTTGCAGTTCCGTGACTAACTGCCGTATATCCACCATGGTAAGTCGACTATTTGTATATTTTTCAAGGATCGGTTTTAGATTTACATAGAACCCCTGCGCGCCTTCCAAAATAATATTGCGCACAAAAACGGCAGTACCGTTCGTGACTTCTTCCGTCACAAAAGGTACTGCCGTTTCCTGCTGCAAGGGCCGCGTTGCCAACGAATCAACTTGACGCTGATGAATTTGTTCTGCTTTGAACTGCTGCTCGGCAAGATTGAAAGAGCTGGCAACTGCGATATCCCCGCCAAAGAGATATGTGCACGCAAAAGCAATCGCAAATATTACTACCCTTCCGCACCCAGCTTTCGCCATCTTTCTTTTTTTGTTCCTATAGTTCATGGTTCCCTCTTCATGAATAATTGTTAAATTTATCGTTATCATATTATTAACATGTTCATTTGTCAAGAAGCTACGCGAAAAGCGACAAGATGTATCTTTTCTGTCAAAGTTTAAATCATTGTATGGCCTTCTTTATTGCCGGTTGCAGCAGTACGCCGGACGTATCGGGAACATATGCTTACTATAATAAAAATGTAAATCGAATTACCTCAATCGTTATTTTAGAAAAGAAAAACAATGATAATTTATATGAATGCTCTGGTTTTTATGTTAATGAAAATAATAAAAAATATAAAAAAGATTCGGTACATTAGTTATCCAAATTTAACCCGAAAATCAAGCAAATGGTTGCTGACCCAAATAACAATCCGCTAAATCATAGGTCACTGTTTTTTAATAAGGATTTATCTAGTGTAGGATTTGATAAAATCCATTCTGATGCATTTAAAAAGGTTTCCAAATCCGAAGCACTAAAATATGATAAGTTTGTAGAAGAATAAAACCATACATTTTAAAAGGACGGGTAGTCCGTCCTTTTTTGTTTGCTTAAATATCTTAACATTCCAGCATTTAAGAATGACAAAATGTTAGAATTATAGATTTTTAGAAAGATGTATATTTAAGATTGTAAAGTTATTTTTTAGATTCGGCAAAAGTTTGCTAAAATAAAAATTGCTCCGAAAGGAGGTGATCTCCGTGGAGCAATTCATCGGATGGGCAACCTTACTCGCCCCGTCACTAGCAGTCATCTTAGCGTGGCTGTTAGAGCGACGAAAGTAGCAAGGGAAAAGGGCGGGTCGCACCCCGCCCTTTTCGTGTCTCCGTTTTGCAATTCATCGTGTTCTTACTGATTTCATTATAAAACCCACTTCTTTTTTAGTCAAGTAAGGGAAAAGGACGGTGCGGCCGTCCCTTTTCGTGTCTCCGTTTTGCAATTTTTAGTGTTCTTACCGATTTCATTATAGCAGGAAATAACTCACAGTCTAGTTATTTCTTAGCTAATAACAGCATAGCTTCCGGATTTTGTGCCACAGCCGCTTTAATCACTTCCGGATCTCTTTGCAGTTCTTTGGTGGCAAACTCAATGAGTAATCCGTTCGCACTGATTCAGCGTAGTAATTTTTTCTTGTCGCCCCATACGGAAGACGGAACACATCAATATACAGTCTTCCGATCCGCGAGCGCGAGCGACGCGCGCCGTTACGAATGGAAGTGACAACGACGGAAAGTCTGAAACCGTATGCGTATAGTATAATAAGAACACGAATAACAGTAGTTCGTTTTCCGCCTTTACGGAATGCATGGACACGCAGAAAGGGACATGGCAATGTTGGATATCGCGAGCACATTGCAGGTACTGAAAAACACATCTAACGGGATATATGACGATTTCAAAGTGAAATTTCTGTATCACACCAATAAAATTGAGGGAAGCACTTTTTCTCTGCCGGAAATAATAACGCTGCTGAAAGAGAATTTCGTCAGTGGTGATCATTCATGGAATGATGTTGCAGAAACTAAAAATTCACTGGCTTTATTCGATTATATTGTGGAAGACTATCAAAGTCCTCTTACCGTATTTAAGTTAAGAGAATATCATCAACTGTTAAAGCAATATACAACTGACGACGAGCACGGTTTCGCCGGCGTATTTAAAAAAGTCCCCAACGTCATTATTGGACCGTCCGGCAAACGCATCGCGGTCGCGCAGCCGCATGAAGTGCCGGAAAAAATGGAATATTTATTGGAAAAATACAATAAACGCCAAATGACATTGCAAGATATGGCGGAGTTTCATCTGGAGTTTGAAACCATTCATCCGTTCCAAGACGGAAACGGTCGCATCGGTCGGTTTTTACTGCTCAAACAATGCTTGGCATGCAACCAAGATCCGATTTGTATTCATAGCGAAAGCGCGCAAGCGTATCGAAATGCCTTGCAATTATCTCGTGTAGAAAAAAGCATTGAATCGTTGGCAGAAGTATTTCAATCGGCGCAGAAAAATTTCAACGCGGAATTTCCATTAATATATGACATCCGAAAAAATTATGAACAGGAAGCGCGAGATATAATAAATAATCAGGCAAAAAACAAAGATTGAATAAAAAGGGCAGCAAGTAAAAAGGACGGGTGGCATCCCGTCCTTTTCTGACCTCTTATTTCTCAATGTAATAAAACAATGCAGTTTTACTCAGATTTCCTCTCTTATGAAAAGGGGGCTTTCGCCCCCCTCGTGCTTTTTCCACTCCCGTTTTGATTGGACGGGCGAACCGCTTTTTCCACTCCCGTTTTGGTTGGACGGGCGAACCGCTTTTTCCACTCCCGTTTTGGTTGGACGGGCGAACCGCTTTTATGATTTAACTATAGTATACAAAAAAACACCTGTCAAATATGAAACCATAAAAATGCTGATTGACTTTATGCATGGAAAAATAAAAATAATTGTGCATACAACTCCCTTGTGTTACATTGGTACAAAAGGGGGTTAGCATGAACGCAACAATAACAGTGCGCTGCACTGCAAAAGAAAAACAGGCCATTATCGCTTATGCGCGACTCCGTCATAAAAGTGTTTCGGCAATAATGTTGGAATCCGTGCTGGCGCAAATGGAGAACGCGGAAGACTATGAATCGGCTCGCATGGCTGCCAACAAACCGACGACAGACATTAAAACCCTTGCGAACGATTGCGAATTCGATTATGAAAATTTATAAAGCAATAACAATAAATCTTTCTTAAAGGAGGGAAATGCCATGGACGAATATAAAGTTGAACTGAGCCCGTCAATGATGATTTTTGAACGCGAGGTAGTTGTGGAACTGATCGCCGCGGTATCAGGATTTTGCGGGCGAAACTGGATACAAAAAAACAAGCCGATCCCCGATCATCTGCTATTATTTGTTGAAAAAATTCAAGGCTATCGTGAAACGGCATTAGATACAGATAGTCTGGAAGAACTGTTAAAAATCAAATTTCAAGCAAGCTTAGTGTTAGAGATTTTGGATAAACTTTATGAATTACACAAAATTTGAACTCAATCAACAGATTGAATACTATCATGACCAACTTACCCGGAGCAAAACACCGTCAGTCCACCCGCGCGCCATTCTCACCGGCGGGCAACCCGGGAGCGGTAAAAGCAGCATTGTAAAACTCGTTAATCGTAAAGATAATAACTTTATATTTCTGAACACCGACGAATTTCGCGATTCGCATCCGCATTACACGGAAATTCAAAGAGAATACGGATCGGATCACCCGAAACACACCGCCCAATGGTCGGGAGCGATCACGGAAGCATTAATTGAGCGGCTGGCAAAAGAAAAATACAACTTGCTGATTGAGGGAACGCTGCGGACAACGGAAGTGCCCGAACGAACCGCGAACCGCTTGCGCGCGAACGGATATGAAGTCGATCTGTATGTTATGGCGATGAAGCCGGAAGTCAGCTTCACCGGTACCATGACAAGACTGTTTCAAGGATTGCAGCAAGACAATGCTCGCACCGTGGATAAAAAACATCATGACTTAGTGGTTTCGCAGTTAAAAGAAAATCTTATCTATTTGGCGAGAACGAAATGTTTCAACGAAATCGTCGTATGCAATCGCTCCGGCGAACTTTCCCGTTCCCAAAACAATCCGGACGAAATCACGGCCGCCATCGATCACGAATGGTCACGACCGCTGACGGAAGCGGAAACGCAGGATTTGCATCAGCAACAAGCATTTATTCGCAAGATGCTGGACGCGGAGCAACAAAAAGAAGTTTCCGAAATTAATAAAGCAACCGTCACGGAAATACGTTCCTTTTTAGAAAAGTGAGGCGGAAATCAAGTTGCCGATAAAATCCATGTCATACTCTGTAACGCGCAAAAATGTAATCCTGCCGGTTCGGAAACCATCATTAATAACAAAATATGAAAGCAAAAAGGACGGGGTTCTCCCGTCCTTTTTGCTGCTCCGTAGATTTTTCTTGCAGGCGCGACCTTGCTCGCACCCTCTCTAGCAGTCATCCTGCACCCTTATTTTAGCACGAAGATCCTTTTAGTCAAGCCAATCAAACGCCATATCGAGCGGCGATGATAACGAGAAATCGGCAAAATTTTGATAAACCAAAAGCGCCTCCGATGAAAGGAGACGCTTTTGGTTTGGGTGTTTTGTGTAACTCGTGTAACCTTTAACACCCCTTGCTGTTGTTGTAATCCTTGCCGCCTACAAGAACTACCTGCGTCGGCGAAAATAGAAAGGGAAAAGGCGAGTCGCATCCCGCCCTTTTCGATTATAGTTTTTGACTATATGTGTTTCGCCTGGTTTTATTTTAGCACGAAATCGCTAGCGACTAAATTACCTCTCAGCTAATACGAGCATTGCCGAGGTGATCGTCCGCGATGTCTGCCGTTATTCTTGATACGACCGAATCAATTTCTCCGATATGCTGTGCAGATAGTTTTCTAATTGCGTCGCGATGAAATCGATATGAGGATCTTTATATCGTGGCAGTGTCAGTTTTGTCAGCTTTTGTAAGCCGGGCAAATGACGGCGGCGCAAAAAAAGTTTCGCTTGTTCTTCAAACGTCAGTCCGATACAACTGCGACGGGTCGGCGCATATTCAAAAATATCGGCGAACTCCTCATCAGTGGCGTTGAAAAAGAGAGAGTTTCCGTGGTCAAAGAGCGGCGCGGGACCTTTCAGGCAATTGCTATTCGTGTCCAGCAAAAACCCGAAATTGCCCAAGTGTCGATCCTCATTAGCGATCACCGCGTCAAACAAAAGCATGTCTTCCCACTGCGTCATGCCGTATCTTTCGCCGATATCTTCCCATGTTCGCGGATCGTTGAGCGAATGGGTTTGAAAATATTCCGCCCCCAGCGCATCATACATCGGAATAAAGCCGGTGTTTTCATCCGTAAAAAGCGGGCATTTGCTGACGGTAACGCCATGAAGTTCCGTCAGTTCGTAGGGAACATGGTTCAAATTCATCGTTTTGGCGATTTCCACCGCGAATGTTTCCATGTACGGCTCCAGCCCGCCATTCGCGAAACGCTCGCTGCCGCCTTTATATAAATAAATCCGCTTGTTTTCCCGTTGCCAACATTTCCGCAATGCGCCGCCTGTCGTAAATTCCGGCGTCGTCGTCACGCCGTCAACCCGACCGCCGACGCCGGTAAACGCGAGCCGCGCGACTCGGTCATCAAATGCGTGTTGATATGCATTGACCGCATCCCACGATACATTGCGTTCCCTTACCGGACAAATCCAAAACGAATCGTTAAGTGAAAGTCCGTAAGTAACATCGATATACGTAAACGGATTTGCGTCGGAGTCAATCGCCTTCATGAGACAATCCGCAAACGCTCTGCTTTCCGGCGCTTTTCTTGATTTGAGCCAATTTTCTAAGCGCTGATCCAAGTCCTCCCCGCCAACGGTTTCCCGTCGCATCTGCAGCGGCAGTCGCGCGACATCTTCACATAGCGAATCGACGCGGACTTGATACGCACCGACAACTTGCGCCGTCGTTGTGGCCGGAGACGCGTCTTCCGTTTCTTTTTTGATGATTTCAAAAGTTAAAAGATTTTTGTCTTTATTTCGCAGAAGATACACTATAAGCCGCCTCCATCCGGTGCGAGCGTCTTTTAAGAAAGGAGCGGGATCGGATTTATAATTTCGATAAAAAGCGGAAACGAGGATACAGAGAAGCGCCGCCGGCATAAATCAGAGCTGAGCAAGTTTTTTAAGCTCTTGAAATCAAGCCTTCTCGTCTTGCGCGATCTCCATGACCCGTTTCCGCGCCGGCTCCAAAACCAGCTCCAGCCGTTTCGATAAAAAGTTTTGATAAAACTCTTTTCGAGATTCCGAGATAATCGGAACACCTTTGAAATCTAAAGGTATATCTGAAATCAAATTTTGAAATGCGACTATGTTGGCGGATAATCGAGGTGTTATTTTCAAAATCGCTTTTTGCAAACCCGAGTTAAGCGCCTCCTCTTGAAACGGATAGGGCGTTTTCCTCATGACCGAAACGCTGTCGACTGCTTTTCCTTTGTAGAAAAAAGAAGTTTTACCTTTCCCAATGCTCTTGTCAAAAAATTCTTTTTGACCGCATTTTCGCGAATCGGCTTTCGGGAAAAACGAACTGCCATTATCGTATACCGGAGCTAATTCTAAAAATCCCCCGGTCAAATTCATAAAATATCCCCAATTTCCGGTATTACGGTCTTTGTTGTTGATAAAACAGTCAACTACAAACATATCCCAAAAACGTTCCTTCATTTTTTCTTGCTCTGATGGCGCAAAGGTAATTTCGATTTCCTCAAAAATGTCAGATATTTCTACCTTATGCAATGATGGCGCATTTCCAAATCGCGTGGACTGTAAAGACTTTATCGCCGGCAAGGCATTAAATAAGCCCTTAAACTCATAAAACTTACTACCCGATGGAATAAAGTCTTTACAAGCAGCGACGGGCCGATCTTTATATATCCCCAATTCGGTATCATGCGTATCAATGCCGATGCTTTTATATATTTGCGATCCTAAAAATTCTGAAACGGGCATGGTGGGATACGACAATACGGCGCCTTGACGGGATAAAGTTTGCGGAAATTTTAAAAACCATATTTCATCATGATGTAAAACGCATAACTTTGCTCCTGTTTTTCCCCCGTAAGTATGCGGGGGAATCGTTTTATTTTCAGTAAAGTCATTCATCTTGATCGTCATCTTCCACAACCCCCACATAGTAACGGAAACAATATTTGGCATACGCCCGGAGATCGACTTTATCGTCGAGCTTTGCGGCGATATCCAGCCACTCATTGGCATCCTCAAACTCTTCTATCTTTCTTGCGTATTCCGACGCGCGCGGATCCATGGATTGCAATTCGATATGCAAGCGTTCCAGCGTATCCACCAGTTCTTGAATTGCTTTTGATTTTCGTTCAGGTAAAACAATATCTTCTCGAATATAGGCTCGAAACATCTGCGCTCCTCCTTCGCACCGAAATATTCGCGTTGTGTATGCGGCGTGATGAAAAGATCACTGCCGCTTTTCCGTTCGCGCTTTTACGTTGACTTGCTTATTTCTTCACGGCCAATCCGGTTCATGAACATGTCGCTCATCGCCGAATGCTTTCAGCGTTCCAGACCTTTTCCGGTCGGCTTTGAAATAGTAAAGGGAATTTCTTTTTTGATTTTTATGGCTCTGTTTAATGCTGGTTCTAAAACCAAGGATTTTTTTAGCGAAATAAGTTGTTCCAAGAAGTATTTCCGATTTTCCGTAATAGCGGGGGTATCATCGATAATTCTGTTTATTTGTTTAAGATTGATTTTGGGTACAATGTCAAGAATAGATTCTTCCAATAAATTGTTTTCGTAAGTTTTATAAAAAACATTTGGAATAATGGTTTTGTTTTGATAAGTGAGTGATGCCGGGGGTTGATTATAGGCAATGTTTTTTAATTGTTCTTTGTTTACCATTATTTTAATAATCATTTCTTCTGTAAGGTATGGAGCTAAAGATGCTCCACAGTCATACACTGGTGCTAGCATAAATTCTTTTTTTAATGGATCATATAAAAATCCCCAATTCCCATTATGTCTATCTGGATTTCCTATTAATGTATCTACAACGAACATATCCCAAAAACGTTTTTCAACTATTTTTGTAGGCAAAAATTTTTGAATACGAATAGTATCCAATGTTTTTTCTAAAGAAAAGTTTTTATTATTGCTTTTTACACTGATCATTCGTTCTTGAAACGAATATAAAGAAGATGTTAAAGGTCTAAAATCTTTGCAAGCTACAGCAATCTCGTTATCTATTTTAACTAACATAACTTCCTGTGTAGGAATACCAACGGAATGAAAAATTTTAGATCCAATATATTCAGAAAACATATTTAATCCGTTTTTGTGAGAATTTGTTTTTACGAGGTAGTATTCGTCTTTATAATGAACAGCATACTTAAAAGACGCTCCGTCATAATGACGTTCTTCTGCAAGTGGAAGATTAGTAAAATCAATTATTATAGATTTCACAATTATGTAACACCTCTTCTATAAATTCAACACAATATTTTTCGTGTAAAAAATGCGATTCCTCCGGTGTTATCTCGCCTGCTATTAAGCATCGATTGATAGTTGGATGAATATTTCCTAACTCAAAACCTAACATACATTCTGCCTCTAAACCTTTTTCACCACCTTTTTTTATTTCACTTTCCAGCAACTTTATTTTTTTGATTTGTTCTTGTAACAAATTTGGAATGCGCATTTTTTCAATGTTCATTCGTTTTCTCCTTATATACAATCGTGGTAATCTTCTAAATTCCTAAATACTTTTTTCGTAAATAATCGGCGGCTTCTTCGCTGATTACATACGCATGTTGTTTTCTTGTGGAAGCTCGCGCATCGCCGAATGCTTTCAGCGTTCCAAACCTTTGTCGATCGACTCGGATTCATTAAACGAAATCTTTTTCCGTTTTCATGGCGCGCTTTAAGGCTGGCTCTAAAAGCAGTTCTTTTCGCAGCGTCAATAAATGAATAAGAAACTCTTTTCTGATATCTGTAATGACGGGGGTATGGGTGATAATGGCTTTGATCGTATCCATATCAATTCGCGGCACCATTCGTTTTACGGCAGCAAGAAAGTCAGGATTTTCGTAATTCCGACAAAAATCCAAAAAGTTAATTTTAGCTCCCTTATAGCGAACGGTAGAAGACGGTTCATTGGCAGAAAGTTGTTTCATCATGCTTTCATTTTGTAAACAGGTCATCATCTCTTCGTTTGTTAAAAGCGGAAAAAGAGAGGATCCGCAATCATATATCGGCGCTAAAGAAACTTCAAATGTATGGTTGTTGACCAAATATCCCCAGTTCCCGTTATGACGATCCGAATTAGCAATAAACGCATCCACGACAAACATGTCCCAATATCTGTCGGTTAATACCTTCGGTTGAAAAACAGTTTGCTTTGAAATGAGTTCCAGCGTGCCCTCAAGAGTGGTAATCGCTTGCGATGCACTGTTTTTTGAAATGGACGGATGCATAAAATCGGTGGCCAATTCTTTGAACGAATACAGCCGCGTATTTCCTTGGCAAAAATGTTTGCAGGCAACGGCGATTCTATCATCTCGTTTTACCAAAAAAGTTTCTTGTGTCGGCAGTCCGATCGACTCATAAATATGGGATCCGATATATTCCGATGTGTGATGATGAGTGTGTGAAATGGAAGCTTTGCGCCGAGGATATTCTTCAAACTTCAAAATATATAGAGAATCGTTTCCTTGAACGGCATATTTATAACTTGCTCCATCAAATCTGAGGGGCGTGATTTTTTCAAAGTGCGTAAAATCTTGTACCACCGAAGTTTCCTCCTAAATTCCTAAATATTTTTTTCGTAGCGCGCGCGCTTCCGCCTCGGTAATAACGTCATGAATCAACGCCTGATTAATATCCGCGTAAACTTCTTCCCACACGAGTTTGACTTTCAATTCGATCCAAATATCGTTTGTTTTTTCATATTCTTCTTCTAACCGTTTTTGTTTGTCTAATGTATCTTGCAGATACTTAGGAATTTTTATGTCCATTTTATCTCCTAAAGTCCCAAATACTTTTTTCGTAAATAGTCAGCGACCTCTTCACTGATTACATACGCGTGTTGATACATGTTAATGGTGCCGTAAAGCTCATTGTGATAAATATCCCATCTTAAATCATCGTCTTGATGATCTAACCAATTTTGAATGTCTTGCTGTAAGTCCAGCGGTAATGTTCTTTCATCCAACTCCATTTTGCCCATCTCCTTTGTGTTGTCTGACCCAACGGTAAAAAGTATTTTTTGAAATACCTAATGTATGAAAAGCTTCTACTGCCGTTATTTCTTTCTTTGTCCAGCGATTATATATCGGGAAAAATTCCGGTGGTAATACTTTTTTCGGGCGGCCTAGCCTTATACCTCTGGCGCGCGCTGCGGCAATGCCTTCGGCTTGCCTTTTTTTAGTGCGCAACATTTCTGTTTCCGCAAGAGTAGATAAAACCTCAATCAACAGATTATTGACCATATCCATAATTGATTTTCCTAATTCTCCATAATTAGAAAAATCAATTAAAGTGGTTGGAACATCAAGTACTCGAACCGTTATTTCTTTCTCTCTAAAATAAAGTAGTTGGTCTTTGATGATTTTTTTATTTCGTCCTAGTCGATCCAGCTCATGAATATATAATTCATCGCCGGGGCGCAACAGCCGCTTTAATAAATCCAGTCCGGGACGATCTCCAACTTTACCGGTAATCCGATCAACAATAATATCACGTTCATCGGATACATATTTCTTTAGTTCATGAATTTGTCGTTTCGGATTTTGCTCTCTTGTTGAAACTCGTACATAACCGAAAGTTTTCATCGTTCTAAACCTCTATCAATGGATTTGGTAATTGTGATTTTGCTAGACGATAGATATTTTTCTAATTCCTTTGGTAAAGAATACTCTTTTATGAATTGAGCGCAAATCAACTGATAATCGTCTTGCGCTTTGCCACAAGTTTCAAATAAACGATTATATAATCCTTGCCGACACTCATTAAGCGCGGTCATATACCAAGGCTTGATTTCCGGAGTAATAATAAGCGGAGGAATATTGTGATGTAAGCATTCTTTAAACATAATCAGACGGCCGATTCGACCGTTGCCGTCTTGAAACGGATGTATTTTTTCAAATCCGTAATGGGATAACGCGATTTCTTTTAATTCGGGATTTTGTTCCTTGTGATAATTGTATAACCATTTTCGCATTTGGGTTGGCGTTTCTTCCGGTGTGGAAGTTTCGATGAACATGCCAATCATATTAACAACCTTTTTATAATCACCAACGACAAACCAATTTTCCATTGATTCCTCGGTGCCGCGAAACAATAACTGGTGAAAATGCTTTATTTGTTTTTCAGTAAGTTTTTCATCAGCAATATCTAACATATAATCAAATGCGATGCCGTGATTACGAGTTTGAATCGCATCATTCAATTTTGGATAGTCTTTGCCGTTTAATCGTCCGGTAGTTAAAATAGCGTGAGTGTCTTCCAGGCTGACAGTGCTGCCTTCAATCTTATTAGAAGTATATGTTAACCAACTTTTTGTATATTCATATAAGCCACTAGAAATTCCGGAATTTTTTTCATTGCGGAGCCGCTCTAAAACAATATTTTTCATTTTATCTCCTTTCCGTCATAATAATCTATTACTTTTTTGTATGACGTACTAATAAAAGAATTTCTACATTTATAATACTACAATCCCTATTATTTGCATAGGCATAAAAAAGTAGAGCTATTGCAAACAATGAAAAGATAAAATCAAGCAAAGGCTACGAGTATTGGGCTACAAAACATAATTTAAAAACTGCAGCCGATACTGTGGTTTTGATGCGTGAAAAAGGATTTAAGTCTATCTCCCAGCTCGATGAGTTCATTAAAGAAAGTGCATTAAAAAGACAAAATATACAGGATCAAATCAAAGTCATAGATAACAAAATTTCAGCTCTATCAAATACTATAGAACAAGTTCATACTGAAAATTTTATCGCCAAATCCATCTGGAATATAAGAAAGGTCCGTCAGACAAAGCTTTTTTGAAGAGCATAAACCGGAAATAACGCTATATCAAAATGCCCTTTCAGACCTAAAAAATCTTACTCAAAACTTCCAAACTCCAAGTATATTTTGAAAGAGCTTGATTCATTGCATGAAAAAAAGAATACCCTAATGCAAGAGTATTCTTCTGCAAAATCTGATATGAAAGAACTGTATCAAATCAGAAAAAATGGAGATGGAGAGGTAGATGCTATTTCTCCATCTTTGTTTGATCTTTGTATATTGAATAACTCTCCCTAATATCCAACCATTCTTTACTCAATGAGGTGTTTAATTGATCAAATACTCTATCAGATAGAATTATTTTTGTCTCAAATATTACATTTTCATAGAGTAATAGTACATCAATTATTTTCGGTAAAAGCATACTAGCTTCAACTAAAGACTTTTCATATACATTGCATATTTCGTTTGCTTTCTCATACACCTCTTCTGCGGTATTTTTCAAAGCGTTCAGTTTAGTAGCTCTATCAAGTACGCTACTAGATACTATAAAAGTTAATAAAAGTGATGTGTAATCGTCCATCCCACTAACAAATAATTTAAAAGTGAAAAATAAAAATGCAATTGCTGAAAACAAGTAATATGGAAATGACATCTTTTTCGCTATATTCGATGTAAACAAAGAATTTTCGTGGATATTAGCCAATAACTTTATTTCATCTTTTAATACAATAGCATTATTGTAATAAGGTTCGCTATTATAGTTTGGAATTCTTTTTTCATTAAAACTATTATCAATAAGCCCAATTTCTCTGATGCGATATCCCTTATCAAAAAAATAACTTTTATAATGTGCCGATATATATTCTAGCATTAAAATTACACCTGCTATTACAAGAAAAATTTTAGCCGGTATCATCAGTGTTATTCCCTGAAAAACAGCTAATAAAAAAGTAATCGTGCCAAAAATATCTTGAGCTATTGAAAACCTCTTAGATAAAATAAAATCATTATTTTGAGGATTTTTTTCTGACATTTTTTCCATCCTCCGTTAATATCATACTTGCTTCATATAGAAACTCTTTCTTATACAAATCATTCGTTATAATAGGCAACATATATTTGCCATGACAAGATCTAAGTCTTTTCCCGGATCCACAAATGCACGGCATATGCCCCCTGTACATATCATTATAAATTATAAATACCATCGCCTTATATTGTTCTTTAGTCAAATTTAAATCATTCAAATAATAATCCAACAATCCCTTATATCCATGTTTTCTATCTCCAAACGGATAGGTTTTATATTTATCAAACCAATCTAAAGTGTATATAAAAGAATTTACAAATTTATTAATAAAAGCCTTCAAAGAGGGGTTTTCGTGCAGAAAGTAAATCATTTCTCCTATTGTTGCTAAACAAACATTTCCATCTTCGTAAATATGCTCTATGTGTTCTGGATAATCAAAAATATAAAATTTCGGAATACTATTAGGAAAATTCTTTTGCACTGTAAGTTTTATGTTTCTTTCCCCTTGAAGAATGCAATCATCATAATCCAATGAGTATTTGTATAGTCCTTGGATTATATATTCTACATCATTTTCTTCTACATCCAAGTTAGATTGACTATCCAATAACTCCTTTACTTCATCACTCAATTCATAACTCATATTATTTCTTCCACGGTTTTGTAGGGGTAATTATTGTTGGTGTTTCAAATGACTCTGCAAATACTCTTGTATTAATATCATTATGAATATTTTGCTTAAATTTTCTATCATCATCAATGTTCATGAAATTATTTAACTCAGCAATCCATTTATTCATATTGTTCAATTTGCTATCCGTATATCGTTCAATAAGATTTTCTCTCAAATCAACTGGATTTAAGATTTTATCATCTTGCATTATTGAAATGCTTCTGTTTAAAACCCCTACTATAAAGGCATTTATTATTTCCGAAACCGATAAAATCCACTTGTCTTTTACGCTATCTGCGACTAAAGCTGATATTAGAATTGACGATGGTTTATCATTTCTTAATTTGATTCTGTCGTAATAAATATCTCTATGCCTCTTGATAAATTGAACAGCTCTTTGCAAATTTGACCTATAGTAATAAGTTGGTATTTTTTCTGCACTAGCAAACACCATTCGTATGTCGTATGGTAAATTATTGTACTGCTTTGATTTCATATCGTTAGTTAAATGCTGATTACTAATTCCCAAAAACCAATCTCCAAAACCAATAGGATTACTTGTTAACCAATTATATTCAGAGACTTCTTTATTCGTTATGGCAACAGTTTTTTCTGCATTGGAATACGAAACCCCTGAGTCGATAATATCATTCTTAATCAAAATATCTTCGTCAACAGATGGAACAATATCCAAAGAAAACCCAACACCATCTGATACTTCTGCATACTTTAAAGTCCAGCAGTTTCTATCTTCTTTTTCCAACTTATCGGAATAAATTCCACTTTCTTTTATGCAATTTCCAACATCATTTTTTACACTTTTTGCATCAGTGTCCTCCTTTTTTCTTTTCAATATTGCCAATACATCCAAATCATAATCTTGATCCTTCCCATCACGATAAGGACGAATTGTTGTCCCTATCAAAAATGAACCTTGAGGATAAAAATCTGAATCTAATCCTTTCTCATCTAAATACTTAGATAATGCTGAATATTTATCTCTTGCATTTTTCTCCATTGTTGGAGTTAAATCCAAATCTTTTAACGAATTCAAAATATATCTATCTCTATTAATCATAATAACCTCACAAAAATTTCTTTTTTATAATTAGATTTGTTCTTTCTCATAAATGCTATTTATCACTAAACTTTACATCTCTTTTGGACTTGGATCTCATCTGATCTGCTGAGTTCCAAATCGTCGATGCTAACTGCCGCTTATCCATAGAGAGCTCCCACCTATTTACCTAGTCGATTTGCGGCTCAATACCGCGTCTTTGAAGAAACCGTCTTAAATTATACTGCTCGTCATAATCATCACTTTGAATTAGGTTCTCCTCAACCCAATCTTCCGCTTCAGTTTCTGCTTTCATAATTTGCAGACAATATTTTCGTGCGATGCTTTGGCGTTCTTCTTTGCTTTTTTGTAGCCACTCAAGGAGTAGTTCGTCCAAACCTTGGCAGCGTTTTGCATGTAATTTGCAGCCATGATTTTCAGGCTGTATATATAGTCGGATAATGGCATCATTTTGTGGTAATGCCAATGCCAAAACATTTGCGTTGGTGGCAGGTTTGGCTACGGTTGAGCGCATCCATGAGCCTTTTTGGTTGACCCAAAGTAATTGATATAAAAGAGGATACCCGTCATAAGTAATCGTTGGCTTTATATATGGCATCCATTCATCATGCCTAAATAAGTCTTCTATCTTTTGCTCACCTAATGCACCAAAATGCTTATAGAAAAAAGATGCTATAGCACTCTCTTCTCCTTCTTGCGGAAATAAAAGCATAAAATTTGCATATTCAAGAAGATCAGGGTTGTGAGAGCCAATCTCTTGAACATCCGACTCCTTCGGAATTTTAATGAGACCCGGCTCCCCGGTTAAGGTTTCTACTCCGGTTTTTGTTGGAAGCTGGATAGTTATATTTTCTCCCGTAACGACCTCACGGAAATAAAAATCATGCCTGATAGAAGCTTCAACAAGTTGTGTCAGCGGAACGTTAAAGCATTGCGCAATCCTAGCCAATAAATCTGTATTGGGACGGGATATACCTGTTTCATAAAAAGAGATTTGCGATTTTGTTATGTCAAGTATTTTTCCGAGTTCCTCTTGCGTGAGACCATAGTCATTACGCAATCTTTTTAGGTTTAAAGAAAATCTGGAATGCATCATAAAATCCCCCTGGCATTATTTCTGAATAAGCAATACAATCTGAGTAACAACGTTATTTAGTTTTGCTATATCATATAGAAAATCTAAATTTATCTTCTTTGTTTTTGACAGATAAGTAAGTATCCTGCACTGCCAATTATTTTTCCGAGTTCCTCTTGCGTGAGACCATAGTCATTATGCAGTCTTTTAAATATCAAAAAAGCCACGAAAGCAACATAAAAATTTCCCCTTGCATTATTTCTGAACAGGAGATATAATTTAGTTAATAAATATTGTTTAGTTTTGCTAATTCAACTAATGAAGTTGTTTTCCCTAGCATCTTTCGGTAGATAAGCAAGCATTATGAATTTGACCAAGATAAATAAACGTCTTTATTCAATTATACCATTCTACATTTCAAAATTCTATCATTCTAACATGTTAGCATTGCAACATTTTATCATTTTATTTTGTTGGGAGGTGTTGATGATGAAAAAAAACGATTATTTCTCTGAAAAGGTGTATATCACTATTTCAGAGGCCGCAGAACAGTTTTTTTGCGGCCGTGTTACCGAAGCTGCTCTCTATCGATTAGCTCGCGAAGGTAAGCTTCCTACTATTAGGGCGAGGCTAAATCCCTTGTATATTTATTATATATGCAAACACGTGTGGTATGCAAGGGATCCTCTCTTGCATACCCATTTTTTGGGTATGCAAACTCCAAGGGAGTAGTGTACCCTTTTTTCTTACCTTAGTTTACCTCAGGGCAGAAAAAAGTTTCCTTAACCTCAGGGCAGAAAAAAACCACCTAAGAATACCTGAGAGAACACCTGCGAGTACCTGAGAATACCTGAGAAAAACCTGCGATTCCCTGAGAAAATTAAATAATAAATGTAATTTGTAAATGCTATACAGGAGGAATCATATGACACGAGCATATACGAAAGAGCGAAAAGAAGAGCTAAAACTTTATCTATTGGAGTATTTGGCATCCAAAGACATCAAGATTTTTAGGAACAATATGATGCACTGCTTTGTAGGAAAGCATGAAGATAATCATCCCTCCATGCACTACTTTGTTGGCGATGATGGCAAGCCTAGGCTGACATGTCATGCCCAAGGCTGCGTAGGCACAATCGATATTTATAATGCGGTATTTTACTTGGATCATATTTGCGGACATCGCAATCAATACAACTTTTTAAACAACTGGGTGGATGCTGCTTTCCCGGATAACGCTACTCCCCCTTCAAAGCGAGAGTTATCAAATGCCAAAAGCCCTCGTCGCTTAAATGATGCGCAACGAACAGCCTTCCTGCATCAATGTAATCAAGCACAAGGCTACGAACATTGGCAAGCACGAGGGATCGAAAAAGATACCGTGAATGCCTATCACCTTACCTATCACCCTGCGCAAAACGCCTTGGTCATACCGATTGATGATTTCGGATTTATCTTGCGATATCTAACCAAAATAGATTCGCAAAGTCCAAAGTACAAACGATCACTCGGTTTAAGTGAATGTTTGCACACTCATAATATGGAGCCCCATTTGCCAATAATAGTAACCGAGGGTGAAATTGATGCCCTATCCTTAATCCAAGTTGGTTATCCCAATGTTTGGGCGATTGGAGGTGCTCAAAAATTAAATAAGTGGCTAAAAAAAATTTATAAAATAAACCCCAAAATCATCTTAGCGTTAGATACAGATAGCGCAGGTATAAACGCTAAAATGGATGCTTACAATTATTGTCACATTGAAAAATGGAAACGACCTTTAGACTTTTGGAGCTTTTGTATCTCCTCCACCACACCAAAAATAAAAGATATAAATGATCTTTTGCGTACCTCTCCCAATGCACTGAAGGCAGCCATAAGCAATATTAAAAATAAATTCGGAGGTCAGTATGAGAAAAATAAGTGATTCGGCACTGAAAGAAAGAATAGAAAAAAGAAAAGCAGAGTTGGATTCACTCCTTGTTTTAGAGCAAGAGCGAATCTAAACCCGTAAAAGCAAGATTGGCGAGTTTTTAGAAAACAAGTATGGGTTAACAACTATTCCCGAGCTGGAAAAGTTATTCGCCCAACTTTCAAATGGAAAGGAGGATAAAGTATGGCGCGTGGTAATGGCGAAGGATCTATTCGTTATTTAGCTGCTAGTAATCGTTACCAGTACCGAATTTCTTACAAAGATAAAGACGGAAACACTCGCAGAAAATCTTTCTATGCCTCGAAAGCAGCCGACGCGCGAAAAAAAGGTCGTGAATGGCTAAGTTTTTATGAAAGCTCAAATAAAAGTGCAGATATCAATCCCATGCTGGATGATTGGATCCGAATATGGCTGGATGTTTACATGAAAAACTCAGTAAGGCCTTCCACTCTGGAAAAATATGCATGTTGTTTAGATCCGGTTAGTAAAGCGTTTAAAGGAATCCGCCTTAACAAACTAAATCCCACTGCACTACAACAGTTTTTCCAGCAACAATTATTTAGCGGTGGTCGCAAAAAACAAGGTTTAGCACCTGTAACAGTGCGTAATCAAAGACGCTATTTGACATCTTGTATTGACATGGCGATAAAATTAGGACTTACTAACTCAAATCCTGCAAAGCTTACTATGCCTCCAAAGGTAGAAAAGAAAGAAATCCATCCCTTATCGGAGTTAGAAGTTCAAAGACTTTTGGATGTTGCGCAAGACCAAGTAGAGAAGGCTAAAGCTTCTACTAACATAGGGGCTTGGATGGGTGCCGCCGATCTCTACATAGGCGTTATGATTGCTGTTTATACAGGAATGCGCCTTGGTGAAATCATGGCATTGAAATGGGGTGATTTTAATGTTCACACATCCTTTCTATCTGTGCAAAGATCTAAATCAGATGTAAAAGGTCAATCCATAACAAGCCCTAAAACAGGAAACGGACGAAAAATACAAATTGGGGCTAACTTAGTTCATGCATTAAAGCAACACAAAAAAATACAACTCTCATACAGAGAAAATGTAGGAAATCTTTATGAGAATTGTGATTGGATCATAGGCGGTCTATTCGGACACGGCTATAACAAAAGACACTACAGTTCAAGAAAGTTCCAAAAGCTTTTAAAAGATGCCAAAATCATGCGTCATATTCGCATTTAACGCTGGCCAATCAAGGTACTGCCGTAACTGCGCTTGATTCCATTCTTATGCCCAAAGATACTTGAAAAATCATGGTTGCGAAATACAATAAACATGGAAAGCGAAACGATTTAAATCCGGACGTATTGGAAGAAAAAACAGAAAAGCTTTACACCGATCCGGATGTTACAAGAAACGCTGGAATATATCCCTATTTGCTGACCGGTGAGAAAACAGAGTTATCCACAAGAAAATTTAACGAACAAGAAAAACAAGAAGTGGAACGAGAAGCAAGGTCATAAATGCGCCGGATGCGGCGAAGAATTTAAGTATTCAGAGATGCACGGTGATCATATTAAACCGTGGAGCAAAGGCGGCCGGACGGTGCCGGATAATTGCCAAATGCTTTGCACGAAGTGCAACCCAAAGAAATCCAACCATTAATACATAAGAAAACAGCCCCTATCTGAGGGCTGTTTTCTTATGTTAATTATCTTTCCATCCCTTTTTCATTTGGCTTATTGATGGTAAAATTTTTATTTTTTCTTGAAAAACACTAAATGCTTGTTGCATTTCAAGGGCTTCTTTACGTGGTATGGAATATTTATCTACCAATCTTTGAAAATGATCATGAATTATTGCTTTCATTTTTTCTACTTCCGCTTTAGCATCGGAAATTTCATAAAAAGATGCCGTTTGAAGGACTGTATTGATGTCTTTGATGGTATTTTTATCGTCTATCGCCAACGCCATATATGTTCCTAACGGATTTGGATTTACATCATACATCGGCGACAAACGCCATTGATCCTTTTCTAAAAGAAACCCGTGATTGCGTAAATGGCAGTCGGTATTAGAAACAAGAACGGAAAAAGCGATTCTTCGCCATAATTCCTGTAAGTCTTTGGAAGGGTCTTTTTGATGACGGCGGATCCAATCGGCAATTTCTAAAAAACTTGCGGAATCTCCATCTGTTTTTCCTAATGCCGTCATGGCGGAAATAAAATGTTTGCGATGTTCTTTTTCTCGATCAAAGCGCTTGGTAAGGAAAATCAAGTTATCCGTAATTTTTTCAGTTTTTATTTCCGGAACAGTTAAATTACATAAAGCGGCCAGTTCCCAAGTTAAAGCTTCCCAGTTCTCCACTTGGAAAATATCATAGAGTGAAGAAAATTTAGCTATCCATAAACAATTTTTTTCATCTGTAACATTGGCTTTCGGTCTTGCTCCGCCTAAAGATGATCCCGCCGGGACCAATTCTTTGATCCAGTCTGTTTTTTCATCTTTACTTTGAAAAGAACGACTTGCCTCTTGTAACGCTTTTAACCTTGTCATCGGCGGCGCGTCTGACTCTGATCGGGAAATGAATCCTCCGTCAAAAGCAAGCCGGATACCACCTTGTCTGCTAAAGTCCGATACTTCAAGTAAAAAATCAGATTCCATAAGAGGTCGTACCGGTCGCTTTTCTTGTAAAGCTAAATTAAGCTCCCTGCGGATAATCAGTTGCCGTCCCCACCGATCCGGTTGCATATCGGTCAAACATCCAAATAAAGATGTTTTAGGATATTGCCGTCCGGGAAAAGATTGAATTTCGGAGTCAATAAAAAGAGAAGAATGGTGTTCTAACCATTTTTCTGAATACGAAAAAGAAAACTTTTCTTTCCCTGCTTCCCGATTTATGTATAATATTCCGATTTCTTCATCCTCAGACCATGCGGAATGAAGTACAATTGCTTTATCCACTTTTTACCCTCCTGGAAAACCTATAATATGTATATTATCACTATTTTATATTTTTATCGCTCTAAGCCTTTACCGACTGATTTAGTAATTTGAATTTTATCCGCTTCTTGCTACCGCTCATGTTGCCGGCACAAGTCTTCATTCCAGTCTTTTGTTTTTGGTTTTTCTGTTGTAATTGTGAGTTTGGGGAATATTTTATTAATTTCAGAAGCAATTTTTTATCGAACTCTGTACCGGCAATATCATTATCGGTACATAAAACAATCCTTTCTAAACCTTTAAGATTATAAATTTCTTTATTATTGTCTTTTGTCTGATTTAATTCTTTTTTAGCCGGCCATATTTTTGTTGCGTAAGTTTATTTTTTGCAATAATGTCCATACCATTTTGATGAACGATTTGTTTCCAGAGTTTTTGTTTTCGGCTTCCAGTGATTCGATTCGTTTTTGAATTTTTGCTTCTTCTTTGGCAGCAAATTCCTTTACGCGGATCCCGTAAATATTTTTGTGTTTTGAAAATAATTTGTTTCTTCTTTTTCTTTTTTTATTTCATCCAGCCGGCGATGATCTATTTTTTTGGCACCGCCAATAATAGTTCCGTCTTTTTTTCTGGAATGTCTTTTAAAAAATTCTTCAATAGATATATTTCTATCTTCTTCGAGCATCCGATCAGAAAACATTAAATGAACATGTACGTTCATATGATTCGGATCCATTTTTGCCGATTTAGAATGAATGGCATATGTATATGGCTGCATCGGTAAATTGTTTTGGATAAACTTTTCTACCAAAGAAATGTTTTCTTCCAATGATAGTTCTTCCGACAGTGCAATTTTAACCTAATCCTCCAGAAGTCCTCCACCTCTAAGGTGGGGGATGAAGGCGGGGATGGCGACTTTACGTAAGTAATTGAGCCAGACAATTGCTCCGTAGATAGCTTGATGATATAATCAGTCATAGAAGTGAAAGGGCTGATTATACTATGAAATTAGACAATAATAATCATTCAGTGTTCTTGCTGTATTACCATCTTGTTCTGGTAGTAAAGTACCGTCGTAAGGTGTTTTCCGACCAGATGAGTCAATATGCAAAAGACATATTTGTTCGCATAGGCTCTTCATATAACATCACATTGGAAGAATGGAACCATGATCAAGACCATGTACATATCATGTTTCGTGCCCATCCTAATACAGAGATGTCGAAATTCATCAACGCTTATAAAAGTGCCAGTTCTAGGCTAATCAAAAAAGATTTTCCTGAAGTTAGATGTAAATTGTGGAAGGAAATGTTTTGGTCAAGAAGCTATTGCTTGCTGACGACAGGCGGTGCTCCTATTGAGACAATTCGTAAATACATAGAAAATCAAGGCAGGTGATTATAGTGAATAAGGCATACCGATACAGGCTCTACCCGATAATTGAACAGAAGATTATGTTTGCCAAGACTTTCGGCTGTGCCAGATTCATCTATAACAAGATGCTTGGAGATCGACTTGATTATTATAAGGAAACAGGCGAGAGGCTGAACAATACACCTGCACAGTACAAGAAAGAATTTCCTTGGCTGAAAGAGGTTGACAGCCTTGCTCTCGCCAATGCCCAAATAAACCTGAACAAGGCGTATAACAACTTTTGGAGCAATAGGAAGCATTTTGGCAAGCCACGCTTCAAGTCGAAGAAAACAGGTCATGCTTCATATTCTACGAACAACCAACATGGCTCTGTAAGAATCGAGGGAAACAAAGTCAAGCTGCCTAAAATAGGCTGGGTAAAGCTGTGTCTGCATCGTCCATTGATGGAGAATAGCACCATAAAGACTGTAACCATAAGTAAAACACCGTCAGGAAAATACTATATCAGCGTTTTGGTGGAGTATGAAAACCAAATACTTCCCATCATACCGAAGAATTTTCTTGGATTGGATTTTGCTATGCACGGGCTGTATGTTGCTTCCGATGAGGACAATGCCGATTATCCAAATTTCTTACGGGAAGCCGAAAAGAGATTGGTCAAGGCACAAAGAAAACTCTCCAAGAGACAAAAAGGGAGCCATAACAGGCATAAACAAAGACTGCGTGTGGCTGTACTCCATGAGAAAATTGCTAATCAACGCCGTGACTTCCTGCATAAGAAAGCTCGTTATCTTGCAGACCGCTATGATGCGATTGGCATAGAGGACATTAGCGTAAAGGCCATGGCGAAGCGAAAGAGGGGTGGCAAGTTCAGTTTTGGTAAATCCATATCCGACAATGGCTGGAGCATGTTCACAAGTATGCTGGAATACAAACTTGCATGGCAGGGTAAGCAACTTATCAAGATAGACAAATGGTATCCAAGCAGTCAGCTATGCCATGTCTGTGGCTACCAGAACAATGACACCAAAGACTTATCTGTGCGGGAATGGGATTGCCCTAAGTGTGGCAGTCATCATAACCGTGACAAGAACGCTGCAATAAATATTAGAGAAGAAGCTAGGCGAATATCTGCCTAGCGTAACTCATAAAGTACCGTGGGTCGCACGGGAATCTACGCCTGTGGAGAGAGTGTAAGTCGCCACAACTCTTCGGAGTTAGTGGTGCTGTTCTCGCTGAAGCAGGAAGCTTCCGCCTCTATAGGCGGGGGGTACGTTCACATTCTCTAAATGGATTCGCTTTTTCGTTATTATCCGCAAGTTGTCAAAATAATAAAGGTTGATTTTTTGACCAGCTCGGCATATTACTGGATGAAAAATATTGTAATTCTTCTTTTCTTTTTCTTGACTTATTTTCACCGTATTTTTCATTACGGCAGATGTAATTATACTTTGCTACGGTGTAATTTACCTTTTCTGCGGATAAATTTACGGAATATGTTGCCATTTTTTATATATTCTCCTATTGCATTAGCAAGAGATTTGCAATTCATTTGCACATTATAAGTTTTGTCATTTTCTTTGACAGGCCAACGGCCGTTTGCGGAAATATTCCGCACCATTTTGGAAAAACCCACGTGTTTCTATTGATTTTCAGAGAAACGCCTAAGTGGGCATTCGATTATCTTTAAAGTAGCATATTTTTTATTTGTTTGTAAGTTTTTTTTGTTAAATTTTCCGTTTTGCTATTTTTTTGTCATTGTCATCGCATTTAAAGAAAAAAACACCATCTAAAACAATTTTTGACGTATTTAGATGATGATTTTGCATAATTTTTTACTCTTTTAATTTCTTGCTAATATATTTATATGTTTTGCTAATGCCTATATATTATAGACAATTTTTCTACCTTTATTGCTTTTTTTCTTGCTTTTCGATGGTGATTATTTTATCGATTAATAAAAATGTTAAAGAAAAAAGCAGGAGTTTATTTTATCTCCCGCTTTATCTTTTCATCTTCTTTTGTTTTATGTTTATTGTTTTTTTGTGATCAGATTTTTTGTTATAGAGAAACTTTTCTACCTTTATTTTGATTCGTGGGTAGAAAAATTTCTTTTAAAAAGTGAATTTATTTTTGTATCCATTCAAAAAACTCGCAATTACCTTTCTTATCTAAAAAATACTTTCCGTTTGAACATGTCTTATATTTTTTACCGGATGCGGTGTTAATAATTACCACATGTCCTTTTTTGCAAATCGGACACAATGTTTTTTATATTCAATATTTTTTTGCATGATAACTTTTGGTACTATCAATCCATTTTGGTCTTCAAAAATTTCTTTTACTTCGTTGTTTTCAATTTCTTTTGTAATGTATTTAATGGAATAATTTTTAGGAATTTCTCTTGTCACTTCAAAAGAAAAAAATATTTCTTTAATTGGATTTCCTCTGGTTTTTTCATAAAAAACTTCCATGTTGATGTTGCTTATATATTTTGTTTGTTCAATTTCAACAATGCACTTTTTTAAAAGAGAAACTATTTGTCGGTTCTTATATGATTCCGGAATATTTAAAATGTCTCGCAGCTGATCAATCTTAACCGTCCACTCTCCCCTAAACATTTGAATGAACTGTCTAAAAAGAGTTTTGCTGTATGTTGATTTCAATTAGTATTTTTAAATCATATGCTGATATATTTTTTCTTTTATTATTTTTAAAAATTTGCATTAAGTAATTTTTTGTTTCGTCCAGAAGCCCCCAATTTTACTGGGTAATTTCCTAAATCATTTTTCCACCATAATCGATCATCATTCTAAAAACTGTATCCGCATTTTTAGTAATTTTATATTTCCATTTATTTTCTTTGATTATCTCTTGGAGAATCTTTTCTACTTTTGGCAAAGATCCTTTCGCATCGAGATCTATATCTTCTGAAAAGGGATCTAATTTATAAAAACACATTAATGCAGTTTCCCCTTCCATCAGATGAACAAATAAAGACCTTTTTGCAAAAGAAAAAAGAGAGTGAATATCGAACCTTGCAATTCCTCGCTCTGCACTTAAAATAAATAATATTGAGATCAACCCATATGAATTTTTACAAAAAACTGACGATCAAAACTGTATTGACACATTAAAAAAGTAACGCCTAAAATTTTAGAACAAAAGAAAAATATTTAAAAAATTATTGAATCCCCACCCTATATTTCGGATATTCACAAAACGTTTTTACAAACTATTCTTGCGAGCAGAGACAAGCACATTTTGTTGGAAGCCTACTCGCTACATAAAACACCAACGTTACAAATACGCCAACAATTAGGGAAGGGAAACAATAAGGGGAAATAATATATAGTGTTTTTCAAAGAATTTGAAATAAATTGGGCTCAAAATTGGGCTCAAACATGAAAAAAAGGCTTCTCGAATTTTCGAGAGGCCTTTATTATGCTGGTGCGCCTAGCAGGAATCGAACCTGCGCACCCGGTTCC
>QWBY01001392.1_pt1 | contig 34709 bp, 48 predicted proteins | sample 1972471 | NCBI WGS metagenome assembly QWBY01 (sample SAMN09866722, study PRJNA288562) | Human gut metagenome isolate term6_stool, whole genome shotgun sequencing...
ATTGAAAGGAATTGTGGAAAGTTGTTATTGGAAACCGACATTTATCTGGTATATCGATGCTGTAAGAATTATGAAACCCATTGAAACGGAATCGAAGGGTATCAGACCTATTAATTACAGCAACGGTAAAAATGATTTATCAATTTATATGTATCTTACTGATGTGGAATACCAGGTATTATGCTTTTGACTCTATTTATCCGATGAATACTGATAATTTTCTTTTCCCGTCAAAAATTCGTCAAAAAAAATACACGAGGAGTTTTTCCTCGTGTTTATTATTAACCGAACAGTCTCTGTATATCGTTTTTTGCTTTCTCCCTCATATCGTCTGTGTAGGAGACATAGGTATTAATAACTGTTCCCACAGTATCCCCGAGCAGAGCGGCTACTGTCTTAATGTCTGTACCTGCCGCAAGAAGTCTTGTGGCGTAGGTGTGGCGCAGACAGTGGATACCGTGACCAGTGTATTTCTTGACGATTTTTGAAATGTTGCTTACGGATTTCCGGCGGAAAAGTCTGTTATCAATTTGTGCCGGATAAAGTTTTTTGTAGAGTTCAATGTCCTTAACGAGGGACTTGGGAACAGGAATTCTACGGTTGCTATTATGAGTCTTGCAGGGGGTCAATGTGCGGCCGCCTTTCTCGAGTCCCATTTGCTTATTAATGGTAATCTCATGACCCTCTATGTCAATACAGTCATTCGTCAATCCTAACATCTCGCCGGCTCTTATTCCCGTCTTAGCGCAGATAGCAATCTGCAAGTAATCGGAAAATTTCAATTCGCTTCTCGCTCGTGCCAATAGGGATTGCAATTCGAACTCCGTCAAGACATTCAGACTGTCCTTTGTGCGTATTTTTATTTTCTTCAGATTTTCCGCCGGATTTTCTGCAATGATTTTATAATTTTTGGCATGTCGGAACAACGCCTTAGTAACTACGGTTTTTAGATTTCTGCTTTTTTCTGATCCGCCGGAACCGTCAATCCCGTGCTTGAGGTCAGAATAAGTAACATTGATTATTTTTTTGTTGTATATTTTTAAGATTTTAAAAATGGAAATATAAGTAGAACAGGTACTGTAAGAAACATGCTTGTCTTGTGCATAGATTTCAAAGAATTCGCCGACCGTTAAGCTTAACAAGTCCTTATCAGCGGTCACATTAATCTTTGAGATCAGATTCTTTTTTGCGGTTTCCGACATCGCCTCTGCTCTTGATGAAAAACCGCCTTTGCTCTTCTGTTTCCACTTGCCGTCTTGCTCGTATGAAATTATCAACTGCCATGCGGGTTTCTGCCGTGTTCCTCGATTCCTTACAACGAATGTATACTTCATGAAAAAATCGACTCCTTTCGAAATAAGAGCCGATTTGCTATAATAATAGACGTAATCAGCTCGTGAGTGGGGGATTACAATTTCCGGCGGATACTGGTAATATCAACCGGACGTCCCGTTGTTCCGTTGCCTCGGAATGACGGGATTTTTTTATTGTAAAAAAATAGAGCGGTATCTATAATGATACCCCTCATGCAAAACCTGAACGGTTTTTTAATCTGTAATCATTATAGCATAATCGTTTGATAAATCGTTTGAAATCGTTTGAAACGATTTTTATTGCAAGTAGTAATCAGTGATTTTGTGCGTTTTAGTATTTATCCGCATTCCCCAGGTTGAAAGCACCATCGCATTGAAACTGTTTTTTGCTCTTACTTTACCTGAGATGTCTATGATTCCGTCGTTCTTTACGGCTACATAGTTATCATCAAATTTCGCACTGTCCGGGTCTTTTAAATCTTGTTTAACTGTCTTTTTTGCGAGGGCGAAAGCATCCCGTGACTCCGCATCAGTTATATAGTGGTCTTTTAAATCTCCCTTAACTTCGCCATTCTCATACAGTGCTTTGTTGTGATATTCGACTTTCTCGATATTCTTATCGTTATTCGTATAGATATAAGCAACAGAGGCATCGAGGTGGGGGAAATCAACAGAATACTTGTTATCAGAGGATGCCTTAACTTCCGTAAGTTTAGTGAATCCTGATTTGCTCAGAATATCCCAGTTTTTAGTGGCAACCGTTTTATCTGTATTCATGCCCTTCTCAAGGATTTCCACATAGGGTGCGTCGTTTCTTGCCTGCAATTCTTTTTTATCATCATCGGTCATGAAAGCGCTTCCGGCCCATCCCAACGCTCCGCCGATGACGAACCATATCAGAGCAAGTTTCCAACGCTTGATGTCTGGGCATTGTCCGAAACTTCCCCATTTCGGGTTAACCAAACTCACAAAAAACATAATGACTGCTATTGCTCCAAGACTTGACAGTACAGTATACATAATCATCTTCCTTTCAATAATAAGAATGCGTGAAAATCAAGAAATTTTAGCGATTACCGCCCCCTTATTTCTTAGTTGAATGAATTGATGAGGAACGCCCCGACAATCGGCAAGATTGTAGATAGAATGTTCCGCATGGTCTGAAATATACTTGTCATTAAGTAGTAACTCTACGGCAAACTCATTAGCCATTCTTTCTATGTAGTCAGCATTAACAGTCATGGTATAGGTTTTTAACCATTGTGTGTTGTCGTTTGGCGTGCATAGAGCATGCCCCAGTTCGTGGGCACAGACAAAGGGGAGTATACGCTCCGGGGTTCTTTTATTGTCAAGAATAATGAATTTTGACCGTTTATATTTTATGTAGTTTCCGAACTTACCGCCGAGGTCGCCATAAACAATATGAATATTCTTTAAATCGGCAATCAGAAACGGGTCGTCGGTTTTATACCGGCGGATTAGTTCGGCTACCTTTCGCCGAATATCCATATTTACTTATCCTTCCGGTATTTTTTAGGAGTATATTTTTTCTTGGCAATTTTTTTGGCTTGTATCATGGCAGCTTTTATCGTCGCCTTGAAAGCCTCTAAATCTTCAATATCATCTTCGCCTTCATAAGCAGCAGAAGAAATTGAATTCATCATATCTTCTAAGTCGGATTCAATTTCTCGTTCGTCTTTACGCGAAAGCTCAAAAGATTCTATATTTCTTTTTTGGTCAACTCCAGTAAGTAACCAGCCTTCGTCTGCATTCAATGCACGGGCAATTTTTGTTAATCTTCTCTGTTTAGGAACATAGTCCCCGTTTAAATATCGTGATATAGATGATTTATCTATACCCGTAGCGTTGGAGAGGTCTATTGGGCGCATTTCTGCATTAGTGAGTAAAAAATTCAGTCTATCTGCAAACGTATTCATGAATACCACCTCATTTTTCCGATTTCCTTTAAGCCAATTATAACTCATTTGTTGCATTACCGCAACTAATTTTAACAATTCCGAAAAAAATAGTTGCGAAACAAAAACCAATGTGCTATAGTTGAGAAAACACAACCGGGAGGAGGTGAAAACATGATTTACGATTACAGACAACTACGAGGGTTAATTAAAACTCAATACCAATCAGAAAGTGAATTTGCAAAAACTGTCGGTATTAATAGGTCTACATTATCATTGAAGTTATCGAATGAACGGGATTTTACAAAATCTGATATTCAGAAAATTTGTAATCAATTATCTATCCCACTTAGCGAAGTAGGCTTATATTTTTTTACCCCGTTAGTTGAGAAATAGCAACCAAAATTAAAAAGCGAGAAAGAGAGGTGAGGGGTAATGGATAAAAAAAGGGATTTAAAAAAGAGCCCTTATCGGATAGAAAAAGGCTCTTCTTCAATAGTCGTATCAGCGGACAAAATAATGATTAAAGCTGAAAAGATTACTATTTCGCAGGCTGAACAAAAGAAATAGATCCATCCGGTTCATTTTTTACAGTCCAATTTGTTTTCACGTCAATAGTTCCGGTACTGTCTTGAACAAATTCGAGTATTAAACCGTTTGGGTAAGTAAACCTGCTATGAATTTTATCTGCAGTCATTTCAATTATTTCTTTGCGGATATCATTCATAGAATTTACTGCTGGTGTATTTAATTTTAAATGCATTTTGATTCACCTCCTTTCTGCATTAATTATAGAACCGGGTGAATTGTAAATCAAAAGAAAGAGAGGCGAGAACTAATGGAAAACGCATTGATAACAAGTAGGCAGGTCATGGATATTCTGAAAATCGGGCGGACTACTCTGTGGAAACTTGAAAAACTGCACAGGATACGGCCTGTACAAAAGCTGCTGCCGGTTAAAAGGTATCGGCTCAGTGATATCGAAAAAATGACGAAAGGAGCGAATGCATGAAAGCATTAACATTAACCGTAATATTGGCAGTTTCCACTCTGTGTGCAGGCGTAGCAGTGAACGCCGACCTTGCGAGAGATTATTTGTTTGCGGGGAAAAATGAATTAATCGAATACCGCAAAGAAATCAAGAGCGGAGATACGCTGTGGAACATCTGCAGCGAAATCGCCACAGACCGGGAAGACCTGCGAAAACTGGTCTGGCAGGCTATGCGGGACAATCACATATCTGACCCCGCGGAATTACAGCCGGGCAGAGTGGTCATCGTAAGAGTAAGAGAGGCGAGAAAGCAATGAAGAAATATGAATTTACCGGGGAAACAAAAAAATATCGTGGAACAACTTTACACAGAATTAGAGCCGTTAGAGATTTTGGAAACGTAAAAAAAGGAGATTTAGGGGGATTTATCGAAAGTGAGGATAACTTATCTCATGACGGCACGGCGTGGGTATACAGCGGTGCTCGGATATACGACAACGCTTGTATATACGGCAATGCTCGCATATACGGCAGGGTGCGGATATACGACAACGTTCAGGTATACGGTACCGCTCGCATATACGACGATGTTCGGATATACGACAACGCTCGGGTATACGGCAATGCAATAATTTGCGGTAATGCAAAAGTTTACAACAATGCAGAGATATTCGACAACATGGAAGTTTATGGCAATTCAAAGATATATAGCAACGTAGATTTAAACAGAGAAGCGAGTCAATGAAAAAGCCGACTGATAACGGCAATTATCAATCGGCAGGGCGGAAAAATAGCACAGTTCTTTCCGCCTCCATTATAACACAAGGAGGGAAATATGCAGTTATACAAGATAGCAAGAAGCATTCAGAACTGTTTCAGAGCGCCGACGGGCGAGTATATTGACACCGATACAGGAGAAGTCCTCGACGAGGAGTATCTCGACGGCTTACGGATAGCAAAAACACGCAAGATAGAGAATATTGCGTGTTGGATAAAGAATTTAGAAGCGGAGGCGGAGGCGTACCGGAAAGAGGAAGAATCATTCCGCATCCGCCGGAAACAGGCAGAGAGCAAAGTCGAAAGCTTGAAACGATATCTCACGAATTGGGTAGCCGGAGAAAGAATCGATACTGATCGTTGCAGGGTAACTTGGAGAAGAAGTATTTCAGTAGAGATTCAAGACGAAAGTCGAATCCCGGATGCCTACAAAAAAGAGAAAGTGTCTACCAGTATCGACAAAATGGCCATTAAAAAAGCACTGACCGGCGGAGAAGAAATCGCAGGAGCGACATTGTTAGAAAAACAGAATATACAGATTAGTTAGGAGGATTTTATGAAATTGAATATCACAAAAGGCGTGCAGCCGAAGCCATTGAAAGTTTGCCTATATGGCGTAGAAGGAATAGGCAAGACAACATTCGCAAGCCAATTCCCTGCCCCGTTGTTTATAGACCTTGACAAAGGTTCAACGTGGATGGATGTCGCAAGGGTGCATGCCGACAGCTGGAAAGAATTAATTGAAATCATCAAGACCGTGTATAACGAGAAACCCTGTAAAACGTTGGTCATTGATACGGCGGATGCAGCAGAGCGTTTATGCATCAAAGAACTCTGTGAAACCGCCGGAAAGAAAGGAATTGAGGATTTCGGCTATGGCGCAGGATATACCTACTTGGCAGAGGAATTCTCATTCCTACTTGTCCAATTGGAAACAGTAATTTTGGCAGGTATCAATGTCGTTTTATTGGCACACGCCACCATGAAACGAGTGTCTAAGCCCGATGATATGGGTGAATACGACCATTGGGAGTTAAAACTCAATACAAAAACAACGAACAAGGTAGCACCGTTGGTCAAGGAATGGGCAGATTTACTGTTATTTGCCAATTACAAGACGATTCTCATCAAAGACAGTAATAGCAACAAGAAAAAGGCTACCGGCGGTGAAAGAGTCATGTATACCACACATACGCCATTCGCCGATGCGAAGAACCGTTTCGGACTTCCCGATGAATTACCATTCCGTTTTGATGAAATCAGTTATTTGCTGGAAAACAAGCTGAAACCGAAACAGAAAGCAAAAACAAAGGCAAAAGAAAAATCTGATCCCGCGCCTGATACGGAAGAAATAAATCTGCCGTTGGAAGCATTGAAGAAGTTAATGAAGAAAGACGGCATCAAAGAGGAAGAAATCAGAAAGGCCGTCTGCGAGCAAGAGTACTTCCCAGAAACAACGCCGATAAGCGATTACCCCGTGGAATTCATGGATAATAACTTAATCGAAAACTGGGAAGCATTGAAAAATTACATTGTAGAAAACAGATAATTCAGGAGGAATAAGAACATGGAAAACACAGCATTCAATCAATTCGGTACAGCAACAAAAGACATTATCGGCTGGGACGACCCGATAAAAGATGACGGACAGAATCATAACTACGTGACACTTCCGGAAGGCGTTTATGACTTCACTGTGACAGGCTTTGAACGTAAATACTATTCCGGCGGGGCAGGAAAAGACCCTTGTAATTATGCACAACTCAGCCTTGATATTCACGGCGGAGAACTTGGCGAGGGGCGTTGCAGGACGTCCTTATTCCTAAAAGATACCGTCATGTGGAAGGTGGCCACGTTCTTTGTGTCGCTGGGATTGTTGAAACAGGGCGACGAATTAAAGAAAATGCCGTGGGAAAAAATTATCGGGAAATCAGGCAAAGCAGAATTTGAAGTGCGGGAATATCAAGATAAGAGTTACGAAAAAAAGACCTGCAATGATGTTAAGCGTTTCGTTGCACCGTCGCCTGAAACTCCAAAAGCTGCCGCAAAGAAAAAAGCATTTTAAGGAAAGTTGGTATGGGATATGCAATTACGACCATATCAAACAGAGGCCGTATCTGCGATATTCGACCGGTGGAATGAGGGGGAGCGGAAAACGCTCCTCGTCCTGCCTACCGGTTGTCACGGGATCGGCGAAAGATTACTGCTTAGCGACGGCAGTGTCAAAAAAGTTGAAGACATCTTGCCGTGGGAACACTTAATGGGAAGCGACGGAACGCCAAGAAAGATAATAAAAATCCACAAAGGGGAAAAACCTTTATATAAAATCATTCCAATTAAAGGAACTCCGTTTATTGTGACAGAAGATCACATGCTGACACTATGGAGAACGCAAGTGAAGAGTATTCCTAAATATCCCTCGCAAAACCCTTGTAAAAATTTTATAGATATTACAGTAAAAGACTATTTGAAAAAAAGTAAATATTTTAAACACATTCACAAACTTATTAGAGTCGGAGTAAATCATTTCGATAATAGCAATCAAGGAGTTCCATTATTAGACCCTTATTTTGTAGGAGTTTTATTGGGGGACGGTGGCATAACTAAAAATATAAATGTTACAACGCCCGATAGTGAAATTGTAAACATAATAAAATCAATAGCCGACAAATATGATTGCAAAATAAGAACAGCCCCCGCAGGGCAAGCTATGACTTATTATTTCACGTCATGTAACAAAGGTACTCGCAATAAGCTAAAAACAGCCGTGAGTAAAATCGGCTTATATGGACATCATTCAGGGAGTAAATTTATTCCCGATGCCTACAAGACAGGAACTCGTGAAACCCGCCTACAAGTTTTAGCAGGACTTATGGACACGGACGGCAGCTTAAGTTGTGGCGGATATGATTTTATTTCAAAGTCAGAACAGCTTGCAGAAGATACTGCATATATAGCACGGTCTTTAGGATTGGCAGCATATATTCGAACTTGTGAAAAATCATGCAATTGGTTTACCGGACGATATTATAGGGTTTTTATTAGCGGAAATTGTTCAATTATTCCCTGTCGCGTAAGGCGCAAAATTTGTAACAAACGCAAACAAAAGAAAAATGTTTTATTAACCGGATTCACGGTTGAAAAGTTGGGTGTTGGCGAATATGTGGGATTTACTGTTGACGGAGATAACAGGTATTTATTATCAGATTTTACAGTCACCCATAATTGCGGGAAAACGATTACATTTGCAAAAATCGCAGAGGAAAAGGCAAAACAAGGCGACCGCGTGTTAATACTGGCACACCGGGACGAACTCCTCGAGCAAGCAAAAGACAAAATCAAAGCCAGTACAGGCCTATACTGCGCAAAAGAAAAGGCGGGCGAGTCATGTCTTGATTCATGGCTACCAATCACTGTCGGCAGTGTACAGACCATGCAAAATGAGAAACGGCTCGAACGGTTTCCGAGTGATTATTTCGGCACGATTATCGTTGACGAAGCACATCATGCCCTCGCAGAAAGCTATCAGAGAATTCTCGGACACTTCCCTGAGGCAGACGTACTCGGAGTGACCGCAACACCTGAAAGAAACAATGTATCCAATCTCGGACAGTATTTTGACAGTATCGCTTATGAATATTCCTTGAAAGATGCCATTAAAGACGGATACCTGTGCGAAATCAAAGCACAGATGATACCTCTATCGTTGGATATTTCAAAGGTTGGAGTATCACAAGGCGATTATGCGAGTGGAGCATTGGGAACAGCGCTTGACCCGTATCTCGAGCAAATTGCCACGGAAATGGAAACGTACTGCCAAGACCGAAAGACCGTAGTATTTTTACCACTCATAGCAACGGCGAAGAAATTTAAAATCATTCTGAATCGGCACGGATTCCGTGCTGCCGAAGTCAACGGGACAAGTAAAGACAGGGATCAGATTCTAAAAGATTTCGACAAGGGGAAATACAACGTTCTCTGCAATGCCATGCTCTTAACAGAGGGGTGGGATTGTCCGTCGGTAGATTGTATCGTCATGTTGCGACCGACGAAAATCAGAGCGCTATATTGCCAATGCATTGGCAGAGGAACAAGACCCTCTCCGGAAACGGGGAAAAAAGACTTATTGCTCCTCGATTTCCTATGGGCAACGCAAAAGCACGACCTGTGCCGTCCTGCTTCCTTGATTTCTAAATCACAGGAAGTTGTCAAGAAGTCGGTTGAAGTCCTTGAATCGCAAGAAGGCGCAATGGACTTGGGAGAACTCGAGGAAAAGACAACCGATGAAATCGTAGCAGAACGGGAAAATGCACTGGCGGCGCAACTCAAAGCAATGAAAAGTGCCAAGAGAAAGCTTGTAGACCCATTGCAATATGCGTTTTCTATTCAATCAAAAGCGTTAATGGATTATGTCCCTGAATTCAACTGGGAACTCCGAAAGCCGACCGAAACACAACTGATTACGATTGAAAAATTCGGAATTTCCGCCGGAGAAGTAAAGACCAAAGGCGAGGCAACTGTTCTACTGAAAGAGTTAATCGGAAGAGCGGAGAAAAAACTTGCCACACCGAAACAAATCAGATTCTTGGAAAGTCGCGGGTTCCAACATGTTGGCAACTGGCCGTTCGAAGCTGCCAAAAAGATGATTAACCGGTACGCAATGAATCACTGGACAACGCCAAGAGGAGTTATCCCGTTAGCGTACAGACCGCAGGGGTAGAGATATGTCAAAAATTGATTTAAGACCTTTGATGACTTACATAGACCCTGTTTCAGCGACGTATGATGAATGGCTTGCCGTAGGCATGGCATTGGAGCATGAAGGATATCCGTATCAAGTATGGGACGAATGGTCAAAGCAAGACTCTACACGGTACATCGAGGGCGAATGCGAGAAGAAATACATCACATTTCGTGGGAATCCGACTCCCGTGACGGGAGCAACAATCGTACAAATGGCAAAGTCCGGCGGGTGGGTTTCCATGAAAAGACAGACTGATTCGTCTATGCACACAACAGGAAGAATCATTGATTGGGACGATGCCATATCTGATGACACGAAAATCGTTGATTCTCACTATGTAGAAAACGCTGAACTGCAAGAGCCGAAAGAAGGGAAATGGCAACAGATAGACGACCTTATCCGATACTTAGAAGCCGTATTCAGGCCGTCAGATTATGTCGGCGTGGTCATGGGTTCAATGGAAGCCAAAGACAAGGGCAGATTCTTTCCGGCGGGACGTGGGACGTATACGAGAACTGCGGGAGAGTATATCAACAATCTCCGGCGGTACAGAGAAACGGCAGACAATCCCGATGCAGCCGTCAGCATGGCGTTTGAAGATTATGACCGCAAGGCAGGAGCATGGATCAGATTTAATCCCTTAGACGGAAACGGCGTTAAGAATGAAAATGTCGCTGAATTCCGCTATGCGTTAGTAGAATCAGACCACCTACCACCGGGCAAGCAGAAGTCAATCATGGAGCAAATGGAACTGCCTATCGTGGCAATGGTACACAGCGGGAACAAGTCTATTCATGCAATCGTCAGGATAGATGCCGCGGATTACGAGGAGTACCGGCGGAGAGTTGACTATCTCTATAAAGTCTGCAATCAAAATGGCTTACAGGTAGACGTAGCCGACAGAAATCCGTCAAGGCTCTCAAGACTTCCGGGAATTCTCCGCGGAAAAAGAAAACAGTGGCTCATTGCAACGAATATTGGGAAATCAAGTTATCAAGAATGGAAAGAGTGGATAGAGACCGTTAATGATGATTTGCCTGAACCGGAAGGCCTTAACTCGGTATGGGACAATCTGCCGGAACTATCACCGCCTCTCATAAACAATGTACTTAGACAGGGACACAAAATGCTATTAGCAGGCTCGTCCAAAGCGGGAAAGTCATTCGCGTTAATCCAGTTATGCGTGTCCATTGCAGAGGGGACAGAGTGGCTTGGTAATTTCCAATGTACGCAAGGCCGAGTCATGTATGTGAATCTCGAATTGGACAGAGCAAGCTGCTTACATCGTTTCAAAGACGTGTACACCGCCTTGAATTTACCGCCGGACAACATCGACAATATCGATATATGGAATTTGCGAGGAAAGGCCATTCCAATGGACAAGCTCGCACCGAAACTGATAAGGAGAGCCAACAAGAAGAATTACATTGCCATAGTGATTGACCCGATTTACAAGGTCATTACAGGCGATGAAAATTCAGCGGATCAGATGGCGAAATTCTGTAATCAGTTTGACAAAGTCTGCAACGAACTCAATTGCGCGGTCATTTACTGCCACCACCACTCAAAAGGCGGGCAGGGCATGAAAAGAGCAATGGACAGGGCGAGCGGTTCAGGCGTATTTGCTCGAGACCCCGACGCTATACTCGACATGATTCAGCTGAACGTCAAAGACGAAAGGTCACAGCTGGAGAAGCAGACCGATAAGAGTACCGGACATACTCCCGCAACCGCATGGAGAATCGCCGGGACACTCCGTGAGTTCCCAAGCTTTGACCCCGTAAATATATGGTTTGATTATCCTATCCACTTAAAAGACAAAAGCGGAGTGCTGCGGTTCGCCGTGGAAGAAGGAAGCCTTGAAGATGTCCGGCAGAAAGGACGGGAGCTTGGCAACAAAATCAAAACAGCCGTCAAGAAGGACAGGCAAGGGCAATTAGAAACCGTATATAACGACTTGACGGAAAACGGAAAGCACGACATCACGTTGAAAGAATTCGCAGAGTATTTCGATGTAGGAGAAAAGACAATCAGAAATGACCCTGTATGGATAGGGGGATAGGGTGTGGGTTTGAATTTCCCACACACCCTACCCCTCACCTATCCATGAAAAAGGAATTTCTTTTTAGAGATGTAGTAGTTTATTATTAAGTATGTTATTATTTAATAAACAAGGAGATGTGCGAATGGAAACGAAAAACGGAATGGGGATTTTTTTCGGGATGAATATGGATTTTTTTCTACCGATGAAGATCCCGACGAAAACATTCCAAGCGAAAAAGTTAGCCGTCCAGAATGGAAAGGCGGTACTGTATATTCCGCCGGAACTGAAAGAGATTGAAAGCCTGTACATCGCACTATTGGAAAGATTCAAGCCAAAAATTCCTATAGAGGGTGCAGTGATACTGACCTTGAAATGGATATTCAAAGACGAGAAGCGGGCAGGGCAACCGAAGATTACCAAGCCGGACTTGGACAATCTCGGGAAAGCTTTCAAGGATTGCATGACTACAGTCGGCTATTGGTACGATGACTGTCAGATTGTGGAAACTCACGAAGTGAAAGGATACGGAATCCGTGAAGGTGTGTATGTAGAAATTCAGGAAGTGAGGGATGATGAATGAATGAATTTACAGTTGGCGACAGGGTAGAGGTTATTTCCATTGCCGGTAAAGTGGGTACTCCTCTTAAATTAGGAATGCGAGGAACGGTGAAGTTAGTTAGCGAACACATGACGGGTATAGAGTTTGACGAGTTCATGGGCAGACATAACGGGACTTGGAACGGTAAAAACGGGTATTGTTGGTATGTACCTCTAAAGCAACTGGCAAAGATAGATGAAAGCGAGGGAAAAGAATGAGTGAACTGAAAATTGGCAATAGAGTAAAAGTGATTTCTGATCCGAAATTCATCGAATTCACCGGAGAGAAGTCTATAATCGGAATGACGGGAACAGTAAAAGAGTTAGATGAAACTTGTGTGGGCGTAGAATTTGATGATTATGTGGGTGGCCATTACGGAAATTGGAATGGGAAAAGCGGGTATTGTTGGTATCTATCATGTAAACGTTTAGAAAAAATTGAAGAAATAAAAGCAGAACCAAAAACAGAAACAAAAGCAGAAACAAAAGCAGAAACAAAAACAGAAACAATGGAGCAAAAAATCCTTACGGCGTTGAGAGAAGAAATCGGTGTTGAAGTGGGGGAAGAGTTTTATCTGTACGAAAACGGCAAAAAACAGTGGCCGTGCAAATTTGAAGAAGACGGGTTTTATCGTATAAAAGACGAAAGCTCTTATGAATCGGGGATATGGAAAAATATTATTGGTGAATTTCACAAGTATGAGTTCAAGAGAAAGCCGTTTGTGCCACAAAATGGAGAAAAATATTGGCACTTTGGGATAATGAATAGTTTGAATGGAAACAAATATCTTGATGTTTTGGAAAACGTATGGGATGGCATTTTGTTTGACTATGGAATGTTGGCACTCGGGAACGTGTTTAGAACTAAGGAAGAGGCAATCAAAAGCGAGGACAAATTGTTGGAAAAGCTGAATGAATTGCTGGAAGGAGAATAGACATGAGGACTGATTTTTGGGGCAGGGAGAAACCGCTTAAAAATGATATGGGAATGAGTGTTGGCGAAGAAAAACCTAAAATCGGAGAAGAATATTATTGTTTGGTACTCGATAAACCAAAGTTTAAAGTGGTAAAGAGAAAGTGGAAAAATAACAACGTTGATATGATTATGTTTATAACTGGCAACATATATAGTAGCAAAGATAAGGCAGAAGCGGATAAAGGCAGGTCTGAAATTTGAACAACGGTAAGTGCTTATAGTAATTAGTTAAGAAAAGGAGAATAGTCATGAAAAGTATTAAAGTAGGTGACAGAGTAAAAGTAATTTTTGTGCCGAAATTAACAGGAACGAAATATGACAAGGTTAAAGTCGGAATGACTGGAACAGTAAAAGATACAACTAACTTCTACCTTCCTGGAGTAGAATTCGATGACAATGTGGGTGGTTATAGTGGAGATTGGGGAGGAAAAGAAGGGCATTGTTGGCAAATTCCCTATGAATACTTAGAAAGAATCGAAGAAAATGAGTGAACCGAAATACGGAGAAATTTATTATTCCTTAGTGAAAGAACATGACGAAAATAAGAATATAAAATATAGGGTTATACAAAATACGTGGACTGGAGATTTCGGGGAATATATCATGGAAGCACTGGGGAACGTCTTCCCGAGCAAAGAGGAAGCGTTAAAGCGTAGAGATGAAATATTAGAAAAACGGGAGAAGTTAAGAAAAGGAGAATAGACATGGAAAACAAAGAAGAATGGATTGTGTTTTTAAATAAATACGATATTCCTACAAAGCAGAATGCTTATAAAACAAGAGAAGAAGCTATAGCGGAGGGAAGAAAAGAAATTGCAAAAGTTAGTGCTAAATATATGGATTCAGAGGTGTTTGGAGAGAGAATCAAATCGGGAGTGTCGAGTTTCTATGTGGGAAAAGTGGGGAGATCTGAACCGGGTTTATTTGCAGACGATATTATTGAAGATTTGATTAGCGATGCAGAAAGTATGTACGGAGATATGGCAGACAATTTCTTGGAATATGTATCTGAAAAACATAAAGAAGAATTAGAGGTAGAGGTTAATAAAGTGATTCGAAAATGGATAGACGACCATGATTTCATGACATGTGGGTTATTGGTCGAAAAGATTGAGAAAATAGAGGTATAGACATGGAAGAGCTGTTACAGGTCGTTACTACTGCGGCTGTGATATATCTTATGTGGAAGATGGACAGAATGATGAGGTAGAAACATGAAAATACTGGATGCATGTTGCGGAGCAAAAATGTTTTGGTACGAAAAGAAACTGCCCTTCGTGACGTTTCAGGACATCCGCGCAGGGATAAAGGAATATTCCGGTGGAAGAAAAATAAGAATAGAACCGAATCATGTTGGAAACGTAACAAGTATGGATTTTGCAGATGAAACGTTTGACCTTGTCATTTTCGACCCGCCACATATGATTCGGGCAGGGAAAACATCATGGCTTAACATTAAGTACGGTAAGCTACCGGAGGAATGGGAGAGTTGGATGGCGAAAGCATTTGCCGAGTGTTTCAGGGTATTAAAAACCGATGGAATACTTGTATTTAAGTGGAACTCCACACAGATACCATTTGCCAAAGTCATAAAGCTATCCCCGTACAGGCCGATTCTCGGTGACCAAAGGGCAAGTACGAGATGGACTATATTCGTAAAGGCTGAAATGCTAAAGGAGAAAGAATGGCAGAAGGAATGAAACGGAACGTGTATTATAATGGTGATCCGACATATACAGAAGCAAGTAAAGCAATTAACAGAGAAGCACGAGAGCATGAGTGTTCAATCCGATGTTTCTTTGAGGGATTGCGGAGTGACGGGAACAAGATTCAATCACTGCGAGCAATCATTGAACAGTACCGGTTAGACCTGTCGGGGTTATCGGCATGTCGCTATGACAAAGAGCCTGTATCGGGTAGCCATGCGTCCGACTTATCGGATATCCTTATTAAGATAGAGGAGAAGCTGAGGAGTCAACATGAGCAGCTCATCAAGCTATATAACTCACTGGCTGACAAGCGTAGCCAAGCCTACAAGTATATAGCAATGGTGAACAATGAAGAGAAACAATCAATCTTACTTGATAGGTACATCAGATGTGCGAGCTGGGAACGAATTGCACGCGAACATCACTACGATAAACGACACTGCATCCGGCTTAGAGATGAAGCATTCCGTTTGATTTCAGAAAGATGTCACTAAATGTCACTTTTAAAAGTGGTATAATGATACTGTAAAATTATGCACAAAGCGATGTGCAAGAAACCGTCCGTAACTGGGCGGTTTTTTCATGCAAAGAATAATTTTTATTGAAATACCTATGGGGGTATGTTTGAGAATTCCGACCCTGCCTGCGTCGTATCGACGGAATAGTATTCTTCTTTTCTTATCGATAAATTTAGAAAAATGAGGACAAAATGACTGAATCTGCAAGAAATCGTGCTATCAAAAAGCTAAATAAATATATATGGACAATGAAACATCAGTGCGAATCCATAACACAGATAAACGCAGAACTCATCATGCAATACTGCCGTTTCGTTGTCCTATCGGAAGAGGTCAGTATTGAAATCACTAACGGCATTGGGAAGATGACATCGGATGCACTCGAGGACAAAATAAAAATCTACGAAAGAATCAACAAATTGACTTTAAATCTGTACAAAGTGTTGAAATTTGACGAAATAAAAGACGAACTCGCTGATTATGGCAACCCGTTCACCAAAGTTTTTAATGAGGCAAAAGACGATGGCGATTTTTAAGCGTTGTAATCGCTGCCATGAATTATACGAGGGCGAACGTTGTCAAAAATGCCATACAAAAATTTCAGTCGCTTACCAAAGACGAAAACTGAAAGAAAACGAGAACCTGAAGAGATATCATTCAAGAGTATGGCAACGGTGCAGACGAGAAGTCATCAATAAATACCTCGGATACGACATATGGCTAATGGGAATAGGAATTGTCAGAGCTTGCAAGCCTGCCTATATTCATCACATCATCGAACGTGATGAAAATCCTGACCTATTTCTCGATGTGGATAATCTAATCCCGGTTACTCATGCCAGTCACGAAGAAATTCATAAGTGGTATGACGGCGGGAAACGGGCAGAGGCTATTGCACGTATCGAAAAGGGAAAAGAAGAGTTTGAAAGGAAATTCAATGATAGTTGAAGATGAGTTGAAACTGATAACCGTTCCACCGGAACTAACAGAATTCATTGGCGACTATTACAAGGCATTGATGAAACGTGCTGATATGGACTTAGTCGGCGAATCAGAATTTAGATGTTTCAAACGATTCATCGATATGTATAACTCGGGGAAATATCGGTTTGCTAAAAAGGCGATGCAACGGCTATTTCAATTTCTAAGTATGTTGACTTACATAGACGAGGACGGCAGACCGAAAAGATTGAAACTTTATCCGGCACAAAAATTCATCATGTGCGGCATATTTGGACTGCGATATCAAGATGGGCGATATTTGGTCAACACCTCCAACCTCTATGTGGCAAGAAGAAACGGGAAATCATTCTTATTGTCGGCAGTACTTCATTACTTAGCGGGCATGAGTAAGTTTAGAAATGAGTTGATAGTCCTCGCCAGTTGTAAAGGACAGAACGCGACAATCTGTTTCAATGAGTTCTGCAAATTCATTGATAATGATTCAAGACTGGCGGAAACGTTCTCCAACGTGAACAGAACGGCTTGCTGGGCAAAGAACAAGTTCACGGGTAACCGTATAGAAATGTTTCGTACCGGCGGAGCAAGTAAAAAGACACTTGACGGATATACGAATAAAGTAGCAGTCATCGACGAAGAAATGTTATGCGACGAAATTATCACAAAAACGATACAGGACGGGCAAGCGCATTTCAAAGACTCATTATTGGTTACCATGAGTACGGCACAATTCGAGATTGGCGGGGACAATCACAAGAAATGGTTAACACTGCGGAAAATGTTATACGAAAATGACCTTCCGGATAATTTATTTTTATTCTTAACAGAGCCGGACGATGATGAAGTAAAAGCTAAAGACTATACAAAAATCAACGTATGGGGAAAAGCCAATCCCGTTTTACTGTTTGAAAGTGACGGATTCACGATTAAAGAACACATCAAGCGAAAATACATGCAGAAAGCCAAAGAGGCCACTGCAGAAAAGGGATTTGCACTTCAATCTTTCGTTACCAAGCAGTGTAATACATGGTATTCCGCCGGAGACCGCAGCATATGCACCTATGACCAGTTAAAAGCTTGTGGAGTATCTTATAGCTTTGAAGATATTATCGAAAAAGGCTACAAAGATTGGTATATAGGAATGGACTTATCACAAACGCTTGACCTGTCCAGTGCTTTTTTATGTACATTCGTTGGCGAGAACAAAAAAGGCAGGCTCTTACAGTACGGCAAGGCTTATGACCACCCACGACTGTTCTTTAAGACCATTTCATGGATGCCCTCGAACAAATTGCAAAATCACATAGAAAAAGACAAGTTCAGTTACTACGACTACGTAGATACTGAACTATTTTTATGCAACGGAGCAGGCGGAGAAAATATCGACACGAATCAGATATATCAGCAATTAAAACAAATCAGAGATGAACATGACTTACATTTCGTTACCATTGCTGCTGACCCGTATAACATCGCAGGCATTCAAGAAAAGCTGGCGGACATGTGCGATACGTTCATTCTGCAAAATCAAAGTCCGAAAGCACTGAGTCAGTACATAGAATCATTCAGTCAGTATTTTAAAGACGGCATCATGGCTTATCAAAAGGGACACGAGGACATATTCGAGAAAGCAGTGACCAATGCCCTATTGGTGCGGAATAATACTGGATTTTACTCGGTGGAGAAAATCAGTCTACGGGCAGACAGCAACATCAGAATAGACCCGCTTGACGCTGGAATTACGGGGTTCATCGCTCCGTTCATAGATTTTAACAATGACGCGCCAACCGCCGATGACCTTGTCGATGACTGGCTCGACGATTTGAAAAACAAAGGAGTGATGTAATGATTACGGCGGAACAAGTCCGGGAATACTTGAGAATCCCTTATGCAGATGATGACAGTTTCATCGAAAGGATAATCAAGCAGGGATACGACTATCTCAAAGACGCTATCGACGACTACGATGAATTGTATAGAGAAAATCAGATTTTTTCAGGAAAATGTGACATGTGGGTATTAACTTACTGGACACCCGGAGCCTATGACCAAAGAGAAGGAATGTTCACCGGAAAGCCTGAAATGGACTACTCGGCACGGGCAATGATTACTCAATTACAGTTATATAGAAAGGACAAATAATCATGGAAATTCAACTTACAGGAGAAATATTTGATACAGAGGAAACCGTCAAAGCAATACAGACCGCTACAGAAGATATTGATTTATACATCAATTCGCCGGGCGGCGATGTGTTCGCAGGCTTGAATGTAGTGAACGCTATCCAAAAGGCAAAAGTACAGGTCACCGCTCATGTAGAAGTTATGGCAGCATCCATTGCGGGAGTCATTGTGCTGGCTTGCGACAAGATTGAAATCGATAAAAACAGCTTGATTATGCTGCATAATTGCTGGACTGTTTCCAGTGGTAACAAAAAGGCACTGGAACAGGATATAAAAGCAATGGAAGCAATCGACAATATTCTGCACAACATCATCAGCGAGAATTCGACAGACGAAACATTGATTGAACAAATTGAAGAGGGCGACGTATGGCTCACCGGTGAAGAAGTCGCAGACATTTTCACCAATGCCGAACTCATCGAAATCAAGAAAGACTATGCTCTCTGTGCTTACTCCTCGCTCGTCAATCTCGTCAAGGAAAATAAGAAACTGAAAGCAGAACAAGAAGAAGAAAAGCCGGAAACAAAAGACGAAGAAGAAGATAAAAAGGAAGAGGAACAAGAACCGGAAGAAACCGAAGAAGACCCGAAACAAGAAGATCAACCGGAAGAAGAGGAAACCGAAGAACAACCGGAAGAAGAGAAAGAACAGGAAGAGAAGAAGAAAGAGGACTACAAAGTCAGTGACAAGCTCAAGGACTTGCTTGAAAAAGCGGGAGGAATCTGATGTTTGAAAGTTTAAAAAATTATTTCACGGGCAGTGTATGGCGACAACCGAACACGCGGACACAGATATTCCCAGTCGGGCAAGGCAGACGGGTTAATGTGGATGCCAACGGCGACCTCATCTATTCGACTTGCATAGAAATACTGGCACGACAGCTTGCGCAGAACGAATGGGGCTTATACGCAAAGGGCAACGATGAAGCAGGCGGGCTTGCTGCCAAGTATCACAGAGCATTGAATCTCGAACCTTATCCCGGTATCTCGGCATACGATTTCTGGGAATACATGGAGAAAATGCGTTTAGGACACGGCAACGCTTATGCTTACATTCATTTTGACGAGAAAACAACAGCTCTCGACCGATTAATCCCACTTGACCCGTCAGGAATGCATGTCTACTGGGACAACGCGAATATCTTAGAGGGCAAGAGAAAAATTATCTATGAATATCGTGATACAGTCAGCGGAGAGACTTTTCTTTTTCTTCCCGAAGAAGTCCTTCACTTGAAATCCTTTTCAAGGAATGGGATTGTGGGGGTTCCCGCCATTGATGTTCTGATGTCCACGCTCCGCAGCAATGCAGAAGTGGAATCGGCTCTTAGAACGTCAGTAGAAAACGGTTTCAGCGGTACTATCGTTCTTTCCTATACATCGGATTTGTCACGGGAGAAACAGAAACTCTTACAAGACGGCGTAAAAGAAATGCTGAGAAGCGCCGACAATACGATATTGCCACTGCCCGCAGGCATGAGTGCGCAGAACATAAGCAATGACATCAAGTCGTATTTTGACACGCTTAAAACGACGAATTCGCAGGCAATCAGCAGTTTCTTTGGGATACCGCTTGCTATGCTTAACATTGTCGGCGGTGCAGGAATGGCAACATTTTCTACAAATCAGATGATGTCGTTTTATAATCACACGATAATTCCGATAATCAAGCGATACAGTATCGAATTAACCGTGAAACTATTGACGGAAAAGCAAAGTGTAAAAGGTTATCGATTCAAGACGTCTAATGATGTCTTTGATTTCTTAGATGCACAAGCAAAAGCAAGTGTCTTAAGTGCATATACAGGAGCTGGGATTCTAACAGCAAACGAGGCTCGCGCGTCAATCACTTATCCGAGGAGCGACGACCCGAACGCTGATAAGCTCACACAGCGTGGCGGGACTGGCTCACTCGGAGACAGTGCAGACGATGAGGGCGGAAAGGAGGGAGAAAATGGTATTGGATAAAGTAGTCAAAATGAAAATCGGAAAGAAACAGTACAATCTGTCATTTCCGATTTCAACGATATTCGAGCTTGAAGAAGAGATGAATCAAGGGTTGATGAAAGTCATCGCAAGAATCCAAGAGGCTAAAATCAAGGACATATACACCTTGTTTAAGTGGGCGATTGTAGGCGGTGGACACGAGTTGACTGAAGAAGAGATTCAAGCACTCTTCTTGGAAGCGGTAGACGAGGCAGGATATGAAACATTAGTGACGAATATTCTGAATGCAGTAGTCAAATCGGGTATCATAGGCGGTCAAAAAAAAATAAACGCGGTGCTGGCAGCCAAAAAGGAATAGCCTATAAAACGGCCTATCAGCTACTCGAACAGCTCGAGAAAATCGCACTTGGGGAACTGAACCTGACACCAAAGCAGTTTGGAGAAATGACCGTTGCCGAAATAGACGCCATGTTTGACGGCTATTTACGACGGCGGGAACAGCTTTGGGACTTGTTCATCATCAACTGCGCACTTCCGACGTATCGGGGAGCATATGGCAGGAAAGCGCCGACTTACAAGAAATTAACCGCTTACAGACAAAACAATCAAATTACAGGAAGTATCGACGATAAGACAGCCGATTATTGGCGGTCTTTTTTTAATGAAGAAAGGAAGAGAAATGTTAAAAAGCTTAGAACTCAAAAACGAGGTCAAAGAGCTGCGCGATAAAATCAACGGCCTTATCGAGCAGAAAGCGGAAGTTCCGCAGGAATTGCAGACCGAACTGTACGACAAAATCGAACAGTACACAGCACAAGTAGAAGTAGAATCCAAAAACAAAATTGCAAACAAAGGAGAAGAAACAATGGATAGAAAATTTATCAACAAAGCACTTAAAGATTTTTTGGCAGGAGTCAACAGCGAAGAAAAAAGACAGTATTTTGATGCAGCAAAAGGAAACAACGGAGCAATATCCGCAGACGGCGGAGCGCTGATTCCGGAAGAACTTTTAGACCTGAAAGAAAACGGCGTATTGAACAATGACCTCCGCGCTCTTGCAACGGTTGTTCCCGTATCCTCTCGCTCCGGATCAGTTCCGACTATTGACTACAGCCAGAAGCTGGAACTCGTCAACTTTGACGAAAACAATGAAATCGCAGAAAAGAAAGCAGTATTTGCATTCGTAAAATATACTCTTGCATCCAAAGGGGCAATCATTCCTGTTTCTCGCGAAATGTTGATGGACAGCAAAACTGATGTGCCCTCTATCATTGGTAACGTCTTCAACACTACTTACAAGAAAGATGTCAATAAATCTATTCTTACTGCAGCAACAAAGGGCGCAACCTCTAAGAGTGTTACTGCTATCGCAAGCAAAGCGGGACTGGACGCAATCAAACAGGCAGTTATCACGTTACCTCTCGACGCAGGCGCAAACGCAACTGTAGTCATGAATCAGTCTACATTCGCTGCCCTCGCAGTCGTAGTAGATAAGCAGGATAGATATTTGCTCGTCCGCGATGCAAGCAATGCAACAATCCGCGGAATCGAAGGACGTCCGGTTGTCGTAGTAGCAGACGATGAACTCGCTACGAACACCGTACTCGTCGGTGATTTCAGAGCAATCTATCACATTGCACATCCTGAAATTGAGATTATGGCCGATGAATCCGCAGGGTTCACCCGGAATTCTCTCCTCGTTCGTGCCGTATGCAGATTCGAAGATATCAACACTTACGACAAAGCATTCGTAACAATCAAACAGGGAGCTTAACCTCTCCCTTTACTTGGTGGTGGTGCGGTGGAATACCTCCGCCACCGACCACCACAATATTGTTTTTTAGGGAGGAATCATGTTCAAAAGAAATCCGGGAAGATTTATCCACAAGATAACACTGATGAGGCCGTCAAAGCCAAAGCGTGATGAACTCGGCGGACTGTCTGAAACGACCTATGAACCGGTCATCGAATTGTTCGCCATGTGCGAGCAAAAAGACCAGTCGCGGCAGCCGTTTGTAGGCGATTACGTCACGGCCGATACGAGATATTTCGTATTCCGTGAAATCAAAGAGCCAATCGATACCTCATGGCGACTCCAATATCGCGATTTTACGTATTTGATTAACGAAGTCAAGCTCATCGATGAAAGCAGACCCTATTTCATTCAAGTAACGGCTACGGCCGTCAACGCGGGAGGTGGGATCATATGAACTATAAATTACCTTTCTACGCAGTCAGCAAGGCGATATATAATGCCCTAAGCAAGAAAGGACAGCTTGAATGGTTTGATTCCGCCGTACCGATTGAAGAAATAGAGGACTATTTCAAGAAACAGGCAGAATTCGCTTACGGGATATTTGGCGCGGCCAATGCAGACTGCGTGGCCAATAAAGACATGGCCACATGGGACACATCAATCAACCTTGAAGTCTATAGCAATTACAAAGGCCGCAAAGTCGTTGCACAGAAGCTTGAACAATTGCTCAATTACCTAAGCAGTAACGACGGCTGGGAATTACTCCAAAAAACGCTTAATACCGAGGGATTTGCGCTCATTTCCATGAATGTGGGAACAATGCGCTTGAATCTGCCGATTTATTCGGATAATGGGGTTTGGCAGAGCGGTTCAACATCAGTAATTTTTAGGGTTGGACAATTAACAGAAAGGAAATAAAAATGGCAGGAATCACTATTGCAAAAGAAAAATATCCGCAGTTTGATGCAGGCACTGGCGTCAGCGGAAAAAGAGAAGTCATTTACTTGAATTATGGAGAATCTGCGACGGCAGCACTCCCGAAGTGGACATTGCTCGGTGGACTGACAAGCCACACAATCTCTCTCAGTACAGAAGTTTCCACCGTGCAGACCAAAGACACGGGATACTGGGCAAGCGGAGCGGTTACTTCCAAGTCTTTGGAGCTTTCCGCAGACGTAGTATTCCAACGGGATAACGAAGCACAGGCGGCTATCGAGGAATTTGTCTATAACGACGATATCACCGCAGAGAAGAAAGCACTGCAGTTCGCTATCGTGGACTTGGACACCAAGGAATATACAGTCGTCACTGCAATTCCCTCTTCGTGGGAGAAAACAGCAGAGTCCGAAGACTTGATTCAGAAGTCCTTATCTGCAACATGCGTGGGCGCTCCTGAAAGAAAAACAGGGTTCAAAGGTTAATAGATTAATGGGCAGAGTCCGTCGGTAAGTTCCGGCGGACTTTTTTCCCATATAAGGAATAAGACATGACACTTGATGAATTGGGCGTTAAAATACAGGACTTATCGGATAAGGGCTTTTTTGAAGCAGTTATCCGGGCAACAGAAAGCGCAAGGGAAGATACGCGATTATTTATAGCGAGAACACACCCGAAAACGGCATTCGGCGGTAAAAAACTGACACAGGATATGTTTATCCGGGGCAGGTATACCGTCGGCGTGAAGGCGATAGACCATAACATTTACGCCAACTATTTCGCGCGCTGGTACAACACCGGTGCATTCGGCCGTGCCATACGTGCAAGTGGCAAACGTAAAGGAATGAAAGGCACAAAATATCCCGCACGGGGAGATTACTTTGGAAATAACAAGAAGGCGATAGAAGACTATTACGCCGGATGTGTAGATAGATATTTAGAGCAAGAAATCAAGATTTAAAGGCGGTGAGATGATATGGCAGAAGCAAAGATTAATATAACAGCCGAAGCACACGACGAAGGCCTGAAAAAACTTAACGCAGCACTGGCGGAAGGTCAGCAGGCCGTCAAGGCTATGCAAAAAGAGCTGAAAGACCTTGAAAAAGCAACGGCAAACGGGACAAAAGCTACTGATGAACAGGCCTCGGCGATGCGCAGATTGCAACAGTCAATCAACGAGCAGAAGCAGGTCAATAATCAGTACAACAAGTCAATCAATGACACGCTCAAAGGATTTAACAGCATTTCAAAGGGTGCAGACACCGCCGGAAGCTCCGTAGGGACACTTGCTGCAAAGTTCCTCGAAGGGACAGGTCATGCGAGTGGATTCTCAACGGCATTGACCGCTCTCACCGGCGGATTGTCGGGACTGGCAACCGCTATCATCGGCGGGGTAGTCGTCGCACTGGGAGGAATGGCTGTCGGGATTGCCAGTGCAGGCGCAGACGCACAGCAGACCGTCGCACATTTCGGCGCGATGAAAAACAGCGTAGACGACGCAGTGACCTCTTACCGGATATTCAACGACCTCACAAGGGATTCGACATATGACCCGGGGCAATTAGAGAACATGCAGAATCAGCTCATGGGACTGGGCTACTCGGCGGCTAATGCGGCCGACTTGATTCGTCTGTGTGGAGATACAGCCGCAGGCCTCGGTAAAAAGGCACCGGAAGCACAACAAATGGTTGACGCCATTTCAAGGTTGCAGGCTACAGGGGAAGTTTCCAGCCGTCAATTAATCGCCATGAAAACCGCAGGCCTTGACCTGAATAAGGCTTTCGAGTCCCTCGGCATGACAGGCGACGAGGCTATGCAGGCTGTAGAAGACGGCACAATGGATTCACAGACGGCCATTCAAGCGTTGACAGGGTACATGCATGAATTTGACGGCTCAATGGCTAAGTCAAAGCAAAACATCATTGACCAGTGGGGAGACATTACAGGGAATCTCGGTGCATGCTGCGCAGAAATAGGCCTCGGCATTATGGAGGCTTTCGACCAGTCCGAAATTATCCAGTTATTAATGGACTTCACCGAAGATTTACTGTCAATGGTCAGAGACAACGGAGTCAGCATATTCAGTGATTTCGGGGAAGTAGCAAGCTATGCATTGTCGCTTATCGGCGATGTACTCGAAATCATCATCAACGCCGTTAAAGTAGCGATTATTTTATTTCATAAATTTTATGAAGGATGCTGCGAAATAGGGGTTAAAATTGCAGACGCACTATCTCCGATACTCTCTCCGCTTGCTCAAATATGGAATATTCTCTCGAAGATTTTGCATGGCCTCGGTCAAAAAATCTCTGCAGGTATAGACGACGGTTGGGCGGCAACATTCGGTACCGGTGCAAAAACCGAAGGCTCGCGCGAGAATCACTTCGTGGGAACACAACGCAAAAGCACAGGCAGGGCTGGCGGTGGCGGTGGTGGCGGAAGCAAAGCCAGTGGAAGCTCGAAACCGTCACAAGCAGAACGTGAAGAAGAGCGTAGAATTGATGCGCTCATCAAGAAATACACCGATGCAGACAAGCAGAAACAGGCACTCGCTAAGTCTACACTGGAATTGGCAAAAGCCAATGTGAATATGCTTGTCGGCGAGCAGAAAAGACAGGAAGAAAACAGAATATCTTTACAGGCATTGGCCGATGCACACTCAACTCTCATGAAAGGGTGGGAGAATGAACTCGAAATTGCCAAGAGAATTAACGACGAAGAAACAAGAAAAGACGTTATTAAGGCCATTAATGACCAAGTGACCGCAGAGAACAGGCTATATGAAGCCAAAGTCAAAGCACAGCAGTTCCAATTTAACCTCAAGGAAAATCAAGAGGATACAAAAAATCTTATTGACCAGATTTTAGGCACGGAAGATGAAGCAAAGCAGAAGATAGACAAAATCAAAGAAACACTGAAAGAAAATCTGCAGGACATCGACGTAGCAGTGGCCAATCCTGATGAGGGAGAACAGCTGAACAACATGGCCAAGCTATTACAGATGACACCCGATGTGCTCGCAGAGGAGCTGGCACTTAAAGGACAGACACTCGCAGAATTCGCAGAACAAAGGCGCTCGCAGATTTCGTTCGCGGATTGATTAACAATGCGGTTTCCATTCTCTCTGAATGGCTCGGCGTATTTGCAATTTACTCCGCATTTCCGACACTGGCAAGCGGTATGACACCGGCAGATATGGCCAATAAGACCGTATTCGGCATACAAAAGAAAGCAACCGGTGGATATATCACCGGTGCAGGCACAGGAACAAGCGATTCTATACCGGCCATGCTTTCCAATGGTGAATATGTGCTGCGTTCATCAGCAGTTGACCGTATCGGCATCGGCACACTGAATGCGATGAATGCGGGCGCCGTCCCGCAATTTTCAGAGGGCGGTTCTGTAGGGGACGTGGTTTCCGGCGGAAGTAACAGCGTGAATATGTCCGTTTCAGCCGTTGATTCAAGCTCTTTCATGGAATTTTTGAAGAACGGCGGAATGGATTCAATCAAGCAAATTCTGTTTGATGAAAACAGAGATTTCACAGCAGAGGCGGGGGTAACGCAAAAAAAGTGAAATGGAGTTCGCAAATCGAGCAATCATGGGATATTAACGAACAAGAAACCGCAAGCGGAAAGCGGAGGACTTTGACTTATCAAGCACTCCCAAGCTGGCGATTTGCCGTTGATTTCCCGATGATTTCGGCAGCAGAAAAGGATAAATTATTGGAATTCTACGCAACGTGTAAAGGTTCGATGATTCCATTCTTTTACAAAGATTCGGAAAACTACAAATGCGAGAACGTAAAACTCGGCAGAAATCAAGACGGCTCTTATCAGTTGCTGGCGAAAGTCGGTCATTGGCAAGAATCCGTTGAATTTGCCGATAAAATCACAGTCTATGTAGACGGAACAGAGAACACAGACTACAAATTAGACAGAGGCGCTATTGTATTCAATAGCAAGCCGAGTGAAACGGCCAAAGTGACGGCCTCTTACGAGTACTATTGGAAAGTCTGTTTTTCTAAGTCGAAGATATCGATAAAACAAAAATTCAATGATTTTTTTGAATGTGCGATTGCTTTGAAGGTGGTCAGATGAAATCAGTTACAGATGAACTATCAAATTATCTGCATAGTCAGCGTGAAATGGTATCGTGCGACCTATATGAACTGAAACTCTTTAATGGCAAGAAATATTATTTCACCGATGCGGACAGGGATATTACCTATAATGGCAATGTCTATCGGCACAACGCCGTACTGCTTAAACGGGAACAGACAAAAATTAATAACGTGATTTCTGTTGATTCTATGACGGTAAGCATTTATGCGACAACAGATGATAAGCTCGACACCAAGCCGATATTTCAAGCGGCACACGACGGCGATTTTGATAGAGCGATACTTTCCATGTCCCGTTGTTTCTTCGGCCTTAACAATGAGGTCATCGGCGTTGTCGGAGTTTTTTCGGGGATCACAGAGGTTAAATCATGTGGCGGGTTGATGATGAAACTGACCGTAAAGAGTAAAGTACAGGGATTGTCACAGGAATTTCCAAGACGACGGTTCTATCCGCAAGGAACATACGCGTCTTCCGGCGGGCAGGTCACATTAAGCTCCACGGAAGATTCGGCATCCGTCATTGCGCCGTTCGTTCCACTAAAAGAGGTGCTGCTATGAATCCGATTGTCAAAGAGGCCTATACATGGCTGGGAACACCTCATATTAATCAAGCAAAGGTTAAAGGCAGAGGCATTGACTGCGGTATGCTCCTGATAGCTTGTTTGGAGGGGGCAGGCTATGTAAAAGAGGGAGAAATCAAAATTCCTGCTTATTCTAATGAATGGCACTTGCACCATTCGGAAGAGTGGTTTCTAAAAATTGTAGAACGATATTGCGCAAAAGTCCCGCCGGAAGAAATCAAGCCGGGGGACTTCATCTTATATAAATTTGGCAGATGTGTTTCTCACGGGGCAGTTTACATCGGAAATCATCAAGTGATTCATGCACTGGTAGACCACGGCGTGATTATGACCGGAACAGATGATGTCATGTTCCTGACAAAGACAGGGCAGAGCCGTTTCCACGGCGTTTACAGATTCAGGAGGGGATAATGGGATTTTTTAGGGGTCATAATACGACCATTAGAGAAAATAAAATATCCAACTTCACGGTAACGACGGCAGAATACGGCTCGACAGTCCCCGAAATACTCGGGACTACAAGAATCGCTCCTAACATCATTTATTATGATGATTTTACCGCACACGAACACCGTGAAAGTCAAAAGACAGGCAAGGGCGGTGGTGGTAGAATGACCACCATTACCTATACATACACCGTGGCGGTCATATTAGCAATCTGTGAAGGTCCGATTGCTGGAATTGGCAAGATGTGGAAAGACAAAAACGTCTATCAGTATCCAAACGGCGACCTCGGATTAACCTTGTTTAAAGGCACACAAGATCAACAGCCTTGGTCATATGTAGCCGGAAAGCACCCGAACAAAGCGCTACCGTATAGCGGACTTGCTTACATGGCAGGGGTTATTGACTTAGGGAACGGCGGGTCACTTCCGACTTACAACCTCGAAGTTAAGGGGAAGCTCACTGAAACAGGCGACGGCGTTGACGTTAATCCGGCGGACTACATCCTTTACATTCTCAGTAAAATCGGCTTAAAAGACGTAGAAATTCAAGGACTGGATAATTACAGAAAATACTGTAAAGAATCCGACATGCTCATTTCTACGCCGTCAGACCAACTTGACGCAAAGGCAGCAAGAGAAGTCATCAACGATATTGCGAAAATCACGAATGCTTATGTTTTTTGGTCAAACAACAAGCTTAAAATCGTTCCCAAAGCTGACAGAGCCGTCGGGGAGTGGCAACCGGATAAAAAAATACAATACAGTCTGACACCCGATGACTTTATCCCGCAAGCAGGCGGGGCGTGTATCACTTACAGCCGAAAGGATTCCTCGGAAATATACAACAGAATCTCGGTAGAATTTCTTAACCGCGCCAACTCCTATGAAAAAGAAATCGTCAATTACCAAGACAATGACGATATCAAGGAGTTCGGCGTTCGCCAGTCCTCGACAGTGCAGGCGCACTACCTGTACACGAAAACAAGAGCGGTCAAGCTGGCAGAGGAATTATGCAGAAAAAATAAATATGAACGGGTCAGATACACGTTTCAATTGGACTGGGCATTTTGTCGATTGGAGCCGGGCGATCTCGTCATGTTAACAGATCCCGCAATGGGAATAGAAAAACAGCCGGCCATGATTGACAGTGTAACTGAGGGAAAAGACGGTATCATCACATTCACCGCGATTTCCCGGGCGAAAGGCGTTTACGACAAGGAAGAGTACAACATCCACGAAAACGAAAGGCCACTCATTGATTTCAACCCTGAACCGGGCGATTGCGAAAGACCGATTATCTTCCAACCTCCGGCACGAATGACAAGTACCGATAATGAGGCGTGGATAGGCACATGGGGGAAGAATCCTAACTGGGGCGGTTGCACAGTATGGGTATCAGATACGAATCAGTACTACAGAAAACTCGGAGTTATCGATAATCGGGCAAGATACGGAGAACTGGTTAAGCCTTTACTGGCAACCGACACGGAGCTTGAAATGGAACTCGGACAGGGCGAATTTTTATCGGTGGACAAAGAAACGGCAGAAAACGGAAACACCGTCATGTGTGTAGGAGAAGAGGCCTTGTCCTATCAGACGGCAGAACTGCTAAGTAATGGCCATTGGAAACTATCCGGGCTGATTCGAGGGCAATTCGGAAGCGAGCCGATGAATCACGAGAAGGGAGATAGAATCGTTCGTTGTGACGAAACACTATTGCGGTCAGGACTGGCTAACAAGTATATCGGAAAGACCGTATACTTCAAATTCACGTCATTTAACATTTTCGGTGGCATGGAACAGAGCCTCGCTGACGTACAGGCCTATTCGTACAAGCCGAAATCTGTGCAGATTCCTCCGCCGGACGTTGAAGTGCTGAACGTAGAGAAGATGTCAAGTTCCATTCGTCGCTACTGGTGGAAATATACATATCCCGAGCCGAATGACGTCGCAGGGTTCATCCTGAAGTACACGCAAGGTAAAGAACTCAATTGGGAAACGGGAATCCCTGTACAAGAGGGACTTGTTACGGTGCAACCTTACGAAACACAGACAGTACGTCAAGGCACGCACGCGATAATGATTAAGGCCGTAGACTTCAACGGCAACGAGTCAAAGAAATTCGCTCATTGTTTACTGGAAATGGGCGACTTACTCCAAGAAAACGTTTTATTCGAGAAAGATTTCGGTACTAACAATTTCGCAGAAATCAATCACTCGGGAATCGTGATGTCCGACGGAAAAATCCATGCACAGAACTTGGCTTGGATGTGGCACGAAAAAGGGAGAAAGATGTGGGAAAGTCCGAAATCCATGATGTGGGACACGTCATTCGCATCGTATGAGGCTATCGGCGAATTCGTCGCTCCGGCATCGGGTCAATTTTGGCTGACAACGGAAATCAGCGGTCCTGCTATTGTTTATTATCGACAATTACTGAACAATGGCATGCCCGAACTGTGGAAACAGTGGTCAGACAAGGTATACGTCAAGGCCGGCGGAAAAATACAAATCCGCATTGTGGCGAAAAACTCAAGTGTGCAGGAAACGATTATTAAAAACTTGCACGCATATATCGATGTTCCTGACCGACAGGAACACTTTGAGGACTTGAAAGTCCCGATTGGCGGGATAGAGTTACCAATTACAACGCCACACTATGAAACAACGGCGGTACATATCGATTCCGTGCAGAGCGGGAATGCGACAAGATATCCGAAAATCCTAAGCAGAACACCTTGCAAAGTGGCATTGATTGACGAAAACGGGAATCAGACCGCCGGAACTGTAGATATTACGTGGCAAGGATTTATTAACGAAACAATTTAAGGAGAAAAACATGGCAGAAATCGAAAAACTACAATCATTACAGGGCATGCTTGATTATCCTGACCCCGAAAATCCGGACAAAGGTACTACCGAACAGCAGTATCAAGAATTTGTGAGGAATCATCACAATATCTTAAGTGATCTCGTAGCAAGCAATCTGTGGCAACCGGACACCAAGTATGAAATCGGACAAATCGTGACAAGTCCCAACATGGTGACGAATACGGTGGCGAAAGTCATCAGAGCCGGAACAACCTCATCAAGTGAACCGGCATGGAGCGGAGCGGGCAACACGCTTGCCGACGGTACTGTCACTTATTCTATCGTCTACAGAACTATTGATTATGCAACGCAAGGAGAAGTCACGGCAGGCGTGAATTCAACGAAAATCGTTACTCCCGCCATGCTTGGAAAGACAATCATCACCAATCTCGCGAGCGATTCCACCGCAAACATCAATGACACGGGTAAGGCGGTATCGGCAGGTGTTAAAGGAATCCTCCCTGTCAGTCATGGCGGCACAGGTAAAAGCAGCTTGGCAGACATCATCGTTGGCACGGCAAGCAAGCTTGCGACGGCAAGAGAAATCAACTTGACAGGCGATATCAACGGAACAGGAACATTTGACGGCAGTCAGGCGCTTGAAATTGTGACTACGCTTGCGAAAGAGAGCGGCGTAGTAGACGGAAATGTTTCTAATCCCAATGCATGGTGGATCAAGCTCGGTGGTAAATTTCCGCTCATTATACAAGGGGGAAAAATTTGGACGAGAAATAATGGAGATTCAAGAGTTTATGTTGCCTTCCCAATACAGTTTTTACAACACTGCTTATCCGTTGTCGGAAATATGGATCATGCCGGAAAAGGCGGATCCGACATGAGTGGTATAACAGACATCAGCACGACCGGATTTACAAAATCTGCCTATCTAAATAAGCCTATTCATTTTATAGCCATTGGAATGTAAACAAAGTAAAGGAGAAAATATGCAGTACTTATCGATTTATTCAAGCGAAGGTGAACGAATCACATCTTTGGTGACAGGCGTTCACGGTGAAACGGCAGAAGAGCTAAAAGAACGGGCAAAAAAAGAATATCCCGACAACGTCAGTGTTTTACAGACAGAGGCAGAATATAACGAGGCTATGAAAGGGGACTTGTTATATTTGAATGGAAATTACAGCAAGAGGCCTGAACCGACAGAAGAAGAGAAGAGAGAATCGGAACTGGCAGCACTTGACAGCGAATATGCAGAGAAAATCGGCAATATCGAGAACGAAATGGCAAGGGCGAAGGCTATTGAAGATGAAGATTTTTATAATGAACTGAAAGCAGAAAGAGAATCACTGGTTAATGAGTACACAGGAAAGAGAGGTCAAATCTAATGGATAGATGCTTTTTGTGTCACAGAAAGATGGATAAGAAGACGGGGTTGTGTACCAATAAAAAATGCGTAAGAAGCAAGCCGATGAAAGAAAAAGAAGAAAAGAAACCATAAGGGAGAAAATCAATGTGTGAAATATTTGAAATGATAGAGGGAGCGGTTGTGTCACTGCTCGAAAACTGGTATATCAAGGCGATATTTGCGGCAATCGGAAGTGCTGCCATGTGGTTAATCGGTTTACGTCCCGTACAAGTTATGGGACTTTTTGTTTTGCTTGTTTTACTTGATTTATTAACGAAGTGGGCGGCTTTATCTTACCAATGGTTGATAGAATCGGGCGCAAGTCCTGAAAGAATTTCTATGCTTGATAAATGGATGGCGATTCCGGCGGCGTGGGGAAAGAGAATCATCGTCAGTCGTCATATGCGGAAACCGTTCTGCGATAAGGTTCTGACATATTTGGTAGCCACGTTTGCAGCATGGCTTGCCGATGAATTCACCGGAACGCCGATTCTGATGAAATTTGCATGGTTGTATCTGTCAGGAGCTGAGTTTCTGTCAATCCTTGAGAACATGAGGGACGGCGGAAACGTGACAATGGGCAAGTTTCTCGTGTTAGTCAATGACAAGGTCAAGAAGAGGGTAGGCATATGAATATTTCAGTTTTTAGAAACGAATTACAGGCAAAACGTGATTATTTCTATCAATTCAATTGGCCAGTAAGAACCTATCTTCATTGGACAGCAGGGCAGTATTTCACGTCGTTCGATGATTACCATTTCTGCATCGACGGGGACGGTGAAATCATCTATACAAGGCCGATAGACAACGTGCCGCAGGCAACATACCGCCGGAACACGGGGAGCATAGCAATTGCGATGTGTTGTTGTTACGACGGCACACCGGAAGATTTAGGCGATTATCCACCGACGGATGCCCAAGTCGAAACAATGGCACAGATGATGTCGGTAATAGCAGAAGTATTCGAGATTCCCATTGATGAGGAGCATTTCATGACTCACGGCGAGGCGGCCGACATCGACGGATATGGATTGTATAGCGGCGATCCGGACTGCCGGTGGGATTTGCAGATATTAAGCAACGGCGACGAATGGGGCAGTGGTGGGGACACGCTCCGGGGCAAAGCAATTTGGTATAAGGAGAACGTATGAATGACCGCAAAGAAACTATCCTTATGTTTATTTTTGTTATTTCTTTCCTTATTTCCGTGTTCTTTCTCTGTGCAGGCAGAAAAGATGTACACAATCTACGAGAGCGAGCTGGCAACACTGGAAAACAACTCGAAACAGTTATTAGAGAACAGCGAGAAGAAAGAAAGGTTATTGACCGAACAGAGAGAGCAGTTAGAAAAAGCGAACGCCTTAATCGGGAAATTGAAAGAATCGAACGAACAGACCGTGACCTCATTAGAGAAAATCAAGAAATCCTACGACGAGTACGAGCAAGAGGCGGAAAAGAAAATCAGAATTAAGACAAGACAGAGAAATCTATGGATAGCCGTTTCCATTGGATTGGGATACTTGGCTATAAAATGACCTTTGAAAAAGAGGGTCGCAAAATCAAAAGACTCGATAATTACTGGCTTTTTTGGTACTTGCAACTCAAAAAATCAATGGTATAATAAAAGTGTCAGGGGAAACCCTGTGGATTAAAATAACTTGGAAAATGCGACTATCATTGCAATAATGATAATTGCGGGAATTGAGCAGAGAGAAATCTCTGCTCTTTTTCTATTGCCAGTTATAAAAAATAATTATAATAAATTTCTTGAAAAAGTATTGACAATTCAACTTGATTAGATTATACTATAATCAAGAAAGGACGAGAGTCCAAAACAAGTTATTTTATCCACAAGGAGGAAAACAAAATGAAGTACGAAGTAACAATGAGATGCGGACACAAGGTAACGGTTGACCTGTGGGGGAAAGGCGAACTCAGAGAAAGAGAAATCGCAAGACTGGA
>QWBY01001016.1_pt1 | contig 34700 bp, 29 predicted proteins | sample 1972471 | NCBI WGS metagenome assembly QWBY01 (sample SAMN09866722, study PRJNA288562) | Human gut metagenome isolate term6_stool, whole genome shotgun sequencing...
ATTGAACGAAAGACCGAGAGAAAAATTAAACTTTTCTACACCAAAACGCGAGTTCTTCAAACACGTTTTATAATTTTGCACTTGCTGGTTGACTCTACGCATCATCTTTTGCTTAGTACTCTAAGACAATATTTTTAATTTCAAATTCTTTGAATTGAGGAAAATATAGTTATCTTTGCAACAGAATATAAAATATGGCGGCTGTAGATAGAATAAGAATACACGCAGAACGCTACATTTGGGCTATCCAAAGAGCAGGTCTTACTAGGGATGACTACATTAAGAGGCATCCTAAGGTTACATTGGAAAGTTGGTTGGATGGTACTAAAGAACCGACAATTAGACAACTAGAAGATTTTGCAAAAAGTGTAAACGTTCCATTTGGTTTTCTATTTTTGGAAACCGTTCCTGAAGAAACTATTCCTTTTCCTGTTTTTCGTGGGGAGGCAGGGCAAAACAACCATTTTGATTTAAATGTTTATGACACTGTAAACATAGTGCAACAAAGGCAATATTGGCTTGAAGATTACCTAATAAATAATGATTTTGATACTTGCGGTTTGGTGGGCTCTGTAACATTAGAGACCCCTGTCTTTGAGACTGTAAACAAACTGCGAGAAACTTTAAATTTAGAATGTAGATGGGCGTTCAATCTTGCAACAACGGAGGCAGCAGTTAACAAGGTTACAGAAATGCTTGAAAATGCAGGAATTTTCGTTGCTTATAATGGAGTTGTGGGTAATAATACGCATCGACCACTAAAAGTTAGTGAATGTAGAGGTTTTGCTCTCGTTAACCCAATCGCACCTTATATTTTCGTTAATAGTGGAGATGCTCCAACTGCTCAATTGTTTACTTTGATACACGAAACTGTTCATTTGATGTTAGGAGTTAGTGCAGGGCATGCAGCTATTGATGATACTTTGAGCCATGATGTGTGTGAGAACTATTGTGACAGGGTTGCTGCAGAATTTCTTGTTCCCAGACAAGAATTAAATAATATATGGAATGGAGATATTAAATATGTAGCTAGAAAATTTCTAGTAAGTGAACTTGTTGTAGCGCGTAGAGCCCATGATTTGGGTGTGTTAAGTGATAGAGATTATAGAACGTTTTGGATTGAATATTCTCATCGTCCTATCTATCAAAAAAAGAAAGGAAATGGTGGAAGTTTCTATCGAACCAGTGTAAAACGAGTTGGTAGACTTTTTGCCATTCATGTAAAAAATGCTGTAGGCAACAGACAACTTTCTTATACAGAGGCCTATCGTTTAACTGGCCTGTACGGAAAAACATACACAAAGTTCATGAATGATAATATTTAAATGGAGGCAAATGGATTATTTATTTGATACTAATATATTTATTACATCTAAGAACCAATTACCCCCTGATGTGTGGCCAACTTTTTGGCACTGCATAGCAACACTTATCAAGGATGGAAAAATATTTTCTAGTACAAAAGTAAAGGAGGAAATTGAACGAGGAGATGATGAGTTAACCACTTGGATGAGAGATAATTCGAGTGACAGTTTTTATATTCCACTTGATAAAGATATTCTTGTTCGATACAAGGAAACCCAAAATTGGGCGAATAATAACACTATTTTCAAACCTGTGGCACGACAGACTTATGCCGATGTAGCAGATGCGTATCTTGTTGCAACAGCAGCAGCAAAAAACATGGTATTGGTTACTTTTGAGAAATCAAATCCCTTGTGCAAAAATCGAGTTTTAATCCCAGACGCATGTCAGGCTATAGGAGTAAGATGTTGTGACTTGAATATTGCATTGCGAGAATTAGGTGTGAAAATATAATACTCACTTAGTACATAGATACAGACTCTTATTTTTCATTTTCTATGCAATAATCTTTGCAAACAGAAGAACAAGCGTTCTTTGTTAGGCAGAAAACAGCAAAGTTAAGTAGCTGGCTCGTTTCCAAATCGTTACCTATTCAGTCGTATTAGAAAGGTAACTTCTTTATTTTCAATAAGTTATATTTTAAGAATTGTTTTGGGTTGTAATTGATAACCTCTTAAAGCTGAAGCTTTATTTGCTTGTGTTCCTCACTATTTTTACTATCTTTGCATAAGATAGGCTGCACTCGGCAATTTGAAAGTAAACTTTCATTGCGCTCGCTTGCACTATCTTTGCATAAGATAGGCTGCGCTCGGCAATATTCAAGCAAGCTTGTATTGCGCTCGCTTGCATAGATACCGTAGGCTGCGCTGCGCTTAACCTACGGCTACGCATATAGCATCTTTCAGATGCACTTGCTGAAAATAAAATGCTGGCACTATCCATCTTTTTGTATCATCTACAAACAAAATAAGATTATGAAAAAAATCTTCAAAAACATTCACGTATGGCTCGCTATCCCTGTAGGAATAGTGTTTGTTATCATTTCCTTTACGGGAGGAATGCTCCTCTTTGAGGACGAAATAACGGCAGTGGCACAAGCAGATATGCGCACGGTGGAGCGTAATGGGAAAAAGGCTTTGCCTGCTGATAAGGTTATGGCTATAGCGCAAGCCCATCTTGCAACACTTGAAACGGCTAACACGGCAAAGGATAAGCAGAAAGCAGAAGGTAAGCAAGCTAAAGACGACGAAGAACCTATTATGCTAAAAAGCCTTACCATTGCTGCCGATCCTACACAGGCTTACAAAGTAAATCTTAACAAAAAGCGACAAGCTTTGTACGTAAACCAATACACAGGAGAGGTAAAAGGCAAGGCGACACGCTTAGAAACGATGGCTACAATACAAAGCTTACACCGCAACTTATTGCAAAAACGTCCTAAAGACGATAGCTTTTTCTTGGGTAAAGCCGTGATAGGTTGGAGTGTTCTCATAGTGTTGCTCATCTTTATTACGGGTTTTCTGATATGGCTTCCAAGCAAAGCGAGTATGCTGAAAAACCGATTAAGTATTAACGTTACAAAGGGTTGGCGACGCTTTTGGTACGACCTCCACGTAGCGGGTGGTTTCTATGCTCTTACCTTCCTGCTTATCATTGCGATAACAGGACTTTGCTATTCCTTTCCTTGGTGGCGTTCGGGCTTGTATTCGCTTGTAGGTGCGAAATACGAAAAGGAGCATAAAGAGAAGGCACAAGCGGGCGAAAAAGGCGATAAGCCTCGTACGCTCGATGCGCATGCGTGGCAAAAAGTGGCTGATCAATTAGCGAAAACCAATCCAAACTATAAAACAATAGAGGTGAGTGAGGGAGAAGCAAAGGTGAGTTTCGACCGTTGGGGCAACCAGCATGCTAGCGACAACTACACGTTTGACAACCAAACGGGCAAGATAACAAAGGCAGAACGCTACGAAAACCAAAAAGCAGAAAAGCAGTTAGGTGGGCTAATCTATTCGCTCCATGTCTGTAGTTGGGGTGGCTGGTTTAGTAAGATACTAGGACTGCTCGTTACACTTATAGGAGTGATCCTACCTATTACAGGCTACTATCTATGGGCAAAACGCACACTGCGTAAATCAAAGAAATAACAATATGGCTACCCATATAGGGGTAGGAGGTAATAAGCAAAAGGGCATTTCCGATAGGTAGGAAATGCCCTTTTGCGGTAGAAATAGCTTGCCTTAGTGGGTATCGTGTGAAGATTTGGCGGGCAATACTTGCTCAATGCCTTGCTCACGATGTACGATACGTACCTCTATGCCAAACTTCTCGTGGAGATGTTCGGCTAAATGTTGCGCACTATATACGGAGCGATGCTGACCGCCTGTGCAGCCAAAGCAGAACATCAGACTGGTGAAGCCGCGCTGAATGTAACGCTCCACATGGTGATCGGCTAGTGCATAGACAGGCTTTAGAAACGCTGTTATCTCGCCATCGTCCTCAAGGAAGCGAATAACAGGTTCGGTCAGTCCGTTGATTTTCTTATAAGGCTCGTAACGACCGGGGTTGTGCGTGCTGCGACAATCGAACACATAGCCGCCACCATTGCCTGAGTCGTCGGTAGGAATGCCTTTCTTAAAGGAGAAGCTAAACACTTTTACCACCAGCGGGCCTTTGCCATCATACTTAGAGAATGTGGCAGGACCGTCCTGTGCCTTTGCCTCATAAATATCTTTCTCGGCTGTTTTAAAACCATCGGCACGCTCCTTTTGAGGTTCCACTTTGGGTGCAAATTGTGGCAGTTGGGTAAGCCTTTGCAACACGTCCATAAGGTGAGTGTAAGGAAACTGTGTGCCTTCCATAGCGAGCAGATCACGCAAGTTTTGGATAGCTCCGGGAATCGACGCAAGGAAATGTTTCTTATGCTCGAAATAACCACGAAAGCCGTAAGCACCTAACACCTGAAGGGTGCGAAAAAGCACAAAGAGGGAAAGACGTGAAACGAAGTGGCGAACGCTAGGCACTTCGACATATTGCTTCAAACTTTCGTAGTATTCTGCCACCAACTGGCGGCGCAATTTAAACGAATACTTCGCACTTGCCTGCCATAGGAATGACGCAAGATCGTAGTAATAAGACCCTTTTCTGCCACCTTGGAAGTCGATAAAATAGGGGTTTCCATCTCTATCGAGCATCACATTACGTGCCTGAAAGTCGCGATAGAGAAAAGCCTCCATAGGCTCGGCGGTGAGATCCTTAGCAAGCATACGGAAGTTGGCTTCCAACTTCAGTTCATGAAAGTCGACTCCCGTTGCCTTTAAAAAGCAATATTTAAAGTAGTTGAGATCGAAAAGCACCCCCTCTTGATCAAATTCTGCCTGTGGATAGCAATGAGAGAAGTCTAGTCCGTGTGCGCCACGCATCTGTATATTAGGTAGTTCGCGTATGGTTTTCTTCAAGAGTTCCTGCTCCTTAAGGTTGTATCTTCCCCCTACTTCACGACCACCCTTTATCGCTTCAAAGAGGGAACGATCGCCAAGATCGTCCTGAAGATAACGCAACTCGTCGTCGCTCACTGCCAATACACGTGGCACAGGTAGCTTACGCTCCGTGAAATGCTCAGAAAGATAGATAAAGGCGTGGTTCTCATCACGACTAGTACCTATTACCCCAATTACCGTTTTCCCCGCTTTGTCGGTAAAACGATAGTAGCTTCGGTTGCTACCAGCCCCAGGCAGCTTCTCGGTATGTGTAGGGGTGTGTCCTGCCCACTGCTCGTATAAGGCGGTTAATTTTTCCATTCTTAATCTTCCTTTTCGTCTTTCAGCTTTCTTGTAATTTCCTCTATCTCACGCTCTCCACGCTTCCTATGTTCATATTGCATCAAGAGTCCGTCGATGAGCAAAAGAATAGCCATGATGCCACCTGTAATCCAAAGAGAGTGTGTAATGTAATATAGTCCTCCTATCACGATGAAGAGTACTAAAAAATGCTTCCAATTAATATTTGCTTTCATAACAACAAAGGTAGGAAAATAATTGAGAATTGAGAATTGAGAGTTGAGAATTTTTCTAGGGATACTAGGAAAGCTAGGGATGGAACTCTCCTCTCTCAACTCTCCACTCTCCACTCTCCTAGAATGGCAACCCAATAGCAAGGTGAAGGGCTTGTGCATCGCGGAATGAAGATACGTTATAGAAGCCCGATTTGCCCGTATCGTAAGGCACATGGAGTCCGAAGCCCCAGTCGAGGCGGATCATGAAGTAGCCCAAATCATAACGAAGTCCCACACCAGTGCCAAGTGCTACCTGTGTGAGCATATTCCTAAATTTAAACTGTCCGTTAGGGCGATCCTCATCGTTGTGCATCAACCATACATTACCTGCATCGAGGAACACAGCTCCATAAAGCGATCCGAAGAGATGAGGGCGATACTCTACGTTAGCTTGTAGCTTAATATCGCCCGTTTGCTCTACATACGAATAAGCTCTCTCTGCCGAACGATACTTGCCCGGACCTATCTCGCGCACATTGAAAGCACGCACGCTATTGGCACCTCCCACATAGAATTGCTCGGTGTAGGGAGCAGCCATGCTGTTACCATACGTCCAGATAACCCCTGCATTGATATGGGCAGCAATGGTAGATTTCTTTGCCAATGCCCATGTCTTTGTAAAGTTGGTTTCCACCTTAAAGAACTGAGCGTATGGGTTTTTAAACAACTGCTTATCCTTTTCATTCCATTTTTTGCCTGCTGCTAAATATCCGAGCGATAGGATATTAGAAGCCTCACTCACCGTTGTCCACCACTTAATAGGGTTCTGATACGTGTTTGGACTCATATAAGTGTATTGGAATTGCATCTTCGGGATAAACTGATCTGCCATAGATACCTTTAGATAAGGTTGCTTATCGGCTAGCTCGTCATAGGTAGGCGTAGTGGTGTTCATATACTCATAGGTGAGAATGAGTGGTGAGAGGCTAAACATATTGCGCTCGTTAGGCTGCCATTGATAGGTAAACTCGCCCGATACTACATGCCGACGGAAGTATTCTGCACGATTGAGAATATTAAAAGCTGCCTTGAGAAGGGTAGTAGGAGTAGAGAAGAAAGTAGGACGTGGCTTAGCCCTATATGTTTCGCCCTTTGCCAAAGCCTTTGCCACTTGCTTTGCTCTGTGCGCTCGTCGCCACTTCTTAGGCATACGGAAAGGGTTCAGGATACGGGGAAACTGTAAGCTTGTTTCTACACCATATTCATAGTTGCTGAGGCTAAACGTGCTACCTCCATTACTACGTGCCGACGACCATTCGTAAGATCCGTGCAAATTGATATTCAGCAGTTCGCCACCTCGGAAGGCGTTACGCTTGGTAAGTCCGAGAACAAGTTCTGGACCATAACGCTGATTAGTCTTACCCTTACCATAAGCTTCAACAGAGAAATCGTATGGCTTATCAAACACGGCATCAATCTTTAGGTCGAGTACCTTACAAGTATCGGTCGAGTCGGTAGGGGTAAAGGTGAAATTGGTAGCTTGAAAAATACCTGTAGAATTTAGATTTTGACGACTCTTTTGATACTGTTCATAGCTGTAAAGGCTGCCTTTTCTTATCTTCAACTCGTTATTCAACACACGTGTACGGAGCTTAGGACGCTTACCATTGTAGTTAATCGTAAACCTACGCGACTTATGTTGCTGTGTTAATTCCTCAAAGAAGTCGTTCCGAAGATTTACCGTAATGTTGCCTATATACCACTGTCGAAGTGCTTGCTCGCCTACCGAATCGGCTAATTGAAGGCGCATCCTTGCCTTACCATGTATTGCTGTAGTGTCGGCAAGATAGCTAGCATCATTGTTTTGATAATAGTAATAGCCATTATCCTTAAACAGTGTGGTAAGACGTTGGCGTTCTTTTTCAAGGGTAGCCACATCAAAGGGGTCGCCTATATTGATCTCTGCCAATGGTTTGCTAGCCACAATGAGCGTGTCCATATAGTTGGGGAAGTTGACGTATCGGAAACTATCGAGTGTCCAAAGATGCCCCATATCGACAGTATATTTTAGTTTTACCTTCTTGGGATTACGCTGCGGAACAGGCTCATAATAAACTTTTCCATTGAAATAACCTCGCTTTTTCAATAGGTTTTCACCCACTTGCACACGCAAGTTGGGCGTAACGGTGCTGATGGTAACGGGAGTAGAGCCAAAGGCTTTTACTAGCCAACGACTAAAAGAGGTAGTATCCTTTGCAAAAGCGTTCCATATCCATAAGCCAATGGGGAAAGGAGAGCGAATAGACGGACTACCAAAGAGCGCACCATTTGGCTTTGAAGCAAGCACAAGGTCGAGTTCTTCTTGGACGTTCAGAAAATGGTCGTTCTTCTCGTAGTTGTTATATTTTGTTGAAAGCATACCTGTATATAGCTGCTGATCATCACGCAAACCAGCGGTAGTGCTACAAGCTGCTAGCACAAACACCCCAACACTTATAAGCAAGAGAAGGGGAAGCCCTCTCATAGCATTTCTTTTTAGGAATGGATATTTCATTATTTTCTGTTCTTTTCTCACTTCACAAAGTTTACTAACGAGTCTTTTACTACAGTTTTTGGCGTTGCAACGCTGTCTTTCTTAAAGCGGAAGATGTCCTTAAAGCGGGCTAACTTGCGTCGCCATAGGAAACCAATGCCATACTCGCTGAGATCGCCCTCTAGCCAGTCGTATGCCTCTCGTTCATAATAGAGTTTGAGATATTTTGTTTCGCTCTTATTAAGCCGATACTCCAAAGAGAAGTTATCGAAGTAAGCCCCATTATCGCGCGACAGCGTAGAGCCTGTCGACACACGTCCACCGAGGATAATTCTCAAACGATTGTTTAAGAAACGCTTCGAGAATTTGAAAGTATAGTCGGTGTGTAATGAGCCATTTACATCGGCTGCCGTTTCCAAATTAGCCGATAAGTCTAGCCCCATTGAGCTAAGGGCGCGCCCTGTTATTGCGTTTACTTGTGTTTGCAAGAAGCTCGCCAAAGCACCATTCATTGCTGTGTTAGCACTCGATGTATTCTCACCATCGAAGTATAAGCCACTCGCTAGCATCGTAACGGCTAGTTTAGAACGCTCCTCCAACGATTTTGTCTTTAACGCATTTTCCATTTCTTGATCGTCAGGAGCTTCGATAATAAACTCTAAACTTGGCTTAGGAAACTGTTTTGTGAGCTTCACACCACAATTGAAATCGACCAATTTGCCATTTCCTTCCCCACTCGAAACGCTCGCACGAACGGCTTCAGTAGCAATGATATTCAGCGTAGGCTGCATAGGATCGCCCGTGAAGTCGACATAACTACCCTCTCGAATATGGAAGGTGCGCAAAGGAATAACATCCATGGTGTACTTCATCTCACCACTATTGAGCGTATAACGCCCACGCAACTGCGCTCCGTTGGTAGGATCGTAACTTAGGTTAAGCCCACCTCCACCTATCATATCAATATAGTTGGTGTGTTCGGGATTGAGGATTGTCTTAATATGTGCTTGCTCATCAATATTTAAGCGCAAGTCCATTGCAAAGCCTGTAAGGTCGGGACGACGCACTACTTGCTCTGTAGAATCCTTGAAATTGGTAAACTTCACCAGATCCTTGAGCTGTGTATCGCTCATCAAGGTTTGCTCTTTCACAATGTAGGTCATATCGGTACTTCCCAAAACATCTAGTTTACCTCTTAAATAAAGATTGCTCACCTCTCCCTGCACATTGCCGATAAAATTGACAAACGCCTTACCGTATGCCTCCGAGCGTGGGTTTTCCTTAGCATTGATGAGTAGGAAATCCTGTGCTTGAAGTGTCATATTTAGCATCACACGGTTGGTATTCGAGAAGTCGAGTGCTCCGTTCATCGTCAGCGGTTTGTTGTTAGCACCATACACCTTGAAATCGTTAAAAGCTATCGCACTATTTGCTATCACCAGCGGTTGATTGCCAAAGCGCATCTCTACACCGTATGGATCGCTCACCAAATAAGCCGAGTCGGCTTTTATCTCGCCATTGACATCAAGCTTGTTCAGTGGTCCCTGCATCATTAACGAGCCGTAGCCAGCACCTCGCAAGCCTACAATGCCGTTTGGAATGAAGCCATTTACATAATTTAGAGGGAACTTATTCATATCGAGAACCGCATCTAAATAGCCTTCACCAGCATTATCGTAAGTACCCGTAAGCTTACCCACTTCGATGTCGTCCTTGCTAATAAGCGCATCTACATAATGGCTATTCTCGCCTTTTGGCATATATACCATTTGCACGCCCAAATTGCCCATACGGTTATGTTCATACACAAAGCGTTTGATGTTCATATCGCTCGACACACTAAGCTGCGATGGGGTTTGCACAACGTGGTAGTCGCCATTCAGCTCGCCCGACATATTTGGCATAAAAGGCAAGAACTTAAAGATTTCGCCTAGCTCTAGTTTGTTAATAGAGAGGGTGAGATCTTGCAATGCTTCGGTATCTTCATCATCGGTGCGCACCTTCACACCTGTACCGTCTTTGGCAAGCATATCTACATGGGCTGATACACGTTGGTCGCGTCCTATATAAACATAGTTAGAGTCGTTGACGGCAAAGGTCTTATAACCCAATATGGCATCCTTCGATGTGATATTAAAGCGTAAACCTTGATCTGCCATTGCTGCTTGCAAAGTAAGGTCGATACCCACCCTGCCTCGTTGATCCCAAATGGCTATTTGGGTACGCACACCATGTTCGTAAAGTGTACCATTGAGGAAGGCGGTGTATGGATAATTGTTGTTAGCATCGTTTACTATCGTTCCAGTATAGCCTATCTTACCCTCGTTGCTCTTCAGATCCACATTCACTTTATCCATGCGCACATCGTTATAAGCGAGCGAGTCGATGGCGATAGTGCCGTCTATACCATGATCGGGCGATGACATTATGTTAATATCGGCGTGGGTAAACTGGTAGCCTCTGTTTGCCAATAGCTGACTAAAGAAGTTGGATTTGCCAGTATTCAACTGTAGATGTCCATGTGGAAGGAAACGAAGAATGGCTGCTTGGTCAATGCGCTTATTCGTCAATTGCTGACTAATAGCGTTGGCAATGGCACCAAACTTCTTGCCCAGCTGCTGCACACCACCGTCCATAGCGGTATTCAAATGGAAGTCGCCACCCTCTACTTTTGCACTGAAACTGCCCTGCGAGCTCACAATATCCACGAGGACATCTCCCGGCGTATAGCGTTTGTTTTCCTCATCAATGGTAACATTGCCTAACAAGCCCTTCACCTTTAGATCATCACCACTGTTAGAGGCAAAGTAGACATCTAGCGTTCCGCGTGTTTTCATAGGGTTATCCACAATGCCTAGCTGGTACAAATCGGCTTCGCCAAGGTTGCCTGTTAGCGTTCCGCCCACCTGCTTACCACGCATGGCAATGTCCATATTGAAGTTGCCCACCATAAGTGGAACAATTGTTTTTCCACGATGCTCGGTGAGGTTAAAGCGCTGCACATTACCTTTTATAGTGTAGCGATTGCCCCCGTCTTGTGTATAATGGATATTAGCATCGGTATTGATATGGTAAGCCTTATCCATGATATGGAGGGCTTTCAAGTTGGTATCCGACACATGCCCATGCACCTTTGCATCAATGTGGCTACCCACAACATTTGCCGTAGCCAGCACATTGCCTGCCACAAGCACGCTGCTACCTTTCTTACCTTCCTCAACGACCTTGAAACCACGTAGCGGACCGCTAAAATAATGTTTGTCCTTCATGTTCGAGCGTAGCTCGGCATCGGTCCAGCCCGATACCACATAATGCTCCTTCATAGCTCCAAGTGCTTGCAAATCAATACGAGCAAGCGTGCCTTTTACGTGTCCAGCTACAAGGTTTTGAGCCAACCGCCCACGGAAAGCAAACCGTCCTCCCACCATTTTGTTGGTGCTATTGATGTCGGCGGACAGCTTATCGCCCACCTTATTTATCTTTCCTCCGAAACCATCTAACACATATTTGTCGTACTTAAAGCGAGCAATGCTAGCCGAGAGGTTCATTGAGGAGCGATGGTTCAGCACATCGGTGCCATGCCCATGTGTGGCTATCGCACCCGAGAACGTACCAAGTCCCTTCCCCGGCAGGAAGTTTTGCAGTGGGAAATTGCGTGCTTTGATATTGGCTTTATAATTATCGGTTTGCAAATTATACGCAAAGTGGGCAAGTACCGATCCGCCTCCTTGCGTAATAAGCGTATTGCCCATATAAAGCGTATTGCCCATTGCGAACCGACCATCCACCCCAATACCGTGTGGGATACGAATGGTTTTTGCCACATTGCGAGGCATCATAGGACGAATGAAGTCGAGGTTTTGTGCCTTTCCTTTTAGCTTAAAACTGCTGTAGAACGGCTTTTTGCCTATGATATTTGCCACACTGCCCGTCGCTGTAAGGTCGAAGCGTCTGGGCATAGCAAGGTGTAAACGGCGGAAAGCGGCTTTTTGCAGGTTGCCATCAATGCTACCCCCAAGGCTGAGCCTATCGTTTGGAAAGGCTTGGTAGATGTGCCGTGGCATAGCAGAGAGGAAAGGCTTGAGATCGGTTTTGCTTAAATAGCCTCGTAGCTCCGTGCTGAGCCGTCCGGGGTGTGTATCGTCGAAAACATTAAGATCCATAGCGAAGCGACCATCTAGCTGTGAGTTAGGCAGCTTGATGTGCGTATTGGGCAAGATTATCGACTTCTGATTATAGGCAAATGCCCCTGTAAATTCCTCCACTGTGAGCCCGCTTTTCTCTTTAAAGTTGGCTGCTCTTACCGTAAGGTTGATATTTGGCTTCGCATAAACAAACGAGTCGATCCCAATATTAACCTCGCTCATAGCTAAATGATTGCTATCGAAGCCTGTCTTTTGTGCTTGGGTAAAAGGCAGCTCGTAGGCTAGCCCACCGCCATTCCAGTCGAGCGAACCTATCTTATAGGTGTCGTCATGTAAAAGGAGATGCGTGCGAAGGGCTGTCGCCTTATCAAACTGTGCGTTGATGCGCATAGAGTCGCCCGGCATGTGGAGGGCAAAATGGGTTTGCTCAAGGCTTAGCTTGTCGATCTTGATGCGCCAAAGCGATTTCTTCTTCGTGGTATCCTCTGGCACCGTGTCGCCCAAAGCCACATCTACCCAACCCCCACGAAAGTCGGCTTGATCTATTTTCATAGAGTCGCCATTGATGTCGATGTTATGGCTTATAAGGTGAAGCCGATCAAGATTGCCACGAATACGAAGGTCGCCAATAAAGTTGGTGGTATTGGCTTTCAGCTTATTAAACGTGAGTTCGTCCACTTCCACCTTACCATCAAACAATGGCATTAGCTGCACCTTTACCACAAGTCGTTGCACATCGGCAACGGTATCTGTTTGGTGAGCAATCGTATCGTTGGGGCGTGTGAGTAGCACGCTATCCATCTGCAAGTCTAATGGGAAGCTAAGACTCACGTGCTTGAGCTTCGCTTGCATTCCAGTGGTTTCGGTAAGATGTACAACAGCCTTCTTTATAGCCCAATTCTGAATGGGTGGGATATAAAGCAGCAATAATAGCAATAAAAATATAACGATAGGTGTTAGCACCACTGCTAGCATCCATTTTAGTCCTTTCTTCATAAGCGCTTAGATAGGGTAAGTTTCCCTTAGTTGGGGAACAAAGATAGGGAAAATATCCCAAAAAGGCGAAATCTTTACTTGCAAATTTTATCCATAAACACCAAGCCATACAAAAACATCACCTTTTACCGAGTAAAAGGTGATGTTTTACAAAGCAAAAGGTCATCTCTTACTGAGTAAAAGATAACCTTTTCTAACTAATTAAATATCAGAGATTTTATGACGAAGTTTTTCTTATATATTTACACTCACGCCCGCATACCATGTAGCACCATAAACAGGGGCATACATAAAGGCAGCATCGTCGAGATGTTTCTCGTCTTGAATGTAGCTTAGGATATTCTTACCACCTGCATATGATCGACATCGTTGGTAGAAAGTTGCTGCAAGCCATATACACCAGCCAAGCCAGAGTAGATAGGTTCGCCGTCGAGCAATACCTGAGTGTGTTCTGCTCCGAGTCCTTGCATACGCACTTCAGAGAAGTTGCAGAACTGGCATTGCTGTTCCACTCTCACACCAGGGATACCCTCTAGTGCATCGAAAAGGTTTTGCGCATTCTTACGTTGTAGTGCTTTCGAGGTGAGTACTTCGGTACGGATAGGCACATCTTTTACAAAGTGTTCGGTGCGTGTACCCGTTACCACCACTTGAGATAGCTCAAGCGCATCTATATCAAGGTTGAAATATACTTCTGTGCCTTTACCAACACTCATTTCCACTTCTTTCGATTGCGAAGCATAACCTGTGTAAGAAGCTACAATGGTTTGTTTGCCCACTGGCAGATGAGTAATCTGGAAGTGTCCAGAAGCATCGCAAACCGTACGCAAGTTGGTACCTTTTACAGTGATCATTGCGTTGGGTAGATGTTCGCCCGTCGCACGATCTTTCACATCACCAAAGAGCATCGCATCAGTATCAGTGCTTTACGCCATAGTGGTAATGGAAAACAATGTAGAAATTAGAATAAATAACAGTCTATACATAATTTGAAATATTTAAGATGTATTTGTTTTTATTTTTTAAGGTGCAAAGTTAAGGTGTGTGTGTTGTGGGTGCAATACCCAAAAGTTGGTAAATATATGGGCGTGTGTGTAGGGCTGAATGGGAGATGAGGTGCTTAAAAGTAGGTAGCTATTGTAGGGGCATAGTAGCTGTATATCCTAGTAAATAGGTGTCTATACCCATGCCGAATAGTATATGGCTAATACCGATTTTAAGATTAATCCTTGGTTAATGATCTAAAATTTGTGATCAAAAACGAACAAATTAAACCAATAATACAATACGTTCATAAAAGTTTGTATATTTGTGAACAAAAGATTAGGTCATTAATGGAAAACCTTGGGTACGATAAGAAAAGTATTGCCTCAATCTTTGAATATAGTAAAAGATTGATAGGGCATTCTTTGAATGAAGTTGTTGATAAATCATTATTTAAGGAGCTAAATCTACAAGGACAAGGCAAAGGTGGTCTTGGACAGATGATAGAAAAATACTACTTCAAGTATGATATTAACAACGACCCTACCCCAGATTTTCAAGAGGCTGGATTAGAGCTGAAAGCAACAGGCTTGAAGAAAAACAAAGGTGGAGAATTACAGATAAAAGAACGCTTAGTGTGTGATATGATTGATTACTATTCTGTTGTTAACGAGCAGTTTGAAACATCTCTCTTTTATCTAAAGTGTCGTATAATGCTGCTTATTTTCTATCTTTATGAAAAAGGAGTGAGCAAATGGGATTTACGATATATCTATACAGTAATTTGGCAGTTGCCTGAGAAGGACTTGTTAATCATAAGGAAAGATTTTGAAACCATTGTCAATAAAATCAAGAAGGGAGAGGCTCACGAACTTTCTGAGGGAGATACCCAATACCTTGCTGCATGTCGTAAAGGGCAAAAAGGAGAAAAACCAAGGAAACAGCCTTTTTCTGATATTCTTGCACCAAGACGCGCTTTCTCTTTGAAACCTGCTTATATGCGCACCATACTTTCCTATGTGAAAGACCAAAAAAGGAGTGATGTAAGTAATATAGAGATTCCTTCGATAGAAGCTGGGCTTGTCTCAGAGGCAGACTTGAGAGAAAACAGCTTAGAGAATATAATCTTAAAAAGAATTGAGCGTTGGATTGGAAAATCCGTTCAAGATATCATTGATTATTATGAACCTAGTTTGATGGTTAATGCAAAAGACATCAATTACGTAGTTTCTTGTATGATAGTCTCTGATGGTAAATACAACGGACGTGGTAAGAAACATATAGAAAGAGCTGATGAATTTGTAAAATCAGGTTTAAGACAATACCTATATATTCAAATAATAGGCTAAAAGAGGCTATGTCGTATGAGAATATTGATTACGAAGAGCTATATCATAATAGTAATTGGTTTGATTCAACTACTTATGAACTTTTCACTAGTAGATTCCTCTTTATGGTATTCCGTCATCCGAATATTCAGTCTGGAAGTTTTCACTTTGATTACGGATCAATGATTTTAGAAAAAGCTTTCTTTTGGACTATGCCCCAAAAAGACTTAAAGATAGCAGAGGAATACTGGCAAGATATTAGAAAACATGTGCTTAGAAATGAAATAGGACTTGATTATTTCTGGAAAGCTGGTTGGAGTAATAAAAATGGGAAGCATTTTCATGTTCGTCCAAAGGGAACGAAAAATAGTTATTTAGGAGCTGCAGATAATCCTAATGGTGGAAAAGCAGATAAATACTGTTATTGGTTTAATAAAGAATACGTTTCAAACATTATAGAAAACAACAAATAAAATATGTCTACAAAGAATAGTACATACAGTATAAAAGAAGATAATTGGGGACTATGCGAACCGATTGCAGAATACTGTAAAAAAGCAGCACAAGCAATACGTGAATTATCTTTATTCTCTGTAAATTCTAATATTGTAACTGAACAGGATGATATATGAGTTGTTGAATTGTTTGCAGGTGTGGGTGGTTTTCGTATAGGGTTAGAACGTGCTTCTAAACACTACAAAACGATATGGAGCAATCAGTGGGAACCATCAACAAAGCGACAGGATGCTTCTATGGTGTATTGTCATAGATTTGGAGAACAAGGACATAGCAATGAAGATATAGCAACGGTTCCAACAAGTGAGATACCACAGTGTGATTTACGACCGATAGCGAGAATGCCCACAGCCTTTAGGCGTGGGATGAAAGCGTTATTTCTTTTGATCTTCAATGTATCTCTTAATGGTTTTTTCTGATATGTGTCCAACACTTTCGCAGTAATAAGAACGAGACCAAAGTGTAGGCAATCTTGATTTTAACCAAGGCATCTCGTTTCTTAATAGGCGTGAGGTATAACCTTTGAATTGATTGACCACAAAATGCACAGCAAGCGTTGGTGGTGTTTTGATGAACAAATGCACATGATCAGGCATAACTTCCATCTTAACAATTTCCACATCTATGGACTTGGCTTTTTCAAGCAACAGTTCTTTTAAGCGTTCGTCAACTCCACCTATAAGCACTTTCCTACGATATTTAGGACACCAAATAACGTGATAACCAATATTGAATACGCAATGGGAGTTGTAATGGTATCTATTTTTCGTTGTCATTAAAATAGTATATTTTTTATTTGCAAATGTAAGAATAATATTATATATTTGCAAGTAGCATAACTTAAAATATGATTTCGCAAAAGTACAAACTATACAGAACCGACAAGACGAAACACCTTGACAAGATGCTTCGTGAGGGTGCATTTGTGTGGAATCATACACTCGCTTTGCAAAAGCGGTACTATAAGTTATACCATAAGTATGCAAGCGTTGTTGATATGCAAAAGCACCTTGCTAAAAGATTCAAGTTTGCAAGACTTCACTCTCAGACCGTGCAAGAGATTATACAACGCCTTGATGTTGCTTATAAGCGTTTCTTTAACCATATTTCCAAGCGTCCACCAAAATTCAAGAGGGCATCTGATTTCTGCTCGATAGTGTTCAAGCAAGGTGGATATTCATTGAATGGTAATGTTCTGACTGTGAACAAAATCAAGAAACGCTATAAGTTCTCATTGAGCAGAATATATGAAGGCAAGGTTAAGCGACTGACGATTAAGCGCAACCATTTAGGAGAATACTTCATCGTTATGTGTATCGACAGAGAAGTCGAGAAATACGGAAAGACACACGATGGTGCATCTGTAGGCATCGACTTCGGATTGAAGAAATACATGACGTTAAGCAACGGGGTAGAGATAGACAATCCGCAATTCCTTAAATCTGACTTGGGTGAGCTTAGGCGTAAATCACGCAATCTTTCTAAATGTGCAAAAGGCTCAAACAACAGCAAGCGGAAAAGGTTTGAATTGGATAGGCTGTACAACGATGTTTCCAACAAGAGATGTGATTTCCAATGGAAACTCGCCCACCAACTATGCCGCCAGTATGACAACATATTCATAGAGGACTTAAACCTCACAGGTATGTCGAGATGTTGGGGAAGGAAGATGAGCGACCTTGCGCATGGAGAATTTGTATTGAAGTTAGAGTATGTCGCATCCAAGTATGGTTGCACAGTACATAAGATTGATAGGTTTCACCCATCAAGCAGGCTTTGTATGTGTGGCTACAAGAATGATACGCTGACACTCAAAGACCGTGTGTGGACTTGCCCTGAATGTGGGGCAATACATCAACGTGATTTGTTAGCGGCGAATAATATACTTCGGCAGGGCATTGCCGAATTGGGGAGTGGTAGTAAGTCGTCCAAGCATCAGCGAGGACGCAGCCACGTTAGTCACCCAAGAATCTCATCCCTTAGATGAAATGAAGCAAAAGCCCGCCTACCTACTTTTTGAGAATGTTGACAGACTTTTGAAATCACCAGCCTCACAACGTGGACGAGATTTTGCTATTATCCTCGCTTCATTAAACGATTTGGGTTATACCGTAGAGTGGCGTGTTATCAATGCGGCGGACTATGGTATGCCACAACGTCGTAAACGTACTTATATCATAGGCTACAAGAATGACCTTGCTATAACCCAGCAGATAGATAAGCCTTTGGAATGGATTTTGTCTAAGGGAGTAATGGCACAGGCATTTCCTCTGAGTGTTGATTATAAAAATCAACAGACAAGTTTTGATATAGAAGGAGATTTGACTACAGTATCATCATCATTCAATAAAGGTATGAAGGAATCACCTTTTGAGAATGTAGGTATTATGAAGGACAGAAAGGTTACAACTATAGAGGCAAAAACAAAATACGATGGTTCGATATTGACATTGGGTGATATCCTTTTAGACGAAAAGGATGTACCTGATGATTTTTTCATTTCAGAAGATGAATTGCCACGCTGGGAATACTTGAAAGGAAGTAAGACGGAGAAAAGGGTTAATAAGACAACTGGTTATGAATATAACTATTCAGAGGGAAGTATGGCTTTTCCTGACTTTCTTGATCGTCCATCACGTACTATCATTACAGGTGAAGGAGGTAAAGGACCTTCACGCTTCAAGCATGTCGTTTATACACAGAGTGGACGTTATCGACGCCTTACACCATTGGAATTAGAGCGTCTTAATATGTTCCCTGATCATCATACAAAGGGTGCTTCTGATATGCGTCGTGCCTTCCTTATGGGAAATGCACTGGTTACTGGTATTGTTGAACGAATAGGTGCTGTGTTGGTAGAACAAATAGCATATTATAACAAACCAACTAAGAAATTGTCTTAATTATTTTGCTTCTTCCGCAATTTGGAATGATAGCTTTTGAGATTAGAACTTTGAAGAAAGGGCACACAGAGAAATGGAGAGCACAGAGGCATAGTTGGTGTGTGGAGCATCAGAGGATAGCACTAAGATAGGTGAAATTTCTGACATATCCAAGTGTTTTGAGAACTTTGTTTCTCAGGCACTTGGAGTTCTTACAAGAATTTATGCTGCGGAATTAAGGTAAATAAAAAGAAGAGAAATTTCTTTTAAAAGGATAGTTGTTACCTCTAAATTACAAAACGATTGGTTCTTCAGAGAAATGTTTGCACAAAGTTAAACAAGTGGGCATAAAAGGAGAAAAAAGTATAAAAAGCTATTGATTGATATTATATTTATCCCTATCTTTGTGCCGACCAAAAACAAAAAATCTATGAAGTCAGACATTGAAATTGCACGCTCATGCAAGATGAAGCGAATAGAGGAAATAGCATTATCTGTTGGTATCAACAGCGAAAGTATCGAGCAATATGGTAAATATATTGCGAAGGTATCGCTCGATGTTATTGATGAGGCGAAGGTAGCTAAAAACCATTTAGTCCTAGTAAGTTCTATCTCGCCTACAAAAGCAGGTATCGGCAAGACAACAGTAAGTATCGGTTTGTCAATGGCTTTAAACCGCTTGGGTAAAAAGTCGGTATTAGCTTTGCGCGAACCTAGCCTAGGGCCATGCTTCGGTATGAAGGGTGGTGCTGCTGGTGGTGGTTATTCACAAGTAGTACCTATGGAGAAAATCAATCTTCATTTCACGGGCGACTTCCACGCTATTACCAGTGCTAACAATACGATAGCCGCTTTGCTCGACAATTATATCTATCAGCGCCGTAGTGAAGGCTTCCGCCTAAAGCAAATTTTGTGGCGAAGAGTGATGGACGTAAACGATCGCAGCTTGCGTAATATCGTTTCAGGACTAGGTGCTTCTACCGATGGTATCCCTGAACAGGCTGGTTTTGATATTACTCCAGCCAGTGAAATTATGGCTGCTCTATGCTTGGCAACGAGTTTGGACGACTTGCGCCGTCGCATTGATAATATGGTACTAGGTATCACTTTCGATGATAAACCTTTCACAGTACGTGATATGGGTGTGGGTGGTGCTATTACCGTGTTGATGCTCGATGCTATCAAGCCTAACTTGGTGCAGACCTTAGAGGGTACACCAGCGTTTATACATGGTGGTCCGTTTGCTAATATTGCACACGGCTGTAACAGTGTTTTGGCTACAAAGATGGCAATGTCGGTAAGCGATTACGCTATTACAGAGGCTGGTTTCGGTGCTGATCTCGGTGCAGAGAAGTTTATGGATATTAAGTGTCGTAAGACAGGGATTCACCCATCGGCAACGGTTCTTGTGGCTACCCTTCGTGGTTTGCGCCTACATGGTGGTATTAAGGATGGGGCTACAGCAGAGGAAACCACCCAAGCAATGGTGAAAGGTTTTGATAATTTGGATAAGCATATTGAGAATATGCAGCACTTTGGACAGCCAGTAGTCGTTACGCTCAACCGTTATGGCGACGATACCGAAAGTGATATTACGCTACTTGCCGAACATTGCAAGCAAAAAGGTGTAGGCTTTGCTACCAACGAGGTGTTTGCTAAGGGCGGTGAAGGTGCCGAAGAATTGGCTCGCTTAGTAGTAGAAACCATTGAGCGCGAGGGTGCTAAGGATATAAAGTTTGTATATAACGATGACGACACCGTATTGGAAAAGGTAGAAAAGGTATGTAAGAATATCTATGGTGCTAAGGGGGTAGTGTTATCGAAGAGTGCTAAGAAGAAGCTAGAGCGTATTACAGCATGGGGACTTGATAAGTATCCTGTATGTATTGCAAAGACTCAATTCTCATTTAGCGAAGATCCTACTCGTTATGGTGTAGCCAAAGATTTTGAAATAAACATTCGCGACTTTGTTATCAATGGTGGGTCGGAAATGATCGTCGGTGTGGCTGGCGATATGATGCGTATGCCTGGATTGCCAAAAGTGCCACAAGCTCAGCACATTGATTATGTGAATGGAGAAATAGAAGGACTAGCGTGAGAGAATTGAGAGTGGAGAGTTGAGAGTTTAGATTTGAGAGTTTTCTAGGGATACTAGAAATACTAGGATGCCTAGGATACCTAGGAATACTAGAAAACCTAGGACGGGTATCTCTCCACTCTCCACTCTCAAAACTCTAACTTCTCTCAACTCTCAATTCTCGGCGCATATTCCTCTAAAACATTTACCATTTCCTTGCCAAGCATTTCCTCAAGATCGTGGGCAGTACTAGCTACACACACATCGCCAGCTAGTCCGCAAATATCAATTTGCTCTATGCCCAAACCCATAATAAGTCTGCCCAAGAGACCGGCGCTATTATCGTTTTGCATAATGGAATACTCGTCTTTGTCGATGCTATCGCCTTTATACAAGAGTGTAAACCCACCTCTAACCTCATTAAGAGCTTTGAGAATAGGGGTATAAAGCGCAGCACCTTTAGAATGTTGCACACAATGGCGAGGCCATGTTCCCCCTTCTTCCTTAAACGATGAGTGATGATAAGGATGCCAATCGGCAGTTACAATACGAATGGCATAGGTGTTTTCGTGCTTACGAATATAATGAGCAAGGGCTATCATAGCCTCTGCTGCACCCGGAACAGGTAGCGAGCCAGATACGAAATCGATCTGAGGATCAACCACCAAAAGCATTTTTTTCTTTTCCATATCTCGTTCTTTCCTAAATTGATAGTGGAAGCAAAGATAAGTAAAAAAAATGTTTTCCCCTTTCTTAACGCTTACAAAAACGTTAAAAACAACGAAACTGCCTTATTCTTCAATTGCTTTTATGTAAATTTGCACGTTAAAGATCATGAGGAATAAGACTATTATAGCCCTGTTTATGTTTACCATAGTATTTGCTATGGCTAGCATAAATATGCCTTTGCCAAAAGGGAAGAATGCTTCTAAGGCAAAGCCCAACACCGTGGACCCCGACACCATTACCTATCCCACAAGGGGGAAAACTAGTAAGCAGCCAGTGCTACACAGGGCTGATACTTCTGCGGTAGATACCACCCAAATGGACTCTCTGCAGCGTTCTATCTATCTGCACAACAAGGCTGTAGACGACTCTATCCGTGCTGACAGCATTATGCGAATGCGTTCGAATGGTATTAACTCGCCAGTCAATTATGCTGCCGACGACTCTATCGTATATAATGCAAAAACGGGAACGGCTTACCTTTACGGCAACTCGAAGGTGGATTATGAAAATATGAAGCTCAAGAGCGATAGGGTGTCGATGAATATGGATAGTTCGCTGGTTCGTGCTATGGGTACAATCGACTCTACTGCCGAAGGTGGGGTTAAGGGAAAACCAGTTTTTAATATGGGTAGCGATGAATATACTACCGACTCGATGGCTTTCAACTTTAAGTCGAAGAAGGGCTTAATAAAAGGTATTTATACGCATCAAGAAGAGGGATACCTTAGCGGAGAGGTAGGAAAACGCGACTCGCTGGGCGTAATTTATCTGCAACATGGGCGTTATACCACTTGCGACAAGCCACACCCCGACTTCTATATAGCCCTCTCGCGAGCAAAGGTGCGCCCCGGTAAGGATGTCGTATTCGGCCCTGCTTACCTCGTTGTTGCCGATGTGCCGTTGCCATTGGCGATACCTTATGGCTTTTTCCCCTTCTCAAAGAAATATTCTTCGGGACTCATTATGCCTAGTTATGGTGAGGAATACGAGCGCGGTTTCTATCTTCGCGATGGCGGATACTATTTTGCTATCAATGATAAATGGGACTTAAAGTTGTTGGGTGAAATCTATACACAAGGGTCATGGGGTGTTAGTGTGGCTTCAAACTACCGCAAGCGTTACCGTTATGCGGGATCGTTCCTCTTTAGTTATCAAGACACACGATTGGGCGACAAAGGCTTTCCTGACTATTCTCGGCAGGAGAGTTTCAAGCTTCAGTGGAGCCACCGTCAAGATGCCAAAGCAAATCCGTTCAGTTCGCTCTCGGCAAGTGTCAATTTTGCCTCTTCTTCTTACGAGCGCAATAACCTGAACAGTATGTATAATCCGCAGACACTTACACAGAGTACACGTACCTCTTCTGTTAGTTATAGTACAGGATTTTCTAGCATAGGCTTATCGTTAAGTGCCACTGCCAACCTCTCGCAGAATATGCGCGACTCAATGATAGCACTTACCTTGCCAGACATCAACCTTTCTATCTCGCGTTTCTACCCATTCAAACGCAAGTATGCTGTGGGTAAAGAGCGATGGTATGAGAAGATTTCGATGAGCTATACGGGTCAGCTTTCTAACTCTATTAATACGAAAGAAGACCGACTATTCAAGTCGAACCTGATCAGGGATTGGAAGAATGCCTTCCAGCATAGTATTCCTATACAGGGCAATTTCACCTTATTTAATTATATCAACGTTACCCCTTCGTTCCAGTTTACCGATCGTATGTATTCTAACAAAGTAACACGATCATGGGACAACAAACTCGGAAAGGAAGTTGCCGATACTACTTATGGTTTCCATAACGTGTATAACTGGAGTTTGAACCTCGGTCTGAGTACGAAGCTGTATGGCTTCTATATCCCTAATAGGAAGATTTTTGGCTCGAAGATTATAGCCGTTCGCCACGTAATAACTCCTACTGTTTCGCTCTCTTATTCACCTAATTTTGGTGCGAGACGTTACGGCTATTGGGATAGTTACCAAAAAACCGATGCCAAGGGCAATGTAACGCTTGTGGATTATTCGCCTTATCAAGACCAGCTTTATGGAGTTCCCGGCAAGGGTAAATCAGGACTGCTTTCGTGGGATGTAAGTAATAATGTGGAGATGAAGGTGCGAAGCGATAAAGACTCGTTGGGCTATAAAAAGGTAAGTATTATTGACGAGTTGGGCTTTGCTATGTCGTACAATGCTGCAGCCGAGGTACGTCGTTGGTCGGATCTTACGATGCGTCTACGTCTTAAACTAACAAAGAGCTACACTTTCTCTATGAATGCCCGGTTTGCTACCTATGCGTGGGAAGTGGGTTCGGACGGTAGTATTCAGCAGAGCAATCATACGGAGCTACACTTTGGGCGTATGCCTCGTTTTCAAGGTTTCTCACAGAATATCTCTTACACCCTTAGCCCTGAAAAGATAAAGAAACTTTTCAATCGTGAAGAACGCGATAACCCCAATGATAGCCACGACGATGGTGAGGGAGTGGATACGAATATCGAGAGCAATATTGATGACACTTTAGAGAAAGGTAAACACAAGGCAAAACAAAAAGGAGGAAATATAGCCGAAACAGATGAAGATGGCTATATGAAGTTTAATATGCCATGGTCGCTCACCTTCGGTTATGGCGTTACGATGCGTGAAGATGTAGGAGGTAAGTTTCTCTATGACAAAATGCGCTATGCCTATAAATTTTCGCAAACGCTCAATGTAAGTGGTAATATCCGCATCAGTGATGGCTGGAATATTAATTTCTCCTCGGGTTACGATTTTGATAATCACCGTCTGAGTATGACCACCGCTAGTCTTTCGCGCGACCTCCACTGCTTTAATATGAGTGCTTCGGTGGTGCTAGCCCCTTACACCTCATACAACTTCACCTTCCGTGCCAATGCCTCTACGCTTACCGATGCGCTGAAGTATGATAAGCACAGCGGATTCTCGCAGAATGTGCAGTGGTATTAAGCTGATATATTTATAGAATATCAAATTTATGTAGTTACAAGTTTGAGCTTATACCTACACTATGGTTAAAAAGAATTAGCAAGCCACCTTGTTTGGCATACAGTAGAGGTTTCATAGTAACAATAGCATGGAAGAACGAACCATCGCAATTAGGTTCTATTAGGGCTATCTTAGAATTATAGGATAAAACTAATAAAGCTACTTGAGGTTGCTGAGTAGTTACGTTCAAAAGTAGATATTCAACTATCCTACACGAGTATTCATCCAGCAAGATAAAATAACAATTAAATATTATTTGGAATGATGCAACAAAATTACAACAATGAAGCGAAGTGCCGCAGCGTATGGTTTGCGCTTGTGTTGCTAATGATAACGGCTTTGTCTATCACTGCACAGAATGCGGGCGACAGATTCCATGTCGATAATAGCTGTTTAGCTATTGGTATGAGGTGGTAGATGCCACAGCCAAAACCGTGAAAGAGACATACGCAAACACTACCCCAGCCAAGCAGTTTGTGTTGCTCACTGAGGACAATCAAACATCGGGTATGTATATCATAAAGGGTAAGAAAACATTAAAGACAAAATAAAGATGAACACTAAAGATAAAAATATAAGCAACACTGCTGGCAGCAGACGCACCTACCTGTCGCCACGCACCGAAATCATTAAAATGGGTACAAGCAACCTTGTAATGGAAAGTCCAAGTGATACCATCGAAATACCTGTAGACCCTGATGGCGGTGCCACTGATGCCAACTAGGAAAAGAACAGGGGAAGCGTATGGTAACCCTCGGTATGCGTGCCGAGAATAGCTATGCAACTACTCATGATATGAAATAAAGTGGGAGGGAACTGTTGGTTTCCCTCCCACTTTGTATTTGATAGCCGTTCACCTGTTATCGCCTTCTCTCTGTGGTGAACGAGTAGGGAGCATCGGCGTCTTGAGTGCCACGCTGCTTGTTAGGCACGTTGCCCATGTCATAAACAATAGTGCCAAAAAGGGACTGCTAAAGTGCAGAGATTACATCTTCAACTTCTTAGAGAACCCATTAACCCCATCAGACAACAATTGCAAGTGAAAGAGGGATTAGGAAACTGAAGATAAAGCAGAAAATATCAGGAACATTTAGAGCAGACAAAGGAGCAGATGCCTTCTTTGCAATACATTCTATTGCAGATACAGTATGGAAGAACGAACCATCGCAATTAGGTTCTATTAGGGCTATCTTAGAATTATAGGATAAAACTAATAAAGCTACTTGAGGTTGCTGAGTAGTTACGTTATCTTTGAAATAAAATATAAACTTTTGTTAAAAGTAGATATTCAACTATCCTACACGAGTATTCATCCAGCAAGATAAAATAACAATTAAATATTATTTGGAATGATGAAACAAAATTACAACAATGAAGCGAAGTGCCGCAGCGTATGGTTTGCGCTTGTGTTGCTAATGATAACGGCTTTGCCTATCACTGCACAGAATGCGGGCGACAGCTTCTATGTCGATAATAGCTATTGGTATGAGGTGGTAGATGCCACAGCCAAAACCGAGAAAGGGACATACGCAAACACTACCCCAGCCAAGCAGTTTGTGTTGCTCACTGAGGACAATCAAATAGCGGGTATGTATATCATAAAGGGTAAGAAAACATTAAAGACGAAATAAAGATGAACACTAAAGATAAAAATATAAACAACGCTGCTGGCAGCAGACGCACCTACCTGTCGCCACGCACCGAAATCCTCAAAATGGAAATAACTAACCTCTTAGACGAAACTTTAGCAATTCCAAGGACAGATGAAAATACGGATGAAGCCTATGCAAAGCCGTTCCCGGGCGACGTCAACTCGTTGGGCGAAGAGACAGACAACTACTAAAAGAACAGGGGAAGCATATGGTAACCCTCGGTATGCGTGCCGAGAATAGCTATGCAACTACTCATGATATGAAATAAAGTGGGAGGGAACTGTTGGCTTCCCTCCCACTTTGTATTTGATAGCCGTTCACCTGTTGAGGCTAAGGGCGATTGGGGTGCATACTCTCACAACCAATTGCTTACTGATAAGACCTTGTATAATATCCGCCGCGAACGTCGTAACGAGCTAATTGGCGAGGGATTGCGTATGGACGATTTGAAGCGTTGGCGTTCACTCGATCAGGTTAAGAATTATGTGATTATGGGTGCACGCTACTGGGGATCAGCACACGAGGGAAAATTCATTGATCATGGAACAGAACTAACAAAGGTTTCTGTAGCAGATGGTAAGGGAAATATGTCGGAGCGCACTGCTGATGGCTACATCCGCCCATACCAAATTTCAAAGATCAACAATCCTGTGTTCGATGGTTATAACTTTACAGAGGCTCATTATCTAAGTCCGCTACCACAAAGTGTGTTCCGTGAAACAGCTTCAGGCGACCAAACCGATCTAAATACTTCTGTGGTTTACCAAAACCCAGGCTGGACTAAGATTGCAGGTGAAGGCCCTACTACCAAATAGGCACGCTCTCTAAAAAATAATTTAGATCAAATCGAATACCGAACGTTTTCGTTAAGCCAAATGAGCAGAACCGAGCTTGCTCGAGTTATGCCATGGCGAGAAAACGAAGGATGAAATCCAAGATTTCCGCATCGCTATGCGGAGGTCTTCGGTTATTTTCTTATTTTAGTGCTTTAAAAATTGCTAGATTATGCTTATATTTGTGTTCGAAAGGCTATTTTTTATGCCCTGTTCAATTACTTAGACGCTGTAAAAATAGAACTGAAAGGAGCATTATTAGGCTTTAGTATTGGAATAATTACAAAAAGAAATCTTATCTTTGCATCTGATAAGAGGAAATTTGGAGCAATCCATCGAAATGGCTATAGTTTAAGCTTAGGAAATGCTTGGATTTCATCCTTCGTTTTCTCGCCATGGCATAACTCGAGCAAGCTCGGTTCTGCTCATTTGGCTTAACGAAAACGTTCCTCTTTCCCTGATGAAAAGGAAAAGGAAAACAAAAACATTATAAAACAAAGACATTATGAAAAAAGTATTTATTTGTACCGTTTGTGGTTACATGTATGAAGGCGAAGAGCCATTAGCAGAGTGTCCTATTTGCCACGTAAAGGCAGACAAGATGGAAGAAATTGATGCTGAAAAGTTAAAGGGTACTAAGACAGAAGCTAACTTGAAGGCAGCTTTCGCTGGTGAAAGTCAGGCTCACACAAAGTATCTTTACTATGCTTCAAAGGCTAAAAGTGAAGGTTACGAGCAGATTGCAGGTATCTTTACTGAGACAGCTATCAATGAGAAAGAACATGCTAAGTTGTGGTTTAAGATTCTTCATGGTGGTGTAGTGCCAACAACAACAACCAACTTGGCAGATGCTGCAGCAGGCGAAAATTACGAGTGGACTGATATGTACGAGCAGATGGCTAAAGAGGCTTTGGCTGAAGGCTTCAAGGGTATCGCTTCTAAGTTTAAGCATGTAGGTGCTATTGAGAAGCATCACGAGGAGCGTTATCGCAAGCTTTTGAAGAATATCGAGGATAAGATTGTATTCTCTCGCGAAGGTGATGCTATTTGGCAGTGTCGTAACTGTGGTCATATCGTAGTAGGTAAGAATGCTCCTGAGTTCTGCCCAACTTGCAGCCATCCAAAGAGTTTCTTCCAGTTGCAGGAAAACAACTTCTAAATTGTTGTTTGCGTAAAAGCAATTTTTTATGATGCAATAAAGGCTTCGAGCATTACTGCTTGAAGCCTTTTTTGTTGTCTTTTTTTATTCCATCGCTTTAAAGCTCATGTCTAATCCTTTGCAACTGTGTGTTAATGCACCAAAGGAGATAAAATCGACACCAGCCTTAGCGTAGGGGATCATCGTTTCGAAAGTGATACCACCACTCGACTCGGTTTCACATCTACCATCTACGATCTTTACCGCTTTCAATGTATCTTCTGGCGTAAAGTTGTCGAACATAATACGGTCGCAACCCTCTGCTAAAGCCTCTTCTAGCTCTTTAAAGTTTCTTACTTCACATTCTATTTTCAGATCCTTTCCCTTTTCTTTGCAATAAGCTTTGGCACGAGAGATAGCATTGTGGATACCACCACAGAAGTCGACGTGGTTATCTTTCAATAAGATCATATCGAACAAGCCTATGCGGTGGTTCATTCCTCCACCTATCTTTACTGCCTCTTTCTCCAGCATACGCATACCGGGTGTGGTTTTACGTGTATCGAGGACACGTGTTTTTGTGCCAGCATCTATCAAAGCCTGTTGATAACGGTGGGTCATAGTGGCAATTCCACTCATGCGTTGCATTACGTTCAGCATAAGGCGTTCGGTCTGTAACAAACTCTGCACACGCCCTTCCACTGTCATTACGATGTCGCCAGGCATTACAGGTGTTCCGTCCTCTATCAGTGTTGTTACCTTTAGCGTATCATCAAAGCGAGCAAAAATTTTCTTTGCAATGGCAACTCCTGCCACAATGCCTTTCTCCTTAATAAGCAATTTGCTTTTTCCTATCTCATCGGCAGGAATACAACATAAGGTAGTATGGTCGCCATCACCTATATCTTCGCTAAAAGCGAGATCTATCAAACGGTCGTTCAATGCTTCTACTGAAATCATAATTTTACTTTCCTTGTTTTATGTTATTTTTATCTACCACTACTTGTTAAGCACTTGTTTACTAATCGCTAACATACGTTCTATGGACTTAACGGCTTGTGCTGCTATCGCTTCATCTACCTCTATCTCTGGGTATTCATACTTCAAGCAGTTATAAAGTTTCTCCATCGTAATGAGCTTCATATGTTCGCACTCATTGCATGCACACGCATCGCTATCGGGTGGAGCAGGAATAAAGGTTTTATGAGGTTCGCCTTTTTGCATTTCGTGTAAGATACCACTTTCCGTTACTACAATAAATTCTTGTGCCTCATTGGTTATACAATACTTCAATAAGGCTGATGTACTACCCACCTTATCGGCAATATCCAATACTTCTGCCTTGCATTCAGGATGAGCCAACACCTTAGCATGAGGATGTTCGGCTTTTAAAGTCATGATTTTGTCGACAGAAAAACGGTCGTGTACATGGCATGCACCATCCCATAACAGCATCTTTCTGCCCGTTATCCGATTGATATAACCGCCTAAGTTGCGATCGGGACCGAAGATTATCGGTGTGTCTTTTGGGAAAGACTCTACTATTTGCTGGGCATTACTGCTCGTTACCACCACATCGGTGAGTGCCTTTGTAGCAGCAGTTGTGTTTACATAGCTTACTACCGTATGGTTAGGATGTGCTTCTACAAACGCTTTAAACGCATCGGTAGGACAACTTTCGGCTAGCGAGCACGACGCATTAAGATCAGGCGTTAGCACTTTCTTGTCAGGACAGAGTATCTTATTGGTTTCGCCCATAAAGTGGACACCACACATCACAATAATATCGGCATCAGTCGTTGCCGCCTTTTGTGCTAGTGCTAAGCTATCACCCACAAAGTCGGCAACCTCTTGAATAGCCCCTTGTGTATAGTAATGTGCCATGATAATAGCCTTTTTCTCTTGGCACATTCGTCGTATCTCTGTTTTTAAATCAATGTTTTTGGCTATTGGTTCGTCCACAAAGCCTGCTTCAATCCATTTCTTGTTCGTAGTGTTCATTGTTATTTTTTGTTTAAGTTTTTCTTGTCGTAGGCATGCCAAGGGTAGTCGAGCGAGTAATGAAGTCCACGACTTTCCTTACGTTCTTGTGCTTGACGTGCGATGAGATAAGCCACATTAATCATGTTGCGAAGTTCACAAATATCTCGTGTAGCCTTTACCCGCTTAAACAGTCCTTCGGTTTCTTCATAAAGCAAGTCGAGCCGTCGTAATGCTCGCTTCAAGCGGAGGTTGCTACGCACAATGCCCATATAATTGCTCATTACATCGCCTACCTCTTTTACGCTCTGTGTAATGAGTACTTTCTCTTCATTGGTGAGCATACCAACGGCATCCCATTCGGGAACAGACTCATTAAACTGATAATTGTCTATCGTTTCGATAGCGTGTTGGGCAGCCGACTTGGCATATACTACAGCCTCAATGAGCGAATTGCTTGCTAAGCGATTACCGCCATGAAGTCCTGTGCATGAACATTCGCCAACGGCGTAAAGGCGGTGAATGGAACTTTCACCATGCAGATCTACCTTAATACCACCGCACATATAGTGGGCACTTGGGCAAACAGGAATAAGGTCTTTTGTGATGTCAACGCCTATCGACAAACATTTTTCGTAGATATGAGGGAAATGCTTCTTGGTTTGTTCGGCATCCTTATGGGTAACGTCCAAGCATACGTGGTTGAGTCCGTGGATCTTCATTTCTTGATCAATGGCACGTGCTACAATATCACGTGGAGCTAATGATAAGCGCGAGTCGTACTTCTGCATAAACTCTTCGCCTGTAGGAAGACGCAGCACAGCACCATATCCACGCATCGCCTCTGTGATAAGGTAAGCTGGGTGGGTTTCAGCAGGGTTGTAGAGTACTGTAGGATGAAACTGTACAAACTCCATATTAGCAATTGTTCCCTTGGCGCGATATACCATTGCAATGCCATCTCCTGTGGCAACATTAGGATTGGAGGTAGTGGCATAGACAGCTCCTGTGCCTCCTGTTGCCATTAAGGTTACACGACTGAGGTAAGTATCTACCTCGCCCGAAACAGGATTGAGAATATAAGCTCCATAACATTCAATGTTAGGAGTAGTACGCTGCACATCCATACCGAGGTTATGTTGTGTGATAAGCTCTACAGCAAAGTGGTGTTCAAGTACGGTAATATGCTCGTTAGCTCGCACGGCTTCCATTAGCGCACGTTGGATTTCAAACCCCGTATCATCGGCATGGTGAAGAATGCGAAACTCTGAGTGTCCTCCTTCTCGATGAAGATCGAACGAGCCATCATCGCACTTATCAAAGTTTACGCCCCATTTTAGCAAGTCGTCAATGGCCCCTGGGGCATTACGTACTACAAAATCTACCGCTACAGGGTCGGAAATATAGTCGCCTGCAACCATTGTGTCATGGATGTGCTTTTCAAAATTGTCGACCGAAAGGTTGGTTACAGCGGCAATACCGCCTTGTGCCTTTACCGTATTTGCCTCGTCAAGCGTTGTTTTACAGATCAAGGCTACTGTTCCCTTTCCGCTGTTGGCTACTTTTAGCGCATAGCTCATTCCAGCCACTCCACCTCCTATAATAAGGAAGTCAAACTGATTTTTCATTTTTTAGCTGTATCTTAAATAAAAGTCAGTACAAAATTACAGATTTATTCTAATAATGCTTCGCTTTATTCCTTAAAAATCAGAATAATCGGTAATATTTTTTGGGGGGATTAGAAGTTTTCTATATAAAAAGTATTTGATAAAAACAATCTCTTTTCATTAGAAATATTTGTTTGAAAAATAGAGTTTTATCTTAGTGTTTCGTAGTATTTTTGTACTTTTGTCTAAAATAATAAATAAGCATAATTTTATATAAAATGAGAGACAAAATATTGATGGTAGGGTTGCTCCTACTTGGATTTTCTGTAAAGGGAAGCGCACAGTATAATAAAATTCTTGAGGCAGTAGGTTATTACCATCGACGGACGAGTTGGCGTTGGGTTATAATATAGGATTATAGAAATTCGAACTGATTACAGTAGAAAAATATTAACTAGGAATTAGAAGAAAGATAGGACGGAAGATCTGAAAAAATGCTGTAAATCCTATTTATTTTATCTTAAAAGAAAACTAAAAGATTAAGCCTTATGAAAAGATTACTAACCATTTTATTTTTAAGTTTATTCTGCGTTATGTCATACGCACAGCGTAAAGGAGATTATTACGACATGGCTTATAAATTGGCTGGTAAACACCAAATAGATAGCTCATTTATCTACCTTGACTCACTAGCTACGAAGTATGCAGATAAAAATTTATATTTATATTATAATTTAACAGTAAATCCTCGATTTAGACAAATGCATCAGGATAAACGTTGGGATGAGCTTATGAATAAGATACTCAAAGCAAAGCATGAAGTTGAAGATACATTGACTTTGCAATGCCCACAGAAAAAGGATATTGAAAAGACCATTACAGCAGAGGCAAAGTATTATAAGATGTGTGTAGACATCAATGTAAAGGAAAAGAATTTGAAAGTAGATGGAACTGTAACTGTCAACTTTAACAAGAAAGCTTATATTGATTTTGCTTTGTGGAAATATAGTACTGTGAAAGATATAAAGGTAAACGGCAAGGATGCTAATATTGATTTTACCCCTGAGAGTAAATTTCAGTGGATGCCACAGGCAGGGCGACTTCGTGTTAATAAAGACAATTCAGACAAGGCTACAATCCATTTTACCTATACTGCTCATATTGATAGTGTGGAAGCATGGATGGCTGCTTGCGATACCAACCTTGTGATGCTATCTATGTATATGCCATGGTATCCTCATAATTTAGATAGTGAGCATTTTACGGGTGATATAATATTTAAGATAGATGATAATTTTAAAGTATCAGGGTCTGGTCTTATATCCAAAAGAAACAAGCAATGGGTGATGCATCAACCATGGGAAGGTTTTGATTTTGAATTTATTGCTGCACCAAATCTGAAGAGTAGAGTTGTAAAAAGTCAGGGAAAATCCATTGAAATTGATTATTTATCGTTTGAAGAAGCTGATGTCGATTCGTTAGCCAATGCTTGTCAAGAGATATTCAACTATTATAGCAAGCTCTATCAAGTTGTTCCTGAGACTAAGGAGTTAAAAGTAGTGTTGCTGCCCGATCTTGGTGGTGCTATCAGTAGGCGTAACTTCATTGTTGCAGAGGCTTATATCTTTAATGAATATCTTTTTAAACTCATGGCACATGAGATAGGGCATTTCTGGTGGCAGTATGCTCCCGCAGATAATTGGCTTGATTGGATGAACGAATCGTTTGCTGAATACAGCTCACTTCGAGCTATTAAGCATCATTTTGGTGATGCTCTTTTCAATGATTATGTCAAAGCATATCGCGAAAGTGTTAGAAAAGTTTGTCCAATAATGGAGTTAGACAGAAATGCCCCTGATGCGCATAAGGTTTTCTATAATAAGGGAGCCATCGTTCTTTATGACTTGCAGAAAAAAGTAGGCGACGAGAAGTTCTTTAAGTTTATGCAGACTTTAGCTAAAAGTCATGTAGATACTCATGTCCAGTTGATGAATATAGCTAAAAATACGATGGGTTCTAAATGGGCTTCTTGGATAGAGATGCGTTTACAGCAGTAATGTGAACTCTATGAATCTCATCGAACTCGTGTTAAGATATAAACTTGCGGGCAAGATATAAAATCCGCCATATAGAGGAAACTAGGGTATTCCTTTTGTATGGTGGATTTTAATATTTAAAAGGGGGTTATTTATGTTCATCTATATTTGGTGTAAAGAGAGCTTTATTCCGCTTTTCCTGCAACAGCGTTGGGTGTCCAATGCTTAAAGAAGCTAAGTACTTTCTTCGGGCTATAGCCTTGACCCTCTTCTAGCAAACTGCTGTCTTGAATGTGAACCACCTTTCCATCGCCATTGAGTATGACAAAAACAGGGAAACCGAAACGTTGTGGATAACCTAATCGTTTCAACATACCCTCTGGCGCACTTTTACGAGGATGATAGTTGACATGAATATAAACGTAGTTGTCGGCAATTATTTTGCTGATGGCTGCATCTTTCGTAATGAAGTCGGCAAAGCGCAAACACCAAGGACACCAGTTGCCACCCAACTGGCATACCACAAATTTATTAGCCTGTTTAGCCTTGCTAATGGCTTCATCAATCTGTGTCATCTGATTGATATTTTCATTATATACTTTGGGCAATTGTGCATGGATATTTAGTGCAAATATCACAGTCATTAATAGAAGTAAAACTTGTTTCTTCATATATGTTTCTTTTTAATGTTTATTTTTCTGTAATTCGCAAATTTAATCATTTCCAGAGAAGTGAGCAAATTATCTCTTTTTTTACCTCTCTTTTTGTTGCTTGAAAAAAGTATATATGCTTTTTTCTAAATTTATATTAACGTGAGTTCGACGAATTTAGAACAGAGCAAGCTGTGTGTCAATAGTCCTTTGTACATTGATACACGGCTTCTTTGGGAACAGACAATAGGCAGC
>QWBY01000346.1_pt1 | contig 34655 bp, 36 predicted proteins | sample 1972471 | NCBI WGS metagenome assembly QWBY01 (sample SAMN09866722, study PRJNA288562) | Human gut metagenome isolate term6_stool, whole genome shotgun sequencing...
AGCGCCAAGCGATCCGTCCTATCTAGCTGACCTCTCCATAGCTCCATAAAGCGCATGCGGTCTAGCTGCGCTCGTGGACTCCACATCGCAGGGCCCTTGCTTCGGTTGAGCATGCGCCACTGTATCGTAGCGGCGTCAGATATTTGTCCTGTGTAGCCACCGAGCGCATCTATCTCTCTCACTATCTGTCCCTTGGCTATGCCGCCCATAGCAGGGTTGCAGCTCAGCTGCGCCACTTTGTTCATATCCCCCGTGATGAGGAGCGTCGAGGCTCCCATACGTGCAGTAGCACACGCCGCCTCGCAGCCAGCATGCCCTGCACCAATTACGATAATGTCAAAGTGAGTCTTCATTGTAGATCCGTAGCTCGGCTGACCTGTACCAGCCTCGTGCAAAGGTACGAATTTAGAGGTTAGAGACTGGCTGTTGGCTAGAGCTATCGGAGTAATCGGAGCTATCGGAGTGCTAGCGCCAATAGCTAACAGCCAAAAGCCAAAAGCCAAAAGCCAAAAATATCGATACGGCGCAGTGTCGGGAAAAACTGATTTCCACGTAGTAGGGGGGAAGAAACGGAATGTCCTTTTAGGAGATGCAGGAGAAAGGGCGTGGAAGTGCGATGAATAAAGGGTTTGAGGGGAAAAGGAGCTCAGCGGTGGTGTTGAAACGAAATGTGCATTTCGGTTGATTTGAGGTTGATTTTCGGGTGAGCGTCCGAGAGCGTTCGAGAGGATATGTTGATTGGATAGGAAGGGCTGCGAATAACACACTAAATGGAGGTAGATAGGTAGTAAGTCGAAGGACTAAGAAGAAGCCCACAAGGCACGCTATAAGCGACTTTGTGGGCTTCTTATTTGGAATATTGAGAGCGGTGTTCGAGGAGCGTTTACGTGGCGTTCAAAAAGGGATAAATGGAGGGGTAATTTGGGGTGTTTGGGATGAGATATTCGGACACTTTTCGGAGGGTAATAAGATTACAAAAACGCTTAGGGGATGCACTTAGGGGATGCAAAATGGAGTTTAGGGGATGCATTGAAAAGGGTCGAGCAAAAACGAAATGTCCTTTTAGGGGATGCGAATGTGAGTTTAGGGGATGCATCGTGAAATGTTAAAACAAAAACGGAATGTCCCTTTAGGGGATGCATTTTGCGTTTAGGGGATGCAGTAGAGCGTACTTTTTTGACCAGTACGGAGGGGGTAAAGGTACTTAAAGGGGTATATAATGGCACTTTTTGGACGGTAAAAGGGGGGTAAATGACAGGTAAAGGACACTTATCTGCCATTACTGTATTTGTGTATTTATCTAGTTGTTAGCGAGATATGAGATTTTACTGTATGGAAGTAGGGGTAAATGGTGTGACCGCACATAAAAAGAGGCTCCATATATTGGTCTGATGGAGCCTCTGTGCGTTGTGCTTGTAGCCACTGCAAGTGCGTAGCATTACACTATAGAGTGGAAGTGAATTGAGAGCTTGACAAGTGCAAGGCGACGTATGGCAGAGCGAGGTATATCAACTGGATCATAGCTAGGATTGAGAGAATGAAGAGCCACATAAGCTTCACCAAGTTCGCTCTTGCGAATCATCTTACAGACCAAGTATTCGTCAAAGTCAATAGCATAGGCAATAATAAAGATGTCTCCAAAGAGGATATGTTCGACTTCGTGCAGTATCTTGAATGCAATGATGTCGCCAGCTTGGATTGCAGGAGTCATCGAGTCTCCAACGACACGGACAGCTCCATCACACCTAGGAGCATTGGGGATGCTTATTGTGCCTTGTATATATTGAGCGGAGTTATCAATGTTTTCTAGGATTCCTCCTGTTGCTTCATAGGAATAAAGGGGAATGTCCTGCGACTCCAATCTTGGTTCTTGTTGCTTTGGATAGTAAAGAGAGTGAGTGTCGCTTACGGATACGGCTGTCTTCTCCAATTCTTCCTTGGGGTGTTGTCGGAGCATTGATCCCTCTCCCGTAATGAGCCAATCTGGGGAGATGTTCGCATTTGCAACAATTCTCTCGATAACGTCATACGAGGGTTTGCTTTGCCGTTTCCCCGTATAGCCAGAGACTACGCTAGGCTTAACACTAATAGCTTCAGCAAACTTGTTAGTGCTTCCTTCGTACAGCTCCTTTATGATAGCCTTGATTCTCTCGTTTATCTCCATTATCAATACACATATGCGAAATACCTCCTCCGAAAAGTTGCATAGTTCGCAAAAGCTAACTATCTTTGCAGTGGGGTAACTGTTTTACCTCGCCACAAAGATACGGAAATGCAATGTTCTAGACTATAAGACGATGAGAAGAATACTGATAGACAAGGAGGGGAGAGCCAAGTTGCGGAGCTTGTTTGGTGTAAGCAATAAGACCATAAGCTTTGCTCTCTGCTACCGAAGCCATAGCGATTTAGCTCGCAAGATCCGTGCTACAGCCTTGCAGTATGGAGGCAAGGCTACAGCACTTGATGTGGATACTATCTACAGTAAAAACTGTGTAGTACAACGCTATGGAGGGAGCGTGGAGCTACGTATCAATCTCGATACAGCTGTATCTACTCTCTGCAAGGCTGAAGAAGAGGTAAAAGTGGTTCGGAATACCCAAATCAAGGATTTGCTAAAGCTCCAAGAGCGAGCGAATCGTATCGCCTTAAGCAGCGAGCAATGAAATACGTATCCGCTAATAGCAACTCTCACTAGCGAAATAGATATGGAATACCACGACAATAAGCTCAGTGCCACCTTCGAGGAGATTACCGAAGGAGATGATCCAATAATGCGTCTTGGCACGCTCAAGAGTAAGCTCTCTCGTGGCTTGGTGCAGTACGCAAGGAGGGCAAAAGGTCGTGGGGTGAAGGCGTTAATAGATGTGATGACACTACCTAAGGAGACGCAAAAGGAGCTTATCCGAAGGTATGGCTTGCCCGAGAAGCCCACCTTGAAGGCGGAAGTGGTGGAAGTGGCGAGGGATGTGAAAGCCCTCAACTACTTCAATCAGTACCGCTATTATAATGGACAAGGGGAAGAGCAGAGCTTGCCTAGCGACATAATCCTTGAGTATACCCTCAATGCAAGCGTCCTCAATGTTCTCATTCAGGAGGAAAAACGGCTTCGGGCAATGGGGAATAAGCTCAACAATAATAGAACCGACATTGGGGGTATCCTCCTCTCTCTCTCGGAAGCCTTACGGAGGGAATACGGACACAATTTGCCTGCTAGTGAAAGACGACTCAGAGAGAAGCTCCGAGACTATAAGAAGAAGGGCTATGCGACCCTCATTAGCCGAGCAATGGGCAATAGTAATAGCACGAAGATTACTGAGGAGGCTGGAGAGTACCTTATAGCCCTGAAGCTATCGAAGCTCCCCACCCTCTCCCACGAAGATATCCTAGAAGCCTACAACTATAAGTGTCAGGAGACTGGCTGGAAACCCCTCGAGAGTATTCAAGCTCTCCGCAACTACCTCTATAGCCCAGCGGTGAAGCCGAAGTGGTATGGAGGTCGAGTGGGAGAACTCACCGCCTATCAAGTCTATGGCTACAAGCATAAGACCACGATGCCTGAGAAGCGAGATGCCCTTTGGTACATTGACGGTACGAAGCTCAACCTATACTATAATAAGGAGGGGAAACTTGCCACGGCAATGGTCGTAGAGGTGATAGATGCCTATAGCGACTGCCTCCTAGGGTATGCGATTACGGAGACGGAAGATTTTCAAGCTCAGTATAGAGCTGTGCGGATGGCTCTTGAAAAGGCTGGACACCGCCCTTATGAACTTGTCCACGACAATCAGGGTGGACAGACCAGCAAGGTTGCTAAGGAGTGGTTCGACCGCATCGCTTTAGTACATCGCACCACGCAACCAAATAGACCTCAAAGTAAGACCATTGAGAACCTCTTCGGACGCTTCCAGCAGGAGGTATTGAAGCGAATGCCTTGGTTCACGGGGGCAAACGTCACCGCCAAGGGGGATGAGAACCGCCCCGACCTTGAATGGATAAAGGCAAACCTCAATCTTCTGCCCCGAAGCCTTGAGGAGTTGAAAGAGCAATATATCGCCCTCCGAGAAGAGTGGAATCAACGTAAACACCACCGCACAGGGGTGGCACGTATAGAGATGTACGAAACAAACCATAATGAGGCACTCTCTCCCTTCACCAATGCGGATTACGAAGCACTCTTCCTCCTCACTCGTCCTCGCACGATACGCTTTGAGGGGCGTGGATTGGTAGTAGAGAGTGGTACGCAGGAGTTTGCCTACGATGCCTATACAGAGGCGGAGGATGGGAAGCTCCTCGTAGACTTTGAGTGGCGACTAAAGAATATCGGGCAGGACTTCGTGGTGCGATATGACCCCGAAGACCTATCTAAGCTCTACCTCTATAAAGAGACTGCCAACGGACTACGCTTCGAGCGTATTGTCACCAGCAAGGTAGTTGTTGCACGAGCTATCCAAGAGCAGTCGCAAGGAGATGCGGAGTATATCCGCTATATCCAGCAGGCGGACAAAGAGGCACGCCTCGCCCTTGTGGCGGAGCAGAGAGCTATCACCGCTACGTGGCAGGTGGGAAAAGCGAGCCTAGCCCCCGACCCCAGAGGCACCAATGCGAAGGAACGAGAAGCCCTCGATAGGAAGGTCGACATCCTTACCCAAGAGAAGCTCCAACGCAATGAAGCGAAGGGAATCCCCACAACTCCGACACCCGAGCCAATCCCCACGACTATACCTTTGGTAACATCGAAGCAAAAGAAGAGAGCTATACAGCCCAGGGAGATTGAACCTGCTGTCGCTTACAAAAAGGAGAGCCTCTGTACGTGGGATGAAGTAGAGGTGAAGGTGGTGGAGAAGGCGAAAGAGGAACCCCTCATAGACCTGTCATACCTCATTGAAACGAAAGATGACCTCAAACAACGAATCAGAAACAAGTACTAATCCAATGAGAAATGAGGAATGAGTAATTAGGGATTGGATAAATGCTAACAGTCAATAGCCATTATAACACGATATGGATAGACAACGAATCATCAACCAACTACAACGCTTTGTAAAGAAGGCTGGGAGCCAATCAAAGGCTTCCACGATGCTAGGCATCGGCAAGAGTACCGTCAGTATAATGATGTCGGGAGACCCCGAGGGGAAGGTAAGCGAAGAGATGTGGCGAGAGATAGAAGCCAAGACCAAACCTGCCTCGGGGAGCCAAGGGTGGAACCTTGTCGAGACAGGGGTCTACAACGAGATTAGCCAAGTAATGCAGGACGTGCAGATGGAGGCAGGCTGTACTTGGATAGTAGCCGAGGCTGGTAGTGGTAAGAGTACCACGGCACGCCACTATACTGAGATGCACCCCAATGCTCACTATATCCTCTGTGCCGATATGGTGCGGAGTGAATTTCTTCAGGAGGTGGGGCGATGCATAGGGCTGAAGCTCGTCGGGAGCAACCTGCGTCGTCACCTCTTGGAGATAGTTGATAGGCTCACCACGGAAGAAGCTCCTATCCTCATTTTCGATGAGGCAGATAAGCTCACTGATGGGGTCTTCAACTACTTCGTACAGTTCTACAATATGCTCGAGGATAAGTGCGGACTGGTCTTCCTATCCACGGCAAGCATCTCCCAACGAATGCAACGAGGACTTCGCAATAACAAGCGTGGCTATGCTGAGTTCAACAGTCGCTTGGGGCGACGCTTCTTCGAAACGGAGCCTGTCTCCACCCAAGATGTCTATGCAGTATGTCGGGGGAATGGTATCCACGATGAGAAGACTTTGGCAAGTATCATACAAGATGCCACCAAGTACGACAACGACCTCCGAAGGGTAAAGAAAAGAGTGAGAGCCATTACCAATTAGTAATTAGCAATTAGTAATTGAGATGAAACGAGCCTACAGCCCCAAGCAGATATATACGATGAAGAAGGAGACCATCACCCTCTCTCCCGAGTGGCAACTTGCCTTCGGCACCCCCGAGGTGCTGGGGACGTGGTTCGTATGGGGGCAGAGTGGCAATGGCAAGAGTAGCTTTATGATGCAACTTGCTCGGGAGTTATGCCTCGCAGGCGAGCGGGTGATTTACAACAGCCTTGAGGAGGGCTTTAGCCTCTCCTTTCAAGAGCAATTGAAACGCCACCAGATGCACGAAGTGAATAGCCAGCTCTACCTCACTCAGGAGGATATGGAGGCTCTTCGCAGGCGACTTGAGAAGAAGCGAAGCCCGAGGGTAGTTATCATTGATAGTTTGCAGTATACAGGACTAGACTTCCGAAGTTACCGAGAGTTGGTGGAGGAGTTTCCTCGTCACCTATTCATCTTCTCTTGCCAAGCAAGGGGCAACAAGCCCGATGGACGCAGTGCCTGTCGCATTATGTACGACGCAATGCTCAAGATATGGGTGGAGGGCTACCGAGCCTTTTCGAAGGGTCGCTTCCTCGGTGAGCGAGGATATGTGGATATATGGAGTGATGGGGCGAAAGCTTATTGGGGAGGAGATAATGAGTAAGTACAGTGACATCTTTGCAATGATAAAGGCTCTCGGTAGCCCCCTCAGTAATGAGGAGCTAAAGGAGACGCTCGTGGAGAGCATCTCCGAAGGGCGTACCAAGAGCCTCCGAGAACTATCCGAAGAGGAGCTTCAGAGCCTCCGTACCACCCTGCAGAAGGAGACCCATAGCAAGCCTCGAGCAGGCGATAAAAGTCGCAAGAGAAAGCGTAGTGCCGTCCTCAAGCTACTTACTGATTACGGCATCGATACCCAAGACTGGGACGCAATCAACGCCTTTGTGGAGAGTCCACGGATAGCAGGGAAGCCTTTCGCACGGCTCACCAATGAGGAGCTAGAGAAGCTCCAGCGTAAGATGCGAGCGATCCTTGCTAAGAAGCAAGAAAAGGCGAAAAAGACCTCAGAGTATAAGCTCCGCAAGGAACAGTACCGTAAATACATTGACTACATAGTAAAGAGATACAACGAAGAACGCAAAAAGAGAATCAAGTAATATGGAACAAGCAACAATCAGCCAAGAGGAACTAGAAGAGTTTCGAGCCTACAAGGCAAAGAAAGAGCAGGAAGCCAACCGAAAGGCACTCCGTGAAGAGTACAACGACCTAGTCGATACCGAAATCGAAGAGGCGTACAATGTCCTATCGTCTCTATCGTATGAGATGGCGAAGGCAAAGCAACGAGTCTTCGACAGCTTCCGCACCGTCATCGAAATGAAAACCGAGCAGATGGGGCTTGGTAAAGGCAAGGAGGGGGAGCAATATACCCACACCTTCACTAACTCCGACTCCACACTCCGTGTACGCCTTGGCAACTACACCCTCGACACCTATCGAGATACCGTCGAAGAGGGTATCAAGATGGTGACAACGTACATTGAGAGCCTCGCCAAGGACGACACCAGCTCCGCCTTAGTCTCTGCCGTCCTCCGACTACTCAGTCGTAATAAGATGGGACAAATACAAGCGAGCCGAGTCCTCCAGCTCCGCAAACTTGCCGAAGAGAGCGAAAACGAGACCTTCCTAGAGGGCGTGAGGCTCATCGAAGAGAGTTACCACCCTCAGGTAAGCAAGAGCTTCGTCCGTATGGACGAGAAAGATCCCGATACAGGAGAGTGGCGAGCCATCCCCCTTAATATCTCGGGAGTATAAACCAATTAGTAATGAGCAAAGAGATAACTCTCACAGTAGAGATACATGAGATTGAGGATTATGGTACGAGGACAAGAAGCGAGATGCTAGAGGCTCTTTCAGGAGCTAATGGAGAATGCCCCTATCTTGCAAGAGATATAATCTATGGCTGGATACTCGCACTGCCTCCTTCTGCTACCTTTCGTACTTACCGAAAGAATGGACAATTCATCATCGAAAGAACAGACATAGAATGATACTAGCGATAGACTTTGATGGCGTGCTTAACGCCAGCCGATTTCCCTCCGTGGGGATTGCCGTAAGCGGAGCTGTCGATGGGATGAAAGCCCTCAAGGCTATGGGGCATACCCTCATCATATGGACGTGCCGTGAGGGGCAAGACCAGACCAATGCTATCAATTGGTTACTTGAGCGTGGTATCCCCTTCGACGGCATCAATTGCAACATCCGTAGCAACATCGAGCGGTACCACAACGACAGCCGTAAGATCAATGCTCACCTCTATATCGACGACAAGTGCATCGGTGGGTGGCAGGGCTGGAATGCCGTGCTCCGCTATGTGGAGCAGTTAGAAGAGAGGAATGAGCAGTGAGGAGTTGACTAGTGCCACTCGTAGCACTGGTGCTTCTAAACCTACCCAAACAGTAAAACCAAAGTAGAATAACAATGAAAAACAGGAGACGATACCTACGTATGAGAGACAGGATGGTGATCGAACTCTTCGAGAAGTACTACGAACCTGAGCGACTTGACCGCTCCAAGCGTTGGGTGTACTACACGAAGATTCTACCACAAATTCCAATGAGTGAGCGGACTTTCTACCGCATACTTGAGAGGCGTAGAGAGCGTCTCAATGAACTTTCTAAAGAAGACAGCAATGAAAGAACTGAAGAAGTGGATTGAAGCCTCAATCAATGAGCTAAAGAGCGACGACCGAATGCAGGAAGAGCCTGCAACGGTAGATATAAACGCTCCTCTTGCCCTCATACAGGTGTCCATAAAGGGGCGTATACACGCACTGAATCAGGTACTGAGAAAGATAGCAGAGCTAAGCGATGAAGCCGATAGAGACTAGGAATGACCCTTTCACGCAAGAGGAGCTATCCGAAGCTCGCAAGGAAGCAAAGGCGGTAATCGACGAGTATGATAGATTCATTGTCCTTGGCTTTAAGCCAGCCGAAGACCCACAGGAGGTGTACGCCAAAGTCTACTCTTGTTGTAAGGTCAGAGACTTGGGGACTGGTCGAGGGGTTTTGAAAAAGGAAGAACAGAAACAACTGAAAAAGTAGGATAGCCTTTAGCTAATAGCCAACATTAATCTATACGTGTCTTGATTGTGGGGCGAGGTGTCGGGAGACATCCTGTCCCCTCTCTTTAAAGAACTCCGCATTCTTCCCCGAAAGAGTTGCACGTCTCCACACCTTGTACTATCTTTGTGGTGCTAAAACATACTCAGAGGGCGAAATAGATGCCCTCACCCCAATGGATGGGGGCTATTTCGTTTGACGGACATAACAGTATATGGTATCCGCACCCCCGTGCGTACGCTGTAATAGCACGCAAACCCTCTGAGTGTTTTAGCAACGGGACAGGCGGATACCTCTTTAGTTTTTAAAGAGATATGCTATACCACTCAGAACGTCTAGCTCCGACAATAAACGAGCAACAAAGAGAAGCGGAAGACCTTGCTATCCAAAAGGAGTGCCTCAAGGAGTACCTTAAAGAGATAGCTCAAGACCTCCTCGAGACCAACCCTAGCCTCCTCGAGACTTTTCCCGAGATTATCGCCACGGGCGACTCCGACTGGGTCGATGCCGAGTACTTCCTCTACTGGTATGAGGAGAATAAGGACTACGGCTTTGACGGAGGTTACCTCTGCCGAGGGCGAGAGAATGAGGTCAATTACCCTCTCATTGCTGAAGCCTGCCAACGTCTCATTGCCTACTTTGAAAGCGTCGACTAAAACCACGAAAGGAGTACCCCACCACAGGGTACTCCGTCTATTCCAAAAGAAAGAACTATCTTTGCAGTAGATAAAAGGGAGTCTCTATTGCCCCCGTACCATTGAGAAGTACGGCTAAGGCTTTAGAGGTTCCCCTTTTCTTTTATGTATAGATTGAAGCTATATGGAACTTCCTCTATACCATTCCGTACCTCCATATTGATTCTGAGGTTTACCCCTCTAAAAGTTACCTTATAGTAATGGTAACCTGTAACACCTCTTGCTTTCTTCTTTTCGTAGTTCTCTGCTGTAATATCTAGGGGTGCACTCCCAATATACTGTGCTGACTTAATGATTTTCACAATGTCTCTAGCAAATTCCTTTAAGTGGAGTTCGGTAAAGTGGTCGTAGATACTTTTCACGGAGGAACGATATATACGGACTTTCCTAGAGACTAAGTTATCCAAATCCAAGACCAGCCCTCCCTTCTCGGGTATGTGCTTCTTAGCCCATTCTCGGAGTTCTTTCTCCTTAAGTCTTGCACGCTTCCGCTTTATCTCATCAAGCTTTTCCTTTGCTCTCTTATGCATCGGGCAGAGTTGACTATCGTCGTCAGTGAGGCGAGAGCGAGAGAGGAGTCCTTGGCGACGGCATTCGGGGCAGGTGGGGATACCAGCGTTATGCGTATAGGGGTGCTGCTTAAGGTCGAAGACGGAGCCACTCTTGGCTGGGTTACTGCCTAGTCCTGCCTTGGGTTTATCTTTGGGGGCAGTAGGGGGTACAGCGGTCGCTCCCTTGTCGGTGGGTCGTACTCGGCACTTGCAGTTCCAATCAAGGGGTGGCAGGTGCTCCTCCCAAAAGGAATGCTCGATGGGGAGGATAGTACCTACGTAAGCGAGGTGGTCTTGACGCTTGTGTACGCTAGAGCTTTGTAAGTACTCAAGGTTGGGATAGAGGTCTTTGGTCTTGAGGGCTTCCTTAAATTGTACCGCACTGCGAGCCTTGAGGACGGCAGAGTTGTACTCCGTGCGTAACCACTGCACGTTGTATTTGCCAATGATGGGCTGAGCAAGCTTGCGGAACTCTGCGAAGGAGCGGAGCCTACCATCAGGACGCACAAGAAGACCTGCTAAGTCCTCCATCTCTCGGTGCGTCTTGAAGGCACTCCACACCGCCATATTGTAACGAAGCTCATACTCAAAGGCAGGCTCAGGCGAACCGAAAGAGGATGCATCAAAGGCTACAGAGAGTGCCTGTTGCATTGGTTGATTGTTTGCTTCAAAGAGCGAGGGAGAGAGGGAGTCGCTATCAGCTATGGGCTGTTTGTCCTTAGGTTTTGGAGGATTGTTTTTAGCGTCTCCGTATACCTCCCGAAGAGCCTCCGAGAGGAGGTCTTCAAGGTCAATAGTAGTACCCTCATCATCTAGCTCAATCTTCCGAAGAGTAGAGTGCGTCCACTTCCGCCATAAGGTTACTAATCGGCTTTGTGTTTGCCCCACGAGGTGTGGGGCGTGAACAAAAAAAGAGGCTAGCCCTCTCTTGGTTTTAGCGGACTTTGCAGACGATGGGGACTTGGAGAACTCTGCTTCTTGCTCTTCGCTATCCTGTTCTTCATCTCTATCTTCCTCTTTCTCCTCTTTGCTCTCCTTTTCTTCGTCGGCTTCGGGCATAGGGATACCAAAGCGGTCGTGTAGCCACTCTCGGGGGATAGTCATCATTGTGGAGAGGGTGGCAAGGTCGGTGACGGAGACAGGCTCGGTGCTTTGAGGATAAGCGAATCGACCTCCATTGACGGGCAAGCCTTGCAACTCGAGGAAGGGGAGGAAGTGACGATTGAGGATGCGTTGGAGATACCGCATATCGCTTTTGTTCTTGGCTTCTTCGACCTCTTGATGCACTTCCCCGAGGCTTCTTGCCCCACGCTCTCCTGAGACCGTCGTGAGCGTTTGCCCCAAGATGCCGACGAGCATCTCTTGGTTGCAAGCATCAACAAACTGCTTGAAGGAGATGCCGTTCGAAGCACTGCTCTCTCTCATCTCCACATCAGCCTCTTTGGGAATTACCATCCAGGGGGCAGAGCCTGCACGCTCCATTGCTTGTTCGAGCTGGCGTTTGCTCTCGGGGTCGTAGGTGTTGTATTTGCCGACACGCTGGGGCATCCCAAAGAGTTCGATCCACTGAGCCCAATCGCCAAAGCCCCCACGCTTGTATATAGCAAAGGGGATAGCTCGGAGGATTACCCCATAGTCTCGAGGCTTACCCAGCACCATCAGATAGGGGTCTTCGAGATAGGAGATACCCTTGTCGTCGGTGGGGTCAAGGAGGATTTGCTGATGCTCTAAGTCGAGGTGCTTCGGAGGAATTTCGGAGACCGTTAGACCCTCATTCGTCCAGCCAAACTCTACCGCAGAGCGACCGAGGAGGCGAGCTTTCATAATGAGACGCTGTAGGGCTTCGAACTCCTCCGTATCGATAAGGTCTTTGAGGAGGTCAACCTCCTGCCCATCCTTGTCGAGGAAGGTAATATCGGCATTGACGACCGCTTGCGTACGCTTGTCGAGCGCATCGGCAAGTGTGGTGTCCACCAGCATATCCTCATAGAGGTCGTAGAGGGGAGCCACCTTACCACGGTCTGCAGAGCGGAGAGCCTGTCTCCAGTCTCCCACATCCCAAGGGCGACGATTGGGAGCTTTAATAATTAGCTCCTGAAAGATAATAGGGTTCTTTTTCATCTTGACTGTTAGCTGGGTGTGGTTTTATCAGGGAAGCCCACGAGATCGGTGTAGCCCATATCAGTACCTACGAGCTTACGACCCGTGTCCTTGTACTGCTCCGTGTCGTTATCCCATACCCCCAAATTGCCATTAGGGAGAGCGATTATTGGGAATTTACCACTCATTGCTACGTGCAGTATTGAGCTGGAGTTCGAATTGGTCTTCGTTGCCGTCAGCATATTTAGCTGGAGAGAGGTCGCACGTAGCTGTACCGCTTGCTATTTGTGAGCCTTTGTATAGCCACGTAAAACCTCCTCCACGTGCGAGGGCTGATGCGGTCACGTCTACACCGCCTTTGATGACTTGAGCGGTGAGGCGGAGATAGTTCTTTCCATCGCTTCCTTTCACGCCACCTACGACGAGAGGTTCTTTTCGGGGCGTAGAGAGCAGTCCACCCTGACTGTCCCTCGTGATGATACGTTGCAGGAACTCGCCCTGCGAGGTGATGTTGACGTGGATGGCAGAATCGCCTTTGTCTCCTTGGTCGCCCTTTTCGCCTTTTGCTCCTGTATCGCCCTTTATCTTACTCCACGCATACTTGGTAGGGTCTGTGCTGTCGTCCTTGGTATAGTCGGTGTAGGTGCCGATATAGAGCTTGTTGAGGGAATCGGTGACGCTGAAGCCCTGCTTGCCGTCGGCAGAGTTAGCGTAAGCGATGTGTAAGTAAGGGGTTCTGCCGTCGGCACCTGTCTTTCCTTGGATTCCCTGCTTGCCGTCAGCTCCTTTGATGAGGCTCCAGGCATACTTAGACGCATCGTTGCTGTCCTGCTCGTTGAAGTCTACGTACATACCGATGTACGCTTTACCTGTAGGATTTTGGCTGAATCCGCCTCCTGAGGCATTGTCTGCATAAGCAATGTGGGTGTAGGAGCTTCGTCCATCGTTACCCTTTTCGCCTTGCACCCCTTGGGGTCCTCTGATTCCTTGGTCGCCTTTTGATCCTTGCACGCCTTGCAGTCCACGCACACCTTGCGGACCTCGTGCAGGCATTCCGCTGTCCTTAAAGTTCCCCGTTTCAAAGTCCCAAATACCCCAGTTGCCGTTGGCGAGGATAATGGGAGAGGGTGTTTCGATGGTATCTCGTACAGAGATGGTTGATTTGATGATTGCCATAGGTCAATTAGAAGTTAGGAGTGTGGAGTGAGAAGTTTTAAGTAATTCCTCATCCCCACATTGTATTACACAGGCGAAGGTAGCTGTAAATGCCTCGGTGACCAATTAGATGTGACACGGTGGCACATCTAGTTGGTGGGGAGGAGATTTCTATGCACATTTGCATCGGATCATAGCAGACAACTCAATATGGATGATGAGATAAGAAACCAAGCGACAGACCTCCTCCTCGAGCGAGGGGTGCAGTTTGCTTTGCCACTTCCTCGCTACTTAGCGTGGGCAATCCCCAAGCGATGGCGACAGCTAACCATTCGCCACCTCAAGGCAGGTACGATACTAGAGATAGAGCGGTTGGTGCTACAGTATAAGCTACACGACAATCCTCTTACGCCCGATGTGGCGGTCTTAGCAGAGATAATAGCTCTTGCCGTACTCAATAGTAGAAGGGGAATCAAGCTCTTCTGTCGACCACTTACCCAGTGGCTTCAGTGGGGAGTGTCGAGCGAAAGCCTACTAGAACTCTTCGGGATAGTCCGCACGCTAAATCGCCTTGAGGATTTTACGACTATTACCATCTGGACGCTCCTCACAGCGAGGATGACACAAGCGAGGATGGGGCAATGAAGGAAGGGGAGTTAAGGACTGTTGTGGACGGTCTCCATAGCCCCTTTGGACTATTGGGTAAAATCAGAATCGAGCGAAAACTAAGCTTACGAGAAGTGCTGTGGAGAGACCCTTGGATGCTCTTAGTTTTAGAGCAATCCGACCAACCTCGCACTCGCACCACCCGAGAGGGAGAAGAGCTTCCCACCATCGACAACTTCTAATGATTGAACCTTTAGCTAACAGCCAACTATGAACGCAAAGCAAATCAAAGAGTGGGCAAAGCTCCTCTACTGCAAAGAGAGACTAAGCCAAAAGGAGGTGGCAGAGCGGACAGGCAAAGCCCCTCAAACTATCAACCGATGGGTAAAGAATGAGAAGTGGGACGAGCTACGTGTCTCACTCACCATTACCAAGGAGGAGCAAATCAAGAACCTCTACCGCCAGCTTGCCGAGATGAACAAAGCCATCAGTGAGCGAGAGGGCAATCGATACCCTTCCGCCAGTGAAGCCGATACCATCAATAAGCTCTCTACCGCAATTCAAAAGCTAGAAACAGAGGTGGGTTTACCCGAGATTATAAGCTCCTTCACAGGCTTCTTTGACTGGCTCCGCAAGATAGACCTCGAGAAGTCCAAAGAGATTGCCCCCCTCTACGATGACTATATCAAGAGTAAGCTACGCTAACTCAATTAATAATTAGCAATTGCCTGTTATTGTAGCCAGCAACCTCTCAGAATTACTCATTCCTAATTGAAAAGATGAGACGACTGAACATTGACGAGAAAGAGAGCCTCAAGGCGTGGCAAGGCTATCTACTAGCCCTCATTGAGGAGAGCAGTGTAGATACCTCTGAGCCGATTGAGGTGCAGAAAGCACGTATTGCACGCCTCGAAGCTGACCCCGAAGCGTGGTTCAAGTACTACTTCCCAAGCTTTGCCACCTGTGAGCCAGCCCCTTTTCACAAGCAAGCTACAAAACGCCTGTTGGAACACGAGCGATGGTACGAAGTCCGCTCGTGGAGCCGTGACCTTGCCAAGTCTACTCGCTCGATGATGGAGGTGATTTATCTCGCTCTGATGGGGCAGATTAAGAACTTCCTACTCGTCTCCAACAGCAAAGACAAAGCCGTCGACCTCCTCACCCCCTTCAAGCTCGTCCTGGAGCAGTCGCCACGCATTACCCACGACTATGGTGTGCAGGTGAAGGCTGGACAGTGGGAAGAGGATAAGTTTGTCCTCACATCGGGTTGCTCCTTTCGTGCGATTGGTGCTGGGCAGTCCCCTCGTGGATTGAAGAACAAAGAGGCTCGCCCCGACTTTATCCTAGTCGATGATATCGATACTGACGAGGAGACACGCAACCCCGACCGCATCAAGACGAAGTGGGAGTGGTTCGAGAAAGCTCTCTTTGCGTCTCTCTCAGTCTCGGGCAACTATCGCATACTATTCTGTGGCAACATCATTGCCAAGGACTGCTGTATCACTCGAGCAGGAGCCAAGGCGGACAAGTGGGATATCGTCAACATACGTGACAAGCAGGGCAAAAGCACGTGGCGTGCCAAGAATAGCGAAGCCGACATCGACCGAGTGCTGTCGATGATAAGCACGAGTGCCGTACAGCAGGAGTATTACAACAACCCAATTAGCGAGGGAGAGGTTTTTACCGACATCACTTGGGGAGAATGTCCACCGCTCACTAAGCTCCCCTTTGCGGTCTGCTATGGCGACCCCTCTCCCAGCAACTCACGGAGCAAGCAATCAAGCTACAAGGCGGTCTTCCTCGTGGGCTTCTTGGAGGGCAAGTACTACATCTACACAGGCTACCTCGAGCAGGAGACCAACGACCGCTATGTCACTTGGTTCTACGACATCCGAGACTATGTCGGGGGCAAATGCCCTATCTACTACCTTACAGAGAACAACGCCCTCCAAGATCCCTTTTGGGAGCAAGTCCTTCAACCGCTATTCGTCAAGCATTCGGAAGCTCGTGGGCTAGTCCCCATAGCTCCCGATACCCGAGCTAAGATGGATAAGTATGCTCGTATAGAGGGGGCTTTGGAGCCTCTGAATCGACAGGGACGGTTGGTCTTCAATATCAAGGAGCAGGGCAATCCCCATATGCAACGCCTCGAGGAGCAATTCAAGCTCATTGCCCCACGTCTGCCAGCCCCTGCAGACGGGCCCGACTGCATCGAAGGTGCCGTGTGGCAAATCAACCAAAAGCTCTCCGAACTGAAACCCGACAGCGTGGTCTTTGGTGGTAGGAGACATAACCGCAAACGCTACTAACTCAATAGCCAACAGCCTATGTATATAACGACTGACGAACTCAAGACCCATCTCTACAAAGAGAACATCCGCCTAATACAAGGCGATGACGACACCATCCTGCTCTCCGCTATCGAAGGAGCGGAAGAGGAAGCTAGTGGATACCTCGCTAAGTATGACCGTAAAGCCATCTTCGCTCAGCGAGGCAACGACCGCCACGCCCTCCTGCTTATCTTCCTCAAGGATATAGCCGTGTGGCACTTTATTACCCTGTGCAATGCTGGTGCAGACCTCGACTTTCGACGCTTCCGCTACGAGCGTGCCATCTCGTGGCTCCGTGCTGTGCAAAAAGGGGAAGTCTCCCCCACGCTACCGCTCCTTGATGAGGATGGAGACGGCAAAGTGGACAACCCCGAGTACCTCTACGGTAGCAATCCCAAACGATACAATCACTTCTAACTGAAAATGGAACCCGTATACATAGACATCAAGCTTCGTCAGGACGTAGATAAAGAGGCGGAGAAAGCGACCCAAGCAATCGACAAGCTCGAGAGCGAAAGCCTTGAGGCGAGCCGTAAGGCAGAGCAAGAACTCCGTGAGAGCATCGCCCTACAGAAGCAACACTTGGCTCGTCTTAAAGCGGATATCGCTAAGATGAAAATGGAGATGCAGAGTAGCGGTGATTGGAGTGCATCTCTGCTCAAGGAACCACTGGAGAAACTCCAAGCGGAGCTGATTGATGAGCTAGAGGGTCTCCGCCACCTCAAGGCGGAGCTTGAGATGACCCGACACGCCAAAGAGACCTTAGCTCGCAAAATCTACCAAGTGAAGGACGCAATGGCTAAGCTCCGTTTGGAGGGGAATGAGAGTAGCCAAGCCTACAGCGACCTCTCCGAGCAGTTGGAGACGCTCAACGACGCTTATCAGGAAGTCAATAAAGAGCAACAGATGATGACCAAGGGAGCGGGTCAGTTGGAGGGAATTATTGGCGGATTGCAGGCAGTCAGCGGTGCTGTAGCATCGGTGGTGGGAGCTATTGGCTTAGCCAACGGTGAGAGCGAGAAGTACCAGCGTATACAGACCAAGGTGCAGAGCCTCCTTGCTATCACCATCGGGCTTCAGCAGGTGCATCAAGCGGTATCTGCCACGAGTGCTTTTCGAATGAAGACGCTCACTGCTGTGACAGCACTCTACACCCGTGCGGTCAAGTGGCTCTCGGTCGCTCTCAAGATAAGTGAGGTGAACGCTAAGCGTATGATGGCTGCACTGACGATGGGGCTGAGCATTGTCATTACCTGGGCAGTCACCGCATTGGATAAGTTTGTCACTAAGCAGAAGGAAGCAAAGGAGGCACAGAAAGCATTCCAAGAAGCAGTATCCAGCTCTGCCAGTCAGCAGATAGCCAAGTTCGAGGAGCTCCGCCACGCTTACCAAGCCCTTGAGGGGGATGAGCAGAAGAAGCAGGAATTCGTAGAGAAGCATAAGCAAGCGTTTGATGAGCTAGGTGTATCCATTACCAACGCCAACGAAGCGGACAACCTCTTTGTGAGCAATGCGGATGCCTTCAAGGAGTCGCTTAAAGAGCGAGCCAAGGCAATGGCGACCTTCGACCTTGCCGTAGAGCAGTACAAACTCGCCATCCAAAAGGAGATGGAGGCAAAGGAGCGAGCAAATAAGCCCACTCTTTGGGATAGTTACCTATCCGCCCATGCTAACCAGGGAGGAGTGTATGTATCCGCTCAAGAGATCGCCCAAGATGCAAGTAAAGACCTGCAACAAGAAGCAGATAAGATAAGAGCAGAAGGAGACAAACTCATTGATACAGCCCAAGGGTACAAAGAGAAGGCAAAGAGCTTCCTCGATAAAGCAGGTATCAATGAGAAGCAGGACAGCAAGCCTACGACCCCCACCGACACCGACACGGCAGAAGAGGAAGCCCGACGCAAGCGAGAAGCCAACTATAAAAAGTGGCTCTCCGAACGTAAGCGTGCCTACGAGACCCTTGCTAAGTATAGCCGAGATGCCGAGAAGGAAGCTACCGCTATAGAGATTGCAAGCATCAAGAACGCTCGAGAGCGAAAGCTCCGAGAGCTAGAAAACGAATACAACCAGCGGAAAGCCCTCATTGCCTCACGTCTTAAAGAAATCGCCCAGCTTGAAGCAAAGTACCACATCGATGGCTCCAAAGAGAGGGGCAACCTCAATGCCCTCTCACAAGCCCTCGACACCCAATACCAAGAGCAGATAGAAGCACAAAAGGAAGCCTCGCAAGCTATCCTCCGTGAACTCGATGCAGAGGTCTCCTCCCGACAGAGTAGCAGGCTCCAAGAGCAACTCCAAGCCATCGATACCTACTACCAGCAGGTCGAAGAGAAAGCTCGAGAGAATGCCACGAGCGAAGAGGAGCTACAAGCTCTACTCTCCAAAGCTCACACTATGCACCTCCGAGAGCGAGAGGTAGCTACTAAGGAATCAGAGCTTCGTCGCCTTGAGCTGGAGGAAAGCGTAGCTCTACGCCTGCTCCAAATGCAACAAGGGAACTTTGCCCTCCAAGCCGATGCGGAAGAAGCCTACCTCGAGAAGAAGCTCGAATTCGCTCGTAAGCGTCTTGAGACTCTCCAACAGATAGAGGCAAATGGAGGAGAAGCAAGCGAAGCGATCCAAGAAGCCAAAGAGGATATTGAAGATCTATCTCACGCCCTTGAAGAGATTCCCAAGAAGCGAGTGAGCGAAATAGGAAAAGGAATTCAAGGCATCTTCTCTTCGCTTGCAAGCATCGGGGGAGAGCTGGGAGAGGTCTTTAGCACTGCTTCTTCAACCATTGGCAACATCCTCTCTTCCCTCAAGAGCGGTGCCTCTACGATGGACTTACTCGGCAATGCCGTCTCAGGCATTATGCAGGTGGTGGGGATGGTTGCCGAGCAGAACCGCAAGAATGCCGAAGAGGAGAAGAAGTATGCCGAAGCAGTCGAAGCAAGCTACCACCGCCTTGCTCTCGCTCGTATCAATGCTTATAGAGCGAGCGATGACAACATCTTTGGCGTAGAGAACCCCTACAAGCGTGCCATCGCAGGTGCCAAACGCTACCGCCAAGCTATGCTCGAACTCCACAATATGATGGAGCGTCTCAGCAATGGAAAGGTGCAGACTGGTACAAAGCAAGTGGTCTCAGGGAAGAACATTGCCAAGGGAGCCCTCGGAGGAGCCGCAGCAGGTGCTGCTCTCGGTAGCATTATCCCTGGACTTGGTACACTCCTCGGAGGAGCTATTGGAGGTCTCTTTGGAGCTTTTGCTGGGGCTGTGTCTACTAAAACTGTTCCTGTCTTCAAGAGCCTTGCCTCTCAGTATGGCTCTATCCTCAAGGAGGGGAGTAAAACCTTCGAACTGAACCCCAAGATTCTTGCCGATTACGACAAGCTGGATGAAGCCACCAAGAAGCTCGTGGACAACTGGGAGGCAATACGCAAGGAGGCTCTCGAAGCTCAGAAAGAGATGCGAGAGACCTTCCAAAAGCTCTCAGGTGATATAGGTGACCTCCTCGGCAAAGCCCTTGCCGATGCCTTTCGCACGGGGGAATGGGAGAGCGAGATGGCGAACTTTGAGAAGAAGCTCGATGAGATGATAGGGCGTATCCTCGACCAGCTTATCTTTAGTGCGGTCTTTGGCGAAGAGTTTCGCAAGCTTCAAAAAGCTATGGAGGACTCCTTTGGCGTAGGTGGAGACCAAAGCATTGTAGACGACATCATCGCCTTCAAGAAGGTATACCGAAGGCTCGTGGAGGAGTACAAGAAAGCGAAGAAAGAAGCTCAAGAGGAGATGGGAAACGAAGGCATCGACATCTGGAGCGAAGACTCTGAGCGTGATGCCGTAGCTCGCAAAGGACTTGCCCAAGCCTCACAGGATAGTATCAATGAGCTGATGGGTATCGCCACCAATCAACTCCTTCAGCTCCGCACCCTCGTAGAGCTACAACGTAAGCCCAACCCTAACGACAGCTACCGCTCCCTCGTCCTTGGCTCCATAGCTCGCCACGTGGCTACCATCGCCACCCACACCCAGCATCTCGAGCGACTAGAAGCTCTTGCTACTGACCTTGCCTCCATCAAGCGTGACGGAATCACCATTGCCAATTAGCAATTACACTTGATGCCTAGCTCCTAATTCTCTATGACAACTCTGATTGAGCAACCCCTAATTGCTAATTACTAATTACTCATTACTAATTGAACAAACTATGAGCATTGTCAAAACAACCATCTCCGTAAGAGATACCATCGAAATCCCAGCCCCCATCATTGGCGACAACGGCAACTGGTGGGCGTGGGACACCACCACAGAGCGGTTCGTCGACACAGGCACCAAAGCAAAGGGCGAAGACGGAAAACCAGGAAAGGACGTTGACCCTGCCCTGCTCGAGACCATTCTCTCTGAGCTAGATGATGCTAAGACCGCAGTAGGCACACTCCAAAAGCTCACGAAGGAGCTTCAGCAAGGCAAGCTCAACATCAACGCCTTACCCTATCACCTACGCTGGCTCCTTGATGCATTCAACAACGGAGAGACCACCGTGGCTGGAGGTCTCCTCCTCTCTCGTATCATCGGACTAAGCAACCAAAAGGGACGTATCACCGCTCAACTCAGTGGATACAATAGCCCCGATGGCAAGGTGCTAAGGGCTGGGATAGACTACAACGTCCAGCGAACTAAGAGTAGAATCATCGACTATCTCAGGAAGTTAGGGTTCGACACAAGCGAATTCTCTTTTGCCCTCTCTGCAGGGGCTTCGTATGCCTATGACAAGCTCATCAATTGGGCTAAGAAACAGCCCGAGCCGTACGCAAAATTGATGGCAGACATAAGGGGGCGAGTGGTTGCTCTCCCAGATCAATTCAAGCTTACCGATGAGATAACCATCACGCATTCTACAGACACTGGAAGAGAAAGGGTAGCTATCCACCACAACGGCACAGGACATTTCGGAGAAATCTATCTGCAAGGCAACCGTATCGACTACAAGACCAGCCCCACAGCACATCCCTACCTCTCCGTAGGCTCCGCAAACGCTACCTTCATTGACGACTTCGTGGGGAGCGCTCGCACCGATGACACCCCGATCAATGAAAGCAGGGTGGAGCTTGAGTATGAGAAGAGAGATGCGTGGATACGAACCTTCGAAGCTATTGGAGACGACACTAAAGTGACTATTACCATTGATAAGCTCGTAGCCGACGTGTATAAAAATGATGGTCTGACACTAGGCTATAGCAAGGTGGAGTCTTTTCTTAATCTTAGTCTAGACCGCAAGCTTATTGACGACTGGCAAGGGTTTGTAGATATCGACCTACCTAATCCAGAGCCTAATCCTTTTGAGCCTAGACCTGACCTCTTCGAATCACGCCCCCTTCCCCCGATGCTTAGCCTTATGCAAAATAGAGCAGGGGGTAGATTTGTAGAGCGACCTGCCGAAGCCTCAAACCTCGTCTATACCCTATACGTCCCTAAGGGTAGACATACGCTGAAGCTCGCCATCGTGGGTAACAATGGAGGCTCTGCCACTATCGAGGGGGTTCGTCTCAGTCGCTACTACGACAGCGGTGCTACACAAACCTATATCCGTGGCTCGGGGCTTCGCTTCTTTGGCTCTGCCGACCGCTACGTTGATATAGACTACAGAGCTAGGCTGTGGAGAGAACACATCATCGACGTTGGAGGAGTACCAAGCCCATACCCCTACCAAATTACCAACCCCTACATTATGCGTATCAAAGGGGGACTAAAGGTAGACCGTATTGAAGCCGAGGAACTTGATATGCCTGGTACTCCCCTATGTGGGGCTACGTTCAACCAGTATGGTACCGAGGTGAAGGCGTTTGGAAAGTATAAGAACAAGAGAGGACAGAACCGTGCCATAGCGGACTATGATAACTCTCAAGGTATGCGGTGCTACAAGGTGTACCACTCTATTGGGCATACCAACTACTTCCCCATTGTACAGCTTACGGGGTCGCATAGCAATAACGATATGTGGAATCTCACCCCTCGTGTCTATGGGATAGAGACAGATTGCTTTTACCTACGTATCTTCACTAACGGAGATAATCCTGTAAAGAATGGATTCTCCTATGTGGCGTTTAAGACAGTATAAAAGAAAAGGGGATTCCTTTGCGGAGTCCCCCTTTTTTTCGCTCAAGGGCGTTTATTGCTCGCCCTTTTCCTTCAAAGCTTGCCAGCCATCGTTGTTGATGGGAACAGCGGTGTAAAGCTCTTGAAAGAGGCGATACACCTCGTCGTAGTTACCTGCCTCGTACTCCCTTCTTATATCAATCTCTGCTTGCTCCATCTTGGCATTGGGAATGTAGGCTATGATATTGTCTACCCCTTTTTCCTTCTCAGAGGCAAGAATACGGAGGTCTCGGAGCTTAAAGAAGTAGTCATCGAGATGGTAGACGGAGAGGTCTTTGGAGCCTTCGTTATTGATAATCATCTCGCCCCACATCATTATTCGCTCGTTCTCTACATCCTTCTGCTTATCGTTGATGCCAAGAGCTGAGTTTTCCTTGCCGTTGAGAGGGTCAGTGAAGAGGAATATGCTTGCTTGCTCCACAACTTCTCGAGGGGTGAGGATGGGGTACTCTACGGGGTCTTTGGTGTCGGTTTCTGCTTTCATCGTGGGATTGGTCTTTACATTGATATAGAGCATTGCTCCTGGGTCGAGGACTTTCTGCTTTTCTTTCTCTTGGGGCTTCTCTTGGCACCCTGCAACTGCCATAGCTAGGAGGAGGGCTAAGCTGAGTAATAGACTCGTTCTTTTCATAGGTATATCCGTCTTTAGCGGTTATCGTTGTACGGCAAAGGTAGTGCTTTTCTCACGAAATGGTGCCCTAGGATTTGCTCGTCTCAAACCTTTTCTCTATCTTTGCCACTGTCAAAACCACCAAGAGGACGGTGTAAAGTCCTCACCCCACATAGGTCGAGGACTGTTTTTATGTCCGTCCGTAATATATCAAAGACCGTAATCGGATACTCGCACCCCTGTGTGTATGCTGTAATGGCTACACAAACTCCCTCTTGGTGGTTTTGACAGCAGGACAGGCGAGTATCCTCTTTTTATACCCAGCAAGTTATGTCATATAACCAAGACAACCGAGCTCAGACACTAAACGAGCAAAGTAACAACCAGCCAATGGCTACGATCCAAGAGCTAAAGGCTAGCAATCAGGAGCCTCTGAAGCTCCTCCAAGAGACCCAGCTCTGCGGAGCGACCCTCTCCGTCTACGGCACCCCCATCGAACCGCTATTCAAAGCGAAAGAGGTTGCCGAGGTGTTAGATTACTCGAAAACAGGCGAAGGGTACTACGACACTTCAAGAATGCTTGGAACGGTAGATGAGGATGAGAAGCTACTACGAACGATATTCGTAGCAGGTCAGAATCGGGAGATGTGGTTTCTCACCGAGCAGGGGCTTTACGAGGTCTTGATGCAGAGCCGTAAGCCCATTGCCAAGGACTTCAAGCGAGGGGTCAAGAAGATACTCAAGGGCATTCGCACAGGCGAGTACCACCTGAGCAACACCTTCATCAGGCGTACGAACCGCCTCCTGCAGTCTGCCGAAGACCGTATCCAAAGCCTCCGTAAAGCAATCAAGGAGGTAGACCAGATGCTCCCAACCTACGCTAATAGCAGACAGCTCGTAGCCCACAGCCCTCTGCTCAGTAGCGACCCCATCGCTGGTGTACAGCCAATCATCCTGCGAGGTAAAGCTTGGTACCCACTCCGTGAGCTACTTAAGAGACGAGCTAAGAACAAATACCCCAAGACGCAATATTACCTTGACCACTATCCCGACCGCACGATGGTCTACTATCGGACGAACTACTGCGACGAGGCACTCGCTCACTACATCGTAGCTCGAGAGGAGCTACGCCAGCGTCAAGCCGAGCTCGCAGTACCTCGCCTTGATATGTCCGACCTCTCGGAGACTAAAGCTATCGCAGGGGGAGACAGCTCTTCCAGCGATGTTGAGTTAGACCCACATGGTATCACTATTAGATTTTGATGTACTATGACTACTATCACCAAGGACTCTCTCACTATCTGCATCAAAGACAATACAGGCTTTGATATGTGGCAAGGCATCATCACGGCACTTATCAAGGTACAGGAGCTAGCCATCCGCTTTGGTGACGAGCGGGTCGACGACAGCACCGCCTACTACCTCTCGAGTCTCTTACAAAGTCTCGTAGACATCCAGCGATAACCGATTTACTACATACTCTCACAAACATACTCTCACATCAAGGGGTACTCCACCACGGGGTACCCCTTTTTCAATGAGTAATTACTAATTGAATCGTGCCACGGTGTCGCATTCGCTTGGTGGTAGAGTAGGTGTAGTCTATCTTTGCCATTAGCTAGCTAATAGCCAACAGCAATCAGCCACAAAATGAATATCAGTGAATTTGCCAAGCTCTTCCCCGAGAAGATGAGAGAGGTGACCCATTACCTTGAGGGGGATGGCGTGAAGACCGATATAGGGCGAGTAGCCTTGGAGCACGTCGAGCGAAACTTTGAACAAGAAGGGTATGTAGACGAAGCCCTCAATCCGTGGAAAGAAGTGGAGCGTCGTAAGCCCGACTCGCCTTGGTATGGACACTCAGGACAACTGGGCAAGAGGAGCGATGAGCGAAAGGAAGCCCCCATCCTGCACGGTGAGACTAGAGAGCTCTCCCGAGCCACCCGAATGGAGCTTACCCCTGAGGGTGTACGCCTTATCAATAGCACGCCCTATGCGGCAGTGCATCAGTTCGGCTTGCCTGCGAAGATATACGGCAAGAAGCCTTTCACAATGCCCAAACGCCCCTTTATGGGACGCTCCAAAGTGATGGAAGCAAACATACGCAAGAAGATACTCGACCACTTGAAGCAACTTGTCAAGTAATAGCCTTTGGCTGTTGGCTATTAGCTAACACAGTTCATTCCTCATCCCTCATTGATATGAAAGCACTATACCTATCCCTTAGCCAGCACCTTAGAGAGGCTTGCCCCTTTCTCCGTACGATAGACATCGATAGGGGACAACTCAGCACGCCCTACGGAGAGAGTTCTCGCCCCGAGGTTGCTTTCCCTTGTCTGCTTATCCGCATTGGGTTGCAACGTCGCATTGACCTTACCCCTACCGAGCAGGAGTGCGATGCAATGATTACTCTCGCCTACGCTACTGATAGGGTTACCGATACGGCTCAGCATATCAATAGCCCACGACGAATGGAGGGATTAAAGCCTTACGATGAAGTGGAAGCTATCTACACCGCCCTCCAAGGATGGGATAGTGAGGGCGAGATATCCCCACTGAGTAGAAAGAGCCAAGAACCACTCCAGCTCCATAAGGGACTTTTTGCCGAGCAATTGACCTTCGAAACGACCTTTCAGCAGACGCTATGAACCCGAATGAAATCTACTTTGCCCGAGGGGGTAAAGGGGAGCTGTATAAGTTTCCCCCACGAAAAGAGCCACCTCGCAACAATTGGCAAGACGGTGTCCTCGAGGTCGACCTCACGAATCCCCAATGGGCTAGCTACTCAATGGAGCTTTCTTTCCTAGTGGGTATGAACTCCGACAAGCGTTTTTCATTGAATCCATCGCAAGCCTACGAGGGTACAATATATACCGAGCTACTCCGCAAGCGTACACCACGTCTGATCCCTTATACAGTACACCTGCAGTCGGTCTCGAGTTTGCGATACCACCGCAGACTAGCTACGGCAGAACTCTCTTGCACTTACGAAGTGCTTAACCCCACAGAGGTCTGGCGGTATATTGCCACCTACAAGGCGGAAGTGGCACCAGTCACTAAGCAGAAGGTGGCACTTAATGATACCGACTTGGGAGACCTCGGTATCTATGTCCTCAATATCTACGATTCCGCCCTTGCACCTGACGTGGAGAAGGGCGTGCGGTGGTTCTCCGATTCTGCTTTTCGCTCGGGAAGAAACATTTTCAAGACGAACGAACTCCCACGCTTTGAGACTAAGGAGATAGAGATGCGTTGTGCCATCGCCTTCCAAGAGGAATCCCAGCTACAGGCTACCCTTGGGGCATTAGCACGATTGCTACTCCATAGCGAAGAGCTTAGTATCAATGGAAATAGGTGCTACTACACCCAAATGACCGACTGTAAGCTCTCCAATCATCGCTTTACCTTCTCTCTTCATTTCCAACTCTTTTAGCCAATAGCCAACAGCCAAAAACAATATGCTCATCCACAATCTCGGTACTGATATAGAAGTTCACCCCAGCGACAGCTCCGAGCTGGTGGCAGGGATAATGCAAGCGTCTACACTTACGCTACACTTCAAGCACAATGAGGTTCTCAATCTGCATCAAGGAGCTACGGTAGAGTTCCAAGGGGAGACCTTTACACTCATCTACCCTGAGCAGATTAAGAAGCTCTTTAAGGGGTACTACGAGTATACGATAACCTTTCACGGTACAGCGGAGCGATTGAAGCAGAAACTCCTCAAAGACCCCTCCAATGTAGCTCGCACCTCCTTTGTTTTCGCTGGTACTCCTACCGAGTTTGCTCGGCTCATCGCACGCTCTATGGGCGATGGCTGGACGGTGGGGCAGTGCCTCAAGACCTCGTACGATAAAACAGTTGCCTTTCGGCAGGATACCTGCTGGACAGCACTTGGACGGATTGCCCAAGAGTTCCAGACGGAGTGGGTGATAGAAGGCAAGACCCTCTCCTTTCGCAGGCACGAACGCTATAAAGAGAATCCCCTGCCAATGAGCTACGGAATGGGGAACGGCTTCCGCAGTGGCGTGAGCCGTAGGGGCAACAACGATAAGCTCCCCATCAATCGACTCTATGTATTGGGAGGCAGTCGCAATATCGACCCCACGAGCTATGGCGAAGCCACCCTCCATCTTCCAAAGGACTGGCAAGAGGAGGCTCAGATGGATAGGCTATATCAGTTCCTCCGTACTGACTCAGAGGGGAAGTATATCAGCGTCTTAGACCTTAGTGGGGTAGGAGCAGAAGGCTCTGTAGAGCTTACCGATATCTATCCCTCTAGAGTGGGAACAGTATCTAAAGTGCTAGAGGTCGATAGGGAGAAGCACTTCTACGACATCGTGGACGAGAGTATCCCTGCCAACCTCAATTACAACGACTATCGCATACCAGGGGAGAAAGCTATCCTCAAGTTTCAGACAGGCGACCTCGCTGGTCGAGAATTTGAGCTGAAACAAACAGAGAAAGCCCTCACAGGCTACCACCACCTAGAGCGACGCTTTGAGCTTGTGCCTAAGGAACAAGACGGTTTTATAATGCCTTCTCCCGAATGGTCGCCTCACATAGGAGACAAGTACGCCATCTTTGGCATAGCCCTGCCTCAAGAGTATGTAGAGCGAGCCGAGCGAGAACTCCTCGAGGAGGCGATTCGGACGCTGGACGAACGGAGGCGACCGCAATATACCTTCGAGGGGGTGGTTGACCCTATATGGGCTTCCAAGCGGTGGCTCGAGATAGGAGGCAAGTTTGTGCCTGGTGGACATATCCTCTTCTCTGACCCCGAGTTTCACCCCACAGGGACAGTCATCCGCATCACCTCCATTACCCAAAAGGTCAACAACCCCAAGGCTCCTACGATGACACTCTCCACCGCTCCTGTCTCAGGGAGCTTTCTTAGTCGAGTGGATAAGAGCGAGGCGGAAGAGGTGCTGAATCGCAGGCGGAACGAAGAGCTACAGCGGAATCAAAAGCAAAGCTATCGGCAAGCCCTTGAGCATATCGCAATGGTTGAGAAAGCAGTAACCGATGTGGAGGGCTTTACACAGCGAATCAAGCCCTCTATCATTGAGACAATGGGCATTCTTGTGGGAAGCCAAGCGACGCAATTCGACTTTGTCCAAGCGGTCGGCTCCCTTAAGTCAGCTCCTTTCTTCGTCAACTACAATCCCTCTACACAGCGAGTGAGGATAAGCCGTGGTGTTGTTTGCCACAAGACCTACAAGATAGAGGGGATAACCAACCACCGTAAGCCCACCGACTACCACTATTGGACAATCCCCGAGTACATCTCCCCTGCCCTCACAGAGGATGCGGTGAGCTACTACATCTATATTCGTGTACGAGAGGATAGCAAGGAGGGTGTCTACCTTCTCTCCAAGGATCCATTGCCCTTCATTTCCGAGGATTCTATACACCTTCTTGTGGGGACACTCTCCAGCGTCATTGAGGGGGATAGAGCCTACAATCGGCTCTACGGATTTACCTCCATTAGCCCAGGGCAAATGACGGTTGATTCTATTGCTAGTGCCAATGGCAATATGCTTATTGACCTTGCTCAAGGGAAGATTACTGCAAGCTCTGTATCCTTCCGCAGACCCGATGGCAACACTACGGATGTAGGCAGTGCAGTGGATGAAGCCAACGAGAAAGCCAATGAAGCCTACGACCTTGCCAACAAACCCGAGTGGGCAATAGAAATCATTGACAAGGAAAGACCTTACGCACCGCCACTACTAAGTGACAAGCGTCCGCAAGCTACCTACACCTACCAAGCTTACCGCAATGGTAAGCCCATCGATGTCCCTTCCTCTCTTATCTCGTGGCATAGACGTAACCCTTACGAATACGACGATGAAGGGGTCTCGGATACTGCTTGGGAGAATGCCCACCGCCACGACAAGGAGATTGTGCTTACCAAGCGTCAAATCCTCGGAGAAGCTACCTTTACCATCACGGCTGACCCCGAGGAGTTGGAGGCTCATTACCTCTCCAAGCAGGGAAAATGAAGAAATATGTGCCACCGTGTCACATCTATTTGGAGGAGAACCAAAAAGCTATCACCTTTGCGTTGTAACCTGAGGAGCGAGCTAGTTTTTAGCCTTTGGCTCTTAGCTATTAGCCAACTGCGAGCTCCTCACTCCTAACTGCTAACTAAAAGGATGAAGACTTTCATACTGCACGACGAGAGTGTCAATAGTTACGGCTTCCGAATGCTCACCCGAGGAGCCGTGCTAGAGGAGTTCCGCAAGAACCCCGTGATGCTCTACAACCACGATGACCGAGAGATGCCCATCGGTCGCTGGGAGAATATCCGCATAGAGGGCAATCGTATACTAGCTGATGCCCACTTCGACGAGCTAGACCCTCGAGGTAAAGAGATTGCTCGCAAAGTAGATGCAGGCTATATCAATGCTTGCTCTATTGGTGCGTGGGTATTGGAGAGCGACAGCGATGCCTCACTATACATCGACGGTCAAGACTCGCCCACAGTTACTCGATGGGTAGTGCGTGAAGCCTCTGTCTGTAATATCCCCTCCAACCACAACGCCCTTGCTCTATACGACGCAAGAGGGAGGCGAGTGGCTGAAGACGACATACCCTCCATCTTGGAGCTTACCGACAAACAACCAACCCTAACTATAGAACCACACAAAACAATGATCCAAGAACTGAAAGCTATCCTCTCACTAGCTGACAACGCCAAGGAGGAGGACGCTCTAAAAGCAATTCAAGCTCAGAAGGAGCAACTAGCTACTCTGCAAGACGAAGTGGAGAAGCTCAAAGCAGAGAAGCAGGAAGCTGAGGCGAAAGCTCTCTCCGACAAGAAAGCTCATTTCACTTCACTCCTCGACTCCGCTATGCGTAATGGAACCCTTGCTGAAGGACAAAAAGCTCACTTCACAAAGCTCTTTGACAGTAATCCTGATGAAGTGATTGCTCTCCTTGAGGCGATGCCCAAGCGTAGAAGCGTCTCGGAGCAACTCCACGATGCTCAAAAGCAATCCGCCAAGAGTGAGCTCCTAGAGATGTCTTGGGACGACCTCGACCGTGCAGGACGTCTCCAAGAACTCAGAGACACCGCTCCCGAAGTCTACACGGAAAAGTACAACCAACGCTTCCACACAGCCCTGTAACTCCTAACTCCTAACTAGAAAATACTATGGCTCTACAAAAAGAAATATGGCTTGACCACCTTGTGGGGAATCTCTTCCCCGACAACTCCTTCCTCTCAAAGTCCTTCAATGCGGATCAATTTGTCCGTGCTGGTAAGGTCGTTCACATCCCTAATGCTGGGGCTAAGCTCTCCGCCTCAGTCGGCCCAATCTCTCGCCCCAAGACCGCTACAGAGACTACCGACACCGAGCTGACCTTCGAAATTAAGGAGATATATACTGACCCTCTCTACATACAGAATGCGGACAAGTATGAACTCTCCTACGACAAGCGAGATGCTGTTCTCTCTGCTTGTAGGAGTGCTTTGAGTGACAAGGTAGCTACTGAAATCCTCAAGAGCTGGATTGGTACTACTACCAAAACCAAGCTCATCGGCACTACCTTCTCTCGTCAGGACGTACTCAAGGCACAGACTAAGCTCAACGAGCAAGATATCCCCCAAGAGGGTCGCTATCTACTCCTAGATGCTAAGTGCTACGAGGAGCTACTCAGTGACCTTACAGAGGTGCAAGCTAACGCCTTCCTTGCTACTGCTAATGCCTCTACAGGTGTAGTGGGCAAGCTCTACGGATTTGAGGTAATGCTCCGCAGTTCACTTATCAATGGGGTATCTGCCTTCGCTTGGCACAAAGACTATGTATGCCGAGCTCAAGGCGACCACGAGATGTTTGAGCAGGAAAACGACCCTCACTACTACGGCGACGTACTCTCCTTCCTCGTCCGTGCAGGGGGAATGTATATGAAGACAAGTGCCATCGGCACCATCCCCTTCGAAAAGAAGGCTGGTAGCGTCTAATTACTAATTGCTAATTGGATTGATATGACTGCCGAACTAATCACCGTCATAGCCTCCGCCCTCACCGCCATCGTGGGCGGTGTCGTGGGGTGGCTCAGCGGACGACGCAACCGAGATAATGACTATCTCCAAAAGCAACTCGCCAGCGTAACCCTCCTCCTCGAGAATAACAAGTATATAATGGCTCAGTATACCGAAGCTCAAGAGAAGGTCATCGCCTTGACGGACGAAAACGCTACCCTCAAGGCGACTATACGCAACCTAGAGAATGAGATGGCTCGCCTTCGACGCAAGAACGAGGAAAACAAGCGTAAGATTGACGAGATGCAGCGCAAGATAGATACCTTCTTCTCTCCCGATGAAAAAGCGTAGTCCTCTTCTTTTTACTCTTCTTCTTTCGCTCCTCCTTGGTGCCTGCAGTAGCCGTCCGAAGAGGGTGGTATTGCCCCTCCAGCAGACTACCGAGGAGCGACTGAAGGAGGTGGAAATAGCAGGCGACTCTACCTCTATCCAACTAGCGTTCGACTGCTCTTCAGATAGCCTCCGTTCGTCTTCCGTACGACAGCTCAGCTACAACCAAGGAGAGACCTCCACCGCCCCTCGCATTGAGTGGCACGTGGAGCGAGATACAATCACCCTCACCGCTAAGACCCCTAAGCAAGTAGTGCATACCATCGAAAAGGTCATCACTAGAGAGGTACCACGAGAGGTGAAAGTGGTGCAAGAAGTCAACCGACTCTCTTGGTGGCAAACGACCCTCCTATGGATAGGTGCCTGTTCGCTATTAGCTATCGGCTTGTGGCTAGTACTTACGCTCCAGCGATTAATCGCAAAACCATAACTCCTAAATCCTAATTACTAACTCCTAACTGATTATGTCAACCGTAACCAATGCAAAATACAAGGTAGCTCAGCTCTACACCGCTGACCCTATTACGTCCGAAGCAGGCATCGCTACCGCAACGTGGAAGAAATGCCCCTTCACGCTCCGAGACGACATCATCACCATCAAGAGTGATGAACCCGAAGTAGAGGAACTATATGCCCACGAGCAAGATGCTCCCGTAGAAGTCGACTATGAGCAGAAGCCCACTACCGTCACAGGTAGCTTTATCAACCTTACTGCAGAGCAACTCATCGAGTTCTTTGAGGGGGAAGCCCTCACTGGTGACAAGGGGGTCGCTCTGATGGGTAAGCTCAAGAAGCTCAACGTGGCTCTTAAGATAGAGAGCCGTAGTGGCAATAGCTTCATCATACCCAATGCACAAGGATTCGTGCAGAAGGACATCGGTATCGGCAAAGGGGGGGTAGCTAAGTTCCCCTTCAAGTTTACTGCTACTATCGCTTCGCCTGAGTGGAACGCTGAAATACTGTACGTAGGAAAATGATTAAGCGAAACAACCCTGGGAACATCCGAGCTACTTCCACCAAGTGGCTCGGAGAGAACACCCCTAAAGGAGAAGCCTTCTGCCACTTCCGAGACCTGCTCTATGGATGCCGAGCAATGCTCAAGCTCCTCAAGCGGTATATCGATGTGAAGGAGTGCAACACTATCCGAAAGGTGGTCTCACGCTGGGCTCCTCCTAGCGAAAACAACACCCGAAGCTACATTGACTATGTAGCTCGCTCGATGGATACCCATCCTGATAATGACCTTGTCGTTGATAAGGATACCCTCATCCGCCTTGCCTCGGCAATGACTTGGATGGAACACGGACAAGCTATCCCTCGAAATACGTGGGAGAAAGCTTTCAATATGATATAAGATAATGCTGTTTATTCATATGTTGTAGTTAGTAGAGGGAGGCAGAGAACATAAAAAGAGCCTCTGTCTCCCTCAGAAGCTCTCACCCTTCTGAAAGTTAAGGTGCCGACACACCAAGACAGAGGCTATAAGTCCTCGTCGGTGTATCGGCACCGTCATTTAACTACGTATGTGAGAGACAATGCAAAGATACGCATTACACAAGACATTCAGAAGATATGAGAGCCTTAATCAAAACCCCAATTACCTACTACGGAGGAAAGCAAAGCTTGCTGAAGCATATCCTTCCCCTCGTTCCTCCTCACCAACGCTATACCGAAGCCTTCCTCGGTGGTGGAGCACTCTTCTTTGCTAAGGAACCAGCCCCTAGCGAAGCAATCAATGACCTCAATGGCAACCTTATTACATTCTTCCGAGTAGCACAAAACCAATACCCTGCCCTCAAGGCAAAGATTGATGCCACCCTCCACGCTCGGGACATACACACCCACGCAGGAAATATCCTCGTAATGCCCTGGTTCTACTCTCCTGTTGATGTTGCTTGGGCTATATGGGTACGTTCCAAGCAAAGCTTTGCAAGTCGCCTTGATGGAGCCTTTGGCTATGACTTTAGTGGCGGTATGCCCAAGCGTACACGTAATGCCAAAGATAGCTTTACCCAAGCTATATGCAACAGGCTTCAAGGCGTTACAATAGAGAGTCGAGATGCTCTCCAAGTCATCCAATGCTACGACTGCCCCGATACCTTCCACTTCATTGACCCTCCCTACCTCAATAGCGACTGTGGACACTACAGCGGTATGTTTGGAGAACCGCAGTTAGATGCTCTTCTTGAGCTTCTTGTCTCGCTCAAGGGCAAGTGGATGCTCACGATGTTCCCCTATGACAAGATTCTCGCCTATGCCACAGCACACCACTGGACAATCCACCGTGTAGAGAGACGTATCTCTGCTTCTAAAACCACCCGTCGCAAGCAAGAAGAGTGGCTTGTCACTAACTACTAAGCCCCACCGCACCGAGCCTCTTGTAGTACTGCTACTACTGTCGTCCCCCATTGTAGTGCGACTAGTGCTATAGCTCACCTTGTTGTGCTTTTAATAGCGTAGTTCCTATTGCTACGCTGTAGGTGTTATAGAGCCTAGCAACCACCTTACACCCTGAATAGCGTTCGACCGCCCTCCGTATACCATTCGGAAGGCGGTCGGTTTTTTATACTAAGTACAACCCTAATGAGAAGTTGATGGGATAGGTGGGGGGTGATAGGTCAAAATGAGAAGGTGTGACAGGACAAAATGGGGAGGTGTGATAGGTCAAAAAAGTGAGGTGTGCGACCACTCAGAGGACATTTCGTTTCATAACCAAATGTTAAAAGGGCATCTCTCGCAAGACACCCTCAGAGGACATTTCGTTTCCTACTTTTCAAAATCACCCCTTCAACCTCAACTTCCTCTCAGAGGACATTTCGTTTCATAACTCGGAGGACATTTCGTTTTTGCCGATATAGTAGGGATTTTCGATTTCCCACGTGGCGGTTTTTTATTCTCCACGTGGGCGAGAAACATTTCCTCCGAAGTTTCATTTGATTCCTCCGAAGTTTTATTTCGCCGCTACGTGGAGAATTTTCTTTTCTTACGTGGGTATTTGGAGATTTCCACGTGGAAATCAGATTTTTTCGGTGAATATCCTTGTGTGGGGATTAGAATATATTATGTACCTTTGCGGTGCATAGGTGTACGAGGAACAACCAAATCTTGTCACCCCGTCTGAATAGGGAACTTGGTGCGAAGC
>QWBY01000350.1_pt1 | contig 34511 bp, 37 predicted proteins | sample 1972471 | NCBI WGS metagenome assembly QWBY01 (sample SAMN09866722, study PRJNA288562) | Human gut metagenome isolate term6_stool, whole genome shotgun sequencing...
ATTTTTATAAATTTATGTAAATTTGCAGATTTTTTATAAAATTTTGCAAATTTACTTGACAAAGAAATTTTTTTGTATTATAATTACAACTCTTTTTTACAGAGTTTTAGTTTAAAACTTCTACTTTATTCCGGATTAGCTCAGCGGTAGAGTAGGCGGCTGTTAACCGCTTGGTCGCTGGTTCGAATCCAGCATCCGGAGCCATTAAGAAAACTTTAAGTTTACTTTCCCTATATATTGTTATTCTACTAATCAAAATCTTTAAGAATTAGTTCCATAATCTTACCAATAATTTTACTATCAAGTCAATAAAAAAATACCATTAAATTCATTTAAGTGTGAATAATTTAAATTTGTAAAATATTAAATAATTTAGTTATAAAAAATGACTAAAATTATAAAAACAAAAAAATGATATATTTTAGAATAATTCTTAATAGTAACTCTTATATAAAAACTTTGTAATTATAATATAGATAGTAAAATTATATATTTTTTATTCTCATTATTATTATAATTAGGATAAAACACTATTTTATCTGAATGAATAATTTTCTCTAATTATTTAAATTTTTATTTTATTTTTTTTAAATATCATGCTTATGAATATCACCGCGTTTCAAGTAAATACACTAATGAATAAAAGAATAAAAGATGAAATATTTCAATTTTATAAAATAGTTTAAATTTATTGTTTATGGTATTTTGATTTGACTTCCCATGAAGCTGAGTCTCAGCTAGTATGTTATTGTCTTTTTAAAATTTTAGTCTATATATGGCTTATTTTTTCATAGAAAAAAGTAAAGTTAGCAGGTGAAAAGTAACTAACTAATAACTAAAAATATTTATAATTTTAAAAGTTGTAAATTTGCTGCATAAAAAAGGAAAAACAAATGGGATTTTTTTATAAAAAATGTGAAGTTTGTGGAAATAAAATGAGTATATTAAAAATATTTTTAAAAAATCCTACTACATTAGAATGTAAAAATTGCAAAACTAAATATCAGGCGAAAGAGACTGGATTATATACGGCAATTAATTTTTTGCTTGAAAATTTAGGTGTTTTTATAATTCTTTTTTTTATCCGCTTATACTACTTGTTTATATTGATAGTGAAATTTATAAACTTGATGCTGGGTTGTTTTTTGGATTAATGGTATTTTTATGGTTAATTTTTTGTTTTATATTTTTGTTTTTTTATCTTTTGATCATCTCAAATTTAATTAAATTTGAGATAATAGAATAAAATAATAAAAAAGATTAAATATAAAAATAAATTTTATAATTTGTTTAATTGTTTTAAAAAAGGAAAAATATGAAAATTCTTAAAAAAAGCTTCGGGATTGCTGTAACAAATTGTTATATTTTAAAAGGCTCAAGCGGTGATATTGTGATAGATCCTGGTGAAAATGCGTATGAATGGGTTAGAAAAAACTCAGATAATGTTTTAGCTGTTTTTAATACCCATGGTCATTTTGATCACGTATATGATGATTATAAATTTAAAGAAGATGGCGTTAAAATTTATATTCATAAAAATGATGCATTTATGCTTGAAAATGATAACTTTAATATGCTTGAAAAAACTTGCAAGGCAGATGTTTTAGCTACTGATAAAGATGAGTTTAAAGTAGGGGATTTTAAAGTTATTTTTCATCATTTTCCGGGCCATACTCCAGGGTGTTGTATGCTTGAAATTTGTCAAAATGATGAAAAACCTGTACTATTTAGCGGAGATTTTTTATTTAAAAATAGCATTGGAAGATACGACTTTCCTTTTTCAAATTCCTTTGACATGAAAGAAAGTATTTTAAAAGTTTTAAGCTTTAAAGATGATTTTGAACTTTTTCCAGGTCATGGAAATAGTAGCTTTTTAAGTGCTGAAAAACCAAATTTAAAGCATTTTTTAAACTATTTTTAAAGTTTATAGCTATCTTTAAATTTAAAAGTAAGTAAATTTTGAAGCATTCCAAACAAGCACATAAAAGTTATAAAGCTGCTTCCACCGTAACTAAAAAATGGCAATGGAACGCCTACAACTGGTGCTAGTCCGATTGTCATTGAGATATTAACCCCTGCATAGATAAAAATTAAAACCCCAATACTTGTTGCTACAACTCTTGTAAAGTAGTCCTCTTTTAGCTGGTAATTTAACGTAATTAAGTGTATTATCAAGCATAAATAAAGCACCATTAAAAATAAATTTCCCATAAATCCAAATCGCTCGCTATTATACGCGAAGATAAAATCACTTGTTGCAATCGGCAAAAATTTAAAGTGTGTTTGAGTAGCTTCATCTTTTGGTTTTCCACTCATTCCACCATTTGAAATAGCGATGATTGACTGCTTTACATGGTAGCTTGACTCTTCTGATAAAAACTCAGTTATTCTTTTTTTTTGATAATCATGCAAGCTTTGATACATCACAGGTGAGGCCACAGACATGGCTAAAAACAAACTTATCCAAATTTTTTTATTAACATGAATTATAAATAGTGTGCCAAATCCGCCTAATAAAAGTATCATAGCTGTTCCAAGATCTGGTTCTTTAAGTATTAAAATAAATGGTAAAAGTATGATAAAGCTAAATTTCAAAAAACTTTTTAAGCCATATCCATCACTTGGTGGAGGATTTTTTTTAACCATATAAGCAAGCATTAGTATAAATGCTGGTTTTATAATCTCACTTGGTTGGATTGTAAAATTTATAAGTGGTATTTCAAGCCATCTTTTTGCGCCAAGTTTGCTTACGCCAAACAGATCAACGCTTATTAATAACACTATTCCAAACCAGTAAAAAAACGGAATTATCCATTCAAGTTTTCTAAAAGGAATTATAAAAAAAAATAAAAACACTCCAAAGCCAAGTGTGTAGTAGATGTATTGTTTAAAAGCTAAAATTTCATTTGCTTCAGATATTAAAATATGCGATAGCACTAAAATAGGAATTATAAAAATTAGCTGAACAAAGTCAAAATGTGCTAAAATACGCTTATCAAAAATTATCAATTATATCTCCATTTAAAATTTCTAAGTGGATTATAACAAAAAAAGGTATCAAATTGAGTGATTTTATAGTAGATGAGAGTTTAAGATTAGATGTTTTTGTAAGTAAAATGTTACAAATATCAAGAAGTAAAGCCTCAAATTTAGTAAAAAATGGTTTGGTTACTTTAGATAAAACACCTATTTTAAAGCCATCTTTTATAGTCGAAGTAGGAAAAAAAATTTCTATAAATTTGGATGAAAAAGAAGATAAAAAAGAAAATTTTAAAACTGATTTTAAAATACCAATAATTTATGAAGATAGTGATATTTTAGTTATAAATAAACCTGCAAATTTAGTAACTCATCCAGCACCAAGTGTAAAAGAACCAACTCTTTTAGACTGGCTTTTAGATAAAAACTATGCTCTTTCAAATTTGAACAATACAAGAAAAGGTATTGTTCATAGACTTGATAAAGGTACAAGCGGTGCACTTGTTATAGCAAAAACAAATAAGGCGCATTTGAGTTTAGCTACTCAGCTAAAAGATAGAACAATGGGAAGAATTTACCTAGCTTTAATAAATTTAAGCTTAAAAGAAAACTTAGTAATTAATAGACCGATTGGTAGAAATCCTAAAAACCGTCTTAAAAAAGCGATTGTTCAAGGAACAAGAGAGTCAAAAAGTGCTTTTTTAAATTTATATAGCGATGATGAGGTAAATTTAATTGCAGCAAAGCTTTTTAGCGGAAGAACTCATCAAATAAGAGTTCATCTTTCAAGTATAAATCGCTACATAATAGGTGATAATTTATATGGATTTAAGAGCCAAAATGATAAAATTGCTCGTTTAATGCTACACGCTTATATTTTATATTTCAAACATCCAATAACTGGGGAAAATATGAGATTTGTAGCAAATTTAGATAATGAATTTTTAAACTATAAAAATATTAAGGAGAAAGCGTATGAAAAATTTTCACCAAATTTTATTATCGGTAGTTTTGATGATTTTCATAGCTGGTTGTGCCTCACATAAAGTTCCTATGGTAAAAGATAGTTCTTTGCCTGTAATAAATGATATTAGAACAGTTAGTTCTTCAAAATCAATTGGTCTTGAGTGGAGCGATCCAAAAGATTTAGATGTGATGGGATACTACATTTATAGGGCCAATTTAAACGAGTCTTTAAAATTAGTGGGTACTATAAAAGATCGTTTTGCAACTCATTATTTAGATGATGGCTTAAGCCCTGCTACAACCTATAGATATGCTATTAAAACATTTGGTCAAAATGGCATTTCAGCAGATGGCATAGTAGTAAGTGCTAGCACTTCCAAAGGAATTGAAACAGTTTCGTTTGCCCAAGCGATATATGGTCTTCCTGAAAGAGTTAAACTTGTTTGGAGACCACATGCAAATTTAAAAGTTGGCTCATACATAATCGAGCGAAGAAAAGATGAAAAAAGTAGTTGGTCTAAAAAAGCCGAAGTTAAAGGGAGATTGAGTGCTGAATATATAGATAATAGCGTAAAAAGTGGAGAAATGTATCAATATAGAATTAGAGTAAAAACTCTTGATGGTGATATTTCAGAACCATCAAAGGTATTAACTGCTCAAACAAAAGAGCTTCCACTTGGTGTTATAAATCTTCAGGCTACAATTGATCAGCCAAAAAAAATAATTTTAACTTGGGATAGTCCATTAAATGATACTTTTTCACATTATCAAATTTATACTTCAAGAGGATCTATTTTGCCACTTGTTCCACTTGCTAAAACAGATAAAAATAGCTATGAAGATTTAATTAATGCAAATGGGGCTAGAAGATATTATAAAGTAACTTTAGTTGATAAAGACGGGCTTGAGAGCTTGGCTCAAGATGAGGCTATTATGGGGCAAACACTAGCTGCTGCAAAAGCACCTGTTTTAGGTGAGCCAATAATTGAAAAAAACTCTATATCACTTAACTGGCATACTGGGGCAAATTATGATAAATTTGTTCTTATAAGAGATGGTGGTGGTAGTACAAAAACAGTTGATAATATAAAAACAATGTCTTATGTAGATAGAGAAGTTGTAAAAGGAACAAAATATAGCTATAGAGTTTATAGTGTAGATGAATATAGCATAAACTCAAATGTATCAAATAAAATGAGTGTAGAGTTTTAATGCCAAATTTTAGAGTAAAAAAACTTAAAAATTTAACTCTTCCTTTTGAAAAGAATGGAGTGAAGTTTTTAAAACTTGCAAAAGGAAGAGTTGTAGATTTGCTTTTAACTGAAGTTTTTGGTGAAAAATTTTTTATAACCATAAAGCCTAGTGGAGATAAATTTATCATAAAATCTGAAAAAATTACCCGTCCAGCAAGGCTTGAAAACTTGCAAATTGCTTTAGAAATTTTTAGAGATGAATTTACTCAAGAACTTATTACAAATTCAATCAATGCTAAAAAAAGCAAATTTAAAAAAAGCCAAATTGTAAAAGATGAATTAGAAGCAATAAATTTTTTAAATAACTCTAATAAAAAAGCAATTGAAATAGGCTTTGGTTCTGGAAGGCATCTTTTATATAGAGCAAAGCAAAATCCTGAAATTTCGTATTTGGGTATTGAGATTTACAAACCATCAATTGATCAAGTAGAAAATTTAGCTATAAAAGATAAGCTTTTAAATTTAGCTTTACTAAATTGTGATGCAAGAAGTTTTTTAAGTTTAGTTAAGTCAAATTCCATAGATTTTATCTATTTGCACTTCCCAGTTCCTTGGGATGATTCAGAGCATAGAAGAGTAATTTCAAAAAGCTTTTTAGAAGAGGCTAAAAGAGTTTTAAAAGTTAATGCTAGATTTGAATTAAGAAGTGATAGTAGAAATTATAGTGAGTTTAGCATAAATGAAATGCTTGATTTAAACGGTGTTAATTTGGAAATTTATAAGAATAAAAATTTAGAAATTTCAAGTAAATATGAAGATAGATGGAAAAAACAAGATAAAGATATTTATGATATTATTATGATAAATAGTGACTTATCAGATGATATTTCAAATTTCAAAGAGTTAGAGTTTCCAAAATTTGATCCTTTAAAAATAGCTTCAAATTTTAAACACGAAAAGTTTAAATTTGATGATTTTTTTATAAATTTTGAAGAAATTTATAAATTTAGTGATGATGAAATTTTATTAAAACTCTCTTTTGGAGATTTTAGTGTTAATGAAAATAGATTTATTTATATCTCAAACGAAGTTAGCAAGTATTATATAAACTCACCACTTCCAACTAAAATAAATCAAAAAGCGCATGAAAAAATAAAGGAAATTTTACTAAAATGACAGATATTATTAAAGCTTCAAATTTAACTCTTGGATATCACGGCTCAAGTCCTGTTATAAATGGTGCAAATTTTAGCATTAAAACAAAGGACTTTATAGTAATTACAGGAGAAAGTGGAAGCGGAAAATCAACACTTTTAAAATCATTTTATGGCGGAATTAATATAAAAGGTGGCGATTTAGAAGTTTGCTTTTATGATTTAAAAAACAGATCCGCTAGAAATTTAAGACATCTTAGACAAAAAATAGGAATCGTTTTTCAAGATTATAGACTAATTACTGAATGGACTATTGAAAAAAACATTAGACTTCCTTTAATTATCGCAGGTTATGGTGAAAAAGAGTGCGATGCACAGGTTGAAAATCTTTTAAAAAGAGTTAAACTTTTTCATAAAGTTGGCAAATATCCACTTGAAATAAGTGGTGGTGAGCAACAAAGAGTTGCCGTAGCAAGAGCATTGGCGCAAAATCCTCAATTAATTTTATGTGATGAGCCAACAGGAAATTTGGATGATGTTTCAAGTGAGATGATTTGGAAACTTTTAAGGCTTGCAAATGATAAATGGAACGCAACAGTTGTTGTAGTAACTCACAGAGCACCATCAAGTTTAAAATTTAATTTTAGACATTTTCGAATATCAGAAGGAGCAGTATTTGAAGAGCGTTAGGACACATTTTGGCGTTATTATTTCTCTTATTGGGCTTTTGTTTTCTATACAGTTTAGCTTTTTTGTAAATACTTTAGTAAATGAGTATGAAAAAATAATAAAAGATGAATATAGCATAATCTTAGTTTCAAAAAAAGCACTTGATTTAAATAGTCTAAAATTAGATGAAATTCAAAATTTAAATGAAATAAATTCTAAAAATATGCTTGAGAGTTTGCAAAACAAAGTTTCAAAAGAGGCAATTGCAAAAGTTAGCCAAAACCTTCCTAAATTTTATAGTGTAAGTTTGAAATTTTTTCCAAGCAATGAACAGCTTGAATTTATTAATCAAAAATTACAAAAAATAGATGGTGTAAGTAGGGTTGAAATTTTTTCAAAATCGCATAGTAGCATATATAAGCTTCTTTTATTTATTAAAAGCTTAGTTTTTTCTTTTTCTGTTTTAGTTGCTATTTTAGGAGTTATGCTTATGTTAAAACAGATGAAAATTTGGACATTTGAACATAAAAATAGAATAGAAGTTATGAACTTATTTGGTGCTCAATACCTTACAAAAAGTATTTTTTTATACAAGTTAGCTTTTTGGGATAGTTTAATAGCTGCAATTTTGGTAAGTGGATTTTTCTTTATATTGCCTAATTTTGCTATTTATAAAAGCTTTATTTCAACTATTTCATTGCCTTTAACATATGCTTTAACAGTAAATCAAATTTTACTTATTTTTGCTATGTCTTTAAGTGTTGCTTTTATATCTGCGACTTTTGTTATGCTTGGCATTAAAGAAGAGAATTTATGAAAAAAATAGCTCTTTTTTTACTCATTTTTAGCTATATTTTTGCAGATCAAAGCACAAAAGATAAGATAGAATTAACAAGTAAAAATATAGCTGTAAAAAAAAGTGAAGAAAAAAACTTATCTAAAAAAATTGATGAACTTGGAGCCTTAATAGTAAAAGAAAGTGCCGAGTTAAAAAAAACAAATGCTCAAATCGATGAAATAACTGGCTTAGTTGTAAATTTGTCACAAAAATACAAAGATGAAGCCACAAAGTTAGATGAGTTAAATAAACAAACCGATGATTTGGTAAAAATAAAATTAGAGCTTGAGAAAAAAATCACTGATTTAATAGTGGAAGATTTTTCTTTTAGTCTAATACAAGATAGTGATATAAAAACTTATGAGGCACTTATCTCAAATGAAGTTTTTGCATCTTTAAGTGATGTTTTTAGAAAAGATATCGCAAATTTAGTTATGACCCACGATGAAGCAAGTAAAACAATTGATAAAAAAAATAAAGAAATTTTAGATTTGGAAAAAAATTTAAAAGAGTATAGTGCAAAAAAAGAAGAGCTTTCAAACGCTCAAAAAAAGCAAAAAAAATTAGTTGAAAATTTAAATAAAAACAAAGAAGATTATATTCAAAAATTAATTAATACTCAAAAACAAAGTGAAGCCCTATCTTCTACTTTAGAAGAGCTTAAAATTATTGACGATAAAGAAGAAAAGGCTAAAGCTAAAAAAATAGCTCAAGAAAATGCCCAAAAAAATGTCCAAAAACAAGATGTTCAGCCAGAAATTTTACAAAGAGATAAAAGAGTTGAAGATATTGATAAGAAAGTCAAACTTTATGGCTCAAGCTACAAAGAAAGTAGAGTTAAAAAATATGTTGGCTCTAAAACCATTTCTCCGTTAAAAAATGCCTTTGTAAAGAGAAAATTTGGAAATTTTATAGATCCAGTTTATGATATAAAAATATTTAATGAATCAGTTATCTTAAGCTCAAATACACAAAATGCACAAGTTTATAATGTGCTTGATGGAAAAGTTATATTTGCTAAAAGTACACCAGTTTTAAACAATGTTATAATTGTTGAAAACAAAAATGGCATTCATACAATATACGCAAATTTAAGCCAAATCGCTCCAACTATAAAAAATGGAAGTGTTATAAAAAAAGGCTATTCTATTGGAAGAGTAAAAAGCGATTTAACATTTGAAGTTACGCAAAAAAACTTTCATATCGATCCGCTTGAATTAATTTCATTAAAATAAACTCATATTATGCTAATTTAAAGAGATTTTTGATAAAATAATAAGTTTAAAGGAGAATAGCATGGATGATAAAAAAAGGATTTTAGTTAAATTTTCAGGTGAAGCATTGGCTGGTGAGAATGGTTTTGGTATAGATAGTAAAGTGCTTAAATTTATAGCAGGCGAGATTAAAGAGCTAATTAGTTATGGTGTTGAAGTAGGCATTGTAATTGGTGGTGGAAATATTATAAGAGGTGTAAGTGCAGCAGCTGGTGGCATAATAAAAAGAACAAGTGGCGATCACATGGGCATGCTTGCAACTGTTATAAATGCTATTGCTATGAGAGAAGCACTTGAAAATGTAGGTGTTGATGTTAGAGTTCAAAGTGCTATTAAAATGGAAGCAATTTGTGAAACTTTTATAATAAATAGAGCAAAAAGACATCTTGAAAAAGGAAGAGTTGTTATTTTTGCAGCAGGAACTGGAAATCCATTTTTTACAACTGATACAGCTGCGACATTAAGAGCTGTTGAGATAGAAGCAGATATGATTATAAAGGCTACTAAAGTTGATGGAGTTTATAACAAAGATCCTAATAAATTTAGCGATGCAAAACTTCTAAATAAATTAAGCTATGAAGAAGCACTAAAAGATGAAATAAAAGTTATGGATGATACAGCAGTAGCTCTTGCAAAAAGCAATTCTTTACCGATTGTAGTTTGCAATATGTTTAAAAGTGGAAATTTATGTAAAATTATAAATGATGATTTATCATTTTGTTCAATAGTAAAAAATTAAAAGGAAAATCATGACAAGATCAGAAGAAATAACAGCTAAGGCTTTAAAATTTGTTGATGGTGATAGATATAAGCTCTCTTTGGTTGTTGCAAAAAGAGCAAATCAACTTCACAACGGTGAAAAACCTTTGGTAGATATACCAAATTTAAAAAACTATAAATTTGCAGATATTGCTTTAATGGAAATTGCAGAAGGTAAAGTATCACTAGATGGAATTGTTAAAGCAGAGGAATGATATCAGCATTGAAGACTTTTTAGAAAAAGTTGTAAATGCAAACACCATAGAGTCAGCAAAAGAGCTTTTTTTCTTTTTCAAAGAGCAAACTGATAAACTTCAAAAAGGCGTTGAGCTTTGTATAAAACAGCACGATGGTCAGTTTAGAAAAAGTGGTGAGCCTTATGCCGTTCATCCTATTTTAGTAGCTTCAATAGTTGCTTTTATGGGTGGTGATGACGATATGGTTATATCAGCGCTTCTTCATGATGTAGTTGAAGATACTGATTATACTCTTGAAAAAATAAAAGAAAATTTTGGAGATGGTGTTTCAAAGCTTGTTGAGGGACTTACAAAAATAGTAAGCATTAGAGAAGATAAGTTAGCTCCTTCTACTGATAAAAGCACAAAGCTAAGATCTTCTGCGTTAACTTTTAGAAGAATGCTTTTAATATCTATTGAGGATGTTAGAGTTTTGGTAGTTAAACTTTGCGATAGGCTTCATAATATGCTTACGCTAGATGCTTTAAGAGAGGATAAACAAAAAAGAATTGCAGAAGAAACTCTTGTGGTTTATGCACCAATTGCCCATAGACTTGGAATTTCATCTATTAAAAATTTGCTTGAGGATCTAAGCTTTAAATATGTTTTGCCAGAAGAATATGATAAGATTGATTCATACATCAATGAGCATAAGCAACAACTTCAAATGAGTTTAAATAAATTTAGTCTTAAAATAACTGAGCTTTTGCTAACTAATGGTTTTAGTGAAGATAGTTTTGATGTTCAAAAAAGAGTAAAACACTACTACTCAACATATCTTAAAATGCAAAGAAAAGGTATTTCTATACAAGAAGTTCTTGATCTTTTAGCTGTTAGAGTTATCGTTAGAGATATTAAAGATTGCTATATTGTTCTAGGAATTATTCATACTAAGTTTAATCCTTTAATATCAAGATTTAAAGACTATATCGCACTTCCAAAACAAAATGGCTATCAGACCATTCATACAACTGTTTTTAACGATAGTATGATAATAGAAGCTCAAATTAGAACTTTTGATATGCACAATACCGCTGAATACGGTGTTGCAGCACATTGGAAATATAAATATAGTGGCTCTCTTAACCCTAAGCTTGATTGGTTAAGTGATATAAGCGCAAAAGACACTAACGAAAATGACGAAGAAGATCCAGAAGAACTTTATGAGTATGCAAAAGATAGTCTTTATGCAGAAGATATAGCTGTATATTCGCCAAAGGGTGGAATTTTTACTTTACCTCGTGGTGCTACTGCTTTAGACTATGCTTATGAAATTCACTCACAAGTTGGCTTAAAGGCAATTGAAGCTTATGTTAACCGCGTAAAAGTTCCACTTTTAACAGAGCTTAAAAATGGAGATATTGTTCATATTATAACAGGAAATGAAGCTCATTATAGATGTAGCTGGCTAAATTCAGTAAAAACAGGAAAAGCAAGAGCAACTATAAGAAATTTTTGTAAGCAAAAACTAAAAGAACTTAATACTCAAATTGGTATAAAAATTTTATCAGCTATTTTTGATACAAAAGATATTAATGTTTTATCATGGCTTGAAAAAGAGAATTTGCATAATAAAATAGGAAGAGCAGCGTATGACTCTATATATCTTCAAAATGTTGTAAATGCACTTAAAAAATATCCAAAAAAAGAGAAATTATTTACTTTAAATTTGGGTGATAAATATATAGTTAGAAAGCAAAAATTTGATAATATTGTTGTTTATTCAAACTATAAAGTAAATAGTGTAGAGTTTGATTATTGTTGTAATCCAAAAAGAGATGATGATATTTTAGGTTTTAGAAGCGGTACAAATGTTGCAGTTCATCATAAATTTTGCGAAAGAGCTGCAAATTTAATAAAAGAGGGCAATGAGTTAATTTTTGTAAAATGGACAAGAAATGCTCCACATAGGTATAAAGTTATCTTAAGTTTGGAAAATAAAAGAGGATCTTTAGCTGGATTTTTAAACTACTTAACAAGGCTTCAAGTTGATTTATCAGCTATAAATTTAAATGAAAATGATGAGACAAAGTCAGACTTTTTTGAACTTGTTATTGAGTTTGGTGAAAATGTAAAGGCAAAAGATATTAAAACAAGACTTAAAGATAGATATAAAATAGTGGAATTTACTTCCCTTGATGATGTTTATAAAAATAGTTAAATTAGGAGAAAAAAGTGGTAAATTTAGATGAGATTTATAAAGAATTAGAAAGAGGCGTAAGCGAAATAATAGATGAAGAAAAAGTAAAAGATTTAATAAAAAATTATTATGAAAAAGGTGAAAATTTTTATGTAAAAATAGGTATGGATCCAACTGCTCCAGATCTTCATTTAGGACACTCTGTAACTCTTCAAAAAATGGCTTTTTTACAAGCTCATGGCGCTATTATTATGTTTTTAATAGGTGATTTTACAGCTCAAATAGGCGATCCATCTGGAAAAAGTGAAACTAGAAAAAAACTAAGCAAAGATGTTGTTTTAGAAAATGCAAAAACCTATGAAGAGCAAGTTTTTAAGGTTTTGGATAGAAATAAAACAAAGATTATGTTCAACTCCGAGTGGACTAATAGCATGAGTGCGGCTGACATGATAGAACTAGCTTCAACTTATAGCGTTGCACGAATGCTAGAAAGAGATGATTTTGAAAAAAGATATAAAAATCAAACTCCAATTTCAATAAGTGAGTTTTTATACCCACTTTTACAAGGTCATGATAGTGTTGTTATGAAATGCGATATAGAAATGGGCGGAACTGATCAAAAATTTAATCTTTTAATGGGCAGACACTTACAAAGAATTTACAATACTGGAAAAGAACAAGCTGTTATTACTATGCCGCTTTTAGTTGGGCTTGATGGGGTTAATAAAATGAGCAAATCCCTAAATAATTATATTGGTGTAACAGATGAACCAAACCAAATGTATGCAAAAACTTTAAGTATAAGTGATGAGCTTATGTGGGAGTGGTATAAGCTTTTAAGTACAAAAAGTTTAAAAGAAATTGATGAGCTTAAAAAAGGTGTTGAAAATGGCACCATTCACCCAAAAGAAGTTAAGGAAGCTTTGGCTTTAGAAATTACTGCAAGATTTCATGATGAGAGTTTAGCAAAAAAAGCAAAAGAAGAGTTTGATAAAATTCACTCCTTAAATAAACTTCCAAGCTCTATGGAAGAATTTGAGATAAAAGATGAAATCTGGGTGGTTGAAGCTATTGTAAAATGTGGCTTAGCTGGTTCAAACTCACAAGCTAGAAGGCATATAAAGGCAAATGCTTTTAGTATAGATCAAAAAAAGATAGATGATGAAAATTTGGTATTAAAAAAAGGTAAATATGTTCTTCAAATAGGAAAGAAAAACTTTGCAAAATTAAAGGTCGTTTGATGAAAAGTATAAAAATAGGCAAGTATGAGCTAAAACATCCGATTATCCAAGGTGGCATGGGCTTAGGAATAAGTTGGAGTAATTTAGCTGGAAATGTAAGTTTAAATGGCTGTTTGGGTGTTGTCAGTTCTGTTGGGACTGGATATTATAAAAATAGGCTATATTCTAAAAAAGAGATTAACTCAAAGCCACTAGGAAGTGAAAATTTTTATTCTAAAGAGGGTTTGAAAGCCTTAGCTGATGATGCAAGAAAAATTTGTGGTGATGCTCCACTTGGTGTAAATATAATGTGTGCTTGTAATGATTATGAGAGAATAGTGAAAGATGCATGCGAGGCTGGGTTTAATATAATTATAAGTGGTGCAGGACTTCCTACAAATTTACCTGAGTTTACGCAAGAATTTAGCGATGTCGCCTTAATACCAATAGTTTCATCTGCAAAAGCATTAAAGATAATTTGTAAAAGATGGAAACAAAGATATGATCGCTTGCCCGATGCAGTTGTTTTAGAAGGTCCTTTAAGTGGTGGTCATCAAGGTTTTACTTATGAGCAGTGCCTAGATCCAGAGTATAGCATTTGGAATTTAATCCCTCAAGTTAAAGAAGAAATTTCAAATTGGGGAGATTTCCCACTTTTTGCAGCTGGTGGAATTTGGGATCATGATGATATCATGAAAGCAATTTCGCTTGGAGCAAATGGCGTTCAAATGGGAACCAGATTTATAGGTACAAATGAGTGTGATGCAGCACCTGAGTTTAAAGATGTGATAATTAATGCAAAAGAAGAAGATATTATGCTTATAAAATCTCCGGTTGGTTATCCTGCAAGAGGAGTAAAAACAAACTTATTAAAACTTGTTGAAAAAAAAGAAGGTCCAAAAATTCAGTGCATTAGTAACTGCGTAAGCCCATGTCAGCGTGGAAAAGGTGCTAAAATGGTTGGATACTGTATAGCTGATAGGCTTTTTGATGCATACGATGGAAATAAAGAATTTGGATTATTTTTCACAGGTGCAAATGGATATAAGCTTAATAAAATAATTAGCGTAAAAGAGTTGATTGAAAAGTTAGTAAATGGCGAAGATAGTTAAGTTTTTTTTATTTTTTTTCTTAGTCATTTTTTTATGGGGTGGGGACTTTGATAGGAATTTTTCAAATTTCGATAAGAATTTTGACAATTCAAGTAAAGCGGTAAAAGAAAAATTTCATAAAGAATTAAAAGATATTTATCTGCAAACCTCCATTGATAAAAATAAAATTGATAGGATAAATGTTTTAAAAAGGCTAGTTCATTCATCAAAAGCTTTAAAACTAAATCACAAAGGCTATGAATCAGAGCTTAATTTACTTGGAGACAGCTATGAAAATTATCAAAAAATAAATTTAGCTAAATTTATCCCAAAAGATAGTAAACCAGCCAATGAAAAAGTGACATTAAAACAAGATGAAAAAACTAAAACTATAATTGAAAAACCTCAAAACCCAAACACTCAAATTGATAAAAATTTAAACTCAAAAAATAATAATATTAAAGAAAAAAATATAAATAATGAAAAAATAATTACTACAAAAGAGCCAAAAAGTTACGAAGTTAATAAAAATATTAAATTAAGACTTAAAAGCGTTGATAAAACTGATAGTGGAATTAAATTAACATTTAATAGAAATGTAAGCGAAGATGAAGTTAAAAAATTTGCTTTAAAAAGCAAAGAATATAGAAATGTAATTGATATAAAAGCAGTTAATAATGCAAAAATTTCAAAAATATCGCGTCATTTAAGCGATGAAATAAGAGTTGCTCAGTATAATCCAAAAACAACGAGAGTGGTTTTTTCTCAAAAAAATAGTTTTAATATAAATTTAAAATTTGATGAAAAATCCATATTAGTAGATATAAAAAATCCTTCAAATTCTGTAAATTTAACTATTCCTCCAGTTGCAAAAATATCTAGTAGTGGCAAAAAAACAGCTCAAAATAAAAAAGAACCTTTAAAAATTGATAGAAAACAAAGAACTATTGTAATTGATCCAGGTCATGGTGGAAAAGATTCAGGGGCTATTGGAAATGGACTTAAAGAAAAAGATTTGGTTTTAAAAATTTCACAATTTTTAGGTGATGAGTTAAAAAATATGGGTTATAAAGTTTTATTTACACGAAATAAAGATGTGTTTATAAATTTAAAAGATAGAACTGCTTTTGCAAATAAAAAAAATGCTGATATGTTTATCTCAATACATATAAACGCAGGACCAAAAACAAAATCAGGAAGTTCTCTTTCAGGTGTTGAGACATTTTTCCTAAGCCCAGCAAGAAGTGAGCGTAGTAAAAACGCAGCTGCTCTTGAAAACAAAGGTGACATTGAAGATATGAATTATTTCTCTCAAGAAACTTATCTGAATTTTTTAAATAGAGAAAAAATAATTGCTTCAAACAAAGTTGCCATCGATATACAAAAACATATGCTTAATAAAGTTCAAGCCAAATATCATGTAAAAGATGGTGGAGTTAGAGAAGCTCCATTTTGGGTTTTAGTGGGCGCTACTATGCCAGCAATTTTAGTTGAATGCGGTTATATTTCAAATAAAAATGATAGTAAAAATTTAGCTAGTAGAGAGTATCAAAAACTTATTGCAGAGGGTGTTGCAAACGGAGTGGATGCATATTTTTTAAAGAATGAGTAATGAAGACTTTTTTTAAAGACGGAGTTTTTTATAATGAGGAATTTAATGATGGTTATTATAGTAAAAACTCAGCTATTGGTGAAAGTAAATTTGTTTTTGAAAGCGCTTTGGATGAAATTTGGGATAAAAAAGATAGTTTAATAGTTGCAGAAGCTGGCTTTGGTGTCGGTATTAATTTTTTAAATTTATGTAAAAAGTTTAAAAATAGTAATAAATTTTTGCATTTTGTAAGCATAGAAAAATTTCCTCTTCCAAAGAAAAAACTTAAAAAATTTTATAATAAATTTGATGAATTTGATGATGAGTTTAAAAAACTATCAAAAAAACTTATTAAAAAATATCCACCCAAAAAAACTGGTCTTTATAGAATCTTTTTTTCAAAAAATATTATTTTAGATCTTTATTTTGATGATATAAAAACAGCACTTAAAAATCTTGATTTTGAAGCCGATGTTTGGTTTATGGATGGTTTTTCTCCAGCTAAGAATCCTGATATGTGGGATTTAGAAGTGATGAAAAGTGTTGCTAATTTAAGTAAGGCAGGAACTATTTTAGCAACTTACTCAAGCTCTGGATTTGTAAAAAGAAATTTAACAAAGTCTGGATTTGAAGTAAGCCTAATTAAAGGTCACGCTCAAAAAAGACAGATGACTAGAGCTGTTTTAAAACAAAATTTAAATTTCAATAATGATGAAATTTGGTTTAAAAGAGCTTTAAAAACTTATAATAAAAATGCAAAAGTTTTAATTATCGGGGCCGGGATTTCAGGTCTATCAACTGTAAAAGTTTTTAAAAATGCTGGCTTTGATGTTGTGATTGCTGAAAAAGAAAGTGAAGTTGCTACTAATGGAAGTGGAAATTTAATCGGAGCTTTAATGCCATTAATTACTCAAAAAGATGTTATTTTGGGTAAAATGCACTACGCGGCTTTTTTAATGGCTGTAAATTTTTATAAAAAATATGGTAAGAATTTGGTTAAATTTAGTGGAGCAAAGGAATTTGCTTTTGATGAGGCACTAATAAAAAGATATGAAAACTCAAATTTTAAGCTGGATAAAAAAGATTTTCCCTATCCAAGCATTTATATAAAAAATGCAGCAAGCATTCGTCCAAAAAAGCTTTGCAAGGCTCTTTCAAGTGAGTTTAATATTTTATTTAATTATGAATTTCAAAACCTTGAAAAATGTGATAATAAATATAAAGTGTATTTTAAAAATGATGATATTATAGAAACTGATATAGTTATTTTTACCATGGGAAACCATAGCGAAGAGCTTTTTAATAAAGGAGAAAATCCAAAAATAAATTTTGACGATAAGGTGCAAATTAGTTCAGTAAGAGGGCAAGTTACTTGGATAAAAAAAAGGCTTGATAACAAATTTCCACTTAGTGCAAGAGGGTATATCTGCCCACCGGTTGGAAAAATTCAGCTAATTGGAGCTACTTATGATAGACTTGATTATGAGAAGAAAAAAAGATACATTGATGATGTTAAAAATTTAGAAAATATTTGTGAATTTATAGGTCCTAAAAAAACCAAGATTCTAGATTCAAATGTTGGTTTTAGGTCTTATAGTGGCGATAGATTTCCAATAATTGGCGCTTTACACGATAAAGAGTTTTTTATGAAAAATTATAAAGCTATAAATTTTACGAAACACTCAGATATTTATCCCAAACATTTAGATGGAGTTTTTATAAATGCAGCTCATGGCGCAAGAGGGCTTGGAACTTCCATAATGGGGGCTTATCTTTTGCTAGATCTTGTTTTAAATAGACCACTTTGTGTGAGTAAAGAGATATTTAACTCTTTAAATCCAGCTAGATTTTTAATCAGAAAACTTAAAAAAGGACTTATATGAAAAAATATTTAATTTTTGCATCAATAATATTTTTAATATTTATGGGAATTTGGGCGATGCTTGGCAAATCAAGTAGTGAGTTTTTAAGAGATATAAAAATAATTGTTGTATTTATCACCTTGATTGTTTATATAATTTCTTTAGTAGTGATTGCAATAGGAGAAAAAAATGTGGTCAATCATCCTCTTGCCTATGCTATTGGTATAGCCTTTATAGCAGGATTTGTGAGTGGATTTTTGATGTTTAAAAACTTCTTTTTAATCTCTTTTGTTATAGGAATTTATGTTGGTGTTGTCGTGTTTTTGCAGTATAGATATCAAACTTTTACAAATAAAATTTATAAAGATAAAAAATGAAAAATTTTAAAGTTGCAACCATTGTTTTATGGACTATTTGCTTGTTTTTAAACACACTTTCTTTGCTTGGATTTGCAAATTTTAGTGGTAAGGAAACAGCTATTATTTGGTTTTTTATCTCAATTTTAACTTGTGTTTTTATATATGATAAAATTTATAATAAAATTCTATCAAGAGTTTTAATAAGCTTGGTTGCATTTTTTGGCGGATTTTTTACATATTTTTTATATTATGGATTTTATGATTTAAATTCCATCTATATGGGAGTGATATCACTTATAATAACTTTTAGTTTAAGTCTTGGAGTTGGGGTTTTAATTTAGTTTTATGTTTCAAATTCACTAAAAAGCATTTTTGAAAAGTTTGGATTTTATCTCCAAACTTTAAAAAATTTTAGTAAAATTTATTTCCAAACTTCAAGTGCTATTTCTTTTACTAAATTTATCTTTGCCCACTGTTCGTCAATGCTTAGATTATTTCCTTCTTCTGTTGATGAAAAGCCACATTGTGTGCTAAGTAAAAGCTGATTTAGCGGTATAAATTTCGCCGCTTCAAAAATTCTTTTTTTGACTAAATCTTTATCTTCAAGCTCTGGAAATTTTGTAGTAATTAAACCTAAAACTACTTTTTGATTTTTTATAAACTTAAGTGGTTCAAATCCACCAGAGCGGTCATTATCATATTCTAAGAAAAACATATCAATATTGCACTTACCAAATAAAACTTCTGCAACACTTTCATATCCACCACTTGAAAACCAAGTTGAGCGGAAATTTCCTCTACAAATATGCATACTAAGTATCAAATCTTTTGGTTTTGCTTTTACCATTTCATTTATTATCCAGACATACTTTTCTTGAATAGTGTCTAAATTTATACCTCTTTTTGTATAAGATTTTCTTTTTTCTTTATCACAAAACTCACCCCAAGAAGTATCATCGAGTTGCAAATGCCTGCAGCCAAGTTTATAAAACTTATTCATAAAGTCTATATAAGTTTGTGCGATATCTTTATAAATTTCATCATTGTCTTTATAAATTTCAATTGGAGTGTAATTTTGTGCTCTTACACAAGGTATTAAATGAAGCATTGATGGGGATGGGATAGTCATCTTGGCATTTTTTGCTTCTATTAAACTTGTTAAAAATTTAAAGTCTTGTAAAAAAGGGTGATTTTTATTAAAACAAATTTTATCATTTATAATTATTGTATTTGCCTTTGGGGAGCTATCTTTAAATTTAACAGACCACTCTTTTGAGGTTACTTTTTTTACTCCGCCAATGCCAGCTAAAAAATCCAAATGCCAATACTCTCTTCTAAACTCACCATCAGTTATAAAAGGTAAATTTAACTTTTCTTCTTTTTCAACTAGCTCTTTTATACATTTATCTTCTATGTTTCTTAATTTATCTTTATTTATTTCACCATTTTCAAAGCCAGCTCTTGCTTGTTTTAATTCAGCTGGTCTTAAAAAACTTCCAACTATGTCGTAACAATACATTAATTTCCTTGTTTGGTATTTAAGGGAAAAAATTTCCCTTATTTTATTTGTAGTTTTTAATAGCTTTATCTAAAATTTCAGTAGCTGTTTTTAAGTCTTTAAACCCTTTTACTTTTACCCATTTATTTGGTTCTAGAAGTTTATAGGTTTCAAAGAAGTTTTTAATTCTATTTAGAGTTGCTTTTGGTAGATCATCGATTGATTTTATATCATCAAATCTTGGATCAATTTTACTAACTGGAACTGCTAAAAGCTTTTCGTCCATTCCAGCTTCATCTTCCATTACTAAAACACCTATTAATCTACAAGGTATTACAGAACCAGCTTGCAAAGGATACTCATTAATTACTAAAATATCAGCTGGATCGCCATCATCGGCTAAAGTATTTGGTACAAATCCATAATTTGCAGGGTAAAAGACAGCCGAGTATAAAACTCTATCAACTACTACAGCACCGCTAGTTTTATCTATTTCATATTTTACATTTGATCCGTAAGGTATCTCTATAACAGCATTTATCTTATCAGGGTTTGAGCCTATTTTTATTTTTGAAATATCCATTTTTACTCCTATTAATTCATTGATTTCATAATAGCTTGAACTATTATCTCATTCATATCAGCAACGATTTCATCAATTGTTCTCTCACCATTTACAACTTTATAACAACCTTTATTTTTATAAAATTTTCTAATTTCCTCAATTGGATCTGTAAAAATTTTCATTCTATTGTTGAAAATTTCTTCATTATCATCGTTTCTATTTCTTCCTAGAATTCTCTCTTTTGCAACTTCTTCACTAACATCTACTTCGATAACGCAGTTTAGATTTATATCAGAATTATCTTTTAAAACTTCATCAAATTTTTCCATTTGCTCAACGCTTCTTGGAAAGCCATCTATTATAATAAAGTCCAAATCAGAGCTTTTTATAGCTGAAGTTATGGTGTTTATAACTATTTCAAGTGGAACCAAATTTCCTTTTGAGATAAAGCTATTTATCTCTTTTCCAAGTTCGCTTCCTTTTGCAACTTCTGCTCTTAACATATCTCCTGTTGAGTAGTGCTCTACGCTTTGATTCATTTCTTTTATCATGCTTGCATCAGTTGTTTTTCCGCTTCCTGGAGCTCCTATGATTAAAAATACATTTTTCATTTTTATCCTTTCTAATTTTGTTTTTTTACTACTTTAAGACCAAGCTCTTTTAGTTGCTCGTCACTTGCATGACTTGGAGCTTTTGTAAGAGGGCATTGAGCTCTTTGTGTTTTTGGAAATGCTATAATATCTCTAATGCTAGATGATTTTGTTAAAAGCATTATAAGTCTGTCAAACCCAATTGCAATTCCTCCATGTGGTGGCGCTCCAAAGGTTAAAGCATCTAGTAAGAATCCAAATTTATCTCTTTGTTCTTTTTCATGTATTCCAAGCTTTTCAAATACTTTTTGCTGAATATCATTCTTATGAATTCTTATACTTCCGCCGCCAAGTTCAATTCCATTTAATACAACATCATAAGCAACTGAAGTAATATCTTCTATGTCATCATCAATATTATTTGGCATTGTGAAAGGGTGATGCATTGCTGAATAAGTGCCATCATCGTTTTCTTCAAACATAGGGAAATTTAATACCCATAAAAACTCTAATTTATCTTTATCAATTAAATTCATCTCATTTGCTAAAAATAACCTAAATCTCCCCATATAGTCAAGCACGGTTTTTTTCTTACCAGCTCCAAAAAATACAACATCTCCAACTTCAAGGTTGCATCTTTTTATGATCTCATCTATATCTTTTTTTTCAAAGAATTTAAGCAAAGGTCCTTTTAATCCATTTTCTTTTACTTGGAAAAATGCTAATCCTTTTGCTCCAAATTTTTTAACATACTCTTCAAAGCCTTGCATTTGTCTTTTACTGAAGATATTATCTCCATTTTTGACGGCTATAGCTTTTACTCTATTTTTTCTTTTGTCTTGTGCTATTTTGCTAAAAATTTCATTGCTTGATTTTTCAAAAATATCTGCTACATCAACAAGTGGCATATCGAATCTTAAATCTGGTTTATCGCTTCCGTATTTTTCGGTAGCCTCTTTATAATCCATTCTTCTAAATGGTGTTTTTATATCATGCCCACACTCTTTAAAAATATCTTTTAACACTTCTTCAGCTACTTTTATAACATCTTCTTGCTCAACAAAACTCATCTCTATATCTATTTGTGTAAATTCAGGCTGGCGATCAGCTCTTAAATCCTCATCTCTAAAGCATTTTGCTATTTGGAAGTACTTATCAAAACCTGAGCACATTAAAAGCTGTTTAAAAAGTTGAGGGCTTTGAGGAAGTGCATAAAACTCCCCTGGATAAACTCTACTTGGAACTAAATAATCTCTTGCTCCTTCTGGAGTTGCTCTTGTTAAAACTGGAGTTTCTACTTCAACAAATCCAAGGCGATTAAGTGTGTTTCTAGTTGCAATTGCTGCTTTTGAACGAGTTTGAAATTTAGCAAAATTCTCAGGAGTTCTAAGATCTAAAAATCTATATTTAAGTCTTGTTTCTTCTCCTACGTTTTTATCACCAATTACAAATGGTAATGGCGCACTTGGATTTTCTATAACTAATTCATTAACAACTACTTCTATTTCGCCTGTTTTTAACTTTTCATTTGTAAGGCCTTCACCTCTAAGTCTTACTTTTCCACTTGCTTTTATAACAAATTCGTTTCTTATAGTATTTGCTAAATCGTAAGCTTTTTTATTATCAGCTGGATCACAAACTAGTTGCAAAATACCACTTCTATCTCTTAAATCTATAAAAATAACGCCACCATGATCTCTATAAGAGTTCACCCAACCACATACTTTTACCTCTTTTCCGACATCTTCTTTTGACAAATCGGTGCAATAATGACTTCTCAAAGTTATTCCTTTTTATATTATTTTTGAAATATTAACTCTCATTGTATCGAAATTTTGCTTTTGTAAAGCTAATTTTTACTAAAATAACAGTTATGAATAAAATAATTTTAGAAAAAAACTTAAAATATATTGGAATAGTTGCTAAAAATCCTAAAAAATGTTTGAAATTTGTAAAATATTTTAAAAGTTTAGGTTATGAAATTTTATTTTTAGAAAAGACTATAAATAAATTTGAAAATCTGCATAAGATAGATGAGGAAAAAACTTTAATTTTAAGCATTGGAGGAGATGGAACTTTAATCTCAACTTGCAGAGAAGTAGCTAAAAATGGTTTTAAAAATTTAAATGTTTTAGGTGTCTATGATGGAACTCTTGGTTTTTTAACTGATATTAAAATTGATAAGCTAAATGAGTTTTTTGCCGATTTTTTAAAAGGTAAATATGAAATAAAAAAACCTTTAATGTTAGAAATTTCACTTAAAAACTCTGAAAATGAGATAAAGCTAATTGCATTTAACGATCTTGTTTTATCAAGAAGTGCAGTTTTATCAATGAGTAAAGTTGATGCATATTTAGATGATGAGTATTTTAATACATATTATGGTGATGGCGTTATAGTAAGCTCACCTGTTGGCTCAACTGCTTATAATATGAGTGCAAATGGACCAATAATTTATCCAATGAGCAAGGTTTTTTGTATTACGCCAATTTGTGCTCATAGCCTAACACAAAGACCGCTTGTTTTACCAGCTGAATATAAATTAAAATTTAAAAATGCAGGAAATAGTAAGGTAAGTATTATAATAGATGGTCAAAATGCTTTTGATATGAGTAAATTTGATGAAGTTGTGGTTAGACTTGGGGACACTCATGCAAATTTAATAAGACATTTAAACGCAAATTATTTTGAAGTTTTAAAAAATAAACTTCATTGGGGACATAATGGAGGCAAGGTTTGATATATAGACTTTATGTGAAAAATAATTTAACTTTTAAAGAATCAGAGCTTTTTTTTGATAAAGGATTAAGTGTTTTTACAGGAGTTAGTGGAGCTGGAAAATCAGTTTTGATGAATGCTATTTTATCTGTATTTGGACTTAGTGAAACAGATGCTGGCTTAATAGAAGCAGATGTGGAGTTTGATTTTGATTTAAGTGAATTTGGCATAGAAAATGAAAATATTAATAATTTTAGAATGCTAAAAGATAAATCAACAAGATATTTTATAAACTCTCAATTTATCTCTAAAAAAAATTTATTTTCAATTGCTTCAACCCATATTAAATATCTTAGCATTAGAAATGCTGATGAGTTTAATAATAAAAATTTATTAAATTTACTGGATTTATTAGCCATTAAAAAAGATAAAACTCATAAAACAAATTTAGAGAGTTTAAGTGAAATTTATAAAGAATTTAGTGATGTAAAAAAAGAGCTTGAAAAAATTGAAAATGAAGAAAAAAATATTGAAGAGTTAAAAGATTTTGCAAAATTTGAAATAAACAAAATAGAAAGTATAAATCCTAAAATAGGTGAATTTGAAGAGTTAATGGAGTTAAAAAAACGCCTTAGTAAAATCGATAGGATAAATGAGGCTTGGATGAAAGCTGAAATGATATTTGATATAGAAAGTAGCGTAATTGAGGCTTTAAGGGTAAGTGATTTAGAAAGTGATTTTTTTGAAGAAGCCTTAAATGAGTTAAGAAACAAAAAAGAAAGTCTTAATTTAGATGATTTGGAAAACATCGATATTGAAAAAACTTTAAATAGAATTGAAGATTTAAACTATTTAGAAAAACGTTATGGCGGTATAAAAGAGGCACTAGAAGTCTTACAAATTAGAAAAAAAGAATTAAACGAATATGAAAACATAGAGTTTAAAAAAAATGATTTAAAAAATTCTTTTAAAATTTTAGAAGGAAAACTTTTAAAAATTTCAAATTTAGTAAGTAATAGTAGGAAGAATGTAAAAAATGAGCTTGAAAATATTTTAAATGGATATTTAAAAGAGCTTTATATGAGTGATGCAAAAGTTATATTTAAAGAAAAAGAGATTGATAGTTTAGGAATGGATGAGATAAGCTTTGAAATTTCAAATACACTTTTAAAAAATTTAAGCTCCGGTGAGTTTAACAGACTAAGGCTTGCATTTATTGGGTCTAATATCGATATAACAGGCTTTGCAAATGGGGTTTTAATCCTTGATGAAATAGATGCAAATTTAAGTGGAAAAGAGGCTATGAGTATTGCCAATGTTCTTTTAAAAATTTCAAAATTTTATCAAATTTTTGCTATTTCACATCTTCCGCAACTTAGTTCAAAAGCTGATTCTCATTTTTTAGTTAGCAAAATAAATGGTATTTCAAATGTAAAAAAACTGAACGAAGATGAGAAAATAACAGAGCTTGCAAGAATGATAAGCGGAGAAAAAATCACAAAAGAAGCCTTAGAATTTGCAAAAAGACTTAGAAATAGTTGAAAATTTATGGTGCTTTAAGCTTTCATTTGTCATTTTTTGCTAAAATCGAAAGTTGATTAAAATAATTAATAGGTTAGTAGATGATAATAGACACACATTGTCATTTGGATGATGATAGTTTTAATGATGACTTGGATTTTGTGATAAAAAGAGCAAAAGAAAGTGGAATTAATAAAATAATAATTCCTGGGGCTGATATAAAAACTCTAAAAAAAGCTAGAGATATCGCTTATGCTTATGATAATGTTTATTTTGCAGCTGGAGTTCATCCATATCACGCTGATGAGTTTGATGTAAATTATTTAAGAGATTTTTTAGATGATAGAAAGTGTGTAGCTGTTGGAGAGTGTGGACTTGATTATTTTAAGATAAAAGAGCATTTTAATAGCGATGAAGAGGTTTTGGCTAATAAAAATTTGCAAAAAAAGATTTTTTTAGATCAAATAAATTTAGCAATCCAGTTTAAAAAAACTCTTATAATTCATGCAAGAGATGCAAATGAGGATATTTATAATATTCTAAAAGAGTATTCAAAAAAACTTTTTGGTGTGGTTTTGCACTGTTATAATGCAAGTAAGTTATTGCTTTCATTGAAAGATGAAGGGTTTTATTTTGGAATTGGCGGGGTTTTAACTTTTAAAAATGCTAAAAATTTAGTTGAAATTTTAGATCAAATTCCATTATCAAATATAGTTATTGAAACAGATGCGCCGTATTTAGCACCAACACCAAATAGAGGAAAAAGAAATGAGCCTGCTTTTACTACATTCGTAGCACAAAAAATGGCTGAAATTTTAAATTTAGAGGTAAGTAAAATAGAAGAAATTACAACAAGAAACGCAGAAAAACTTTTTAAAATTTAAGGAGAAAATTTGAATAAATTGTTTAGTATTTTTACAATTTTTATATTTACTATTACTTTACAAGCAAATACACTTATAGATGAGATTTTAAACGAGTTTGCTATCCCAAATAATGAAAAAAATAAAGAAATAGTGTTAAATATAAAAAAAAGCATAGATCAAAGAGATGTAAGTGAGTTTATAAAAATTATAAAAAGCTCTCCCGATAATGTTTATATGGTAAAAAAAGAGCTTGAAAAAATTGATGCTCCTGAGTTTTTGCTCTATCTTGCCATGGTTGAGTCAAAATTTTTAAACAGAGCAACTTCGTCAAAAAAAGCTGGCGGAATGTGGCAGTTTATGCCTAGAACTGCTAAATCTTTTGGTCTTAATGTTAATGCTCAAATCGATGAAAGAAGAGATCCTTTCTTATCAACAGATACAGCTTTTAAATATTTAGACTTTTTAAATGAGAGTTTTGAAGATAAGTGGTATATCTCTTTAATGGCTTATAATTGTGGCGATGGCTGTATGAAAAAAGTTATAAGAAATAATAAAAATGATGATTTTTCAACTCTTTTAACAAGTAGTAAAACACCAAGAGAGACTAAAAATTTCATTAAAAGAATTATTAAAAACACAATAATTTCAAAAAATATTGATGCAAGAGTTGCACTTCTTGATATCAGGCCAGAAAATTCAGTAGAAAAAATAAAAGTTCAAGGTGGAACAAGTCTAGCAAGTGTTGGAAATAGCATAGGTTTAAGCGTGGAGGAGATGAAAAAGTATAATCCTCACATTAAAACTTCTGTCGCTCCAAAAGACCAAAGCGCGTATCATTTTTACATTCCTGAGGAAAAACTTAATCTTTATGCATTAAATTATATAGGACAGATAATAAGAGGGGAAGATACATTTGCTCCATCATATAACATCCATGTAGTTGCAAAAAATGAGACCATAGAAAGCATAGCTGAAAAATGGGACACTACAACAGATGAAATAATAAAAGAAAACGATCTTAGTGATGAATTAGAGGCTGGGATGAAACTTAAAATTCCAACTTCTATAATTGCTTTTAATGATGACAAAGAATATACTATAAAAAAAGGTGATACACTAATAGCAATATCAAATAAATTTGATGTTGATGTGGCTACTTTAGTTGCTGCAAATGAGATAAAAGATTTAAATATTAAAGCAGGAGATACAATTGTCATACCATAAAAATATTTTTATACTTTTTTTTATAGCTATTTTTATAGCAGGGTGTTCAACTAAAACATCATATCCTGTGGTTGTTTCTAAACCAAAACCAAGTACTCATGCTGCCATGAGACCTTATAAAATAAATGGAAAAACATATTATCCTCAAAAGGTTGAAGTAGGAGAAACTCAAAGAGGATTAGCTAGTTGGTATGGACCAAAATTTCATGGCAAAAGCACTTCAAATGGAGAAAGATATAATATGTACGCTCAAACAGCGGCACATAAAACTTTTCCTATGAACACAATGGTAAAAGTTACAAATTTAAATAATTCAAAATCAACAGTTGTAAGGATAAATGATAGAGGTCCATTTGTAAGTGGAAGAATTATTGATTTATCTAAAAAAGCAGCTTCTGATATTGGGGTGATTGCTAGTGGGACTGCTCCTGTTGCTATAGAGGTTGTTGGATTTGATGGCCATAGTATTAGCAAAACAGCTCCGCAAAGTGAAAGAATTTATATAGGCGGAACTTTTATGGTTCAAGTAGGGGCGTTTAGAAATATAAATGGAGCCAATGTTTACAAAAAAGAGTATGATGGAAGAGGTGGATATAAAGCCATAGTTAAAGAATTTGATCAAGATGGGCTTCATAGGGTATTTTTAACAGGTTTTAGAAGCGAAGATGAAGCAAGAGATTTTGCTCATAGTTCATATCATTTAGATGGCGCTTTTATAGTTAGACAATAGGGGTTTAGTATGATAGAGCGAAATACAAAAGAGACAAAAATAAAGCTTAAATTAGAAATTTATGGAACTGGAAAAAGCAAAATAAATACTAAAATAGGTTTTTTAAACCATATGCTTGAAGCTTTTGCAAAACACTCTTTAATGGATTTAGAAGTAGAGTGTGATGGCGATATAGAGGTTGATTTTCATCATAGCGTTGAAGATATTGGTATAGTTTTAGGAATGGCTTTAAAAGAGCAAATTTATCCAGTGAAAAATATTGAAAGATATTCAAATTCAGTTGTTGTAATGGATGAAAGTGCAGTAAGTTGTGATTTAGATATCTCAAATAGAGCTTTTTTAGTTTATGATAGCATAAAAGAGGGCTTAATAGGCGAATTTGATGCTGAGTTGATAGAAGAGTTTTTTAGAGCTGTTGCTTTTAATGCAGGCATTACACTTCATCTTATAAAATTAAGAGGAAGTAACAAACATCACATAGCAGAAGCAACTTTTAAAGCCTTTGCAGTTGCACTAAGAAGAGCTTTAACTAAAAATGAAAAAATGGGAATTCCTAGTACAAAAGGCGTTTTATAAAAGGGCGTTTTTATGATAGAAATTATTTTTTTAGATGTTGATGGCTGTTTAACTGATGGTGGGCTTTACTATACAAATTTGGGTGATGAGTTAAAGAAATTTAATGTAAATGATGGCTTTGGTATAGAACAGTGGAATAAAATGGGTAAAATTTCAGCCATAATTACAGGAAAATCATCAAAAATAGTTGAAAAAAGAGCAAAAGATTTAAAAATAAAATATATTTTTCAAGGCGTTAAAGATAAATTTAGCGTAGCAGAAGAAATTCTAAAAAAAGAGGGATTGGGTTTTGAAAATGCTGCTGCTATAGGCGACGACTACAACGATATAAAGCTTTTAAATAATGTTAAAATGAGCTTTAAGCCATCAAATGCCATGAGTAAAATAAAGGCTGATATAATGCTTTCAAAAAAAGGTGGCGATGGGGCAGTTAGAGAGATGATAGAAATAATTATAAAAAAAGAAAAACTAAGCGATGTTTGGCTTGAAAAATGGCTATAAGAATTTTTTATTTTGGCATTGCTATTTTTAGTGTTATGATGGTTATTTTATCAGTTCAAACACCTTATTTTAGTGATTTTTTTAAAAATGAGATAGATTTAGCCCAGACTGAAATGTTTGATATAATTGATTATGAGGTAACAGAAGAAAAAATTATTGCAAAATATGAAGCTGATAAAGGTGTAAAATATAAAGATAAAGATGAGTTTGAAAATTTCAAAGGTTTTATTTTAAATAAAGATACAAATCATACATTAAGTTCAAAAAAAGCTATTCATAAAGATGATATAATAGAGTTTTTAGGCAATGCGAAGTATAAAAATAGTGATGAAATAAACTACATCTCAGATGAGATTTTTTATAATACAAAAACAAAAATTGCTACAAGCAACAAGCCTTTTATTTTATGGCAAAATGAAAATAATGTAACTGGTCTTACTTTAAAACATGATCTAAATACAAAACAGACTTTTGCAACAGGAGTTAATGGATGGTTTTTAAGAAAATAGTAGTGTTTTTACTCGTGTCTTTACCTTTATTTGCCGAGCAGGTTGAGGTTACGGCCGATAATTTTTTTGCTGATGAGATAAAACTTCAAAGCATTTTAACTGGAAATGTAAAAGTTAAAAAAGGCTCATTTGACACTCTTAATAGCGATAAAATTACAATTTATTTTGATAAAAATAAGCAACCTACAAAATATATCGCAACAGGTAATGCCAAATTTAAAATTTTGATTAATGAAAGCCACTATAATGGCAAGGGAGATATTTTAACTTATGAGCCAAAAACTGAAATTTATACTTTAAAAGGCAACGCTTGGATAGAAGAGGTTGAAACAAAAAGAGAGGTCTTTGGAGATATTATAACGATTAATCAACTGAGTGGAAAATATGAAGTAAATAGTGATAGATCAAACAAAAAATTAGATAAAAAACCTGCAAAATTAATCTTTAAAATTGAGGATAAAAAGTGATAAAAGTCTTAAATGCTAGGTTTTTAACATCATCTCCTAGTTTAGAAAAAAGTGATTTTTACTCAGGAAGTGAAATAGCTTTTTTAGGTAGATCAAATGTTGGAAAAAGTAGCTTTATAAACTCTTTAATAAATCAAAAAAACTTAGCAAAAAGTAGTAGTACCCCAGGAAAAACTAAACTTATAAATTTTTTCGAAGCAAATTTTAAAGATGATGATGAAAATTTATATAATTTAATCTTAGTAGATTTGCCTGGTTTTGGTTATGCAAAAGTTGCAAAAAGCACACACAAAATTTGGCAAAGTGCTTTGGATGAGTTTATCAAAAAAAGAAACTCAATAAAACTTTTTATCCATCTTAGAGATAGTAGGCAGTTTGATATGGAAATTGATAAAAATGTTGATTTGTATATAAAAAGTTTTTTAAGAAGTGATCAAAAGCTTATAAATTTTTATACAAAATCAGATAAATTAAATCAAAGTCAAAAAGCAAAAGTTTTAAATTTTGATAAAGATGCTAAATTTATATCAACATTAAGAAATGAAGGTATTGATGAAGCAAGAGAGATTATTATAAAGGGTGTTTTTGGTAGAGTATAAAACTGCAAAGTTAAAAGACATTAAAGCTATGCAAGAAATGGTTGCTGATGAAGTAAAAAAAGGCATTATACTGCCAAGAAGTGATAGTGAAATTGCTCAAAATATAAGATCTTATACTTTAGCTTTAAAAGATAGTAAAATTGTAGGATATGCATCTTTACATATTTATTCTATAGAATTAGCTGAAATTAGAAGTCTTGTTGTAAGTAAAAATTTAAGAGCAAATGGCATTGGAAGCAATCTTGTAAAAATCTTATTAAAAGATGCAAAATTTCAAGATATTAAAAAAGTTTTTGCTTTAACTTATGCGGATAAGTTTTTTAAAAAGTTAGGTTTTGTGGAAATTTCAAAAGAGGAGTTGCCTGATCAAAAAATTTGGGCAGATTGTATTAAATGCAAACAATTTCCAGTATGCAACGAAATAGCCGTGATAAATACGCTTTAAAAAACTTAGTTTTTTGGGTTTTTTTATTCTTTTATGAGATTTTAACATCTATTTATACTTCATTGCCACCTTTTATAGGTCTATTTTTTGCGTATGCAGTTATTTTAAAGTATGAAAAAGATAAAAATTATGAAGATTTTACAAGCAAATGGTATCAAACGATAATTTTTCTTTTTTTTGCTGAACAGCTTCATGGGTTTGAACTTTTTTCTATAGCAATTTCATTTTGTGTTTTTTACTATTTTATGTTTAAATTTAGTTTTGAAGGTTTTAAGCTTAGAAATATATTTTTAACATTTTTAGTTTTTTATGGCTATATTAGCACCTTTTTAGTAAGCAACTTAATTTCATATTTTAATTCAAATCAGGTCTTAAATTTAACTTATGAATATTTAATGTATGCAGTTTTTGAGTCTGCAGTTTGTGTCCTTTTGTTTAAGGATAGGATTATATGAGACTTAAATTTAGCATTTTATTTATCGTTTTATTTTGGCTTATGCTAATTTTAAGAGTTTATTATTTAAGCTCAAATGAATATTATGCTGGAATTGCTTCAAAAAATGTTGTAAAAACTACTGAGTTGCCACCAGTTAGAGGTCAAATTTTTGATGCAAATAACAACCCATTAGCAATAAATCGCCTTGGATACTCACTATTTTTAAAACCTCACTTAAAAAATGAAATTATAGAAGAAGAAACTATATATTTAGAAAAATTATTTATAGATTTAAATTCTACAAAAATGCAAAAAGAGTATAAAAAACAAAACTCACCATATAATCAAGATTTTATAAAAATAGTTGATTTTTTAGAGTATGAGGATATTTCCCCTCTGTTTTCAAAACTAAATTTAAGAAAAAATTTACGCATAGAGCCAGCTTCACTTCGCTTTTATCCATATAATTCTACGGCATCTCATGTTATTGGATATGTGGCAAAGGCAAATTCAAAAGATCTAGAAACTAATCCTTTATCAAAACTTACAAATATAGCTGGAAAGAGTGGCGTTGAAAGATATTATAACGATATCTTACAAGGAAAAGAGGGAAAACGCCTAACAAAAGTTACTGCTTTAAATAAAGTAGTTGAGGAAATATCATACACAAAACCACAAAGCAGTGATATAACTCTAAGCATAGATATGAAACTACAAGAGTATTTAGAAGATCTTTTTAGTGATAAATCAGGAGCTGTTATTATAATGAATGTGGATAATGGTGAGATAGTTGCAGCAGGAAGTTTTCCAGAGTATGATTTAAATCCATTTGTTACAGGCATTAGCCAAAAAGATTGGACAGATTTAATTGAAAATTTAGATCATCCATTTACAAATAAACTTATAAATGGTCTTTATCCACCAGGTTCAGTTGTGAAAATGTCAGTTGCAATGGCATTTTTAAATAGTGGTAAAATAGATAAAGATAAAAGCTATTTTTGTGGTGGAGCAATGGAACTTGGAAATCATAAATTTAGGTGTTGGAGCAGATGGGGTCATGGAAAAATGAATTTAAATGATGCCATAAGGCAAAGTTGTGATATTTATTTTTACGAGGGAAGTTTAGAGGTTGGAATTGACTTTTTATCTTCAAATTTAGAAAAACATGGTTTTGGTAAAAAAACAGGAGTTGACCTTCCAAATGAGTTTATAGGAACTGTTCCAAGTAGGGTTTGGAAAATGGAAAAATACGCAAAACCTTGGTATATGGGTGAAACTGTCATAACATCAATTGGTCAAGGAAGTTTTTTAGTAACTCCAATGCAAATAGCAAAAAACACAGCCAAAATAGCCAGTGGAAAAGGCTTAACACCTCATTTTTTAAAAAAAATTGATGATAATGAAGTTAGCTTTAATACTTATGAAGTTTTTACACCTTTTGAAAAACAAAATTTACCATATATAAGAAAAGCTATGTATGAGGTGGCAAATCACCCAAAAGGCACAGCCTATAGATATTTAAAAGATAGCATTGTAAAAATAGCTGCAAAAACAGGAACTGCGCAAGTTGTGAGCATTCCACAAAGTGAAATTGTAAGAATGAAAGAAAAAGATATGGAATATTATCACCGTTCACACGCTTGGATAACAGGTTATGCACCGTTTGATAATCCAAAATATGCGGTTACAATTTTAGTTGAACATGGTGGCGGTGGAAGTAGTACAGGCGGACCTCTTTTAAAAAATATTTTTGAAAAACTTGTAGATATGGGATATATAAGCATAAATAATTAATTGCAAATATTAATTTTTGTTTAAAATATATAATTTTTCAAATCTAGATTCTAAGAAGTATAATTAATCAATTGTTTTAGCAAAGGTTAAATGTGAAAAAGATAGTTTTAATATTGTGTTTGGTATTTAGTTTCTGTTTTGGAGATGAAGCTTTAAATTTAGAAATAGTTAGAGCTCAAGATTTAGATTTAAACAAACAAGTTAGTATTTTGAATGAAGCTATTCTAAACGATGATTATGAAAAAGCAAAGATAATGTTAGATAAAAATCCAAATTTAGTAAATATCTCATCAAAAGTAAATTCTAATGTTTATGAAACAATGTTTTTAAATGAAAATAGTATTGTTTTAATGGCAAATTTTCTATATCAATATGATAACTTTGAAAATTTAAATAATAAATTAAAAGAAAGATTAATTTATAAAGCCATACCAGAAGCATATTCATTGCCATCAGAAACTATTTCGCTATTAAATAAAATTAAAAATTCTAGTTTTAATTTTAGAATTTTTAATGATAACTTTAGTATTAAAAATAGCAACTATAATGTGCTTAAAAGCGCATATTTTTTAGATAATATAGACATATTTTCTTTTTTTATGGAAAATGGAGTTATTTTAAATGAACAAAATAGATTTCTTTTATTTTTATATATAGATATTTTAGAATGCATAGATGATAAATTTTTAGAAAATCAAAATTTAGATAAAGTAAAAGATATAGTAAATACAAGTAAGTATAAGAACTGCAAAAATAAATATTTAAAATATTTAAAAATAATTTTAAAATATCAAGATGTTAATGATATCATCTTTGATTGCAATTTTTTAATAGACTTTGCATATAAAATAAATGATTATGAAATATTAAATTTATTAGATGTAAAACATGTCAGATAAAAATATAAGCAAATATGAAATGGCAGAAAATGGTATTTTTCTATAAAAAATGTGAAGTTTGTGGAAATAAAATAAATAAGATGACCGAATCTAGTAATTCAGAAGGAAAATTAAAGCTAATTTGTAAAAAGTGTGGTTCGGAGTATGTAAATCCCCACAAAAATGAGAAAAAAGTTTTTACTTAAATGAGAAAATTAAGAGCTACATTTTCTCATTTTAATGCGAAAAACTAAATATTTAAG
>QWBY01000356.1_pt1 | contig 34129 bp, 38 predicted proteins | sample 1972471 | NCBI WGS metagenome assembly QWBY01 (sample SAMN09866722, study PRJNA288562) | Human gut metagenome isolate term6_stool, whole genome shotgun sequencing...
CGATTTAATAACATCAAATGCGATTTCTCTATCGCTGTAACTACCCATAAGAATTGAAACTTTCATAATCAGCCTCCTTATATCCTTTATCATGTTATCAATACTCAGTAATGCTGTCAATAAGCGATGATACAGCACATTACGACGATCATTACGCTTTCGGCAAGATAAATTCAACTCTAAAACCGCCGTCTGAATTGACAGCTTTCATTTTACCTCCGTGTAGCTGACAAATTTGTTTTGAAATCAGTAATCCCATGCCGTGAACATTTACAGTAGAAAGATCCGATGTCGCCAACCGCTGTAAAATATCCTCGCCGACGCCCCCTCCGTGATCCCATAGTTCGATATACATTAAATCATTATTTTCTCTACAACGTACAACCATATCGCCCTCTTGATAGGTCAAACTGTTTTTGATTATGTTCTCGATCATTCGGCTAAACAAGTGAGCGTCCATTTTAATTGTCGTAGATTCGCGAATGTTATTTTCAAAAGCAATGTTTCGTTCCGGATGTTCATTTAAATAGCGGATTAATATTTTTCGTAAAACGGGAATCGGATATTCTTGCGTAAATCGCTCGGCACTAAGGTTTTGAAGTCTCGACGTATCATTAAGATCTTGTACGGTCTTACTGATGCGCATAAGCTCATCTTCCATTGCCCCTATCGTTTCCTTATTCTCTTCCGTCTTTAAATCGTTTAGCCCCCAGCTGAGTTTTGAAAGAGGCGTGCGCACATCGTGGCTGATGCCGCGAATCCATTGGCTTTGGCTTTTACTCAACTGTTCATAGCGTCGATTGGCATCGTTTACTGCACGAGACACATCTTTTAAGGGACCTGCCTCTTCCAGGGGGGTGTAATCAGCGCTGTAAATCTTCTCCAGCGCCTCTTGAAGAGGAAATAACTTTTTAAACAGATTGTTCCTTTCCCTTCTGTACATATAAAAGAGGAAAAACAGATAGCCTAATAAAAAAATCAGTGCCAAATCCACGTTTAAGAGCCATTGTTCTGCGCTGTAATAGTTGAAGGGCAGCTTATCCAATGTTCCCTTGGGATACCCGATAACCAAAAGATCGTCACCGATGATGTACGTCATCACGGGATAATCTTTTAAATAATAACGGGTAAAGCGAGCGACGTCGGTCATCTTATAAGCTTCCGGAATTTCAGAAGGCTTTCTATACGACTCAATAATTTTGCCACTTCCGCCAATGCGAATGGCCCAGAGATTATTTTCTTTTAAAAAATCTCGATTTGCCGTCGTAAACAAGAACTCGTTGTCTTTATTTTTCATAATATAATCGTGTACAGTGTCGGGCTGTGCATATTGTTTGCTTACATTGTAATTTATGTAAAGAATAACGAAAATTAGAAAAATAAAGGTCAGCGAAAAGGCAACGGTAAATAAAACGAAGCGTCGTAATTTTTTTAATATAAATTGAAACATAGTAACTCCGTTATGGCTTTCCTACTAATTTATAACCGAGACCCTTTACCGTCACCAATCGTTTAGGATTGGAAGGATCGTCTTCGAGTTTTTCGCGCAGGCGATAAATATGGGTGATCAATGTATTTTCATAACCGAAGGTATCTTCCCAGACGTTTTCGAGGATTTGATCGATGGAGACGATATGATTTAAATTAGCCGCGAGTAAACTCAAAATTTTAAACTGCTTCGCCGTCAGCTTCTCTTCATTGTTCCATCTCGTGATCGTTCCCTTGGAAGGATCGAATACAGCGCCGTTTAAGTCGACAAGTTTGCTCTGATCACCGTGAAAACTTCTTCGAAGCACAGCCTCTATACGCCATAAAAGATCCTCTGCGAGAAAAGGCTTTACGATATAATCATCGGCCTCCGATTCAAAGCCTTCGCGGCGATCGTCGATACCATCTAAAGCAGATAAAATTATAACCGGCATATGGGAACGTTGACGGACGGATTTCAACAAGTCCATTCCGCTTCCGTCGGGCAACATTAAATCTAAAATTATTAAATCCACGGAATGATGGGCCAGTTGATACTTCGCCTGGGCCAAATTGGATGCCGTTTTAATCGAGTCGTACCCTGCCCCTCGTAAATAACGATCCAAGTGATCCAACAGGGATTTTTCGTCGTCTACGATTAAAATAACGGGATCTTTTTTCTTCTCCATAGTGTCGCCTCCTTTTAGGGCTATTTTATCACAGGGCAAAAGAAGTTTATCCCTTGTGATCTAAATGTGATGTAGGTTTCATAAGTATGTGAGCTTCCGATTTTATAATGGCACAAAAGGAGGTTCTTATGGAAAATCTATTATCCATCGACAATTTAAAAAAGAGTTACAACGGCAAAACAGTTTTAGACATCGATCACTTAACATTACCTAAGGGTGCTATTTACGGTTTAATCGGGCCCAATGGCGCCGGCAAATCTACTTTGATGAAGTCCATACTGGGCTTAATTTCAAAAGACTCCGGCGAGATGACACTTTTCGACCAAAAAGTAACGACTAAAAATCAAAAGATTCTGAATCGCAAGTTGGGCGCATTGATCGAACGACCGTCCTATTACGACCACTTAACGGGTGTAGAAAATCTTTCCATTCTATGTACTTTAAAAGGTATCGATAAAAAACATATTGTACCGACACTGCAATCAGTCGGTATTGAGAAAAAAGGTCACGACAAGGTTAGAACGTATTCACTGGGCATGAAACAGCGATTGGGGATCGCCATGGCTATTATCGGCGAGCCGAAGTTATTAATTCTCGACGAACCGATAAACGGACTGGATCCCATCGGCACTTTGGAAATGCGCCATCTATTTCTACAATTGGCGGAGGAAAAGAATACGACGATTTTAATTTCATCCCATATTCTCGACGAAGTGGAAAAAATCGCCACCCATATTGCCATGCTACAGAATGGCCGATTAATCTATAACGGAACCCTTGAAAACTACCGAGAGCTTCATCCGCCGATTCTCTCCCTACGTACATCCGACAATGATTTGGCAGCCAAAGCGCTCAACTCCACAGAATTTGCAATTCGCGGAGAACGCTTAATTTTAAATCATCCTGACGATGACGAAGTGGCAGAAATTGTGCGCCGCTTATCTTCAGTCGTCGATATTTACCGCATCGAAGAAGAGCGAGAAAGTTTGGAAACTCTCTTTATTAACGATACGAAGAAGGGAGGCACTTTTTTTGCGTAGTTTAGAATCTAGAAAATATAGACATCTTCATATTTATCCCTTACTCGGCTTATTGTTTTTCGTCCATATTTTCGTGTCCAGTATTTCAGTTTTTTCAAGCTCCTTTGTCAATGAAACCTATCCGCTTTTCAGGCTTTTAGACGGATACTTCATGATACAGCTGATTTTTAGCCCGGTGCTTTTTTCTTCTTTAGTAAAAAAAGTCGTAGAAATCGAAGAGAAAGATAATATGTTTCTCTATCAGGAAATCCTCGGCATCGAACCCTCTGCACTCTTACTGAAAAAATGGTCGTGGCTGAATCTAAGGCTATTACTGTTACAAATAGTGGAATGGGCAGTGCTAATAATGATGGCATCGCGATCGAGTCGCTTTTCCCCCACCGATATTATGAGCCTTCGCATACTCATAGAATTCGCGGGCCAATGGCTTATTACGGCGGCCTTTGTTGCACTTTTCCTCATCTTGGAAACCCGCTCAAAAAGTCCTTATTTCACCCTCTTCTTTTCCATGGCAGGCACGTTGACGGGAATTATATCCATGCTTACGTCTTCCGCTCTCACCTTTATGAATCCCTTCGCCTGGATAATATCTCTGATGAATATTTCCTATGTTCAACAGTCCGGAAAATTTGAGAGTGTTTTAAATCCTACGCCTTTTGTAACACCCTTCATTGCTATAATCGGCTTGGTGATTTGTTTATTCATAATTAAAAACCATACACTCATTCGTTACGATAAAACATTTTAGGAGGTATTATGTCATCCGTTCTTTCCATTGAAACGAAGAAAATCAAATGGTTTCCCTTGCTGTTAGCCATACTTCTCGTGCCTCTTCTAGCCAATGTATTCGGCACAATAAATTATCTCGGCAATCGACAAACACTCCATCATGAATGGGAAAGTTTATTTACCCAGGTCGGCTTATTTTACTTTTCGTTTTTCTTTGTGCCCCTCATCGCCATCATCGTCGGTATTTTATGGAACACAGAGCACCGTGCAGGATTAAATTTCATAAGACTAAGTTCCATTACTCACAGCCGATTTATTCTTTGTAAAAACCTGCTGGCTTTTGTCCTCATTTCTATCGCGCAAACTTACTTCTTTCTTTCCTTTTATCTCTGCGGCAAATTTGCTTGCCATTTCGGCACATTGGATTTGACGATATATCTCTATTATCTTCTAGCGAGTATTCTCTTTTCCATTCCGGCTATTTGCGTTTTTTCCGCATTGAGCATTCGTATGAAATCATTAGGTGGCGTCACTATTTTATCAGTCGCCATTTCCATTATGGGTTTTTTGACTTGTGCGCAGACAGTAATTCCCCATTTAGAAAAAATATTTGCGCTGAATAACTTAGCTTACGATATGAATCATTTCACACAACTTTCCCCCGGCGATTTCTTAATAACACTTCTCCTTGCAATTGTTGAGACCACAGTTGCATATGGCTTTTCCAAAACATTCTTACAATATGATGAATAAGCACAAAAAGAATCCCCCGTCGCCGAGGGATTCTTTCTATTTTCGAGAACTGATATAGTTCGGGCTTTCGCGTGTAATGGTAATATTGTGAGGATGGTTTTCTTGTAGCGTGGCCGGCGTGATTTTCATGTATTCGGTCTTGGTTTTGAGTTCGTGAATATCTTTCGCGCCTACATAGCCCATACCGCTCTTTAAACCGCCGACAAGTTGATAGACCACGTCGCCGACTTTTCCTTTGTAAGGAATTCGACCTTCCACACCTTCGGGTACGTATTTTTTCGTTTCCGATTGGAAGTAACGATCGCTGGAGCCGCTGCTCATGGCGCCTAAGGAGCCCATACCGCGATAGGTCTTAAAGCGACGTCCTTCGACATAAATTTCTTCTCCGGGACTTTCGTCGGTACCGGCAAACATGGAGCCCATCATGACCACGTCGGAGCCTGCGGCGATCGCCTTTGTAACGTCGCCGGAGTATTTAATACCACCGTCGCCGATAATGGGGATGCCCCGTTCTTGACCGGCTTTCGAACAGTTTAAAATCGCCGTTACTTGTGGCACACCGATACCGGTTACGACGCGCGTCGTACAAATGGAACCGGGACCGATACCGACTTTAACACAGTCTGCGCCGGCGTCGATAAGATCCATCGTACCTTGATAAGTTGCCACATTCCCCGCCACTAATTGAAGATCGGGGAAAGCTTTTTTAATTTCACGAATGGTTTTTAAAACGCCTGCCGATTGCCCGTGGGCGGTGTCGATGACGAAAAGGTCGGTCCCGGCTGCGACGAGCGCTTCCACACGGTCGTATACGTCGTGGGTAACACCGATCGCTGCACCGGCTAAAAGTCTTCCGCCTTTGTCTCTTGCCGAGTTCGGATATTGAATAGACTTTTCGATATCCTTAATCGTGATAAGACCTTTTAAATAATGTTGATCGTCGATTAAAGGAAGCTTTTCAATCTTATATTCCTTCATAATTTTCAACGCGTCGTCCATGGAAATACCTTCGCGACCGGTGACGAGATTGTCGGACGTCATGACGTCTGCAATTTTTTTGGTGAGATCATCTTCAAAGCGGATGTCACGATTGGTAATAATACCTTCTAAAATACCTTTAGCATTGACGATGGGCACGCCGCTAATGCGGTAATGGCTCATTAACTCCAATGCGTCTTTAATAACATGCTCCTTCGAAAGTGAGAAGGGATCGGTAATGACGCCGTGCTCGCTTCTTTTCACGCGATCCACTTCTTTTACCTGTTCCTCCAAAGGCATGCTCTTATGGATAATACCGATGCCACCTTCACGCGCCATGGCAATGGCCATTTGTGATTCCGTAACCGTATCCATGCCCGCACTCATAAGGGGAATGTTCAATTCGATTTCGTTGGTGATTTTCGTTTTTAAACTTACTTCATTCGGTAAAACTTCAGAATACCCCGGCATCAGCAGAATATCGTCGAATGTTAAACCGTCTCCTAAATATTTCATCAGTACCTCCTTGCAGTCCTCATTTTAAGATAAGGGATATTTTAGCAAAAGTTAGTCTTTGTATCAAGATTATTGGTTCAATCGATAAGGAAGAATTTGAATAACTTCCACGCCCTTAGGCCCTTTCGCCGTCAATTTGCCATTACTGTCTACTGCCACGGTTAAATCCTCAGGATTAATAGAAGACACAATATTTTGCTCTCCGTAAACCTCTACGGTTACATGCTCCGGACGTTTAAATCGTTTCCCGTTCATATTAATGGATTTAGGATCGATTTCTAAACTGCGTTTAGATGTTTCATTTTTCATGTAGCGCAGGAAAATGGATTCGTCAGGATTGACGAGATGCACGCCGTCGGGAAGATTAAGAGTTAAGGGAATGGTAAACTCTCTCATAAGTTCTCGCGGATCGACCGGATTGGTTTTTACCGCTTCTACTTTATCGATCTGTTCGCCCTCGCCCGTTATCATAACACTTGTAGGTGTTAAAATAGCACGCTCGCGCTTAAATCCTTCCACATTTTCGTCGGTATAGTTTACATTGATCGGTACACTTACAGCTTTTGATATGACCGCCTGAACGCTTACATTGTTCGGTGAAATATCGATATTAGAAATGACGCGTTTATTCTGATCCATCGGGAAAAGTTCCACAGTCGATACGACCGTGTCCTTTGCTCCGTTGACAGTCACAAAACCGACGACGGATTGAACTTTATCCACGTCGCGCTTCGGACCGCTGATCGTAACTTTTTCCGGACTGACACTAACATGATCCAGTACATAATTATCATCCGGTTTGCCCTTACTTTTAACTGTAACGGCTTTTTCTTCTTTGACGATTTCATCTACCGATACGGTAATGGCTTTTGGATTGGAACGCTCGATGGTTAAGCTGTCGTCGCTCAATCGGTAGTGGATTGGTAAACGCTGAGTTCCGGGTTGCACATCTTCCAAATCTACGTAGGCGGATATATCCTCTTCCTTTAACCCCAAAATAGCGCTTCGCTTTCCGCTAACGACAATATTCGTTGTGTAGTCGTCGTGTTTTAATAATTCGAGGCCTGCTTCACGCATTGAGGATTGATTGCGAAGTTCAACCTGAACATTGGTAAAGTCTTTCTTGATGGTCGGGTCGATTTCGGTGATGATAAAAAACCAAAGCAAGATGGCGATAACCAAAGAAAAGATTTTGGCGATGGTGTCTTGCTTGTTTGCTATGAAATTTAAATAGCGCTCACGCATTTTCCACCTCATTCTTCATTTCGTTGGGAAAATAAATATCGCGTAGTAATTGCTCCAGCGTCGCCAAATCCAAGTGGCGATTAATATTACCGTATTCCGCAATGGAAATCGAACCGGTTTCTTCACTGACGATGATGGCAAAAGCATCACTTTTCTCACTCATACCGATGGCGGCACGATGACGCGTTCCCAGTTCCTTAGAGAGTCCCTTTTGTTCCGTCAAAGGTAAGAAGCAGGCAGCCGACACCACTTGATCGCCGTTGACGATAACGGCGCCGTCATGTAGCGGCGTGTTGGGAATAAAAATATTAATAAGCAACGCCGAAGAGAGCTCGCCGTAAATCGGCGTCCCCGTTTCGATAATTTCATTAAGCCCTGTCTGACGCTCGATAACGATTAGAGCGCCGATTTTTTGTCGCGAAAGAGAGGCGACGGCGCTGACGATTTCATTAATCGTCGATTCGTCGCGCTTGCTGGAATAAATTAAGCCTTTTTTTATTGAACTGTTACGACCGATAAATTCGAGGCCCCGTCGAATTTCAGGTTGAAACACGACAAACAGACCTAAAAATCCCCAAGTCAACATGCTCTTTAAAAGGTAATTGAGCATGTAGATTTGTAAGACTTCGCTCACCTTCGTAAGAACTAACACGACGATAATGCCTTTGCTAAGCTGCTCGGCGCGCGTCCCGCGAATTAACTTTAAAAGCCAATAGATAATTACTGCGACGATAGCGATATCGATAATATCTTGGATACGCAGGATGGATAAGGTTTCACTGATCCATTTCATTTAGATTGGCCCTCCTAAATACATACGATACGGCACTTGTAACGAAAATGAACATACCGACAGCGATAAACCCGTCGCCTACGCTCATAACCCGTGCCGAGGTTATGGGCGAGTAAAATATAAATCGATCGCAAAGAAAGCGCAGCTGGGTTTCCTCATTGGCTAAAACATGGGTCAAGGTTTTGCCGGTGGATATAAGATTCAAGGCGCGAACATCACCTATTTTAACGAGACAAGATGACTCTACGGGCATGCCCCCGTTTAACAGCACGACGATGCTATTTAAAAGAACGCCGATACCTGCTAAACGATAACCTATATGCTTCCCGAGCAGTAGCCCGAAACCGATAATCACTAAGGCGATTCCGTGAACTGTAGGAAAAATAGTTAAAATCATAGGCGATTTCGGCGCCATTTTTAAGCTTAAGATAAAAATACATGCACCGATTCCCGCGATGATTAAATTTTTAAATGTCGGTAATGAAAGAAAAACCTTATTTTTCCATGAAAAAATAAGGCCGAGCATCATACCGAGTATAATGGCTTCTTTCGTCATTGTTCACCTACAAAAAATGCGCCCTCCTTGGAAAGCGCATTTTACTTTTTTATTCTTCGTCTTGGCTTTCTTCAGCTTCGGCTTCTAAGTCGCCAAAGTTGATTAAATCACCGATAGCCATGGAGAAGTTTTCTTCTTCAGGTTTTGCTTCTACCGGAGCAGCCTCTTTACGACGAGGTTTTTTCTCTCTCTTCTTTTCTTGGGTAGCGGATTCATCTTCGCCGCCCGGTTGAAGAGCCTTCATAGATAGAGAAATCTTCTTATCTTCGAAGTTAATATCGGTAACGCGAACGTCGATTTCTTGACCGATTTCTAAAACGTCAGCCGGTTTTTCGACGTGTTGTCTGGAAATTTGAGAAACGTGAAGTAATCCGTCTACGCCGGATTCGAGGCGAACGAAAGCACCGAAGTCTAAGATGTTTACGACAGTACCTTTTACGTCGTCGCCGACTTGTACGGTTTCAACAAAAGTATCCCAGGGTTTTTGTGTCGTTTGTTTTAATCCGAGGGCAATACGGTTCTTTTCTTCATCGATCTTAAGAACCAAAACTTTTACCTTTTCGCCGGGGCTTACAACATCACTGGGATGTTTTACACGGTTCCAGGATAATTCGGAAATGTGAATTAATCCGTCTACGCCGCCGACATCTACGAAAGCGCCGAAATTGGTAAGTCTTTGAACGGTACCTTCAACGAATTGACCTTCTTCGAGAGTTTCGTAAACTTCTTTACGCTTTTCTTCGATTTCGGTAGATTCGATATTTTTACGAGAAAGTACAAATTTTCTTCTGCTCTTGTCGAAGTCGATGATTTCGCATTCCAAATCTTGATCTACGTATTTGCTCAAATCTCTTTGGAAGCGAACCGATACGTGAGATGCGGGGATAAAGCCGTTGAGGCCATCGACATCGCAAGTTAAGCCGCCCTTGACGACGTTAGTAACGTGCGCCATAACACGTTCATTGTTTTCAAATTTTTCTTCCATCTCATCCCAAACCTTCATGTTTTCAACACGTTTGTAGGATAAGACGACATTACCGTCTCCATCGTCCATTTTCATGACGTAAACCTGAATTTCATCGCCTTGGTTGAAAAGTTCTTCAGGTTTTACATCGGGGTCGTTGGACAATTCATCTCTGGAGATAATACCGTCTGCACGGTAGCCGATGTTTACCATGACTTCATCATCGGTAACATACAAAACTTCACCACTGACAATTTCACCACGGCGCACACGAGTGAAAGAGTTTTCAATGGCCTCCATCATTTCATTGTTCATTTCGTCCCTGTTTAAGTTATCCATTCTACTAACAGCCTCCTTGATTACCGAATCCGGAGTGGATGCCCCGGCGGTAATACCAATTTTATTAAATTTTTTAAATGGACGTAGATCAAGTTGATTTATGGTTTGAATATGGTAGACGTGATCACAGTGATCCGCCGCAATCTTAGCGAGCTTTTTCGTGTTCGCACTATTCTTACCACCTATAACGAGCATACAATCCACATTTTGAGCCAACATGCGACAGGCATCCTGACGGTCGTTTGTGGCTTTACATATGGTATTATACCTTAAAATCTCGCCTGTGAAAACACCTTTTAGCCTTTCTTCCACGTTATCGACGATTTTCTTCGGATTTGTGGTCTGAGAAACCAATGCAATTTTATTTTCTTCATGAAGTGGAAGCATATCCACTTCATCTTCATCTTTTACAATAAATACACGGCTGCCGTAACTTGCGATCCCTTTTATTTCCGGATGATCTTTGTCGCCGACGATGACGACGGGGATCCCCTTTTCGTTATTTTCGCGAACAATACCGTAAATGCGGGAAACAAAAGGACAAGTCGTATCGATGACGACATTTTCCTTCGATTCGAGAGCTTCCTTCAATTCTTTCGTCGTGCCGTGGCTCCTTGTAATAACCGTGGCTGCGTTCGGAAGGTCGTCTTCTTCAATAACATTTACGCCCAGATCTTTAAGTTCGCGATTGACATCTGCATTGTGGACGAGCTCACCCATCATTTTTACATTTGAATTTTCTCGAGCCGTGGTAAATGCCAGATCGACTGCACGTTTCACACCACCACAAAAGCCGTAAACATCACTAAGAATGATCTCCAATGCTCTGTCTCCCTTCATAAATGATTTCCATGATCTTTTCCATTTTCCGGCTATATTCCTCTTCTGTAAGCTTTTGCTTTTCAAACGGAATGATTTCTCTGAATATATAGCGACGCTTGCGGAAGGGCTTATAGTCCCCTTCGATATAGACGGGAATAATATCCGTTCCCGTCCGCGCCGCCAATAGAACCGTACCAGGTTTAGCCGCTTTATAATCGATCCTCTTCACCCGCGTTCCTTCGGGAAAAATGCCCAGCACTTCCCCTCCTTTTATGACGCGTATGGCTTGAAGGGTACTCTTTGCATCTCCATTGTCCCGATCCACAGAAATAGCGTCCACGCCTTTCATGACATGCTTGATAAAGGGCGTTTCGAACAATTCTTTTTTCGCCATCCATCGAATTTTCCTCGGAAATAAAATCGAGAGAATTAAAGGGTCTAAATTGCTCTTATGATTCGCTATTAGCACATAGGCCTTATCTTCGATTGTAGGCATATTGATTACTTCGTAAGGATAGATAATGCGAAGAAAAAAGCCGATAATATACTTTAAAAAATTATAAAACACTTGCTTTCTCCACGTAATGTAACATTTTTTCAATGACCTCGTCTTCTCCGAGGTTGGTGGAATCAATGACGACGGCATCTTCCGCCTGCTTTAAAGGCGCAATTTCTCTGGTACGATCGCGAAGATCCCGCTTGTGTAGATCCGCCTGTATGGTTTTTAAATCGACGGTTTCGCCCAATTCTTTGCGCTGTAAATAACGTCTCCTCGCCCGCTCTTCTTCGCTGGCAGTTAAAAAGAACTTAACTTCCGCATCGGGCAAAATGACCGTGCCGATGTCCCGACCTTCCATTACCGTTCCGCCATTCTCCGCCAACCGTCTCTGCAATTGGAGCAAATATTGTCGTACGTTCGGATTTTTTGAAAGCTCCGATGTCTTTTGAGAAATTGCCTCTGTTCGAATGACATCACCTAAAGGCGAGCCGTCCAGGGTTACCGCGCCGTTTTCATAGCCAATACGCACCTTATCGCATGCCTTCAAAATTTCCTCTACATCGTCCGTTTTGGCAATTTCTGTAGCAATATAGGCAATGGTTCTGTAAAGAGAACCGGTGTCGATGTATTCGTAATCTAGACGTTTGGCCAAAGCTTTAGCAATGGCGGACTTTCCTGCGCCGGACGGTCCGTCGATGGCAATTTTTAAACTCATGCTTCCTCCTTTGATGCACTCATTCCGGCAAGATAGCCGGTGGAAAAGGCGATCTGTAAATTAAATCCTCCCGTCGGTCCGTCGACGTCAATGACCTCTCCGCAAAAATAAAGTCCGCTGATTTTGCGGCTTTCCATGGTAGAGGGATTGAGCTCCGAAACATCCACACCGCCGGTTGTGACGATGCCTGTGTTTTCTTCGAATAGTCCGCGATAGGTCAGAGGGAAATATTTAAAGCTCTTGACTAAATTTTCCCGCATGTCCACTGTTAATTGATGAGCAGGCAAAGCCGCTTCAATCCTAGCAAGGGATAATAATGGCTCTACGAGGGATTTCGGTGCCATACTTTTTAAAATCGTATGGATCTCTTTATTGCTGTTTTCGTTTACTTCACGAATCAAACGCTCATTCAGTTTTTCTTTCGTAAGGACAGGCTTGAGATCGATCCAAAGGTCCACCTTATTTTCCCTATTAATCCGCGATGACATACTCAAAACGATGGGGCCGCTTATTCCATAATGAGTTATGAGCATTTCTCCGAATTCACTGTAGGTATCCTCCTCCGTACGGGCGAAAAGCTCTACATTTTTTAATGACAAACCTTGAAGGGAATCTCTAAAAGGGATATCCGCTTTCAAACCGACGAGACCTGCAACAGGTTTCACTACATTTATATCGAATGCTTTCGCCCACCGGTAGCCGTCACCTGTCGATCCCGTATTTTTATACGTCATACCGCCGGTTGCCACGACGACTTTATCGCCGTAAAAGGGCCCTCGATCGGTTTCGACATAAAATCCGTCAGATGTCTTTTTGATTTTCGACACTTTCGTGTTTAAGCTAATATTCACTTGGCGATTCTTTAGCTCTTTTTCCAAACGTCGAATAATATCAGAGGATTTATCGCTTACGGGAAAGACGCGCTGCCCGCGTTCCACTTTTAAGGGAACGCCCCCTGATTGAAAAAAGGATTGCAAACTATAACTCGGAAAACTGTAATAAGAAGAATACATAAAACGGCCATTGCGATGAAGGGAATCGAAAAATAATTCATCGTCACAATCATTACATAGATTACAACGACCCTTCCCCGTAATAAACAGTTTCTTGCCGAGCTTCTCATTTTGCTCAATAAGTAAAACCTTATCGTTTTCGGCTCCTCGGATGGCCGCCATCATGCCGGCAGGCCCTCCGCCAATTATAATAATCATCTAAAACCTCTCTATGCCGATCCAGTAGGGCGAATCGTCCTGCTGATTGGGAAATTCTACGACCGTAACGCGATACTCACGAGGATTCAATTTTTTGCAATATTCCTCTAAACCCCGGCTTTCACGAGCACCCTCATCATGACCGGGATAAACACAAATACTAAATAGTCCGTGCTTTTTCATCGATTTTAAAATGAGCTCCAGTGTAGTCTTCGTCGTTTCCCATTTCGTCGTGTTTTTCTTATCTCCCTTGGGCAAATAGCCAAGGTTCATAAAAAATACATCCACTGTATCGATCTCAACATAATGTCCGATTTTCTCGTGACTGTCGCAAATAAGTTTTACGTTATGAATATCGTGTTCCTCTAATCGCTTATTCGTTGATATGATAGCCGCTTCCTGAATGTCCATGGCGACGACGCGCCCTGCGCCCTCAGCTAAAAAAAGAGTATCGTGTCCGTTACCCGCCGTAAGGTCCACGGCAAGGGAATCCTCTTCCAATATTCGTTCCGCCATTAAATGGGACCAACGGACGGCATTCCCGGGAATTATTTCCATGACTTTAACGACCTGATTTCCTTTTCGCGCAAGGTGCGGTAATCCCCTTTTCCCAAACCTGTAATTTTTAAAGGCCCAAAGGCGATGCGCTCCAATTGAATGACCTCATATCCTAAAGATTCGAACATCCTGCGAATTTGACGATTACGACCTTCCCGAATCGTACATTCCAAACGGGTTTTTTTATTACGGTGCTCGATAATTTTAAATTCACCGGGAGCCGTCATGCCGTCTTTTAATTTGACGCCTTTAGAAAGTTCCTTTGCTTCTTCTTCCGTGACGAGTCCGTTCACCGTCACCTTGTACGTTTTTTCAATTTCGTACTTTGGATGGAGTAGCCGTTCTGTCAACTCGCCGTCGTCTGTTAACAGAATAAGTCCGGAAGAGTCCATATCCAATCGTCCGACAGGATAAAGTCTGGCACGAATATCGGATGAGAGAAGATCCAATACCGTTTGGCGATCCTTATTATCTTTAGCAGACGATACGATCCCCCTCGGTTTATTCATGAGAATATAGGTGTTTCGCTTAACAGGCCATACTTTTTTACCGTCGACTGTGACACGATCACCTTCTTCTACTATATAGCCCTGAGTATCGACAACTTCGCCATTGACTTTAACGCGACCTTCGGCGATTATTTCTTCACATTTTCGCCGGCTGGCGACGCCTGCATGGGCCATGTATTTTTGTAGTCTCATTCCGTCTCCTCTTCTATCTCTTCCTCTAATACCGGCAACTCATCTAAACCCGATAGCCCGAATTTTCTAAGAAATAACTCGGTCGTTCCATAGACTTTCGGCCGACCCGGAATATCCCGTCTGCCGAGAACGGTTATAAGTTCCGTACGTTCCAAACTTTTTAATACCTGGTCACAACGTACGCCTCGGATATCTTCTACATCGGATTTTAGAACCGGCTGTTTATAGGCTACAATGGCGAGCGTTTCGAGGGCGGCATTCGAAAGATTTTTCGATTGATTGCGTTTAGCATAGGCCGCAATTTCTTCGAAAAGTTCCGGTTTTGTCGAAAGCTGATAGCTGTCTTCAACGGTAACCAAGCGTAAACCTCTGTCGTCTTTTTTCAGATCCTCACCCAGTTCCGACAAAAGGTTTCTTGCCTCGAGGGCCGTTAAATCCAATGCCTGACGGATTTCTTTTTCACTTAAAGGTTCTCCCCACGCAAAGAGCAGGGCTTCTAGTTGTGCTTTAGGATGCATATGGTATTTCCCTCTTCGACAAAATAATATCCCTTCCTTTTTGCTCGCAGTAAATGCTTTGGCCTTTCACCAGTTCCAGCATAGTTAAAAAGATCGTAACGATTTCGATGCGGCTTTCGGCATCCCTCACCATGTCGAGAAAACTCGGCTTCTCCCATTGATTAAATGCCCACTGAATTTTTTCCCTCGCCTGATGAAAACTATATTCAGCGGCAGAAATCTTTTCCAGGGAACGCTTAGCCTCTTCGTGAATCTGAAACTGAAGCATCGCTTCCCGAAAAGCCTTTGTTAAAGCCTCGATGCTACCGTCGTTAATCAAATCCTGTTCGGAAAAATCGGTAAAGTCGTCTTGCTTTTTGTAAATAGCACCGTCTTCGTAAGCTGCCATTTCCTCTAACAGTTCACTCAATGCTTTCATGCGTTGATACTCGACGATTCTTTCCACGAGATCCTCTCTCGGATCTTCCTCTTCCTCCTCATCATCTGTCGGTCGCTCCGGCAACAACATACGACTTTTAATGGCAAGCAAATAACTTGCCATGGATAAAAAATCGACGACGGAATCCATGATCGGTCCGGTCATAGTGTCGATGTAGTGGAGAAAATCATCCACTAAAATATGAATTTGAATATCGTAAATATCCATTTCTCTTTTCTTAATGAGCTCCAAGAGAACCTCCATGGGCCCGGAAAAGGATTCGTAGACAATTTCAAAATTCATTAGACTAAAAATGCTCCAATTCTAACAAATAAATTTGCCAAACCGTACACCGCCGGTCCGATAATGCGGGAAATAAATCCACTGACGACGCCTATAAATAAGATCCAATAAAAATATTTTTCATAGCTGTAAAATTTATATTCCAAATCGCTGGGAAGCAAGGATGCGAGCACTTTAGAGCCGTCGAGAGGCGGTAACGGAACGAGATTAAATACGCCGAGCATGGTGTTATACCAAAGGAATTGATAGAAAAATTCGCTGATGACAAAATTGTGCTTTGATGTCCAAACGAGCAGAATTCCGGCAATGAGGGCGAAAATAAAATTCACGGTAACGCCTGCGAGGGAAACGATGATCGTCCCTCGTTTTCTGTTTTTGTAATATCTCGGATTAATGGGCACCGCTTTCGCCCAGCCGAAACGAAAGACGATCATAAACAACAACCCCACGGGATCAATGTGATCCAATGGATTAATGCTGAGCCGTCCGTCTCGCTTGGCCGTGTCATCTCCCAACAAATAAGAAACATAGCCGTGACCTATTTCATGGCCGACAATTGCGATTATCAGGGCAGGTATAGACCAAAGATACACGCTAAAATCCACGGTACACCTCATCGATTATAAGCGGCTCTACATGGACAGCCTCCGAGGAGATCTTGATAATATCGTCCAGTCGCTTTTCTCCTTCTTGAAGAGCTTCCGGTTTGGCGCTGTAAAGAGTGGCGAGGACGTCGCCTTTTTCTACCTTATCGCCCACTTTTTTGTGGAGGTAGATTCCCGCCGCCATATCCAATGTATCGTCCATCGTTATGCGTCCGGCTCCTAAATCTCTGGCTAAAATCCCAACATCGTGAGCAGGAATAGATTGAATATAACCGGAAGAAACAGCCTTTACATCGAGGCTATGAGTTGATTTCGGCAAAATAGAAGGATCTTCGACGACCCGGCCGTCCCCTCCTTGATTTTCAACAAAACGTCTAAATTGTTCCAGTGCTTTTCCGTTTTTAATAAGGGAGCGAACGTCGTGTTCAATGCGTTTTTTATCGTCGTCACATGTCATCGCGATTAAACGCACGGCGAGTCCGATACAAAGTTCCGTTAAGTCTTCGGGCCCTTCACCTCGCAACGTGTCGATGGCTTCTTGAACTTCAAGGCCGTTGCCGACAGCTTTTCCAAGGGGTTGATCCATGCGCGTTAAAATCGCAACTGTTTTTCTTCCGAAATTTTCTCCGATTGAAACCATGGTTTTGGCCAATGTAAGAGCGCTTTCTTTGTCGCGCATAAAGGCACCGTCTCCGACTTTTACATCGAGTAGGAGACAGTCACCGTGAATGGCAAGTTTTTTGCTCATAATGCTCGATGCAATTAAGGGAATGGCATCAACTGTTGCCGTGGCGTCCCGCAATGCGTAGAGCTTTTTATCGGCCGGCGTAATATTGGCCGTCTGACCTGCTACCGCCATGCCTACATTATTGGTGGCTTCTATAATTTCTTCGACGGAAAGATCGACGTGAAGTCCGGGTATGGACTCAAGCTTATCCAACGTTCCTCCGGTGTGACCTAAACCGCGGCCGCTCATCTTGCCGAAGGGCAAGCCGTATGCAGAAAGAAGGGGTCCTAAAATCAGAGTTGTCGTATCGCCGACGCCGCCGGTGGAATGTTTATCTACGATCGTACCTTTAATAGACGATAAATCCACAGTATCGCCTGAATCGATCATGGATGCTGTTAGGGCGTTGATCTCCTCATCATTCATTCCATTGAAATAAATGGCCATTAATAGCGCGCTCATTTGATAATCTTTAATGACGCCGCTAACGTAATCGTCGATGGTCTTTTTTATTTCGTCGGTAGTAAGATGAACTCCATGTTTTTTCTTTTCAATAACTTCCAATACGCTCATAATTAAATCCCTTCAACGATTCCCGTAACAAGTTTTTTAAATTCGCCGGAAACTTCTGCAGAAATGCGAATTACTTCTTCGTGATCCAAAGGCTGATCTAAAATTCCCGCCGCCATATTGGTGATACAGGATATACCGATGACCTTTACGCCGCGATGACGAGCAATGATGACTTCGGGTACTGTACTCATGCCCACGGCATCAGCACCTAAAATTCCCGCCATACGTACTTCTGCAGGTGTTTCATAACTCGGCCCCGTCATGTACATATACACGCCGGTTTCATAGGCGACATTTAAATCTTTGGCGATGTTTTTCACTTTATCCAGAAGCGTGCGGTCGTAAGCATAGGACATATCCGGGAAGCGATCGCCTACAGGATCATTGGGCCCAATAAGAGGATTTTTGCCGTTAAAATTGATGTGATCGTTGATGAGCATCAGTGTGCCGGGTTTGAAGCTTCGGTTGACTCCTCCGGCGGCATTAGTGACGATAAGTTTATCGATGCCCAATCCACATAGAATTTTGACGGGGTAAACCACATCTTGAATATCGAATCCCTCATAAAAATGAATACGCCCTTTCATGGCGACGATGTTTTTTCCTTTAAGGGTTCCAATAATTAACTCGCCGCTGTGGCCTTGAACAGTAGATTCCTTGAATCCGGGGATATCGCCATAAGGAATACGCGTCGGATTTTCGATGGTTTCTGCAAAATCCCCTAAGCCGCTTCCTAAAATTATGCCGATTTCTGGTTTTATAGTTGTTTTACTTTGTATGAAATTAATTGCTTGATTCATCTTTTTTATCTCTCATTTCTTTGGCGGCATACAAGCCGATAATGGTTTTTGCGTCGATAATTTCGCCGAGTTTTACCATGCGGAGTGCTTCGTCAAGTTGCATATACTCAACTTCCAAATCCTCTGTCTCATCTAAATGTTGTTCCCCTTGCTTCGGGTTTTCGCACATGAAGATGTAGATTTTCTCATTTGTAAAACCGGGAGATGTATAAGCTTCCAGCAAAAAGTCAGCAGAATCAGCTTCAAGACCGGTCTCTTCCGAAAGTTCTCGAAGTGCTGCCGTCATAGGATTTTCATCGTGTTCAATAAATCCTGCGGGAAGTTCTAATAGGTTTTTCTTCGTGGCAATGCGATATTGACGCACAAAGGGAATACTGCCGTCTTCTCTGAAACAAACGATACAGGCACCGCCTGCATGTTCCACAACTTCACGTTTGCCGTAACGTTGTCCGTCTAATTCAACAGTATGACAGCGCAAGGTAACGACCTTGCCTTCATAAATCTTTTCGCTGCGTATTACGCGCTCTTCAGAAATCATACTTCCTCCTCATATCGTTCTTCCAACATTTCTCTTGCTGTATTTCGCGTCGTCTCCGTATCTGCCCCGCTTATCATGGTGGCTAAATAGGCGACGCGCTCTTCTTTATCTAAAGACTTCACAATCGACACAGTCCGTCCGTTTTCTTCTTTCTTCGTAATTTGATATTGCCTGTCTCCCCGAGCCACAACTTGGGGAAGGTGACTGACGACGATAAGCTGGCGATCTTTCGAAAGTTGAGACATTTTATTTGCCACAACCTTTGCCGTTTTCCCGCTCATTCCCGTGTCCACCTCGTCCAAAATGAGGATTTCCCGTTCGTCAAACTCGGCGTAAATGCTGATAAATGCGAGGAAAATACGGCTTATCTCCCCACCTGATGCTACTTCGGAAAGGGGAAGGAGATCTTCCCCTTTATTCGTCGACACCATAAAGATCACGCTGTCTTTGCCGTCTTCAGACAGGTTTTTCTCTTCGAAATGAATCTCAAACCGCGCCTCGGGAATGTCCAACTCTTTCATAACCTCGGCGATGCGATGCTCCACTTTTTTTGCCATGGACATTCGTGATGCTCGAATACGTTCGGCTTTTCGATTCGCCTCTTCTTTTGCCTTTTCTATTTCAACTTTCAGATCTTCTATGTTTTGATCGTAATCTTCCAAATACGCCAAACGTTCACGGCTCGTTTCGAGGAAATCTTGAATCTTTTCCAAACTATCGCCGTATTTTCGCTTGGCACCGTTAATGGCGTCCAACCGCTCGGCAACTTCGTTAAGCCGCTCGGGATCCGCTTCAAAATTTTCCGCCCGCTCTCTTAAGGTATAGGCGATGTCTTGAAAGCGATAGCGAAGATCTTCAAACTCCTCAGAAAGTTTGTCGTAATGGCCGTCATTTTGTGCGACCTTTTCCAAAGACGCTGCGAAGCGATCCATTAAACTTCTTATACCGCCGTCGTCAAAAGAAAGTTGAGAGAGCTCTTTTAAATATTCCAGTGTCGAGCTTTGATTGCGTATAGCATGAAACTCCTCTCGGAGAAATTCATCCTCTCCGGGCTCCAAAGCCAAAGATTCGATTTCATCTACCTGGTAACGCAACAAATCCATTTCTCTTGCCATTTTTTGAGGATCGTCACTTTCTCTATGAAGCTTATTTTCAAGAGCTTTAAAGTCGGCGACATCACCCTTTAATTCTTTTAAAGTTTCTACATGATCCTTTCCGCAAAAAGTATCGATCAGTTCCAGCTGAAACTTAGGATCGATCAAAAAACTGTTCTCTCCCTGCATACCCGATAGCGCCAAAATGGAACCGAATTCACGCAAAAGTGAATTGGTTACGGTTTTGCCGTTGATCTCGGAAATAGAGGGGCGATCTCTAAATAAGACCCTTTCCACAATAATCACGTCTTCATATGGAATACGGTTCTCTGCGAGAAAATCCAATGCTCTTTCATTTTTAGTCATAAAAACGCCTTGGATCGAAGAAAATTCCGCATCCTTTCGAATCATATTTTTTTGTGCTCGACCGCCGAGTAATAAACCGATGGCGTCCATTATAATGGATTTCCCTGCGCCGGTTTCCCCGGTCAACACTGAAAAGCCGTCGTGAAACTCGATACGGGAATGTTCAATAATAGCAAAATTGTCGATTTGAAGACGTAAAAACATGTTAGTGAAATTCCTCCTTCGACGCTTTTATAACCTCATCGACGCTCATTGGCTTTCGATCGGTCTCTCCATTGGTCATTAGCATTAAAAATTCAGTGTTTCCCGTTGCTCCTTGAATGGGCGAAAAAGTTAAAGATTCGATGGTCATGCCGAGACCCTTTGCAAGGGCGACGATTTTTTCAAGCACTTCTCTGTGTACTTTCGGATCGCTGACGATGCCGCCTTTCCCTACCTTATCTTTTCCGGCTTCAAATTGCGGTTTAATAAGGGCGGAAATACGACCGGGCTTTTCCAAATATGAAACGGCTTTCGGTAAGACGAGTTCGAGAGAGATAAAAGACACGTCAATGGAGATAAAGTCGATAGCATCTGCCAATTGCTCTTTATCCAGATGACGGACATTGGTGCGCTCCATTACGACGACCCTCGGATCGACGCGAAGCTCGTAGGCGAGCTGATTATAGCCAACATCGACAGCATATACTTTTTTTGCGCCGTGTTGGAGCATGCAATCGGTAAAACCTCCTGTAGACGATCCGATATCCATGCAGACGTGGCCATTTAAATCAATGGTATAGTCTTCGAGGATTTTTTCCAGCTTAAAACCGCCTCGAGAAACATATTTCAAGCTGTGGCCCTTGATTGTAATCTCCACATCCTCATCGAGCATTTGTCCCGCCTTTGCTATACGCTCCGTGCCGACAAAAGCTTCTCCCGCCATAATCATGGTCTTTGCCTTTTCACGAGAAGGCGCTAATTGTTTTTTCACCAATAAGAGGTCTGCCCTCTCTCTCATGTCATCACCGATCCCGTTTTAATATTTTTAATATAAGAGCTTCCGTCTCGGGAAACTCACCCAACTCTTTCAAAAGTCCCAAACATTCCGACGTGTAGCGTTCGGCTTTATCCGTAAAAAATGCTTGTTCTCCGTCTTTTCCGTCTTCTACTAAATCCAAATAGTCGTCTTGAAATTGGTAGCTTATCCCCAATGTTTCGCCGACGCGATAAAGCTTGTCGCAGAAAGATGAATCCTTCCCCGAAAGAGCGCCTGCCATGGCAAAGCACCCGCCTAATAAAGCACCCGTTTTTTTCGAGTAAATTACCTCATCGCCGGAGGAAGCTCCTTCGCGAATATCCAGAGCCTGTCCGTCCACCATACCTGTAGTGCCTGCCGCTTTAAATAAATACGTCATGGCTAAAATGCCGCCCTTCGGCTCCAGCATGGCGCCCTGAGTAGCAAGCTCTCCCGCTTGAGAAAGTAAACCGTCTCCTGCCAAAATAGCGAGGGCTTCGTTGAATTTTTTGTGATTTGTCGGCTGGCCGCGACGCATATCGTCATCGTCCATGGCCGGTAGATCGTCGTGAATTAAACTGTATGTATGAATAGACTCCATAGCTGCGGCAAAATAAAAATCCGCTTCGCCTTTGTAATGTAAATCCTCCAAAACGGTGTAAAAGATCCTCGGGCGAATCCGCTTACCGCCGGTAAAAAGTGAATACACCATGGATTCTCTGAGTTCTTCGGCTGCAAGTTGAATAGAATTGTAATACTCTTTTAAACGCGTATCAAATCGATTCATCGTCTTCTTCTTTCTTTTCCATCCCATCCGTTAAAATGCGCACCTTTTGTTCCAAAGAGGAAAGGTCTTTTTCGAGCTCTTTGTAAAGTGATGTACTCTTTTCGTATAAGGCGACCATTTCTTCCAATGTTAAATCGTCATTTTCCATTTGCTCGACCATTTTTTCAAGCTTTTCGGATTTTTCTCTATAATTCATCTCTATACCTCGTGATTCCCTTTACAGAAACATCGACCGTTCCGTCGATTAATGCGATCGACAGATTATCGCCGACTTCCACGTCGTGAATGCTTTGGATTCCTCTGCCGTCTTTTACCACTCTCGGCGAACGCTTTGATTCGCCAACGGATTTAATGCGGAGTTTTAATAATTCCAACCGTTCTCTTTCTCGATTGAATCCGTTAAGTAACGCTTTATTGATTCTAAGCCGGCCATCTTCTATTAGCGCTCTCTCTTCTAATGCTCGTCTTTGAAGAGGTACCTTGTATATCCTTTTAAGAAGATATTCCCCTTCCCTTCCTTCCTCTTCTAAGACTTTCTCCATTTGACGTACCATACGCCGCTTGAGTTCTTTCGCCAATTCCATTTTATGTGCCACCGACTCCAAAGAGATGGCGTGTTTCAGGCGAAAATACAGAGATTGTTGCGCTTGAGCATAATCTCTCAGGCAATGACGGAGGCCATTTTCCATAGAAAAAAGCTGAGCCTTCGCCTCTTCCAAAATATCTTTCCCTTGAGGAATGATGATCTCCGCGCCGTGAGTCGGCGTCGCCGCACGCACATCCGCCACAAAATCACACAAGGTGGTGTCTACTTCGTGGCCTACTGCCGATACTACGGGATGGCGTCTCTTGTCGATGGCGCGAATAAGATTTTCGTCGTTAAAGCAAAATAGATCTTCCATGGATCCGCCGCCTCGAGTGATAATGATTAAATCAATATCATCTCGCGCATCAAGCCTTTCAAAAGCGCGTGCCAATTCTTTGCCGGCATCTTCTCCCTGAACGCGGCTCGGAGAAATGATGACCGAAACCGCAGAATTTCTCGCCGCCGCCACGCTGAGGAAATCGTGTTGTGCAGCTCCCGCGGTACTGGTAACCATGCCGACGGTTAACGGCTTTTCGGGAAGGGGCCGTTTTTTATCCATATCAAATAGACCTTCTTTTTCGAGAAGGTCTTTTAATTCAAGAAAAAGTTTATAAAGTGCGCCTTGACCCGTAGGTTCCATGGTTTTAGCAATCAATTGAAGGCGTCCGGAAGGCGAATAAATATCGACATAACCGTCGATCGCAACTTCCATGCCCACTTGTTGCGTAACATTATCCACTAGATCGTCACGAAACATGACGCAAGAAAGCCGAGCACTGTCGTCTTTTAACGTAAAGTAAAGGTGACCGCTTTGCGCCGTAGCGATTTCAGCGATTTCACCCTTCACCCGCACTTTTCTTAAAATGTAATCGGATTTTACTATTTTTTTCGTGTAGTCTAATAGTTCCGAAATGCTAATTGGCTTGATCATTACTTTGTCGCAAAATTGAACCCAGTATGCCGTTAATAAAGCGAGCACTGTCTTTTGTACTGAAGATTTTAGCAATATCGACAGCCTCGTTTACAGAAATGGCATTGGCAATATCATCGCAATAGAGAATTTCATAAACGGCGAGGCGAATAATGGAAAGGTCTACGATCGTTAACCGATCCAGCGTCCAATCTTTAAGATTTTTCGCGATCAGCTCGTCGATAGTTCCCAAATGGCGAACCAACGCCCCGATATGTTCCCGACAATAAAGAATCTCGTCTTCATTTAAAGGCGACTCGGAGCTACTTTCCAGCCGTTGTTTAAGGGCTTTACCTGAGAAAACATGATTATAAATTTTTTCGATTTCCGACTCTTCCCATTGAGTCTCGAAAAACGACTCCATGACGTCGTCATCGAATTCGTTTCGATGTTCCATGGCAAAGAGTATTTTCATCATGGCAATTCTTGACAGTTTTCGACTCACAGGCGCTTCCTTCCCTATTTAAACAGCTTGATTTTCGTGTTCCGCTCTTACTCCGCTAATGTGCACATTTACCGCTTCGATTGCGATGTCGGTCATGTTTTCGAGGCTTTCTTTTACAGCGTCTTGAACTTTTTCCGCAACTTCTACGATGTTTTTGCCGTACTCGACGACAATGGAAATATCCACGATACTGGACATTTCGTCGCCTGTAATTTTTGTTTTCGACGGGTTGCGACCGGTTAAAAGTTCGCCAACCATTTCTCGCCGTGTAGTGTAACTATTATAAACGCCTTCGACACGAATTGCCGCTTCTTGCGCAATACGCGTTACGACGTCGTCTGCTATTTTTACATTCGAATTCCCGGTGGGATCGACAAAATATTTTTCTACCATAGTTTCCTCCTATTGCTCACATTATACCATAAATGCAAGACCTGAAAAACCAAGTGCCTAGCCTTCTCTATGGGCTAATATCTTGGTTAAAAAGGAACGACGATGCATGGGACTCGGCCCAAGTTCTAAAATCGCCTCTCGATGTTTCTTTGTGCCGTAACCTTTATGCCCCGCAATGCCGTATCCCGGATATGCTTCTTCCCATTGAAGGCACAGGCGATCTCTATATTCTTTGGCGAGAATCGAGGCGCAAGCGATGGTGTAGGATATATCGTCGCCGTGAATGACGCCTTGTTGAGGAATATCGAGATCGATGGTTTCGGCGTCGATTAAAAATAATATGGACTTATCCCGAAATCCTTGATCCAAAACCTCCTTTGCAGCTGATTTCATAGCAAGACGGGTGGCTTGTTTTATATTGATTCGGTCGATGACCTCCGGTGTTTCACGTCCATAACCATAGGCGACGGCTTCCGATAAAATAGCATCTTCGTAGAGGGCGCGCTTTTTAGGCGACAGTTTTTTCGAATCCGTAATCCCTTCGATCATATGATCCAGCGGCATAATGACACAGGCCGCCACTACATCGCCGAATAAACAACCTCTTCCCACTTCGTCGATGCCGGCGATGTAATCGTATTGGCCTTTCAGCGCTTCCAAATCAAAGTGTGTGTCGGTCATCTACTTGCTCCAAACTAATGCGACCCCATGTACCGTTTCGAAACTCATCGAGAATAATCGATGCAACTTTCGTGTAGTCGATTTCGCCGCCCCGCATTAGACAGCCGCGGCGCTTGCCGATCCCATCCATCAATTCGATGGCTTCAGAATAGTTGTCTTTTAAATCGTAACGCTTCGCGATCAATTCGTAAAACTTGTCCATTCCTTCTTTTAAAAGTTCAAAAGCCAATGTTTCTCTATCCATAATTTCATCTTTAATGGATCCCGTAAAGGCCAAATGGCGGCCGCGAATGGGCGGATCCAGTTTAGGCCATAACACGCCCGGCGTATCCAATAAATCGAATTCGGGATGGTGACGAATCCATTGATTCGTCTTCGTAATACCCGGTCGATTGCCGATGGCGGCAGATTTTTTTCCCGCCAATTGATTGATAAAAGTTGATTTCCCAACATTGGGGATGCCCGTTACCATGACCCGCAGTTTGCGCTTTTGCATGCCTTTGGCACGTTCTTTTTCACGGATGGGCGCAGCTAACTCTTCAATAGCTTTTACAAGAGCACGCATATTGGCTTTGCCTGTCGCCGTCCATGGAATGGCCGATGTATCTTCCCTACTTTTGAAGTATCGAATCCAATCTTCCGTAACATCGGGATCGGCGAGATCGGATTTGTTTAATAAATAGAGGACGGGATAATCGGCAAATGTATCGTCGAGCAAGGGGTTGTAACTGCTCATAGGAATGCGGGCATCCAATAAAACAATGGCGATATCGCATTGACTCTTTACCGATTGAATGGACTCAATGGTTTTTTTCATATGCCCGGGATACCAGTTAATATTCAACGGTTACCTCCTCATTCAAAATCTTATCCGCCAATTTAAAGGCGCCATAGTGTTCCGGCGGCTCCTCGCAGATTATATCGCTCTTTGCCTTTACTTCATCGGGAGCAGACGCCATAGCGACGCCAATGCCTGCGTGTTCGATCATAGATTCGTCGTTCATATCGTCGCCGAAAGCGATAATATCTTTCGCATGGATCCCTTTCATTTCCGCAAGCTTTTCGAGACCGTTCCATTTATTGGTGTTTCCGATTATCTCGATTAAAGAAAGTTTTTTGTCGCGGCTCTTTAAAAGATGAGCCGTCATCTTCCCGGAAGTTAACGCATCGTCTTTTTCCAGATCGTAGAACACATCGGCTGTAGTATAACCTGCCATAACGAGAACATCTTCTTCCAACACCTCGTCCAGTGTCATGCGCTTGTATAAATTCTCGTAAAAAGAAATATAAGACGCTTCCCTTTCCGTCGTATCGAATAACGTGACGAGATCGTAGCCCTTAAAGTAACTGTCCACGTGAAAAATAGGGTGAATTCCCCTGGCGATCATGGCTTCGGCGATGGGTTTTATCTTATCTTTAGAAAATGTATTTTTATAAAGTGTTTGCTCGGAATTTTTCGTACGTATTAAATTACCGTTATTCGAAACAATATACACATCTTCTTGAATCGGTTCCAATTCCCGCTTCAAGGAACGATAAGGTCTTCCGCTTACAATGACGGTTTCCACATAATCTTTTTTCCATTTATTAATATAGTTCACCATAGTTTCGTCAACGGGCTGTTTTCTAGCCGCTATGGTGCCGTCAAAATCCAGTGCAATTAATTGAATCATATATCTCCTCGAATAAAAGAGCGACTCTCGGAGTCGCTCACTTGCTTAAAATTTAAGTTCTTTGCTTTTGTAGATCATACATCCTATTACCCAGAATAAAACGCCTATAACAATATTGGCAATGATGCCGGCCCATTGGAAACCGGAGCCGACGGCCATATATAGCGGATTAAGCGCTGAGAACGGGAAAAGACCTGCGATCGCCACTAAATTTCCGCCCATTAAGGTAAGGGCCGCCCAAACTAAGAAGATGGCAATAAATAAAAGTAAGGATCCACCTTCCGCATGGGATGAACGAGAGGAAATTGACGAGTAGAAAAAGCCGATGGATAAAAATTCAAAACCGAGCAGCAAGATGCAAATAAACACTTGCAACATGACGAGCACCAAGTTTCGAATGTCGCGAATGCCGAAAATATAAGATGCTAAGGAACCGATAATGATGACAATCAAAAGGGTCAAACCGTAAAGCATCATATTGGCGGAAAATTTTCCGCTGAAAATTTCCGTTCGAGTGACCGGGTTCGCATAAAGATATTCAATCGTACCTGCACTTTGTTCTTTCGACAGTGCTCTTGCGCCTAATTGAATGGCGAAAATAGCAAAGAGGATTCCCAAGTATTGGAAAATAAAGGGAATGTATTCGGTGAATTTATCGAACGCCAAATTATCGGTTAAACCGAGTACCCCTTGAATATTAGGGGAAAAACCGTCGCGAAAACTGTTCGCCAGGGATAATAAATTGCCATCTTGCAGTAATGGGAAAAAGGCCATTAGTAAAGCGGTTAAAATGGAAACGATTAAACACCAACCGATCATTTTGCCTCGATTGCTTTTCATTTCAAGACCAAAAACCATTATTCCTCCTCCTTCCCGGCTTCAGATTTAAGTTGTTCTTCCGCCAACGCGTCGTCATCTACTGCCGTAATGGGAGCAGTTTTTCTGCTGTCGTGAATTAATTCGTCGCTGTTGTAAGGATCGACCGGATTTTCCCGTTCAACACCATCTGCCGCTTCAATGGTTTCGCGATCCATGACAATGGTTGCGTCACGATCTTCCGCTAAGGAAGCGTCATGAGATTCTTCATCTAAAGGTTCTGCAGAAATTTCTTCGTCCCCTTCGCCGGCTTCGTCGACGGAATCATTCGTTAATTCGTCATCTGCTTCCTTATGGTCTTCGATTAATTTTTCATCATATGCCAAAATCGTGTCATCGTTATCCATGGCCTTGTCTGCCTCTTCATCGGCTGTAGGCACACTCGCCATTTTCTTGGATCCGTCACCGTACTCGAAAGAATTAATTTTATTTTCCAAAAGAGCATCTTCAAGGGTAAAGTTCTTGATTTTTTCTTGGTGGAGCACCGTGGTAAGTGTAGGCAAATAGCCGTCGTAGAAAAATTGAATGTCGCCGGATTCGTCCTTAATCAGCTCACAACCGATGGATTCAAAAGCCGGTACTGAAACCAATTCATCGAAGATGCGAAGGACTTTATCGTTGTTCTTCTTTTCCTTCAAGTACTCGAGCCCAACGAGGCGGCCGCCGGAAATATACGCACCGCGATCGCCGAAACGTTGACCGACGGAAAGATCATCGGTTAAAAGTAAAACCGATAAACCTTCAGAACGTTGAAGACGTTTCAGATGCGTAAATAACTTATCCATCATGGCGTGATTCAAATCTTTTGTAGGATTGTCGATGATCAAAAGCTTAGGCTTCGTAATCAGGGCATTAACGATAGCGACGCGCTTCCGTTCGGAATCCGTCAAGTCGATAAATTTATGTTTATTATCCAATTCAAAATATTCCATCAAGGATTGAATATCGTCTGTATTTTTCAATCCGTGGAATGCAAGAGTATGTTTAAATAAAGCGACAGGTTTTAAATTATCGTAGATCCAAACATCTTCCGGAATATAGCTCGTAAATTCCTTAACCGATTTCGCTTCCTTTTGCGCACTCATATCGAACACGGTAACGCTGCCCCTGTTCGGTTTATAAAAATTAAATAAAATGCGTGCCAATGTCGTCTTTCCCGAGCCGGAAAGGCCCATAACTGAAAATATTTCGCCATCAAATACTTCCAGATTAAAGTTGTTAAAAACTAATTGACGACGAAACTTTTTTGTGAGTTCACTAACTACTATAGCACTCATGTTTCACCTCTCTTTTCTCTCATATTATACATGATGAAGGAATAAAATGGAAACTATCCGCTGAAAATACAAGAATTTCTATGTTATAATGGATTCGATTATAAAAAGAGGAGACGACAATGAAATTAGGAATTATCGGACTGCCCAATGTAGGTAAGTCTACTTTATTTAACGCCATAACCCAAGCAGGCGCCGAAGCCGCCAACTACCCATTCGCGACGATCGAGCCGAATGTTGGCATGGTGGAAGTAAAAGATCGCCGTTTAGATAAACTAAGCGCCATTAGCCAATCGAAAAAAATCATTTACGCCACTATCGAATTCGCCGACATAGCCGGTCTTGTAAAAGGCGCCAGCAAAGGTGAAGGATTGGGCAATCAATTTTTATCCCACATTCGAGAAGTAGATGCTCTCGTTCACGTGGTACGATGCTTCGACGATGAAAATATTATTCACGTAGAAGGCAGTGTCGATCCTATTCGCGACATCGAAACCATTAACCTCGAACTTATTTTCTCCGATTTGGAAATTTTGGAAAAACGTCTGGAACGGGTTAAAAAGCAATTAAAAGGCGATAAGAGTTTACAACCGGAAAAAGAATTAATCGAAAAAATGATCGCCACACTGGAAGCTGAAAAGCCTGCCCGCTCTTTAGATTACAGTGAAGATGAGCTTAAAATGCTTTCCTCTTTCAGCCTCTTGACGATGAAGCCGGTTATTTACGCTGCCAATGTATCGGAAGATGATATTCTGACAGGCAACGAATACGTCGATCGCGTACGGGAATTTGCTTCTAAAGATGACGACGAAACTATTGTCATTTCCGCTGCCATTGAAGAAGAAATCGCTGCGCTGGATGACGAGGATAAGGCGGAATACCTAGATGCCATGGGCCTCCACGATTCCGGACTGGATCGGTTAGTGAAAGCTTCCTACAGCTTGCTCGGTCTTATCAGCTTCCTTACCACAGGAGAAATGGAAACACGCGCTTGGACCATTCGCAAAGGTGCCAAAGCCCCCGAAGCGGCAGGTAAAATCCACACCGACATCGAACGTGGCTTTATAAAGGCCGACACCATTTCGTATGATAAACTCGTAGAAGCCGGTTCCATCCCCCATGCTCGGGAAAAAGGCTGGATTCGCAGCGAAGGAAAAGACTATGTCATGGTCGATGGCGATGTAGTCAATTTCAAATTTAATGTGTAATTAAAAAACAGCTCAACCGTTTCAGTTTTACGATTGAGCTGTTTTTAGTATATTCTTTTTCTAATTCTATCAATGTTATTGTTGATTCTGTTAAAAGCCATTTAAAAAGCTCCCTTTGCAAAGGGAGCTTCTTTTACGCGTCGCGACGTCGACGATCGTCGGGGCTATACATTTCGGGATAGCGGTCTTTGTTATAAATTCCGATGCAAAGAGCAAATAATAAGGAACATATTCCCGACGTAACGCATACCAGCGCCACGTAAATGTTCATTAAGCTTCCCCTGTCGAACAGATGGTTCAATACTATCATCAGGGAAAACATACCGATAAACACGAGGGCAAGCCCCGGTACATAACGTAAAAAACGCATGCGCTTACCGGCCATATTAATAATAAAGGTGACGACAATACCGATAATAACGGCCAGGATCAAAATGATCAAATATGTGAAATTGCCGTTTAAACTTTCTGAAATTTTAGATAACATGCTGCCTCCTACTTCTCCATAGCGCCGGAATAATATCGCGCATCGGAGTTTAAAGTTTTCAATAAATTTTGAAGCTGTTGATCGTCGAGACTACGCTTGGTCTTAACCAATTGCAATAAGTTACCATAGATATCGATATAGGCGACGTCCTCTTTTTCGCGATAGACGGTAAAAAGCGGGCGCTCTTTATCGTAAATGGTAATGACAAAGAGACTGTCATTTGAAATATCCAGGTCTTCTTTCGTCTTATTATACCCTACTTTCATTAAATAGTCAGTTTTACCTTTTTTAACCGTATATTCGGGATCGACGATTTTTTGAGACGCAAACACCACGGCGTGAGGAGCAAAAATCGCATCGGAGCCGACAATGGATTGGAGATCATTTGCATCATTTGTTTGAGCCTCCACACTCGTTACAATCCACCGTCCCTGAAGGGGCGAACGGTTGATTTCCGGGCGCTCGATCAGCTGGTATTCCCTGTCAACAGAGGTGCAGGATGTCAACATAAGGGCACATAGCATCAGAAGTAAATATTTTAATCGTTTCATGATACAGCCTCGTTTTCCAAGGGAATAAAAACGCGAATCGACGTTCCCACATTTTTCTCCGAGACGATTTGAATTTCGCCGTTATGGAGTTTTATAATCTCTTCCGCAATGGAAAGGCCGAGGCCCGAATGGGAATTGGAATGCTTGCCCTTATAGAATTTTTCTTTGGCAAGGCGCAATTCATTTTCATCCATGCCTACGCCGTTATCGGAAACGATGATTTCGTAATTGGGATAATTTTTCCGAGCCTCCAGTAAAACCCAACCGCCGGGATCGGTAAATTTAATGGCATTGTCGATAAGATTAATGAGTACCTGGCGAATACGATCTTCATCGGCTGTAACGAGAACAATATCGTCGTTGACCTCATTAATCAGATGAATTTCCTGCTTCCGCGCTCTAGGTTCCATTTGTTTTAAAATGCCTTCGCAGGTAGAGGTAATGTCGAATTGATCCTTTTTAAGGGTGATGCGCCCGGAAATATAGCGCGAAAAATCCAATAACTCCTCCACCATTTTTGAAAGTCTTTCCGTTTCGCTTTCGATAATATGAAAGCCTTCCGTGAGCACTTCTTTATCTTCCGGGTCCGTGTCCTTTAAAATAGCGGCCCATCCGCGAATAGAAGTTAAGGGCGTGCGAAGCTCGTGGCTGATGGAAGAAATAAAATCATTCTTCACCTGCTCCTTCCTCACGATTTCCGCCGCTAATGTATTAATGGATTGGGCGAGCTGCCCCAGTTCATCGTCGCGCTTCATGTAAATCCGTTTTTTGTACTGCCCGTCCGCCAACTGAATGGCGGTAGATTGAATTTCTTCAATAGGCCTGGTTATGCCCTTCGCCAAAAATCGGCTGACGATTACCGAAATAAGGATGACCAAAAAGGTAAGCATAAGTAAATACCGCGTCAGCGTCAACACCGATCGATGGGCAGGCGCCAAAGACGAAGTATAGCGCAAGACGCCTAAGAGTCCATGATCTTCCGAAAACAAAGGACGGGATACGGAAAGCACCGGCGTATCGGAATAGGCTACTTTACCGACCCGCGATCCGCTCTGACCTTTTAAAGCCGATTGCACATCAGGATAATCTTTAACGGGGTCGTTAATGGCGCCGATGGAATCGTAAAGGAGCTGCCCATCATTGCCGATTAACTGCACCTGTCCTCCCGACTGATTAAAAATCATATTGTAATCGCTCTCTAAAAGCATTTCCAAATCGACGTTTTTAAAATAGCGCTCGTAAGTATAATAGGAACTGTTTAATTGCTGTTCCAAATAATAACGCACGCCGTTATAAGTATATTGGCGAAAACCCAAGATCAAAAATACGTCGAGCAAACTAACCGTTAAGAGGATAAGGGCGACGAAATTTCGCGTAATGACCGCTCGAATAGAATGTTTCATAGAATCAATTATTTATTTTCCAACGATAGCCTACGCCCCAAACCGTTTCAATATACACGGGATGGGCGGCATCCTCTTCAATTTTCGAACGCAAACGACGGATGTTCACATCGACAATTTTACTGTCGCCTAAAAATTCTTCGCCCCAAACGGCGTTTAAAATTTCGTCGCGACTTAGGGCGCGGTTGACATTATTCATGAAAAGCTTGACGATTTCATGTTCCGTAGGGGTGAGTTCGATCTCTCGTTCCCCTTTATAAAATTTATGGCCGTAAACATCAATTTTAAAATCGCCGCTTTCCAAATAACGATTCCCCTTTTTCGCCGCCACATCCTTTCCAATGCGACGCTCCAGAGATTTAATGCGCAAAGTAAGCTCCGTAGGGTTAAAGGGCTTTGTGAGGTAATCGTCCGTACCGCTTTGAAGGCCCATAATCTTATCGTAATCTTCCGCCTTAGCCGTCAGCATAATAATGCCGAGACCGGGGAACGATGCGCGCAAGCGATCGCACACTTCAAAACCGTCGATTCCCGGAAGCATAATATCGAGCAGGACGATGTCCGGCTGTTTTTCTTTGGCGATGTCGAGGCCCTCTTCGCCGCTTCCTGCTTCGTATACGTCAAAGCCTTCTCGCTCCAAGTTGATTTTTATAAATTTGCGAATAGAAGTTTCATCTTCAACCAGTAATATCTTTGTCATGATTTACCTCTTCATTAAAATAATCATCTACTTTTCTTAAAATCACGTCATAGAGTTTCGGATAGCGCTTAATGGGCGCAATACGATCCAACACATCCTCGTAGCGAATGTGGTGTTCATTCCAGCTGCCGCCGTCCCGCGCCGCATTTAAAAGAATGGGTTCCATGCGATCCATGGCCAGGGCAAAATGAGATTCCGGCGTTTCCTGCGCTTCAAATTCTTCCCACAAATTTCGAAATTCGTCGCCTAAATCTTTCGGAAGCGATCCGTATAGCTTGTCTGCCGCCGCCACTTCCCTCTCCCGCTTAGATTTGTTTAATTCCTTATCGTACGCGAAAGTATCCCCCGCTTCGATTTCCACTACATCGTGAAATAAGAGCATGGATACGACACGTCCTATATCCACATTGGACGGCGCATGGTCTTTTAAAATCAACGCCATGGCGGCGATGTGAAAGCTATGCTCCGCATCATTTTCGTAGCGATCGCCGAAAACTAAGTGGGTCCTTCGGTAGACGGTCTTCATTTTTTCCAGTGTATAAATAAAATCGATTTGTCGTTTTAAATCTGCGTCCATATTA